>Ga0265325_10000554_pt1 | contig 27079 bp, 19 predicted proteins | sample 41420metaG_FD_202090 | JGI IMG/M metagenome (GOLD analysis project Ga0265325, IMG submission 202090) | Rhizosphere microbial communities from Carex aquatilis grown in University of Washington, Seatle, WA, United States - 4-14-20 metaG | ecosystem: Host-associated > Plants > Roots > Rhizosphere... | reverse complement strand
CGTCAACGCTGAGAAGGAAGACAACGAAAGAAAACGAAAGAGAAAAACTCTTTTAAGTGAAAAGAAAGAAGTCTGCTCAAGAAGTGTTTGACAGGTCCGACGTTATTAGAGATGCCTGAGTAACGCGGTAACCGTCCATATACCGGCCCAGTCCCAAATGGCTCGGCTCGTTTTACGGCATAGCCGCTGTTCCCGCAAGGCAGCAATTCTTGAAACTCCCTCCTTGGGCTATGAGCTTTGGACCTTGGGCATCGACTGAGCGCCTGGCGGCTCGCGGAAAGGATCCATCGGAATCGGCGCGTACTCGACATCGATGATCTCGAGATGGTCCGTCTTCACTGGCGCGCGCACGACCACGCGGTCGCCGGGGCTACCCTTCATGAGTGCATTGGCAAGAGGCGAGCGCCAGCTGATGTAACCGTGATCGAGGTCCACCTCGTCAATGCCGACGATCGAGACGACATGTTTGAGGCCGACCGCGTTCTTGTAGGTCACGGTTGCGCCGAAGAAGACTCGCATAGCGGCCGATCCTGGCCGCCGAGCGACGGGATCGACGACAACGGCCGCGTTAATGCGCTTCGTGAGAAAGAGAATCCGCGAATCGATCTGTCGTAGCCGTCGTTTGCCGTAGATGTAGTCGGCGTTTTCACTGCGGTCCCCGTTACTGGCAGCCCAGGTAACGACCTTCACCACCGCGGGCCGCTCGCGATTCAGTAAGAATCGATGCTCGTCTTTCAGCCGCTGCAATCCGGCGGGCGTGATGTAGTTCTTGAGGCTCGATGCCGCTTCCTCACGCACAGGTTCCCGGAGCGACCGTTTTGTTCGCATTTAGCAATCTCCCATGGGAGCTCACGTTCGTCACCGCGCGAACTCGCGATAATTGAACAGATGATTCAGGCGACTGCAACAGCGGAAAACGCCGACCCCCAAGTCCCGATTAACGCTGGAGTGACCCTAGCGTCAGACAATGCGGCTGGTCAACGGAGACGGCGATCGATCAAAAGTTTCGCAGGAATTCCAGGTATGCCCCGCTTCTGTACGTTGTCCACGGTTCGAAACCCTTCTCGGTATAGAGCTGGTAGGCGAAGTCAATATTCGCTTTACAGTCCAGCAGATCACGAAGATTTACTCCCACGCGCTTCAAGTGGACAGTGTTGATCTGGAAATAACCCCAATCGAGCGTCCCGTCAGAATTGTAATGATAAGTCTCGCAGTCACCCCGCGGGTTTTCAGCCCGTTGGACTGCCAGCGCAATGCGGCACGCCGAACCGAATTTATTGCAAGCGTATTGCTGATACGCTGTCAGTCGGTGGCCGAATTGGTCGGACTGAGCCTGAGTAGTCTCCCCAGAGGTCCTGGCCGCCATCACCACTGGCCACTGGAGCCGAACGCGTAACGGTGATCGGAAGCTGACTGTATATTCAGCCTCTATTATGAATACAGCCGTACCGAGAATCGCCGCGAGTAGGAGAAGCAATCCAAAGGATCTCGATAAAGTCCGGACTGAATTCGACCGCCTGACTCGACGTCGCCTGGGCGCTTTGCTTTTTGGCGCCGTGGCACTCAGAGGCACGCGGTCACTCTCTCCGCTTCAAAGAGATTTTTCATGCGTTATTCCGTCCTCGGCTACAGTAGGCCTCGTTTTAGCCAGTGACTTTCTAGCTCCGGCGGCCAGTTGCAAAGTCCAGAACGCCGGGTTCTCAAAGTATCTGGGGAATGCCCATCCACATACCAGGTTTAATGCCGGCGCAGCGGCGGCATCGGCACCGCCACTTTGTATACCCTAGCGCCAGCCCCCACTCCATTCTCACATGTGTTCGGCGGCGCGGTGCATGCTGACCTCGATCCTGGGCATCCAGCCGCCCAGAACATGTAGCCGAGCATTCCTTTGCTCTTTCCAGCACCGTGCGGTTTCACTGTCTTTACAAATTCGCCAGTCGCCTTCTGTAAGGATTTAATGAAATCGGTGCATTCGGCCGAGACACCTCCGCGAGTTGCGATGAACAGGCTGCCAGTGAGTTTGGACGGTGCCAGAGGAGGAATCCCAGCCTTGCCTTCGATATGTTCCCGCCAGCCGTCTTCCAGCATGGAAGCGCCTGTCTGTTCGGAAGAAACCATCGCGTTGGCATAGTCGAGGACCGGGCGCCCGCTCGTGAGCCAATTTGCGGTGGCGTACTGCGTCAGCGGCACGAGGTAATCGTCGTCCATCGCAAGGTAAATCGTCAGTCGGGCTGCGGGATTCTCGGCTGCTGCGTCGTACGGGAAGAGCGACCTGTAGGAAGTGATGAACTCCTGCAAACCTCTCAGATTGGGGCTGTGGTCATTCTCATAATCAATCTCGATGCCCACCCCTAGTCGCTGTGCGGCTTGCGCGGCGTTTATTCCCAATTGCCTGGGGTTCGCTGCAAGCGCCTGGTCCCAATCCCTGGCGTAGGTGTATCCGCCAATCGAGATCATCACGCGGATTTTGTGGCTGGTGAAATAGGTCACGATCTCTGGCGTTATGCCAATTGGGATGCCGTCCTTGTTATGAGGCTGGTAACACCCAAGATTCGTCAAATACCATCCCGATTATCACCAGGTACGGCTATAACTTGCCTAGCTAGGACGCTGATAAAAGGAGATTTACGAGGTACCAAAATTCGTTACTCACAGTACTCGATTTTAGAATTGACTGTAGTAGCAGCCACCCCTAAACTCCATTCCACCTGAGGGTACGGATTTAAATCTTGGGAGAGGTGACACCCAATGGGTAAGACAAGAAATCTTATGACGAAGCTGTCGGCCGTAGTAGTTTTGGCCGGCCTCGGAATGGTCCACGTAGCCAAAGCGGACAGCTACTCGGAAACTTCGACGTTCTACTACGCGGGCCCGGAGACAGGCACCACCGACAACCCGTTCAGCATAACCAATGTGGGTGGCAACCTGGCTAGCACTCTGAACCTTACGAACGCAGGCTCGACCGGGACTTTGTCGATTAATACGGTCACCAACCCTGCGATTTCCCTGACCGGCTCTCAGTTTACAGTCACGCTCTATGGGGTGCCCAACGGAATGCTGAGCGGCGGCAGCTTGGTCACGGGTACCTATAACTTCTCCAGCGGCACCGACTATTTCGGTATCGAGACAGCGGGAAACGGAGCGACCACCGGCTTTGGATGCAACGCCGGCCAGACTTGCAACGTCGGCGGTAATCCGATCGACCAGGTGACCCTGAACGTTGCGGCAAACGGGGTTGTCACTCTCCAGTCCAGTTCACTCGAGCTGGTTACCAAGGTTTCATCGGTAACGGGTGTTCCTGAGATCAATCCGTCCAGCGCGCTGTCTCCCCTGGCCTTGCTGGGTTGCGCGGTGATGATCTTCCGAGGACGCCGTCGCCTGGCGTAGGCCTTTCCTTTGGCCACCGAGGCGTCCCCGACGGGCTGCTTGGGTTCAGGAGCGTTAGCGAGAATTACCCAAGCGGTCCAGGTTGTGGATGACGGCCAGCCCTCGAAGTCGAGTGCCCGGCTGTCGTCGCGCAACAGGTTCATCCAGCGGTTCTTCCTTCTGGCTCTCCTTCTTGGCGTGGAGCTGACGGTGATGTCGGTGTGGCTGTTCCACACCACGCAAGTCATCGCCACCAAACACGACTGGGCAGCCTTCATTCTCCGTTGTATTGCCGGCTTCGCAGCGATCTTCATCCCGTGCGGTTACCTGAAAAATAAGGATTCCCTCGGGAAAATTTCCAGCGACATTGAGAAGACTCCCATCCGCTGGAGCCTTTTGGCCGCCCACTGCTGCGCAATGATTGCCGCCGTGAAGCTTTCGTCCCTCATTTACTCAGGGGGCGGATTGCGACAGGCGGACTTGCTGACCGCGAGTTGGTTCGTCAGCTCGATTTCGGCGATTGCCTTCGCTGCGTTTGCGTTTTTGCCCGGTTCGGTGTGGGTGCAGCTGATCCGCAGAACGGGTTATCTGTGGGCATATGCGTCAGTGGCCGTGGTGTCTCCCCTTGCCGCGGCACACCTTCTTCGCCGGCTGTGGCTGCCGACGGTTCACCTGACATTCGATCTCACCAAGAGCATTCTCGGTCTCTTCGTCCCGGACGTCTTCGCGAATCCCGCCAAGATGGTGATTGGCACGCCGGACTTCAGCGTGCAGATTTTGTCCGGGTGCTCGGGGATCGAGGGCATCGGCATGATTCTGGCGTTTGCAGCGTTGTGGCTGCTCGTGTTCCGGAAGGAATGCCGCTTTCCGCAGGCTTTGGCGCTTCTTCCTCTGGGAGTTATCGTCATATTCCTGTTTAACAGCTTGCGCATCGCGGCTCTGGTCCTGATCGGGGACGCCGGAGCGCCGGAAATCGCCAAAAACGGCTTCCACTCGCAGGCGGGCTGGATCACCTTTAGCGCGGTCAGCGTAGGCTTCTGCTACGCGATCACGCGGGTGCCGTGGTTTACGAGAATTCCGCCCGGCTCCGGGGAATACGCTCACCCTGCGATTGCCGCGCGGCACGGGGAAACCGTCGAAGGGGCAGCGGCAAAAAATCCAGCGGCCGCTTTTTTACTGCCGTTTGTGATGATCCTTGCTGCCGGGATGATTGCGGCCGCGGCCACCGGCGCGGATAAGTTTGAATGGCTCTATCCTCTGCAATTTTTGGCTGCCGCGGGGACGCTGTGGATATTCCGCCGGCGCTACGCCGCCATGAACTGGAGTTTCGACTGGCTGGCTCCGGCGACCGGCGCGCTTGTTTTTGCGATTTGGATTGCGCTGGACCGCGCTCACAGCGCCAGCGCCGATAGCGGGCTGATGGCGCCCTTGATGGATGCCCCGGTGCTTAACAGAGTCGCATGGCTCACGATCCGCGTGCTGGCCGCGGTGATCACCGTCCCGCTGGCGGAAGAGCTGGCCTTCCGCGGCTTTCTCATGCGGCGGCTGATTTCGCCGGACTTCGAGTCGATTTCTCTGCGGCACTTGAGCTGGTTCGCGCTGCTAGCCTCCTCGATCATTTTTGGCATACTTCACGGTGGATTCTGGCTCCCTGGTATTATTGCGGGGATCCTCTTTGGCCTGGTGATGATCCGGCGGGGCCGCATCGGAGACGCTGTCGTCGCACATGCGTCGGCCAATGCGCTGCTGGCCGCTTACGTCCTCATCTTTCACAAGTGGCACCTCTGGTAGGCTAGCCCACCTAGTCAGACGTCTATTTTGGGTAGGGGCGCCTTGCGGACTGCGGCGAGGCCGTAGGCGTCTTCCATGTGCTGGTCGGGCTTTTCTTTCAAGTATTTCGCGAAGAAGGCTACGCCGTCGGGGTCTTCCAGAATGTCCACCTGGACGCCCTTTTGGCGAAGCGTGTCTTCGTTGCCGGCGAAATTTGTGATGTCACCGACGACCAGGCGATTAAATTGACGCCTGTAGATTAGCGCGGCACAGATGTCACAGGGGCTGAGCCTGGTGAACATCGTGGTCTGGCTGAAATCCAGGCGGCCGGCATCGCGCGCGGCTGACGTTTCTCCGTGATTGTACGGATGATTCTCCTGGACCAGCGTGTTGTGTCCTTTGCCGAGGATCTGGCGGGTTTCGTTGCTGATGATTACGCCGCCGATGGGGGAGCCGCCTTCGTCGTAACCCTTCTTTGCCAACAGCACGCCGATGCGCATGAAGTCCCGGTCCGTGAGCTTCCTGAAGAAGCCATCTTCGACAATTTTCGGGAGAGCCTTTGTCGGGAGGTAGGCGATAAGGGTCAGAACTTCGTCTGTGACGGGAGTGTCTTTGCTGATGAAGGGCTTCATGGAAGCTCCTTTCCTGGAGTTGGGACGCCCATTTTCCGGGAATCGCCGGGAAAAGCAAAGAGGGACGAGGAACCTGGAGGCAGAGGAGGTTGAGGAGGCAAAGGAGGTAGAGGAGGAAGGTCGCGGTAAAGGCACCGCGGGCGGAAGGCGCTGTGCGCCGTCGTTCATGTAATGGCTAGAAGCCCTTCTAGTGGCTGGTGGCGCCGCTGCTGGTGTTGACGATGAGGCTCGATACGTTCACGGGCTCGAAGTCGGACAGGGTGAGGCTGGAGAGGCAGATTAGGTCGTTGTCGTTCCAGCGGGCGTCCGGAGTGCCGATTAGGCCGCCGGACATTCCATTGTCGGCTACGATGATGCCGTAGTTTCTGAAGCCGGTGATGATGATCGCGGACTGCGGGCTGGTGCTCGCGCAGGAGGGATCGGCTACCGCAGCCTTCAATCGGTAAATCTCGCCGGCCGGCGAATTGAAAGTGCAGGTGGTGGGCGGCGAGGACTGCGAAATCATGGACTCTACCGGGATCGCGCCGCCCGAGTTGCTGCAGGAGCCTACTCCGGCTGTCTGCGTGGCGGGCCACACCCAGTAGTTGAGGATGTGGTTGAGCGTGAAGCGAACGGGATGCTGCACGGTGCCGTTGGGGGAGGTGGGCGTGCCGGTGCCGATGACTTCGTCCGCGTTGAGGAGAAGTGGTGCTACGGGAAGACCGGCGGCATCGCTGGTGCCGTTGCCCTGCGGCGTTAGGGCGTTCGACGAGACGTTGGTCCAGAGAGCGTTGGAAGAATCCGTCCAGGGGCCACCTTCGTAGATTCCCTGCCACATTTCGTATAAGGCGGGATTGTTTCCGCCACCCGCCTCCAGATAAACCAAAACGTGCCGGTCACCGTTCGAGTTGCTAGTGCCTTCCACAGGAGCGTTCGCCGGGATGGGTGCCGAGGTGAAATAAGATTGATAGAGCGTCGTTGAAACCGACACGTCCGTCTGATTGTAAGGAACCTCTATGGCGGGGATTCCATTCGGAAAAGGCGCGCCGGAATTGTTTCCGAAGAACGGGCGGATTATTTCCGGCTGGTAGCCGCTGTAAATGGGCGCGGCCGGGGAAGTGTCGACGGGCAGGCCGGTGGAGGCTCGGTCCACGCGATGATGGAAAATCGAGCTCGACGGAAAGATGGCCGAGAGAAATGAATTGTTGCCGGCGATAGCGAAGCTGATCGACTGGGTAGCCTGATTGTTCGCGGAGTCGGTTACCACGAATTCGGGGCTATAGGTGCCTTGGCCACCGATCAGCGAGCTGCTGACGACGCCGGTGGCGGCGCTGAGAGACATTCCTTCGGGCAGCGGCGGATAGTTGGGACTCGCGCTCACGGAAAAAGTGTAAGGCGGGGAGCCGCCGGTGGCCGAGATTGTGCAGCCTGCGTAAGTAGCGCCCTGTGTTCCGCCCGGGCAGGACGTGGTTGTGAGTCTCAGTGCACCTTGCGATGAGGTGATGGTAACGACCGCCGTTGCCGTCGAAGAACCCGAAGCGTTGGTGGCTGTCAGCGTGTAGGTTGTGGTCGCGGTCGGTTTCACGCTCGTGGAGCCGCCGGCCGAGGCGGAGGTGAACGTTCCAGGCGTGATCGCGATGCTGGCGGCTCCGGTGGTCACCCAGCTGAGGGTACTGCTGGAGCCGGAAGCGATGCTTGCGGGGCTCGCGGTGAAAGAGGTGAGTGTTGGCGCGCCTGCCGCGTTTACGTTGACTGTGGCTGTGGACGTTGCCGAGCCGGAGGCGTTGGTCGCTGTCAGCGTGTAGGTGGTGGTGGTGGCCGTTGGGCTCACCGTGGTTGAGCCGCTTGCCGACGACGAGCTGAAGCTGCCCGGGGAAATCGAAATTGTGGTCGCCCCGCTGGTGGCCCAGCTCAACGTGGCGCTCGCGCCGGAGCTTATGCTTGCCGGATTCGCGGCAAAGGAGGTGACCGACGGCACGGAGCCCGAGTTCGACGTGGGATTCGGCGCGCTCGTGGTGCTGCCACAACCCGCCAGACCTGCGCAGACGAGCAAAAGGAGCACGGACGCACAGAGATAAGGCCAGGAAGATACGTGCCAGCCAGAGCTCATAGTATTGCTGGGTAGCGAGTTAGCGGAATCGTGCGATCCGGTAGTCGTCATGCGCCAGACAAGTCTACTCATCGGCTATGGACGGGGATACTGGCCGCAGGGACAGAATTGGATCGGGCGAAGAGACGGATGCGCTTTGGATCACCGCTGGTCAGAGACAGCCCGTAGCGATAGAATCGTGTTCTACAGCAAAGCGAAGGGGCGGAAGCTCCTAAAAATTTCTGTCGTGGTACGAAAGAGGGAAAAGGAGATTTATGGCTGAGAAGAAACCGATCATGACGACGGACGCCGGGCGTCCGGTAGGCGACAACCAGAACTCGCTGACCGTGGGGCCGCGCGGGCCGGTTGTCTTCGAGGATTTTCTGCTGTTTGAAAAAATGGCGCATTTCAACCGCGAGCGGATTCCCGAGCGCGTGGTCCACGCGAAAGGCTCCGGGGCGTACGGCTATTTCGTGTGCAACAGCGCGGAAATCGCGAAGTACACCACGGCGAAATTGTTTTCCGCCGTGGGCAAGAAAACGCCTACGTTCCTGCGCTTCTCGACGGTGGGCGGGGAAAAAGGCTCGGCGGACACCGAACGCGATCCGCGCGGCTTCGCTCTGAAGTTCTATACCGAAGAGGGCAACTGGGACATGACCGGCAACAACACGCCGGTCTTTTTCATTCGCGACCCCCTCAAGTTCGGCGATTTCATTCACACGCAGAAGAGAGACCCGCAGACGAACCTGAAGTCCCCCACGATGATGTGGGACTTCTGGTCGCTCTCGCCGGAATCGCTGCACCAGGTGACGATTCTCTTCTCCGACCGCGGAACGCCCGACGGCTACCGGCACATGGACGGGTTCAGCAGCCACACGTTCAGCCTGATCAACAGCAAGAACGAACTGTTCTATGTGAAATGGCATTTCAAGACGAAGCAGGGCATCAAGAATTTCACGGGGGAGCGCGCGAGCGAGATGCGCGGGGTCGATCCGGATTACGCGCAGCGCGATCTGTTCGACCACATTGCCAAGGGCGAATTTCCGAAGTGGCGCGTGGCCGTGCAGATCATGCCGGAAAAGGATGCCGAGACTTACTACATCAACCCGTTCGACCTGACGAAGGTGTGGCCGCACAAGGATTACCCTCTGCACGAAGTGGGTGAACTGGTGCTCGACCGAAACCCGGAGAACTACTTTGCCGAGGTCGAACAGGCGGCTTTCGAACCGCGCAACGTGGTGCCGGGCATGGGATTTTCGCCGGACAAAATGCTGCAGGCGCGGCTGATTTCCTATCCCGATGCGCACCGCTATCGGCTGGGCGTCAACTACGATAGCCTGCCGGTGAACAAGCCGCAGTGCCCGTATCACACCTATAACAAGGACGGCGCGATGCGCTTCGACGGCAACGAGGGCGGCGCGGTGAATTACGAGCCGAACAGTTTCGGCGGCCCGACGCAGGATCCGGCTTACCGCGAGCGTCCGAAGTTTGTGTCCGGGACTGTCGATCGCCACGATCACCGGTCCGACAGCGACTACTACACGCAGCCGGGAAATCTGTTTTGCCTGATGACTCCGGACGCGCGCGAGCGGCTGATCGGGAATATCGTCGGGAGCATGAAGGGCATTCCCGAACGCATCCAGACGCTCCAGATCCAGCACTTCTACAAGGCCGATCCCGCTTACGGGACTGGCGTGGCGAAGGGACTGGGGTTGGATATCGCTCAGATCGTCAAGGATCTTCCGACACTTACCGCTGCCGATTAGGACTGTTGAATACGCTGCAACGGTACACAACATGATGAGTCAGGCTCGGGATTATCTCCCGAGCCTGACTCACAATCCCTTCTTAGTTCCCTGCCCTAATTTCTGCAACAAAAGAGAAGAGAAGAAATCCCGGGCGTGATATAGCTACGTCCCGGCGTTTCGTCTGATTCGTTGCAGAGGGGAGTTCCGCGCCATAAAATCATGACCGTGATTTCCAGCGAGGTCAGTATCGGGCCGACGACGGCGACAGCGCCTTCCGCGCTGCGCTCGTTCCGGTTGTCCCCTGCGCAGACCTTTGCGCTCCCCTTTTTGTTTACGGCGGGCCTGCTAGCGTTCACGCTTCTTGAACGCGGGCGGGGCAATCAGCGGCTGTGGTGGTCGTTTGTGGGGGCTGCGGCTGCGCTGCTGGTCTGGAACGCGATCCTTTTTGCTTCGGCGCAACGCGCGCACCGCACCTTCGCCATCGAGGTGAGTCTGCGGGCGCAGCACTATCTGCAGGCGTGCGCGCATACTTCGATATTTCTCTACTGGGGATGGTACTGGCGGCCGGTCTATGCCTCCTACTATCTCGTCATCGCGCAGGTGGTCTTCGCTTATGCGTTCGACATCCTGCTTTCGTGGTCGAGGCGGGATACCTACACGCTGGGCTTCGGTCCGTTTCCCGTTGTCTTCAGCATGAACCTTTTCCTCTGGTTCCGGCCGGATTGGTTTTACCTGCAGTTTCTGATGATCGCGCTGGGCTTCGCGGCCAAAGAGCTGATCCGATGGGACAAGAGTGGACGGCGCGTACACATCTTCAATCCATCGTCCTTTGCGCTGATGGCGTTTTCGATCGGACTGCTGCTTACGGGTACGACCGACATCACCTGGGGCAAGGACATCGCCGTCACGCAGTTTTATCCGCCGCACATGTACCTGTTTCTTTTCCTGGTCGGGCTGCCCGGGCAATACCTCTTCGGCGTGACGACGATGACGATGTCGGCGGTGACCACTACCTATTTGTGGAGCGCTGCGTACTTCGCCGCGACGGGCGTCTACTTCTTCGGGGATTCGTACATCCCGATCGCGGTATTTCTGGGGATGCATCTGCTGTTCACCGACCCATCCACTTCGCCGCGCAGCGAACTGGGGCGCATCATCTTCGGTGTGTTGTACGGCGCGGGCGTGATTGCGCTCTACGAGGCGCTGGGGCGCGCGGGGCTGCCGCCTTTTTACGACAAGTTGCTGCCGGTGCCCATTCTGAATGTGGCGATCCAATCGATCGATCTCGCGGCGCGGTCGAAGCTGTTCCGGCGGATCGACCCAGCGAATCTCGGCCGCTCGCTTGTGGGGAGACGGCGTAACCTCGCCTACATCTGCGCGTGGGCGATGGTTTTTGCTGCGATGAGCGCGACGCACGGCCTGGGGGATGACCAGCCGGGCCAGCGGATTCCTTTCTGGCAGCAGGCCTGTGCGAAAAACCGATCGTATGCTTGTAAGTATCTCACCAACCTGCAGGCGAACTATTGCGCCGAGGGCTCGGGCTGGGCATGCAATGAGTTCGGCATCCAGGAGGCAACGCGCGCGAAGGACCGCCAGGGGGCGGTGATTACGCTCGAGCGGGGCTGCGTACTCGGCTTTCCGGCCGCCTGCGGCAACGCCCGCCAGGCCATCGCGGGCACCGGAAAATTTAAGAGCGCGTCACCGACGCTCGACGACTATCCGATTATCCTGCGCGGGAGCAAAGGGCCGATCACCGAGCGAAGCCCGGCGAAGCTCTACGCCCGCGCCTGCCGCGAGGGCTGGGTGGACGCGTGCCAGCATGGAGTTGCGGCAAGCGGTAAGTGAAATTTTCCAAACAGGCTTTTTAGGGTTCGCCTTCGAGCTTGCGGATGCGGACCTCGATCCCTGGCGTGTCCTTGACGGCGGCGGCAAACTCCTCGGGCTTGGAGCCGCGATAGTGGTAGGGATACACAATCTTGGGCTTGAACGCTTTCGCGCACTCCGCCACTTCCACGGGCGACGAGACTCTGCTTTCGCTCATGGCTAAGAAGGCGACGGTGATGTTCTTCAAGGCCTTCATTTCCGGCGTGCATTCCGAATCGCCGGAAAAATAAACGCGGGTGTCGCCAAAATTCAAAATGTAACCGCTGCCGACGCCCCTGTGGTGAAAAGGCTTCCCCGGCGCGGAGCCCTTCACGAGGTTGTACATCGGGACGCCTTCGATCTCGATGCCCATCACTGTTCTCTTCTCTGAATCGCTGATGGCTTCCACCTGGCCGCAGGCAGGGGCGCAGTTCAGCGTGTCGATCACGGCGGGCGGGCCGACGATGATCGTGGCGGGCTTTTTCAGCTTGTCCATCATGTCGCGATCGAGATGATCGCGGTGGGTGTGGGTCGATATGATCAGATCCGCGGGCGGGAGGCCGGTGTAATCCCCCTGGCTCCAGGGGTCGACGTGAATCACGTTGCCACCGAATTCCAGCATCACGCTTCCGTGATAGATGGGCATGATGCGGAGTTCCCCGCGGGAGGTCTGAAGCACGTCGGTCTGCCTGTTGGAGGTGGCCGCCTGCACAAACACAGACAAAGCGAAGAGCGAAATGGAAAAGACAGCGAAGAACAGCAGATGGCGAAACGTTTTCTGCATGGCGTGAATCTCCTTGGTTGCCGATATTGAGTGGTGCATTGCAGGGATGCGCCGATCGGTCATCTTCCCGCACCCGCTTTCTGTTCTTGTTGCGTGTTGCCGCTACTGAGCTCCCGATAGACTGCTTCGATGAACATGCCGGTGGTCCACGGACCGGTCGTGGCGCCATACAGGCCGTCGTAGTCGAGCGTCGGCCTGGCTGCCTCTATCGCGTCGAGCGTCATTCCCTGCTTTATGTAATATTGGATGCGCCCGCGAATGATGGTCACCATGTCGCGATATTCCACAATATCGTGACGGTCGCAGATGGGGCCGTGCCCCGGAATTACGTAGGTGCCGCCCTCTTCGTTGGCCTTCGGTTCCAGTAGCTCAATGATTTGATTGAGAGCATCGATCAATCCGTTGACGCTGCCGCCCTGGCCGGCCTTGATAACCGGGTAGCTTGCCAAAGTAAAAATATCGCCGGTGCTGATTACGTCCGACCGGCGGAAGAAAACGTAGCTATCGCCGTCGGTGTGCGCGCGAGACGGATGGTAAATATACACGCCCTCGCCGTTGTAAAGCCTCCAGTATCTGTTGTCGTAAATATCGGTGGGCCAAAGGGCCTCGGGGAACAGAGGAACTTTGCCGGTGGGGGCGCTCATGCGATTGAGAACGTTGATGTGGGCGATGATCGACGCGCCCGTCTGCACGTGAAATTTCTCTTCGTCGCTCACCACGGGATTGCGGCTCGTGTTCGGCAAGGCCCACCCTGCCTGCGAGATGTTTCCGTTGCCGCCGACGTGATCCTCATCGGCGCTGGTATCAATGACGTAAAGGATGTGCTTGTCCGTTACACTGCGGATCGCCGCGAGGACCTCCTGGCTCTTCTCCGGCAGACCGGCGTCGACCACGATTACAAACTCCTCGCCCACCTGGACGGTAATGTTCGCGCCGGCGCCTGCGATCATGTACACGTCGCCCTGCACGTGCAGCAGTTCGACTTTGCCTGACTGCGGATCGGTATGACCAGAGCCCGGATTACGACCGGCGGAAGTGCGCGGGGCCGACACCAGTACCAAGGCCGCAATTACGAATAGCGGCGCGACAACGCGGTTGCCATTTCGCACGGCTGCCGCAAACTCCATTCCCGCCACCTTTCGAATAAACTTCGTGGCCGTTCTATTACCACTTTTACCTTCCGCAGTCACCTGCAAAATTGGATTCCTCAGTTGATATTGGATAGTATTGCAGCGATTCGAGCGGCCATACAGCACTGGATGAATCAGGAGGAGCGATGCCCAAGGCCCGACTGCGACACATTCAGCTAATAATTCTGTTAGCCGCCACCATGGTCATGGCTGCGCCGGCTTCGGCTCAAGTGGATCTTTCCGGGCAATGGGGACAGCGAATGCACGAGGACGAGCCCGAGCGCGGACCCGGACCCGAAATCGGGGACTACGGCGGCATGCCGGTCAACGACGCGGCGCGCATGAAGGCGGACACCTGGGACTCCCAGAAGTGGGAGATGGTGGAACACGAATGCGATCCGCATCCGGTGGACGATGCGCCGCGCGGGCCGGCAGACATGCGGCTATGGTCCGACAAGCATCCGTTCACGCAGGACATCGTGGCGTGGCACATGACTTTGCGGTACAAGCTTACGGAACGCACGATCTACATGGACGGGCGGCCACATCCCTCCGCGAATGCGCCTAAGTTGTGGCAGGGGTTCTCCACCGGGGAATGGGAAGCAGATATGCTCAAGGTGACGACCACGCACCTGAAGGGCGGCTGGGTGCGGCGCAACGGGCTTCCGCGCAGCGAACGGGCTACGCTGACGGAATACCTCATCCGGCACGGCGATTTGATGACGCTGGTTTCCGACGTGGAGGATCCTGTTTATCTCACCGAGCCGTTGGTGCGAACCTTGAATTGGATTCTCGATCTGGGAGGCCGATTGCCTCCCGATTTCGGATGCATTCCCGGGGCGGAGGTCGACCATCCGGAAGGGTATGTGGCCTACCATCTGCCGGGAAAGAACGCGTCCCTGAGCGAGTTTGCTTCTCGCTGGGGAATCCCTGTGGAGGCGGCGCGCGGCGGAGCGGAGACGACGTATCCGGAGTACCAGGAAAAGCTGGCGAAAATGCCGGCGCCGCCTAAGCTTCCGCAGAGCAACGAAGCGAAACAATAAATTGCGGATGATTTGTTGACACACATTCCCAAGCGCGCGCCCAGGGCGATTCTCACATTCATGTGCGTTTTGCTTGGCCTCTCAATCGTATTTGCGCCATCCCTTTTCAGCCAAGCGCCCTCCACCAGCGCGCCAACGGGGGATCAACTATTCGAGCAGCACTGCGCTGGGTGCCACGTCAGCAGCAGCGGGGGGCAACGAGCGCCAGATCTATCCGTCTTAAGGAAGCTGCCGCCGGAAGAAATCGTGAACGCTCTCACCATCGGCTCGATGAGCGGGCAGGCGCAAGGATTGTCCGACGCCGAAAAGCGCATGATCGCGGAGGCGATCAGCACGCAGCCGGCGGGCACGGAAGCGAGCGGCGACGCAAAATCGATGGCGAACCAATGCCCTTCCAATCCTCCCCTTGCCGATCCATCTTCCGGTCCTGCGTGGAATGGCTGGGGAGTGGACGCCGCAAACACACGCTTCCAGAAAGCCAGGGACGCCGGAATATCGGCAGAGCAGGTGCCGCGATTGAGATTAAAGTGGGCCTTCGGCATTCCCAACGGAATCGCTTACAGCCAACCGACGATTGCATCCGGACGCGTTTTTTTCGGGAGCAACAACGGATACGTTTATTCCCTGGACGCGGCCACCGGCTGTGTCTATTGGTCATTTCACGCCGGGCCGGGCGTTCACACGGCGATCAGCACCGGTTCCGTAACGGGAGCCCAACCGCGGACATTCTCGATTTACTTTGGCGATATGAGGGCGAACGTCTACGCTCTCGATGCTGGCACCGGGAGGCTCTTGTGGAAAGTTCGAGTGGAAGATCATCCGCTCGCGCACATCACCGGAGCCCCGCAGCTCTACAGGAACTTTCTATATGTTCCGGTTTCCTCTTCCGAGGAGGGGCGTTCCTGGGACGTGCATTACTCCTGCTGCACTTTTCGCGGAAGCGTCGTGGCCCTGGATGCCACGTCGGGACGGCAATTGTGGAGGACATACACGATTTCCGAGCTGCCGAAACCGACGAGAAAAAATTCGGCGGGGACGCAACTGTGGGCGCCGGCCGGCGCGGCCGTCTGGAACTCGCCGACAATCGATCCGAAGCGCCATGCCTTGTACGTGGGCACCGGTAACGGTTATACGGAGCCTGCCTCCGAGCGGTCCGATTCGATTTTGGCGCTGAACTTGAAGAGCGGGCGAATTCTCTGGTCCGCGCAAGGTACACAGGGCGACACGTGGATCAGGGGGTGCGAGACTTCTGCATCGGAGAACTGCCCAAAGCATCTGGGGCCCGACCATGATTTTGGGAGTTCGCCCATTCTGCGGATGTTGCCAAGCGGCCACCAGATCATCGTAGCGGCGCAGAAGAGCGGAAATGTTTTCGCGTATGATCTGGACCATCGAGGGACTCTGCTGTGGAAGACGAGCCTGGCGGAGGGCAGCCCTTCCGTGGAGGGGCTGATTGTCTTTGGCGGGGCGGCGGATGAGGCAAACGGCTACTTCCCTTTGACGACGGGCGGCGCGGCGGCCCTTGCGCTAGCGACGGGCGAGCGCAAGTGGGTAACACACTTCGAAATGCCGGGGACGGACTCAGCGGGTAATCCTCGCCCTTACGGCGAAACAGCCGCCGGCTCTGCCATCGCGGGAGCCTTTTTTACGGGCGGCTGGGACGGAATTCTGCGGGCTCTTTCGACCAGCGATGGAAAAGCGATCTGGCAATACGACACGGTCCGGAAATTCAAAACGGTAAACGGCGTCGCGGCAACGGGGGGATCAATGGGTGCTCCCGGGCCGACGATTGCGGGAGGAACGCTCTTCGTAGGCTCCGGGTATCTTTCGAACCCGGGGCCGGGCGAGGCCTATCCTGGAAACGTGCTGTTAGCGTTCGGGGTCGAGTGAAACGGCTCGACCCCTCGCTAGTTTTCTCCGCTCGTCCTTCTCACTGTCCGCTCTTCAACTCCTAGAACGCGTACTTCAGCGCAAATTGGATCAGGCGCGGATTCACCGACGCGCTGTTGATCTGCCCGAAGTTGGTGGCGGAATCAGACACCACGGGGGGGCTGAACTGTGGATGATTGAACGCGTTGAAGAACTCGGTGCGGAACGTCAGAGTGGCATCTTCTCTCAGCCCGCCAACTACCGTCGTTTTTACCAGCGACATGTCCCAGTTGAACTGACCTGGGCCGAGAATGAAGCCGATGCCGGTGTTGCCGAATCCTGTTCCGCCAGTTCCGGGAACGAGAGGATTAACGCCGAGTATCGGTTCTCCGGCCACGCAGAATGCGGACTTGTTGAAATATCCGCCGGTTGAAGTGGTGCTCAGGCCGTTTATTACCTTGCTATAAAGGTCTCCTGAGGCTGCGGCGTTAGCATTTCCCATTCCCGGGCAAAACTCCGCCCTCGAGGGCGCTGCGGTACCAAAAATCGCGCCGCCTCTACCATCGGTAATCGTCAAGGGGAGACCGTCCTGGAGAATCGTCACACCCGACAGGTTCCAGCCATGAACCAATTTGCCCTTAAGCCCCTCGGGATTACCGAGCGGCAGATCCCAGCTATAGTTGAAAACGAAGCGCTGCGGACGATAGCCGCCGCTCCCGCCTGAGGTGACGGCGTTGAGTCCATAGTAGGAGGCGGAGTTATTGGGGTCGTTGGTGAAGATGGCAGTGGTGAACGCCCGAATCCATGTGTAGGCGCCCTGCAACTGCAGTCCGTGAGACATCTGCTTCCGGACGGTCACCTGAAGGTCGTTGGATTTAAAATTTCCCTCGGTGCCCTGCGCCTGCAAACCCGTGGTCCCAATTCCCAGGTATGGCACCCGGTAATTTGCATTGGCCACGGTATTATTGGGGATGCTGTTGATGGGGTTCGTCGGGGTGGCTAACAGCGCCTCGTTCATGTTGCGCGGCGATCCGGCGCCATAGGGTTGATGAATACCGGTCTCCCCTACATAGCCCAGTTCCAGCACCCAATTCCGCGCGAATTCGTATTGGGTGTTCAGATTCCATTGGTAGACCAGCGGCGTTACGAAGTTTGGCGTCAGATAGGGCACGGTTATGAGCGAGCCCGACAAAGTTTGAGGATTCGCCCAGAGAGGCGTCCATCCCAAGGGGTTGCTGTTGTACGGCTGAGCGAGCGTCGAGAAAAAAGTGGAAGTTCCGGAGGCGGAAACGGTAGCCGAGTACGGAGGGCCCTGCTCTCCGGCGCCGATGATGTAGGTTCCGGCGACGCGGTCGTAGAAGTAGCCGAACCCGCCACGCACGACGAACCGGTCGGTTTTGAGGGGCTGCACAGCAAAGCCAATCCGCGGAGCAAAGTTATCCAGCGGCGGGTTGTTCTCTGCCTGGATGGTGTGGTTCTCCCTGAAAACACCCTGCGGCAGAGGCTGCTGGTAATAGTTTGAGGCCACCACATATCCCACAAGAGTCCCTGTGGCTGGGGTGGTCCCCGGTGTGACCGTGGAGGCCAGACCCGGCCAGAAGTCGCTCAATTCACCGTACTTATCCTTGATCAGGCCGGCGTATTCCCATCGCATTCCGAGGTTCACGGTCAGCCGCTTGTTAAACTTGATGTCATCCTGAACGAAGGCATTCCCGTCAGGTTCGCGCCAACCATGAATGAGGCCGTTCGGCCCTACGCGGGCGATGGCGCCTCCGGTGTTGTTAATATTGCTGAATGCCGTTCCATTTGTGTTACCCGGGGTGGAAGGAGTGCAGCTGAGATTGCTGGGAGTGCAGCCGGGCAGCCCCAGCAGGAAATCAGAGAAACTGTTGAAGGTCAGCGATCCGATGGAGACGCCCGGGAATATCCAGTTCCACAAGTCTCGCTCGACCTCGCCGCCAAACCGAAACGTCTGTTTTCCGTGCGTCCAGGAAAGCTGGTCGGCCACCTGCCACTGTGTGATGTTCACTTTCGAGTCGAAAGCGCCTCCGCTGGGACCGGCGGCAAACAATCCGGTGACGGTGAGGCGATCCAGATTGGGGACGCTCGGCGATGCCGAAGTGATTCCTACCTGGGTATTCGAGAACGGAGTCGTAATCGAGGCATTTATGATGTTGCGCTGAATCGAAGCTCGGGCCTCGTTCACCAGGTTGTTGGTTGCGATCGAGGTAAGCTTGAATACCATGTCCTGGTTGAGAAAGTTGGTGTGCGCGCCGCTGTCCGGAACGCACCCGCCGCCCGCGGTGGTACACACGAACGCAAATGTCGTCGGGTAGGTGGCGTAGAAATAACGCGTCGATATCGTATTCTTGCTGTTGAGCACGTAATCGAAGTTCCCCATGATCTGATACTCGTGAAAAATAGCTGGGATACTGTAGGTGGTTGGCTGGAAGCCTCCGTTGGTCGAGCTGGGAATGTAATAGGTGCCGTCGGGATTTTTGAGCTGCAGGATGTTGATGGCGACGGGATTGATGTTCGATCCATTGCAAGCAACCTGCACGCTATTCAGGCTCGGGCTGCCCGCGGTCGCCGCCTCGTATTTGGCGCCATTGCCATGATTCGCCGGGCAGATTGCCGCGCCCAGTGCCGCCTGGAAAGCCGCGGTGTTCTCGCGGGGACCGGTTGGAATCGGAGGCAAAGTCACACCCGTGGAAAAGCCCTTCGGATCGAGCCCGTTCTTCTGTGCGGTGTCTTGAAAAGAAGTGAAAAAGAAAAATTTGTCCTTGATGATGGGGCCGCCTATTACGCCGCCCCACTGGTTCTGATTCAATACTCCGCGCGGGGTTCCGGAATACTTGGCGAAGAAGTCTTCCGCGTTGAGAACGGTGTTGCGGAAGAATTCAAAGGCGGTGCCGTGGATGGCGTTGGTTCCGGACTTGGTGACCACGTTTACGTTGGCACCCGCGCCGCGTCCGTAACCGGCGTCATACTGCGACGTCTGGATCTTGAACTCCTGTAGCGCATCCGGATTCGGGATGCCGAAACCCACGAAGCCGTTTGTATCTCCGGCGTTCCCCGGGGCCTGAGAATTCACGATGCTCGCCCCGTCCATCTGGAAATTGTTCGAGGTCGCTGGAGCGCCGTTGACGGCCACGTCCTGCAGGCCCTTTCCAAGCGCGGTAGCGTTAAAGACGCTGCTGTTGGCCCCGGCAGACAAGCCAATTAAGTTTGTGTAATTGCGAGTGGTCAGGGGAAGACCGCTGACGGTCTGCGAGCTCATTACGGTGCCCAGGGTCGCGTTCGAGGTCTGGATCGTCTCGGTTTGGCCCTCCACGGTCACTTGTTCCGTCTGAGTGCCCACTTCCAGGTGCCCGTCTAAAACTCCCGTTTCCGTCACAACCACAGTGACCGAAGGAACCTCTGATGCCTTAAACCCGGCAGCTTCAAACTTGACGCGATAGGTGCCGGGAGACAGCAAGGCAAACTTGTAGGAACCATCCGCCGAGGTGGCGCCGGTGCGCACCTGCCCGGTGTCAGTGTTGGTGGCCGTTACGGTAACGTTGGGCACGACGGCGCCTGTGGCGTCGGTCACAGTTCCTGCTAACGCACCGGTGGAAGCGGACTGCGCCCAGAGCGAAGGAGAGGGAATAAGAAGAAGACACGCCAGTGCAAACAGAACGACACCAAACGCCCAACGACGAGACTCGGTCATAGCTATCTCCCATTTCCTGGAAATTGCGGCTTCCAGGCGTGAACCTATTGCTTGGCCCCACATATGGAACTACCAGCTAAACCTCTGATTGGTCCCTGAACTCCACCTGATATGTTGGCGTTTCGTGTATTGATGGGAGGATTTAGCTCTTTCGCCGCATCTTGTCAAGAGTAATCTGCTATTTTGTCAATCCGCTATTTTTGTCGTTTAGCGCTTTTGGCGGGGAGGAAGCAGAGGCGACTGCCCTTCTTTTAGCTGCTGGTCGAAGGCGATCAGCTCGGCTGCGGCTGCGGAGTAATTCGTCATCAACTCGACCAGGTCGACGGTGCCGCGGCGGCCAAACAGACGCAGGACCTTCGCGAACGTTTCGGAGGACACGCGCTTGCGGCCAAACATTTCGCGGCCGAGCGCGATGATGGCGGTTTCCTTTTCGCCGAGTCCGACAACAGGCTTGTCGTATTTGATGGTGTCGATAATCTCCGGGTCGAGATGGTGTGGATTGCGCGGATCGCGGGCGTGCGGCTCGTTCTGCGTCCATTCAAACTGGGAGTCCGCCTCGCGCGCCGTCACAAGAATTGCGACTTCGACGACGGGATCCGGCAAGCCTGATTCAAAGTTGAGGTATCGATCGGCTTCTTCCAGGGATCTGGCTACGGGGCTATAGAGACGGATGGAATGAACACTGGCGGGCAGCTGGGTTCCTGCCGGCAATGCGTCTACAACTTTCTTGCCGTAGTCGTCCATATCGCCGCGCTTCGGCAGAGGCAGGCGGTCGCGCGAATCCGGGTACACGTCGTGAGGAAGCTGCGCTGCACCTGCGTCGGCAGTTTTCATGGCATTGCGGTCGTGAATCCTGGCGCCCGCGAGCCCGGCCGCAACGCAGACGAGAAAAAGAATGGCGACGTTTCTGCGCACGGTCATTACCTGCCTCCTTGCGAACGCATGCGAGCGGATCAATCTGCGAAGCGATTTTAACGAGACGGTCTTTCCGTGCTGCATGGAGTGGGATGCCACTTCGCGCCGTCGGGCTCGCGCAAAAACTGCTCGCTGGTGATGAAATCTTCCCGGAGATATTTCGGATCGTGCACTACCGTGAGAACGATCAGGTAGGAACGGCTGCCCTCGCCGTCGCCGTTGCCCTCGCCGGGTCCCGCGCCTGTTGCCATGTCAACGCGGTTGAAATACTCGGTCAAAATGGCATCCTGGCTGTAGGGCACTCCGTTCTTGCGATAGTAGCCGGGGCGCATGTGCATGGTGACAACGTGCAAAGTGCCGCCTTTTCCCGGCACGGGCCCGCCCGAACGCGGCCCGTATCCATTGCCGATGCTTTGCTTCTCCCACGCGGCGAACGAATCTCCCTGCCAAGTTGGTTCCCCGCCCTTCCACTTGGGCCCGTCGAAGTGCAGCAGGCGGCTCTGCGTACCGGCGTCGGTGTCGATTTGCAGGGTGTTATCGTCCTTCCAGGCGACGTGCAGCCTGGTGGGCAAGCGCATGAGGGCGGCTGCGCCGTATGGCCGGCATTGATTTCCTTCGGCATCATCCTTGGCAAGGTCCCAGCTGTCCGCTGCCTTCTTGCCTTCGGCGTTGAGGGGAATGCTGGCGTAATCGCCTTTCGCGGGTGTGACCATGCGCCAGCGCCAGTCTTCGTCAACAATGGAGACCCAGTAGCCGGTGAGGTCAATTACGGCGGAGTCCTTGCCGGTCTGAGGCGCGGCGGAAGCAAGGCTTTGGCGGTCGAGCAAACCAGGCGTAGCTCCGATGATCCCCAACACGAGTGCGGCGGCGATGATTCTCTTCATCTTCGTCATTTAGGATGCTTGTCCCGCGTGAGGTTGCGATACACGGCTTCTATGAACTGATCGGTGGTCCAAGGACCGGTCTGAGCGCCGTAGAGTCCGTCGAAGCCAAAGGTTGGTTCCGCGGCTTTCACTTCGTCCAGAGTCTTGCCCTTGCCGACTAAACTGGCGACACGCCCGCGGACGATTGCCAGCATGTCGCGGTAATTGGACACGTCGGTGCGATCGCAGAGCCTTCCCTGCCCCGGAATCACGTATGTGCCGCCCTCTTCGTTCTCCCTGGGGACCAGAACGTCGTCGATCATGGTGCTCAACGCATCGATGATTCCGTCGATGGTGCCGCCCTGCTGCTCGTCAATCACCGGATAGCGCGAGGGCACGAAAAGCTCCCCGGTGCTGACCACGTCCGACCTGCGGAAGAAAACGAAGCTATCGCCGTCGGTGTGCGCCGCAGGGGCGTGATAGATCACGATAGGCTCGTCGTTAAAGATCTTCCAGTTGCCGGTGTCGTAGGTGTCGGTCGGCCAACTGGACTCCGGGAATTTGATGCGGCTCCCACCGGCCTGCGTCATGTGATTGAGGACGGCGATATAGGCGACAATCGATGCGCCCTCGCGCGTTTGGCCGAGAATGTCGCCTGTCCTATCGCCCGCTGCGCCGGCCAGCTCTTTGTTGCCGGCCTTGGCGAGGACGGAATTGCCTCCCAGGTGATCCTGGTCGATCGAGGTGTCGATAATGAAGGCGACGGGATTGCTGGACAGCGTCCGGATGGCTGCGAGAACCTTCTCCGCCATCTCCGGCGTTCCGGTGTCTACCACGGTGACGGCATTGTCGCCGACTTGCACAGTCACGTTTCCGCCCGCTCCCGAAATCATGTAGACGCGGCCTTGCACGTGTTGAATATGCAAGTCGCCAGGGCTTTTTTTCTCCTGGGCCCGCACGCTGGAGGCCAGCAGCAGGGCGACCACAGGAAGGAAAAACACTGAACGCATGGCCCGGGACACGGCCGACGACTTCTCGGTCATTGTTTGTCCCGGTCTGTTGTCTTCTTCGGAGGAACCGGCATTCGTTTCAGTTTTTCGAGGTATTCCGGATACATCGTCTCAGCGCCACCGCGAACGGCCTCTTCCGGGATTCCATACGTTTGCGAATACTCGTCGAGGAAGGGATTTTCTCCCGGCAGATGAAACGCGACCCAGCCCTTGGGATGTTCGATCTCGACAGACGGAATGCACGTGGAGGGCCTGGTTTTATAGCCCACGTCCTCGAGCCAATCGGAGGTGCGAATGAAGGGTTCGGTGAGGTACACCGGGTCGTTCACGATGGTGATCACCGTCAGATAATTGCCATGGCGGATGAAGTACTCGATGAGCGTGGCTTTATCGCCGCGCGGAATTCCGTTGCGACGAATCCATCCCTCTTTCAGATGGGTCGTGGTCACCTTCAACATGTCCTGTACCCACTCGCCTGTTGAGAAGCCCTGCCAAGTATGGGCGGCATCGTCGGCGGGGTGCGGGCGATGATCCATATAGATCGTGCGCAGGGGCTGCATCCACATCATCTGCGTGTGCCACGCCGTAACCTCCAGCGTGACGGGATTGGCATCCGCCCAGATCCTCATGCTGCCGCCGCCACGCGCGCCGTAATCCGCGGGGTGAGGCTCGCATTCGTGTTCCGGCTGCGTCCATTTCTCCGCATCCCAGCTATCGGCTCTGGATCGCGCCTCTGCGTTGAGAGGGATGCCCGTGTAATCACCGATCTCCGGACCCATTCCGCGCTCGGGCCCATCCTCGTGCCGGATAGTGTCCCACCCGCCGGAGAGATCGACTTGGGCGAAAGTGCACATCGGAAGAAATACAAAAATAGCCAAGAGAATGACGGATGTTGTGCGCAGCGCAAACCACGGTCGAATGGACATAACCAGACCTTGCCTCGTCGCGAGCTATCTTAGTACTTAGGCTTCAACGTACTCTTCAACATTCGCTTCCACGTCCGCTTTAGCGAATGCCTCACTTGGCCAGCGGATCCGGTCGCAACTGGAAGTGCACCATTTGCGGCGTTTGGCCTTTGCCGCCCTCCGCGTGCCAGATGACCCGCGTCTCGGTGGAGGCCCAAAGCCCGCGGCCTTTCCAGCCTGTCTTGGGATCGTCGATGCGGCCGTCCATGTCTCGCGTGTAAAAGCCCATCGGATACGGGACGCGGAACGTGAGCCACTCTTTTGTATCCGGCTTGAAAACCTTTAAGGAATCGGAGTCCGTGCCGAGCACAACCGAAACGTTATTGCCGAGGCCCAGGGTGTTGTAACGATCGACCCAATTCAGGTAATGCCAATCCGTACGGATATCGGTTCCCTTGAACACCGGGCCGGGGATGGGATAAATCGTCCAGCCTTCCGTACAATGCTGGCCGGTAGCCGTGGGCCCGTTCAGCACCTTGCATTTGCGGCGGTCAAAGCTGGCGAGTTCGCTGCTCCCGGCCAGCGCCGTCCACACCACGCCGTTGGTATCGATGTCGATGCCGTGCGAGGCGTAATGCATTTCGCCCGGAAACTTTGGATTGTTGAAGGGAGGTTCGTAGACTTCCGTGGCACAGGTGGCAGGCGGATTGGAGCCAGTTACCGCCCGGACGATTCTGCCCGGCAGAGGGAAGGGGCCTGCGTACCAGACGCTTCCGTCCGCTGGACTCACGGAAATGCCGTAGCCGTCGGGCGTGCCGATGCGATCCAGCTTTGGATCGGGAGGCTGATTGAGCATTGTAAACGGCCCTGTTTTTCCGTCACCGTTGTAGTCAATTACGGGAGCGCACCAGCCCTGCGCTTTTGCGGCATCGTGCGTCTCGTCCCACACGCGCGTCTTGAACCAGCCGAGTCCGCCGCGGCGGAGGGAGAAATAAACGGTTTCGTCCTTGTCATTGGCGACGGCAGCGTGGCTCTGGCCGAAGCAGAGGTCCACAGCTGTAATTTTTTCCGTCTTGGGATCGTAGATGTCCACGCCCCAACCGGGAGGATTCTCCCAGGGCTTCAGGACGCGGCCCGCGCTCTGACGCAGGTCCAGATCAATGCGTTCCACATCCGCGTTTTTGGTATTTCCTTCCTCCCAGGTTTTCGCAAACACGTTTCCGGAACTCGACTTGCAGAAATCGGGCGCTTCCGGTTTGCGATTCTGCATGTTGATCCAGAGGCGGCCTTTGCTGTCCATCTGGGTGTTGGCCGGATTCACGACATCTTCCTTCCACACCAAATCATTGCCCCAATAGGGAGATGGCGCGGTGATCTTCTGCTCCGACCAGGGGGGCATGGATTTTCGGTCGGCTTCGTTGCGCAGCGGGAGCCGGATGGTGCTGGCGGAATTTTCCTGCGGGTCGACGAAAACCAGGTTGCCCCTTTCCCAATCGGCCTCGAAAGCGGGGCCGTTCGCGTTCACGCGGGGATTCCATTTATAGGTGGTGACCAGGCCATGAAAGAAAGATTCCGGCGCGCCCAAATCCCAAAGAGTGAGGACCACGTTGCGTTCGAGCCCCTGCGGCCGCGGAGGCATGGGCGGAACTTCGCCCGCGGTGATGCGGGAAGTCCAATCGGCAAACATCGCTATGCCACGGTCATAACCAAACTGGCTCATGGTGCCGACCATTCCACTGCCGATTTGGCCGGAGCGTATCCGCCGGTCCCAGGCAGCGGTGACGGAGGGAAACGTGCCGAGGTTCTTCGGCATTTCCCGCGTGATTTTGGTGCCCATCTGGTGGCAGGCCTGGCAGCCGGACTTCACCAAATCGATGTAATGCGCCTGCGTGGGAATCTCATTGTGCGTGCCGTAATTCACGCTATTGGCCCCGGGAGCCGGCATGGGAAAAGCGCCCTTCGGAGGAATCTTGAGCAAGGAGAGCCAGTAGTTCGGCGGGTAGTATTGAGCGCCGTCAACGGGAGTGGGGGCGATCACGGCGTGGAGAGCCAAAGTCTTTCCCGGCGCTGACTCGACAGGAGTTGAATCCACGAGGCCATAGCCGCGCACCCAGACCTTGTAATTGGCCTTGGGGAGTTCGGGCAGGAGGAACCTGCCCTGATCATCAGTGACGACGATTTTGCGCAGCTTGGTCTGAAAATCCTTTGTCTCCGCAATCACCCATACGCCCGCCTCGACGCCGTGCGAACTGGTAACCACGCCCCCGATGTCGTCAGAGCCCACCGCTACATCGCCGGCCGCCGCGGGGACAGTCTTTCCCATGGGCATGGCGTCGAGCCGAACAACTGCAATGCGGCCGAAAGCGGCGCAGATCAGAAAAAACAGAATCAGGAACCGAAAGACCACGCGTTTTTGCATTCGGACTTTCCTCTCAGCAGCGTCCATTTAGACCAGATTCAATCGGTGACATCGTTTCATCTACGCGATACGCGGGCTTACTTCGCGAGTGGGTTGGGCCGCAACTGGAACTTCACCACGTTGCCCTTTGTCCCTTTGCCGCCCTCGCTGTGCCATATGGCATTCGGGCCGTAATCTGCATACATACCACGGCCTTTCCATCCGGCGTTGGGGTCGTCGATTCGGCCGTCCATTCCGCGCTGATAGAATCCCATGGGATAGGGCACCCGCAGCACGACCCACTTTCCCGTGCTGGGTATCAGCGCGAGCAGAGAGTCTGAGCCAGTTCCATCGGCTACCGGGATATCGTTGCCCAGCCCCAGCGTGTTGAATTTATCCACCCAGTTATAATAGTGATGATCCACGGCGATGTTGTCGGTGACCCCGCTCTTGAATCGCGGCCCCGGCGAGGGATACAACGTCCATCCTTCCGGGCAATGCTGCCCGTCGGTTGCTGCCTCTCCGGTCAGCACGGCGCACTTGCTGCGATCGAAGCTGGCCATGTGGCCGCTGCCCAGCGCGGACCAGACGATGCCCTTGCTGTCGATGTCGATCCCACGCGGCGAGAAGGCCATTACTTTTGGATATTTCGGATTCTGGAAGGGTGGTTCGTAGACTTCCGTTGCGCAGGTCTTCGGATCGATACGGAACATCTGGCCGGGAACGCCCGCCCGCGCACCCCACACGCTGCCATCGATCGGATTCGGGGCTACGCTGTAGACTCCCCGCATGTTGATCTTCTTGTCGATGCCCTCATCGAATTTGCCGTTGCCATTGATATCGAAGTAGCCGCCGCACCAGCCTTGAGCGGCCTGCTCGTCCCCGGTCTCATCCAGCACGCGCGTTTTCACCCAGCCAATCGTGCCGGTGCGGATGCCGTCGACGTACACGGTCTCGTCTTTATCGTCCGCGAACACCACGTGATGCGCTTCAAAGCACGTGT
>Ga0265325_10000550_pt1 | contig 27212 bp, 24 predicted proteins | sample 41420metaG_FD_202090 | JGI IMG/M metagenome (GOLD analysis project Ga0265325, IMG submission 202090) | Rhizosphere microbial communities from Carex aquatilis grown in University of Washington, Seatle, WA, United States - 4-14-20 metaG | ecosystem: Host-associated > Plants > Roots > Rhizosphere... | reverse complement strand
CTTCGCATGCGCGATCTCATCGTCGATGTGCCCGCAGATCCTCTGCCGCAGATTGACCGGCGACACCGCCATCTTTTCCAGCTCGGCCGGCTCGGCATAGCCGGTGACGAAGTTGAAGATGCGGCCGACGTCGCGGGCGATCACCGGATCGGACGTAAAGAACGACAGGTCGGTGTAGATGCGCGCCGTCACCGGATGATAGTTGCCGGTGCCGACGTGGACGTAGGAGACGAGCGAGCCGCCCTCGCGGCGCACGACCTGCGACAGCTTGGAATGCGTTTTCAGCTCGAAGAAGCCGTAGACCACCTGCGCACCGGCGCGTTCGAGGTCGCGCGCCCAGCGGATGTTGGCCTCCTCGTCGAAACGGGCCTTCAGCTCGACCACCGCAGTAACCGATTTGCCAGATTCCGCGGCTTCGGCCAACGCGCGCACGATCGGCGAATCTTTCGAGGTGCGATAGAGCGTCTGCTTGATGGCGATGACGTCGGGATCGCGCGCCGCCTGGTTGAGGAACTGCACCACGACGTCGAACGACTCGTAGGGGTGGTGGACGATCAGGTCCTTCTGCCGGATCGCCGCGAAGCAGTCGCCGGCATGATCCCGGATGCGCTCGGGGAAGCGCGGGTTGTACGGCACAAACTCCAGATCGGGCCGGTCGACGGCGATGAGCTGTGACAGCTCGGAGAGCGCCAGCATGCCTTCGACCAGGAACACTTCGTCGTCGGCGACCGCGAGCGCGCGCTGCACGAAGCGGCGCAGCTCACCCGGCATCGCCGCCTCGATTTCCAGGCGGATCACCGAACCGCGGCGGCGGCGCTTCAGCACGCTCTCGAACATCCGCACCAAATCCTCGGCCTCTTCCTCGACCTCGAGGTCGGAGTCGCGGATGATCCGGAACGCGCCCTGGCCCTTGACCGTGTAACCGGGGAACAGCCGCGGCACGAACATGCACGTCGCCTGCTCGAGCGTTATCATCCGCACTGTGCCGCCGTCGGGCGGAGCCGGCAGACGGATGAACCGGTCGATCTTCTGCGGCACGCGGATCAGCGCATTCATCGGCTTGCCGTCTCTGACCCGCGCAAGCTGGAAGGCGATGGAAAAGCCGAGATTGGGAATGAACGGGAACGGATGCGCCGGATCGATGGCAAGCGGCGTGAGCACCGGGAAGATGTATTGCAGGAAGTAGTCTTCCAGCCAGGTGCGGTCGGCCTTCTTCAAGCTATCGGCTTCGACCAGAACAATGTTGGCGGTCTTCAACTCGTCGCGCAGCTCGCGCCAGCGCGCCTGCTGGTCGCTGGCGAGCCTCGACACAGCCTCGCCGATCCGGACGAGCTGCTCGCTCGGTGTCAGCCCATCAGGACTCTTGTCGGCAATATTGGCACGCACCTGGCCTTTGAGGCCGGCGACGCGGACCATGGAGAACTCGTCGAGGTTGCTCGCCGAGATCGAAAGGAACCGGACCTTTTCAAACAACGGATGTTGGGCGTTCTCGGCCTCTTCCAGCACCCGGCGATTGAAGTGCAACCAGGACAACTCCCGATTGATGAAGCGCTCAGGACTCGACGAAAGGTCGGCCGCAGCGTCGGTGACCCGGCCGCTGACCCCAGCACCTGGCTGCGCCGATTCTGCATGCAAAACAGTTGGTTGAGCGGCTTCGGTCATTTGCTTGATGACAAATCCATGACAGCCATCATGGCTGCCATCTATGACCCGACGATGACAAGACCGCCGGACGGGAACGCCGTCAAGGCTCGCGGAACAACTCGCCGGCCAGGGCGCGGTTCACCGGCCGCTTCAGCCGCAGCGCCTCGCGGTCGAGGGCTGCAACCGCGGCCCTCGCCGCCGCGAACGAGCGTTCGATGCGGGTGGCGAGGTAGCCGATCAGACTCTCGTCGACTGCAAGCTGACGATCGGCAAACAGCTTCACGATCACGGCGCGGAGCAATGCGTCGTCAGGCGCATCCAACGCCACGACCGGCAGCGCCCGAAGCCGGGAGGAGAGGTCAGGCAATTCGATCCGCCATGTGGCGGGAGCACTGCGCGCCGTGATCAGCACATAGGCGCGCTCCTCGCGCGCAAGATTGAGCAGGTGGAACAGCGCCGCCTCATCAAGCTGGCCCTCGCCGAGATTTTCGAGCACCAGCGCGCCGGTGGCGAGCGCAATCGGCACGTCGGCCCCGCCGAGAGCGCGGACCGACAGCGTGCGCGCACCCGCTTCGCGCGCCCAGATCGCCGCAAGGTGGCTTTTGCCCGAGCCCTCAGGACCGCGGAGCAGCAGGGCGCGCGACGGCCAATCGGGCCAACGCTCGATCAGCGCGAGCGCCGCAGCATTCGAAGGGCCGGCGAGGAAATCGTCACGGGCGAGACTTTCGGCATGGTCGAGCGCCAGTGCCAGTTGCGTCGGTATCTCGGCTGCGCCGGCGTGCGGGCCCGCCATCTCAGCGCGGCCCCTGGCCCGTGAAGATGGCGCTCTGCTGGTACTTGCGGATGGTAAATCTCACCAGCACGCCGATGGTGGCCGCAAGCGGCACGGCGATCAGAAGCCCGATGAAGCCCAGCAGATAACCGAAGGCCAGCAGCGCAAACATCATCCAGACCGGATGCAAGCCGACCTTCGGTCCGACAAGCTTGGGCGACAGCACGTAGCCTTCCAGCACCTGTCCCGCGGCAAAAACGGCAACCACCATCAGAATGGATGTCCAGTCCGGCCAGAATTGCGCAACGGCCACGATGACGGCGACCAGAAATCCGCTCGCTGCCCCGACGAACGGAATGAAGCTCAACAGGCCCGTCATGAGCCCGATCAGAAATCCGAAGTTAAGCCCGGTCAGTGTCAATCCGATGGCATAAAACGCGGCGAGGCACAGGCAGACCACCGCCTGCCCCCGGACGAATCCCGCGATCGCGTTATTGATGTCATGCGCCAGTCCGTGAACCGTGTCGCGGTGCTGCAATGGGATCCAGCCGTCGACTGTCCTGACAACTGTGTCCCAATCGAGCAGCAGATAGAACGCCACCACCGGCGCGATGATCAGCAGCGACAGCACCGAAAACACCGCCCGTCCCCCCGACCAAAGCGAGGGGATGAAGGTGGCGATGAACCCCGAAGCCTGCGCTATCAACCCACCGGCCGATTTCGACGGATCATCGAGATGATTGCCAAACAGCTTGGCGAGCCACGGCCGGGTCGGATCGGACAACAGGCTTTGCAGCTTCGTCACATAGCCCGGCAGCTTGTCGATGAAGTCGACCAACTGAGCGCTCAGGATCGGCGCGATGGTCATCGTCAAAATAACCAGCACCAGGATCACCAGGCCGACGATGATGAGCGCGGAAACGCTGCGGCGGATGCCGAACCTTTCGGCGCTCCTGGCGACCGGATCGAGCAGGTAGGCCAGCACCATGCCAGCCACGAACGGCAACAGGACGTCGCTCAGCAACCAGACGAGAGCAACGAAGGCGGCGAACGCCGCAATCCAAAACGCCACTTGCCGCTCGACTGCCATCGATCCTGAACCGCCGCCCCAACGCCCGCTCGAGCTTCAGGATTCCGCCGAATTCATATGGCGGACCCATTCGGCGAGATAGAGACCGACGGAAGCCAAGGTCAAGACCGCGACCAGAGCCATCACCAGTGTCAACACCGGCCCGAGATGGAAATCGAATCCATACGCCGCCAGCACCATCGCTGCGAACACGATCTGTGCGCCGGTGTTGATCTTGGATACCACATGCGGCCTGATCTTGACCGGCCGTCCGACCAGCCACGACAGGATGATGGCACCGACGATCATGATGTCGCGCGACACCACCAGGATGACGATCCAGAGCGGTATCACCCCGGTGATGCCGAGCGTCACGTAGATCGAGACGATCAGCACCTTGTCGGCCAGCGGATCGAGATAGGCACCAAGATCGGTCTTCATGCCGAACCGCTTGGCAAGAAAACCGTCGATGGCGTCGCTGATGGCGGCTGCGGCAAACAGCAGGAACGCGAAATCCATGCGGCCGGAGGCAATCGCCCACACGACCACCGGCACCAGCAGGATGCGCGCCAACGTGATGAGGTTTGGAATACTCAAACTTGCAGGCCCCGGCTTGCCCCCGCGCCTACGTTATCGCGATTCTGGTTTGCGCAAACGACGGCTGAGTATATCGACCATCGAGCCATTGCGCGCAATTGGATTCCGACATACGCAGGGGCATGAGCAAAAAGGGCCTCACCTATGCGCAATCCGGCGTCGACATCGATGCCGGCAACCGCATGGTCGAGATGATCAAGCCGCTGGTGAAGGCGACGGCGCGGCCCGGCGCCGACGCCGAAATCGGCGGCTTTGGCGGCCTGTTCGATCTTAAGCGCGCGGGCTTCAAGGACCCGGTCCTGGTCGCCGCGAACGACGGCGTCGGCACCAAGGTCAAGATCGCAATCGAGACCGGATTGCACGACACCATCGGGATCGATCTTGTCGCCATGTCGGTCAACGACCTCGTGGTGCAAGGCGCTGAGCCGCTGTTCTTCCTGGATTACTTCGCCACCGGCAAGCTCGATCCGAAGATCGGCGCGGCTGTTGTGAAAGGCATTGCCGACGGCTGCCGGCAGGCCGGCTGCGCGCTGATCGGCGGCGAGACCGCGGAGATGCCGGGTGTCTATCACGGCGACGACTACGACCTCGCCGGCTTTGCCGTCGGTGCCGTCGAGCGCGGCCGCATCCTGCCGCGCGGTGACGTGAAGACTGGCGATGTCGTGCTCGGTATCGCGTCGTCGGGCGTGCATTCCAACGGCTATTCGCTGGTGCGGAAAATCGTCGCCAAGTCGAAGCTGAAATGGAGCGCGCCGGCGCCGTTCGACAAGAGGAAAAAGCTTGGCGCGGCCGTGCTGGCGCCGACCCGCATCTATGTGAAGCCGCTGCTGGCTGCGATCCGTGAAACCGGCGCCATCAAGGCGCTGGCGCATATCACGGGCGGCGGGTTTCCGGACAACATCCCGCGTGTGCTGCCAAGAAATATTGCCGCACACATCGACTTGTCGCGCATCGACGTTCCCCCGGTGTTCCAGTGGCTCGCCAAGGCCGGCGATGTCGCCGAGAAGGAAATGCTGCGCACCTTCAATTGCGGCATCGGCATGATCGCCGTGGTCGAGCCGCGGGCCGCCGACAAGGTCGCGGCAGTGCTCAAGCGCGAGGGCGAGCGTGTCATGAAGCTTGGCGAAACGATCGCCACGCAAAACACCAGATCACGCGTCAGCTATATTGGCCGGCTCGACCTCTAAGGTCGCGGTCGAGGCGACACGGCGCATGGCCGGCTCGGCGAGTTGATACAGCACATGTCGAAAACACGCGTCGCCATCCTGATCTCCGGCCGCGGCTCCAACATGGTGGCGCTGATCGAGGCCGCCAAGGAACCGTCGTATCCCGCGGAGATCGTGGTGGTCGTGTCGAACGATCCGGCGGCCGGAGGGCTCAAACGCGCGAGCGCAGCCGGCATCCACACCGCCGTGGTCGATCACAAGTCGTTCGGCAGGGACCGTGAAGGATTCGAGCGGGCGCTCCAACGCGAACTCGAGGCCAACAACGTCGGGCTGGTCTGCCTCGCCGGCTTCATGCGGCTCTTGACGCCGTGGTTTGTGCGGCAATGGGAGGGGCGGCTGCTCAATATCCACCCTGCCCTGCTGCCGGAATTCAAAGGCCTCGACACCCACGCCCGCGCGCTCGCCGCCAAAGCCAAGCAGCATGGCGCAACCGTGCACTTCGTCGTGCCAGAGATGGATTCCGGCCCGATCGTTGCGCAGGCTGCCGTGCCGGTGCACGAGGGCGACACCGAAACGACGCTCGCCGCGCGCGTGCTCGCGGTTGAGCACCAGATCTATCCGCACGCGCTGAAGCTCGTCGCTGAAGGCCGCGTCCGGATCGTCGACGGCCGATGCACCATCGACGGCAAACCCGTGCAGCTTCGCTCGTAGCCGGCAGCGCAAAAACAAAACCCCCGGCTTGCGCTGGGGGTTACGGGAAAAGCAGCCCGTAAGGCTTAGACCGTCAACTTACCTTGAGATTTTCGGCAGAGGTCTTGCCGTTGCGGCCAGTCACAAGTTCGTATTCGACGGTTTGGCCTTCATTGAGGGTGCTAAGGCCCGCGCGCTCGACGGCAGAGATGTGAACGAACACATCCTTGTCGCCGTTCGAGGGCTTAACAAACCCGTAACCCTTCGTCGGATTGAACCATTTGACGGTGCCCTTTTGCATCGTCGTCTCCTAAGTCGCTTCAGTCATGGATGGCACGGGAGTGCATCGCTGCACTCCGCGTCACAACTCGGGTTCTGGTTGATGGTCCGAAACGTTCACGTCGGCGACGCAGCGGCCGGAACGGCCAAAATCCTGTTGCGCGTTCCACAAGACAGCAAAAATACGGCCTAAGCAAGACCACTACCCACGCAGCAACCTAAGCCGGGCGTATCCAAACCTTGTTGTCATGAAATGCGGCACCGCCGTAGGGCGCAATCGCATCAGCGCCGGTCACGGTGTTGATGCCCTTGCCATCGGGATAGGCGTCGTTCGGCCAGATCGATTCCGCGATCAACACGCCGCGCCTGACGCCATCGAACAGCCGGGCATGAATGCGCACCTGGCCGCGCCTGTTGCCGATCACGACCTCGGCGCCATCGATAATTCCGAATGCGCCGGCGTCCTCCGGGTGGATCATCACGTCCGGGCGACCGCGATTCTGCGCGCGCGAACTGATCGTTTCGTTGAAGGTCGAATTGAGAAACCCGCGGGACGGTGACGTCGCCAGCCGGAACGGATGCTCGGTGTCGGCCTCTTCGATGATCGTCCAGTGGTCCGGCAGCGCCGGAATCGAAGCAATCGGCCCAGTATGGTACGCCATACGGAACGGCACATTCGGCCAGTCGGGCTTGAAGCGGAATTTACCGTCCGGATAGGCGAAGCCGTTGATGTAGTGAGCGGTCTCGAAATCCGGCTGGCAGTCGAGCCACTTCTCGCGTTCGAGCCGCTCAAGCGTTCCGCGCCCCGACTTCTGCAACGACCAGTCGATCAGCTCCCGTTCGGTCATGGCGAAGCCCGGATGCTCGGCGCCGACGCGACGGGCCAGGCCGCAGATCACCGCGTGATTGGACCGGCACTCGCCCGGCGGCTCGATCAGCTTGGGGCCGAGCAGAATGTATTGGTGCCCACCGCCCTGATAGACGTCGTCGTGCTCCATGAACATCGTCGCCGGCAGTACGACGTCGGCCATCTTGGCGGTCTCGGTCATGAACTGCTCATGCACGCAGACGAACAGATCCTCGCGGGCAAAGCCGCGCTTGACCACCTCCTGGTCCGGGCAGACCGAAACCGGGTTGGTGTTCTGGATCAGCATCGCAGTGACCGGCGGCCCATCTTTGAGCGCATCGCGATCGCCGCAAAGGATTGCGCCGGCGCGCGACTGATCGAGCATGCGTATCGACTTGTCGCGCAAGTCGAGACCTTCGATCATGCTCTTGTCCCAGCGATAGATGTCGGCGTTGTTGTGGAACGCGCCGCCGCCCTCGTGGAGCCACGCGCCGGTCACCGCCGGGATACAAGTTGCGGCGTGCATGTTGACGGGACCGTTGCGCGAGCGGGCAAAGCCATAGCCCAGCCGGAAGAAGGCGCGCTTGGTCGATCCGACCAGGCGTGCGAACTCCTCGATCGTCTCGACCGGACAGCCGGTGATCTCCGACGCCCAGTCCGGCCCACGCGGCCGCACATGCGCCTCAAGCTCGCGCGGACAATCGGTGTACTTGTTCAGGTAGTCCCAGTCGGCTTTGCCGTCGCGGAACAGGCAGTGCATCACCCCGCAGGCCAGCGCACCGTCGGTGCCGGGCTTCACCATGACCGGCAGATCGGCCTGCTCCATGGTGCCGTTTATGTAGACGTCGACCGCCACGATCTTGGCGCCGCGTTCCTTTCGGGCGCGAGTGGCGTGGGTCATGACGTTGACCTGGGTGTTCACCGGATTGGTGCCCCAGATCACGATCAGATCGGATTTCGCCATCTCGCGCGGATCGGAGCCCGCGACACGTCCGGTGCCCGCAGCAAAGCCGGTGTAGGAGGCGTTGACGCAGATCGTCGAATGAAAGCCCGAGTATTTCTTGGCGTGGCGAAGTCGGTTGATGCCGTCGCGCTGCACGAGGCCCATGGTGCCGGCGTAGAAATACGGCCACACCGCTTCGGCGCCGTGCCGCCATTCGGCCGCGAGAAATTTCTCGGCGACGAGGTCGAGCGCATCATCCCATGACAGCGGCTCGAACGAACCGGAGCCCTTCGGGCCGACGCGGCGCAGCGGCTGCAGCACACGGCCCGGATGATGGATACGTTCGGCGTAACGCGCGACCTTGGCGCAGATCACGCCGGCGGTGTAGTCGTTGTCCTCAGCGCCGCGCACCCGCCCGATGGTGCGATCGTCGAGCACCTCCACCTCAAGCGCGCAGGTCGAGGGGCAGTCGTGCGGACAGGCGGAATAGCCGATCTGGACGTTACGGTTCAGGCGAACCGCCTCATTCATCGGCCCTTCTCCGCCTCAATGCGATGCGACCGTCTCCACCTCGACGATCCGCACGTTGCGCCGCAGATATAGCCCGGCCAGCACAACGATGATAGCGCCAGCGATACCGAACAGGACGCCGATCGGCTCGACTTCGAAATCCCACTTCAGATGGCCGGCGGTGCCGAACCAGTTGTAGGTGGTGTCCATATCGACCTTGGACACCCCTGACAGGAACCGCGCAAACACCGGATCGTCCGGCAGCAGGCTGCCGGCGATCCAGCCGAGCAACGCGCCGCCGGCCCAGATCACGATCGGGAACCGCTCGAGCAACGCCAGGAACAGCGCCGAGCCCGCGATCACCACAGGGATGCTGACGGCAAGGCCCAGCGCCAGCAGGAAGTAGTTGCCTTTGGCGGCGGCCGCGACCGCAATGACGTTGTCGAGACTCATCACGATATTGGCGACGACGACGACCCGGACCGCGCGCCACAAGTCCTCGACAGCCTCGGGCGTGTCCTCAGAATCATGCTCCTGCGGCCCAACAAGCTTGATCGCCACCCAGAACAGCGCGAGCCCGCCGACAAGTTTGAGGTAAGGAAGTTCCATCAAGGTCGCGACGATGCCGGTGAACAGGATCAGCAGCACGGCAGCGGCGCCCGCACCCAGCACCATGCCCCAGAACCGCTCCTTGGGCGGCAGCGCCCGGCACGCCATTGCGATCACGACCGCATTGTCGCCGGACAGCAGGATGTTGATGCCCATGATCTGCAACGCCGCGAGCCAGAACGTCGGGTGCATGATCTCCGATGCTATTGAGTCCACAGGTCGTTCCCCCAAGTTTCGTCATCAGGATGCGCCGCAGCGAGCGAGATGCGACGTATTTTTACCACCGTGAAAATACTTTACAGGGGCGCAAGCGGGGGTGCTAGCCGCCAAAACGCGGCTCAATGACACCGTCTCACCGGATCAGCCGACGATGTCGTTGCCGTTGAAGAACTGCGCGATTTCCTTGGCCGCGGTGTCGGGGGCGTCGGAGCCGTGCACCGAATTCTCGCCGATCGACTTGGCGTGGACCTTGCGGATGGTGTTGGGCGCGGCCTTGGCCGGGTCGGTCGCGCCCATGATGTCACGATACTTGGCGATGGCGTTTTCGCCTTCGAGAACCTGCACCACCACCGGTCCGGAGATCATGAAATCGACCAACTCGCCGAAGAACGGACGCGCCTTATGCACGGCATAGAACGTCTCGGCCTGTTCGCGGGTGATGCGCACACGCCGCTGCGCCACGATGCGCAGGCCGGCCTGCTCGATCATGGCGTTGATGGCGCCGGTGAGATTACGCGCGGTGGCGTCGGGCTTGATGATCGAAAAGGTACGCTCAACCGCCATCGTTCTGATCCTTTGCCGAAATCGCACGCCCCGCGTGCGCTGAGGTGGCGGGCTTATAGCGTCGGGGCCGCAAAGCGGCAAGCTTGGCCGCCCAACGGGCGTCCGGCCGGCCTCGCCTTCCGGCGAGACCGGGTTGTTTCGTCGCGTCAACATTAGGATTGCGCCGGCCGTGCTGCTCGGCCATAGAGCGCCATGCTCGTGATCGATGACCTGTCCGTCCGCATTGCCGGCAAGCTTTTGATCGAACAAGCCTCTGTTCGCGTTCCGGACGGTGCGCGGCTTGGTCTCGTTGGCCGCAACGGCAGCGGCAAGTCGACGCTGTTCAACGTCATCACCGGCGATGTCGCCGCCGAACACGGCGAAGTTGAACTGCCGCAACGCTGGCGCGTCGGCCGGCTGGCGCAGGAGGCGCCGAACGGACCGGAGAGCCTGATCGATGTCGTGCTCAAGGCCGACGCTGAACGTACGCGGCTCTTGGCCCTCGCCGATACCGAGCTCGATCCGCACGCCATCGCTGAAATCCAAACGAGGCTTGCCGACACCGGCGCTTACGCCGCGCCGGCGCGCGCCGCCGCAATCCTGTCGGGCCTGGGCTTTTCCGCCGCCGACCAAGCGCGGCCGTGCCATGAGTTTTCCGGCGGCTGGCGGATGCGGGTCGCGCTCGCCGCCACGCTGTTTGCGGAACCCGATCTGCTGCTGCTCGACGAACCGACCAACTACCTCGACCTCGAGGGCACGCTGTGGCTGCAGGATCATCTCGCGCGCTATCCGCGCACCATGATCGTCATCAGCCACGACCGCGATCTGCTCGACACCTCGGTCGAACAGATTCTGTCGCTGGAAAACCGCAAGCTGACGCTCTATCGCGGCGGGTACAGCGATTTCGAACGTCTGCGCGCCGAGCGGCTGCTGCTCGATCAGAAGCTTGCCAAGAAGCAGGAGGCGCAGCGAAAGCACATCCAAGCCTTCATCGACCGCTTCAAGGCCAAGGCAACCAAGGCCCGCCAGGCGCAGTCGCGCGTCAAGATGCTGGAGAAGATGGCGCCGATTACCGTAGCCGTGACCAGCGACGTGCTGCCGATCCGAATCCCCGAACCGGACAAGTTGCTGTCGCCACCCATCATTGCGCTCGACGATGTCTCGGTCGGCTACGAACCGGGCGAGCCCGTGCTGACGAAACTGGATTTGCGCATCGACAACGATGACCGCATCGCCCTGCTGGGCTCCAACGGCAACGGCAAGTCGACGCTGGTCAAGCTGATCGCTGCGCGGCTGGAACCGTTTTCGGGAAAGGTCACTCGCGCCTCGCGCCTGAAGATCGCCTATTTCGCGCAACATCAGCTCGACGAGCTTCAATCCGACGCGACCGTCTACGATCACGTCCGCGAGTTGATGCCGGACGCCGCCGAGGCCAAGGTGCGCGCGACGGCCGGTGCCATCGGATTTTCCGCGCGGGACGCCGACAAGAAGGTCGAGAAGCTGTCCGGCGGCGAAAAGGCGCGGCTGATGCTCGGGCTCGCCACCTTCGGCGGGCCGCATCTGCTCATCCTCGACGAGCCGACCAACCATCTCGACATCGACAGCCGCGCAGCCTTGATCGAAGCGATCAACGAATATTCCGGCGCAACGATCATCGTCTCCCACGACCGGCATCTGCTCGACGCCTGCGCCGACCGGCTTTGGCTCGTCGCCGGCGGCAGGGTCACGACCTTCGACGGCGATCTCGACGACTACCGAAGACGGGTGCTGTCCGATCGCGGCGATCCTTCGAACAAGCGCGCCGAGCGGCCGGCCAAGCCATCGCGCGATACCGGCCCCCGCAAGGATGCCGCCGAGCGCCGTGCCGAGGCCAAGCCGCTCCGCGATCGGCTCGCGCGCGCCGAGGTCGAGATGGGCAAGCTTACCCGCGATATCCAGACGCTCGACGCCACCCTTGCCGACGGCCAATTGTTCAGCCGCGATCCGGCCAAGGCCGCCGTGCTGGCGAAGACGCGGGCTGATAAAGCGAACGCGCTGGCCAAGGCCGAGGAGGATTGGCTCGCCGCCGGGGCCGCCCTGGAGGCGGCAACGAACTGATCGCGGCGATTACTGGACTGCGGTCTGTTGCTTCGGCTTCGCCGGCTTCTTGGCCGGCTTGGCTTTCGCCATCTTCGGCGGCGGCCCTTGATCGGGCGCCCTCTCCATGGATTTCAACCGACCGTCGGCAAACCGGTAGATTCCGGCCCGCTCGCCGCTGAGATACGTCAAGGTCACGGTGCGGTCGCCCGAGGGACCCTTGCCGATGTCGACCTGCTGGGCCACGCCAGCGCGCTTGACCACGTCGCATTCGTTCATGTCGAGCGCGATCGTCGCTGGTATCATGGGCACGCCGGCGTCTGGCAGCGAGACGCTCCCTTGCGCGGCCGCGGGGTCCCCGCCGGCCGGCACAAAGGCCCCGGCACAGCGCCCGCTGGCGTCGACCATATCCTCCGGGGCGACCGGCGGCAGCACCTTCTCGCGATAGTTGGCCACCGACATCGGACGGAACAGCGCATCGGAGCTCGGAGCGCGAAATGATTCGAAGTCCGGAAGCGCGGCGCAGGCGCCCAGGGTCAAAAATGCAGGAAGCATCAGCAAACGCGCGGTGAATTTCACCGAAAGGTCCCCGATCGATCGACGTTGCACCCCACCCATAGACAACTTTGCGTCACCATCACGGCAGCCGCAAGCCGCAGTTTCGTTCCACGGCCATTAAGCCTTCTTGCTCCAACGCCCCTGTTCGTCCGGCTGCCAGTAGGTGACATCGAACCCCTGGGCCTTGGCCTCGCCCCAGCGCACCCGCGCCGCGGCGACCGCCTCTTCGTCATCGCCGTCGAACAAAAGCACGATTCGATCGTAATCACGGGCATCGGCCGGAATCGGAACCCCGTCGATCAGGAACCGCACCTTGGCGCCATTGGGGTTGTGATCCGCGGTGGTCAGCAGGATCGGCTGCACTGCAGTATCGCTGTCGCGCGCCGTGCCGTGCGGCAGGAAGCTGTCGTCGCGGTAGGTCCACAGATGCGCATCGAGCGCCTCGACGCGCTCATCCGAGGCCGCCTGAATGATCGCGCGCCAGCCGCGCTCGACCGAGCGCTCCAGAAGCTGCGGCAGCACTCGCTCCAAGGGCTGGTGCTGGAGATGGTAGAACAGAACCTCCGTCATCGCTCGTAATGATCTTCGACAAGCTGGTTGAGCAGCCGCACGCCCCAGCCCGAACTCCAGCTCTTGTTGATGTCGGTCTGCGGCGAGCCGAGCGCGGTGCCGGCGATATCGAGGTGCACCCACGGCGTCTTGTCGACGAACCGCGCGAGAAGCTGCGCCGCTGTGATCGAGCCGCCCCAGCGACCGCCGGTGTTCTTCATGTCGGCAAACCTGGAATCGATCTGCTTGTCGTATTCCGGACCGAGCGGCATCCGCCACACCCGCTCCATGGTCGCCTGCCCGGCCCTGGTGAGGCGATCGCACAACCGGTCGTCGTTGCTGAACATGCCGGCGTATTCCTGGCCGAGCGCGACGATGATCGCGCCGGTCAGCGTCGCGAGGTCGATCATGAAGCGCGGCTTGTGACGGGTGTTGACGTAGTGCAGCACGTCGGCCAGCACCAGGCGGCCTTCGGCATCGGTGTTGATGATTTCGATGGTCTGGCCATTCATGGTCTTGACGATATCGCCCGGGCGCTGCGCGTTGCCGTCGGGCATGTTCTCGACCAGACCGATGGCGCCGACCGCGTTGACCTTGGCCTTGCGCGCGGCGAGTGCGTGCATCAGCCCGACCACGCACGCGGCCCCGGCCATGTCGCCCTTCATATCCTCCATGCCGGACGCGGGCTTGATCGAGATGCCGCCGGTGTCGAAGCAGACGCCTTTGCCGATGAAGGCGACCGGCGCGTCGCTCTTCTTACCGCCATTCCAGCGCATGATCACCACCCGGCTGTCGTGCCGCGAGCCTTGGCCGACGCCGAGCAACGCGTTCATGCCGAGCTTCTTCATCGCCGGCACGTCGAGCACATCGACGGCGACACCGACCTTCTTCAGCGCCTGTGTCCGCCGAGCGAACTCGATCGGGTAAAGCACGTTGGCCGGCTCGTTGATGAGATCGCGTGCCATGACGACGCCGTCCGCGACGCCTTCCCGCGACGACCACGATTTCTGTGCTGCGGCCGGATTCGCCACCGCAATCGTAATCTGGGACTTGGCCGGCGGCTCCTCGCCGTCTTTGCGCTTGGTCTTGTAGCGGTCGAACACATAGGCGCGAAGCTTGGTGCCAAGGGCGAGATCCGCCGCCTGGTCCGGCTTGAGCGCGCCCGAGGCCAGTTCCGCGAAGATCGTCGCATCGCTCGCCGACGACGGAACCTTGCCCATCGCGGTGCCGCCGAGTTTGACGAAGTCCTGTGCCCTGAGCTTGCGAACCTTGCCGACGCCCAGAACCACCAGCCGCGATACCTCAAGTCCCGCCGGCGCCACGATCTCGAGCGCCGTCCCGCTCTTGCCGGTAAATTTATCCGCCGCTGCCGCCCGCTGCACCAGGTCGCCGCAAGCCTCGATCGCCCGCCGGCCCGCCGGTCCGAACTTAACCCCCTCCTCGCAGAACAAGACGAGAACGCCCTTGTCGGGCGTTGCGAACGCTCGAAATTCAAGTCGGCGGCGGTCGGCCATGTCGGATTCCTTTGCACGGTCTCTACGGTTCCGCCCCTTATGGCGCGGGCGAGGCGGTCTGCAAAGCCCGCCGTGATCGCTTCGGGAAGGACGCCGGGTTGGGCCGGACGGGTCGCTCAGGCCGGCCGAATTAACCGTTTGTTGTGCATGTTCAACGGCTTTGCCTTGGCCACGCCATTATGTGGATGGATCAAAGCGATACTGCATTTGGGGGACTCGATCCGCCTGGTTTGGGGAACGCCGGACGGGGGGTTCGGCGGTTGGGCGGTTCGCCGTAGGTGGGACGACGCAGGCGGATGGGGTCGATCGGCCGCTATATTTTTCGCACCAGCCTTGGTGCGTTTGTGCTCGTGCTTGTCGGTCTGACCGGCATGATCTGGCTGACCCAGGCGCTGCGCGACGTCGACCTGATGACCAATCAGGGACAGTCGGCGCTGGTGTTCATCGGCATCACCAGCCTCGTGATCCCGCCGCTCATCATGGTGATCGCGCCCGTGGCGCTTGTCATCGCGGTGGCCCACAGCCTTTACCGACTCGGCAGTGACTCCGAGATCATCGTCATGAGCGGCGCCGGCATGAAGCCGATGGGCCTGCTGCAACCGTTCGTTGCGGTCACGCTGGTCGCCTCGGTCATGCTGACGGCGATCAGCGCCTACGTCGCGCCGGAAAGCCTGCGCGTCCTGCGGCGCTGGCTTACCGAGGTCCGCACCGATCTGGTCAGCAACATCGTGCAGCCCGGCCGCTTCATCGCCATCGAGCCGGGACTGGCCTTCAACATTCGCGAGCGGCGCGCCAATGGTCTGCTGCAGGGCGTCCTGATGGACGACCGCCGCGATCCGACCCAGCGGGTCACCATCATCGCCGAGCGCGGCGAAATCCTGAAGAACGAGAACGGCAATTTCCTGCTGCTCGATACCGGCAGCGTGCAACGGCACGAGGCAAATCAGCGCGATCCCGCCATCGTTCAGTTCGACCGCTACGCTTTCGACCTGTCTCAGTTCGCCAACAATCAGGCCGTCCGATACACGGTGCGCGAACGCTACCTCTGGCAGTTGATCTGGCCCGAGCCCAACGATCAGCTTGCCATCGAGCAACCCGGACAGTTCCGCGCCGAACTGCATGACCGTGTGCTGGCGCCGATCTATCCATTCGCCTTCATGCTGATTGCGTTTGCCTATCTTGGGGCGCCGCGCACCACGCGACAAAGCGCAATGTGGTCGATTGGCGGAGTCGTCGCCGGAGTTTCCGCATTGCGTTTGACGGGATTCGCCTGCACGGTGCTCAGCATCAAACATCCGATCGCGATCCTGTTCCAATACCTCATGCTGGCCGGCGCCAGCCTTGCCTGCCTCATCGCAATCAGCCGCGGCACCATCATCGAGCCCCCCGCCTTCCTGATCAAAGCCGTCGAGACCGCCGGCCAGTGGCTGGTCAATCGCGGCCGGTCGTTCGCGAGGCCGACATGATCGGGACGCTGTCGCGCTACTTCGGCCGGCGATTCCTCACCACCTTGATGGCGGTGCTGGGGGGCGTCTTCATGCTGATCATTCTGCTCGATTACGTCGAGCAGATGCGCCGCCTGTCGGACGTGCCCAACGTCTCGGCTCTGCTGATCGCCAAAACATCGCTTTATCGCGTGCCGCAGATCGCCGAGCGCATCCTGCCGTTCTGCGTTTTGATCGGAGCGATGTCCTGCTACCTCGGCCTTTCGCGCCGCCTCGAACTCGTGGTGTCGCGGGCGGCGGGCATGTCGGCCTGGCAATTCACGGCGCCCGCGATCGTCGTCGCACTGGCGCTCGGCGTGATTGCTACCACGATCTACAATCCGATCGCCGCAGTGTTGCAGGAGAAATCCAAGCGCATCGAGGCCGAAATTTCCGGCAACGTGGAAGGTCTCCAAGCCACCGTCAACGGCTTCTGGGTCACGCAGCGCAGCGACACCGGCCAGTCGATCATCAATGCCGCGTCGAGCCGCGACCAGGGCGTGCTGCTCAGCAAGGTCAGCGCCTTCGTCTACGACCAGGCCGGTCATTTTCAGGAACGCATCGAAGCGGAGAGCGCCACCCTGGAAACGGGTCATTGGCGCCTTGAGAACGCGCGGATCTACTCGATCGGCGCGGCGCCGGATTTGCGCGATTCGTATCTGCTCTCCACCAATCTGACCCCTGAGCAGGTCCGTGAAACCTTCTCCACGCCGGAAACCGTGCCGTTCTGGCAACTGCCGTACTTCATCGACATGGCGGAGCGCGCCGGCCTGACCGCGGCCGGCTACCGCCTGCAATACCAGAAGCTCCTCGCAAGGCCCTTCATGCTGGCGGCGATGGTGTTGCTCGCCGCAGCCTTCAGCCTGCGCTTCTTCCGCTTCGGCGGTGTGCAGAAGATGATCCTGGGTGGGGTCGGCTCGGGCTTCCTGATCTACGTGCTGTCGAAGCTCACCGACGATCTCAGCAAAGCCGAGCTGCTGCCGCCGATGATCGCGGCGTGGATGCCGGCGGTGATCGGCAGCATGACCGGATTCGTTGCGCTGCTGTACCAGGAGGACGGTTGATGGCGGTTGTCGCCAGCGCTTGTGCCTCGTCCTGGCGTCAGCGCATCGAACGAACTGGTGTCGTCCTGCTGGGCGCGATGGCGTTGGCTGTTGCCTGCGGGGCCGACATGGCCTTGGCGCAAGCGCCGCTGCAGTTCCCGCAGCGCCCGCCAAGCCATGCCGTTCCCCAGCCATCCCGCGACGACAAGTCGCCGATGCTGGTCCAGGCGACGGAGATTCACTACGACTACAGCAACAAGCGCGTCTCCGCCGTCGGCAACGTCCAGATTTACCACAACGGCACCACAGTGGAGGCCGACCGCGTCATCTACGACGAGACCACCAAGCGCGTGCAGGCGGAAGGCAACGTGCGGCTGACCGAGCCGGACGGCAAGATCACCTACTCCGAGATGATGAACCTGAGCGACGACTTCCGCGACGGCTTCGTCGACTCGCTGCGCCTCGACACCCCGGAAAAGACGCGCATGGCGGCCGCGCGCGCCGATCGTTCAAGCGGCAATTTCACGGTGTTCCACAACAGCGTCTACACCGCCTGCGAGCCCTGCAAGGACAATCCGAAGAAGCCGCCGCTGTGGCAAGTCAAGGCCGCGCGCATGATCCACGACGAAAGCGAGAAGATGATGTACTTCGAGGACGCGCGCCTCGAATTCTTCGGCCGGCCGGTCGGCTACCTGCCCTACTTCTCGGCGCCCGATCCGACCGTGAAGCGGAAGTCCGGCTGGTTGATGCCGCACATCGAAAGCAGCCCCAGCAAGACCGGCTACGGCATCGAAACGCCGTACTACTGGGCACTGGCGCCCGACTATGACTTCACCTTTTCGCCGCGCTTGATGACCAAGCAAGGCGCGCTGCTTCGCGGCGAATTCCGCGAGCGGCTGATCGACGGGGCGTTCTCGATCCGAGCGAGCGGCATCTACCAGCTCGACAAGGACGCATTCCTGCGCGACGGCGGCCCGGCCACGCCCGGCTATCGCGATTTCCGCGGCGCCATCGAGACGACCGGCCAATTCGCGATCAACAACAAGTGGACCTGGGGCTGGGACGGCATCCTGCCCACTGACGCGACCTTCTTCCAGGACTATGGCATCAAGACCTATCAGCGCGGGGCCAACGTCCTGCTCAACGGCCTGACGGAGGGCGTGTCGCAGCTCTACCTGGTCGGACGTGGCGACCGCAGCTACTTCGACATCCGCAGCATCTATTACTACGGATTCTCGGAAGCCGACGTTCAGTCGCAGATTCCGATCATCCATCCCGTGCTCGACTATAACTACACCTATGGCGATCCGTTCTTGGGCGGCGAGCTGAGCTACCAGGCCAACCTGACCAGCCTGACCCGCACCAGCGCGGCGTTCGATCCGATCAACGCGACGGCCAACACCAACGGCACCTGCGCGCCGACCAACGCCGATCCGGCCTCCAAGCTTCCGGCCAATTGCCTGCTGCGCGGCATCCCCGGCACGTACACGCGTGTCTCCGCCGAGGTGCAATGGCGGCGCAGCATCACCGATCCGATCGGCCAGATCTGGACGCCGTTTGTCCGGCTGCGGGCCGATGCCGGCGACGCTTCGATCGACAACCAGCCAGGCGTGTCCAACTACTTCACCACGGGCAACAACACGGTGTTGCGCGCAATGCCGACGGCTGGCATCGAGTACCACTATCCCTTCATCAGCATCCACTCCTGGGGCACGCAAACGATCGAGCCGATCGCACAGGTCATCGTCCGGCCGAACGAGACCAGCATCGGCAAGCTGCCGAACGAAGATTCGCAAAGCCTGCTGTTCGACGACACCAATCTGTTCAGTATCGACAAGTTCTCCGGCTGGGACCGCGTCGAAGGCGGCGGCCGGGCCAACGTCGGCTTGCAGTACACCATGCAGTTCAACCGCGGCGGCAACATCAACGCGCTGTTCGGCCAATCGTACCAATTGTTCGGCGTCAACTCGTTCGCCACGCCCGACCCCACCAACACCGGCCTGGACAGCGGCCTCGATACCAACCGCTCCGACTACGTTGCGCGGGTGATGTACCAGCCGGACCGCATCTACACCTTCACGACGCGGGCCCGCTTCGACCACGACACCTTCGAGGTGAAGCGCTTCGAGACTGAAGCGAGGGCCACTCTCGACCGCTGGTCGCTGTCTGTGCTGTATGGACGATATGACGCGCAGCCCGAGCTGGGATTCCTGACCCGCCGCGAGGGCATCCTCGCCTCCGGCACCGTCAAGCTGACCGCCAACTGGCTTGCCAGCGGCGCGGTGCGCTACGACCTCGACGCGCACCAGCTCGCAGGAACCCAGTTCGGCATCAACTACATCGACGATTGCCTCATCCTCGCCCTGACCTACATTTCGAACTATACCTACAGCGGCAACGTCACCAACGATCAGCGCATCATGTTCCAGATGAGTCTGCGCACCCTGGGTGGTACCTCCCTGAGCCAGACTGTCGCCAGCACGACGCAGGGGGTAAACTAACGCTCGAAATCGGCGAGCGCAGCCGGCGCGAGCGGCCCAAGGCGAGAACGTGATGCAAAGCCCAGAGAACGAACCTTCATTCCTTCGGACAATGCTACGCCCCATCCTGGCCTGCTTCGTTCTTTCGCTCATCGTTGCGCTGACCGGCACGGCCCCGGCGATGGCCCAACTCGTCGCGGTCCTCGTCAACGGCGACCCCATCACCAACTACGACATCGAGCAGCGCACCAAACTCGTCCAGCTCGGCGGCCAGAAGACCACCCGCGAGCAGGTGGTGGATGAACTGATCAACGAGAAGCTCAAGATCCAGTTGACCAAGAAATTTGCCATCCCCGACATCGATAAGGACGTCGACAACGCCTACAAGAACATTGCACGGCGGGCGAGACAGTCACCCAAGGAATTCGCCGCACAACTTGATAAAGCCGGCGTCAAGCTCGACACGCTGAAATCGCGCATCAAGGCCGAAATAATCTGGAGCCAGCTCATCCGGGGCCGGTTCCAGAGCAGCTTCGAGTTCACCGACAAGGAGATCCAGGCGCGCCTGCTGGCGAAGCACCCCGAGGACGTGGGCCAGACTGGCTACGACTATACGCTGCAACCCATCCTGTTTGTTGTCCCCCGCGATTCACCATCCGTGGCGTTCGAGGCCCGCACGAAGGAAGCCGAGGCCCTGCGCAGCCGTTTCCAGAATTGCGAGCAGGGCATCCCCATGGCGCGCAGCATCCGCTACGTTGCCGTGCGCCCGAGCGTGGTCAAAGGGTCCGCGGACCTGCCGGCCGCTCTGCGCGACGTGCTGGACAAGACCGAGCTGGGCCATTTGACCCCGCCGGACACGACCCGCGAAGGCGTCGAAATCTATGCGCTGTGCGGCAAGAAGAAATCCGAGAACACGCCAGCCAAAAAAGAGATTCGCGATCAACTCTATAGCGAGGCCTTCGATTCGCAATCCAAGAAGTACCTCAAGGAATTGCGCGACCAGGCCATGATCCAGTACCGATAGGTCCGTTGCGATGCTGCAACCCTTGGCGCTGACACTCGGAGAACCCGCCGGGATCGGCCCCGATATTGCGCTGGCGGCGTGGACACGACGCGGCGAGCTCGAACTGCCGAGCTTCTACCTTCTCGCCGACCCCGACCACCTGGCGCGGCGCGCCCGCGCGCTCGGCCTCACGGTGCCGATCGAAGTGATCAAGCCGGATGCGGCCGCCAAAACCTTTGTCAACGCCTTGCCTGTCGTGACCCTCGGCCTTTCTGCCACCGCGGAGCCCGGACGACCCGACGCCACCAGCGCGCCCGTTGCGATCGCCGCGATCGATCGGGCCGTCGCCGATGTTGTCGAAGGCCGCGCTGCCGCCATCGTCACCAATCCGGTGGCGAAGAGCGTGCTCTACCGCGCAGGGTTTTCCGAGCCGGGCCATACCGAATATCTCGGCAAGCTCGCGTTCGAATACACCGGTAATCCGGCGTGGCCGGTGATGATGCTGTGGTCGCCGGAGGTCGCGGTGGTGCCGGTGACCATCCATGTGCCATACAAGGAAGTGCCGCAGCGGCTGACGCGAGATTTGATCTTCGAGACCGGCCGGGTGGTGGCGCGCGATCTCGTCGATCGCTTCGGCATCGCTGCACCGCGGCTTGCGGTTGCCGGTCTCAATCCCCACGCCGGCGAAGACGGCACGCTCGGCAAGGAGGACGCGACCGTGGTGCGGCCCGCGATCGAGCGGCTTATAGCCGATGGCATCGACGCCCGAGGACCCCTCCCCGCCGACACCATGTTCAACGCGGCAGCACGCAGGACCTACGACGCGGCGCTGTGCATGTACCACGATCAGGCGCTGATCCCGATCAAGACGCTGGCGTTCGACCACGCCGTGAACGTGACGCTTGGTCTGCCGTTTGTCCGCACCTCGCCGGATCATGGCACCGCCTTCGACATCGCCGGCACCGGCAAGGCCGATCCGACCAGCCTGGTTGCCGCGTTGAAGCTCGCCGCGCGACTGGCGTCCGCCGACCAAAACAAGCAGCGGAAGCCGGCCGTTGCCCTGACATGATCGGGGGCGACGGCCTGCCGCCGCTCCGCGATGTGATCCGGCGGCACGGGCTGTCGGCAAAAAAATCCCTCGGCCAGAATTTTCTGCTCGATCTCAATCTGACGGGCCGCATCGCCCGCGCCGCGGGTCCGCTTGAAGGCGTCACGGTCGTGGAGATCGGACCTGGACCGGGCGGGTTGACCCGGGCGCTGCTGGCGGAGGGCGCGGACAAAGTGATCGCGGTCGAGCGCGACCAGCGCGCCATCGGTGCGCTTGGCGAAATCTCGGCACATTATCCGGGCCGCCTGACGGTCATCGAGGGCGACGCCCTCGCGTTCGATCCGACGCCGCATCTGACGAGCGGGCCAGTGCGCATCGTCGCCAACCTGCCCTACAACATTGCGACCGCGCTGCTGGTCTCGTGGCTTTGCGTCGAGCCCTGGCCGCCGTGGTACGACCGCCTCGTCCTGATGTTCCAGCGCGAAGTTGCCGAGCGCATCGCGGCGCAGCCCGGCGGCAAGCAATTCGGCCGGTTGTCGGTGCTGACGTCGTGGCGGGCGCAGGCCAAGATCCTGTTCGACGTGCATCCGTCGAACTTCGTGCCGCCGCCCAAGGTGACGTCATCCGTGGTCGAAATCGTTCCCCGTCCCAATCCGCTGCGCTGCGACCGCAGGATGCTTGAACGGGTCACCGAAGCGGCGTTCGGCCAGCGCCGCAAAATGCTGCGGCAGAGCCTGAAATCGATCGGCCATGATCCGCTGGCCCTGCTTGCGGCGGCCGGCATCGAGCCGACCGCCCGCGCCGAGGAAATCCCGGTCGAGGGATTCGTCGCCCTCGCACGCGCCGTCGAAGCCGCTAAACTATCGGCATGACCAGACTCCGCCGCTACTCGCTGACCGCCTACCAGCAACCGCTCTGTGAGACTGTCGTCGACTGCCCGGAGCCCCAGGGCAGCGAGGTGCTGGTCCGCATCGAGCGATGCGGCGTGTGCCACTCCGACCTGCACATGCAGGACGGCTTCTTCACCCTCGGCGACGGCAAGACCCTCGACGTGCGCGAAGGCCGCACGCTGCCGTTCACGCTCGGCCACGAGATCGCCGGCATCATCGAGCGCACCGGTCCCGACGCCGCGGATGCCAGGGTCGGCGCCAAGGTTGCGGTCTATCCCTGGATCGGCTGCGGCCAATGCGCGGCTTGCAAGGCCGGCGAGGAAAACCTCTGCTCGACCAATCGTCATCTCGGCATCTCCGTCGACGGCGGCTTCGCCTCGCATGTTCTGGTGCCGCACCCGCGCTATCTGATCGACTACGCGCCACTTTCGCCATCGTTTGCCGGCGCGCTGATGTGCTCGGGGCTGACCGCCTACTCGGCGCTGAAGCGTTTGCAGTCCTACGCCACGCGTGGACCGGCGCTGCTGATCGGTCTTGGCGGCGTCGGCATGATGGGACTGTCGATTGCGCGCGCACTTTTTCCGCAGCCGCCGATCGTTGCCGACATCGACGCCGGCAAACGCGAGGCTGCGCTGAAGGCCGGCGCCGCCGCTGCGTTCGATCCGGCCGATCGCGAAGCGCGCCGCGCCCTGATCAAATCCACCGGCGGCGGCGTTTTCGCGGTTTGCGATTTCGTCGGCTCGGAGAAATCGCTGGCGTTCGCCACCGGCGCGCTGGCCAAGGGCGGCAAGGTCGTAGTGACCGGCCTGCTCGGCGGCAACTTTCCGCTCGCGGCCACCATGTTCGTGCTGAAGGCGATGACGGTCGAAGGCACCCTGACCGGCACGCTGCCCGAAGCAAACGAGCTTGTTGCGCTTGCGCGCGCTGGCCGGGCTTCCCCGCTCCCGATCGAGGAAAGACCGCTTGCTGCGGCGCAACAATCTCTCGATGACTTGCGCAATGGCCGGATCGTCGGACGTGTCAGTCTTGTGACATAGCGGCAACAACCCCCAATTAGTTGGGGGTCGGTACTATTATACAGTCGCGCGCCCCATATTGCATTGCACAATAAGCTGTCGGGAATCATGGGAGTGGATCATGGCTCTGCCACGGTTTGGCGGCGCCGCGGGTTCCGTCCTTACCGGCCTCACAGCGATGGCAATGGTTTCATTGCAACTCGCGTACGCCCACGGCCCGGCAGAATGGATCCAGCGCGGCGGTTACAAGAACGCGGTTGGAGAATTGTGCTGCGGAGAGCGCGACTGCTTTGAACTCTCCGACGCCGATATCAAGATCACATCGGCAGGCTATTACGTCGTCAGCATCAAGGAGACTGTGCCGTTCAGCGAGGCGACGCCGTCGCCCGACGGCCGCTATTGGCGCTGCCAGTGGGGTGGTTCGCGCAAATGCTTCTTCGCGCCGCCGAGCCAGACCTGACAGGCTAACGTTCGCGTCAGCGTTCAGAGCTTGGATTGCAGGCCACGCACAAACGCGGACAGGCCGGGTTGTCGTTCGCGCTTCAAACGCTCAGCGGCGAGGATCGCGCGCACATCGTTGAATGCGCGATCAAGATCGCGGTTCACGACAATATAATCGTACTCGCGCCAGTGACCCATCTCGTCATTCGCTTTGGCCATGCGCGCTCGGATCACTTTCTTATCATCCTGGGCGCGAGTATGAAGCCGCCGCGCCAACTCACCGTTCGACGGCGGCAGGATGAAGACGCTGGCCAAGTCGGCGGGCGCGTGTTTGCGCAATTGTTTTGTGCCCTGCCAATCGACATCGAACAGGACGTCCCGCCCGTGCTTGAGCGCCTTCTCGACGGGTTTACGCGGCGTGCCGTAAAAGTTGCCAAACACCTCGGCGTATTCGAGCAGATCACCGTTTTTGCGAAGCTCGTCAAATCGAGCGCGATCTATGAAGTGGTAATGACGTCCGTGGACTTCACCAGGCCGCCTTGGCCGCGTGGTAACTGAGATCGACAGCGTGACGTTGCGCTCCTCCGTCAACAGCATGCGCGACAGCGTCGTCTTGCCCGCACCTGACGGCGACGACAACACGAGCATCAGCCCGCGCCTGGCGATGGTCTTGGTTTTCGGCCGCCGCGCCATCGTCACTCCAGGTTCTGCACCTGCTCGCGGAACTGCTCGACCACGGCTTTGAGCTCCAGCCCGATGTTGGTCAGCTCCAGATCGTTGGCCTTGGAGCAAAGCGTGTTGGATTCGCGGTTGAGCTCCTGGGCTAGGAAATCGAGCTTGCGGCCGACCGGAGCGCCGTCGCCGAGAAGCTTTTTCGCCTGCGCGACATGCGCAATCAACCGATCGAGCTCTTCCCGGATATCGATCTTGCTGGCGAGCAGGAGCGCTTCCTGGTGCAGGCGATCCGGATCGAAGCGCTGCGATGCATCGAGCAACGTCGCGACCTGTTCGGCCAGCCGCGCCTTGATCGCCTCGGGCTTGCGGCCCGGCGCCGCCTCCGCACGGGCGGCGAGCGTGCCGATTTCGTCCAGCCGTTCGGTCAGGATCCGGCCGAGCGCAGCACCCTCGGTGCGGCGCATCTCGGCGAGGCCCTTCAGCGCTTCGCCGAAGGCCTTGACGATGGCTGCCGCCGCGGACGAGCGCTCATCCTCGGTTTCTTCGGCCTCGCTGACCTCGATGACGCCTTTCAGCGACAGGATGCCGTCGAGGCTCGGCGGTGCGGCCTGGACCTTGCCCGACAAACCGTTGAGCGCCGCCAGCACCGCGTTCAATACCGGCTCGTTGACGCGGACGGTCGGCGCTGCGCCTTGGCGATTGACGGTGAGGTTGGCGAACACGCTGCCGCGGGCCAGCGCTTCGGCGGCGCGCGTCCGCACACCGGGCTCTATCGCGTCCCAGCCCGGCGGCAGCCGCAGCTTGACGTCGAGCCCTTTGGCGTTGACCGATTTCAACTCCCACGCCCAGGCATAGTTGCCGGACACGCCGTGGGCGCGCGCAAAGCCGGTCATGCTCGACAGCGCCATCGATGGCGAATCCATTGCGAAAGGTCGGGCGACCTTAGCGAGGGATTGATGGGGTCACAAGGCGCGGGTTATCGGGCGCGGCCATGGCGCGCGGCGGGCTTGGCCGATGCCGGCTGCGGCGCGGCTGGCGAGGACGGGTCCGCGGTCTGCTGCTCGAGCGTGCGCAGCCGCGCCACGTTCTTCTGATGCTGCTCGTAAGAGTCGGCGAAGGCATGGCCACCCGTGCCGTCAGCCACGAAATAAAGCTCCTTGGTGCGCGCCGGATTGGCGGCTGCTTCCAGCGAAGCCCGCCCCGGATTGGCAATCGGTCCCGGCGGCAGGCCATCAATGACGTAGGTGTTGTAGGGCGTCGGCTGCTCGATTTCGCTCTTCTGAATGGGCCGGCCAAGCGAGCCCTTGCCGCCGACCAGGCCGTAGATGATGGTGGGATCGGACTGGAGCTTCATCTTGCCGCGCAACCGATTGACAAACACCGCCGCGACCCGCGTGCGTTCCTCCGGTTTGCCCGTTTCCTTCTCGACGATCGAGGCCAGCGTGATCAGTTGCTCCGGGGTGCGGATCGGCAGATCGGAGCTGCGCCGCTCCCAGACCTCCTGCACGGCGCGCCGCTGCGCCTCCTGCATGCGGCGGATCACCTGTTCGCGCGAGGTGCCCTTGGTGAACCGGTATGTCTCCGGCAACAACGTCCCCTCGCGCGGCACATCGCGGATGTTGCCGGTCAGCAAGTCGCTTTCCATCAGCCGCTGCACGATCTGATCCGCGGTCAATCCTTCGGCCACCGTGAACGCATGCTGCACAACCCTGCCTTCGGTGATCGTGTCGACGACGTCGCGAAGGCTGGCGTTGCGGGTGAAGCGATATTCGCCGGACTTGAGATCGTTCTGCGCCTTGAGCAATAGCGCGCCGGCGATGAAGAGATAGGGCTGGTCGATGACCCCCTCGCGGTGAAGAAGATCGGCGGTGTCTCTGATGCCGCCGCGCGGAATGTCCACCACCTTGTCTGCCGCGAGCGGGCCCGGCATATCGAAGCGCTGCTTGCCGAGAACAAATCCGACGCCACCCGTGATCGTCAGCAGAAAAATCAGCGTCAGCAGCGCATTGCCTGCAATGACGATCGGATTGCGCGCGCGTTTGGCACGCTGCTTCGGCACCGGCCCCGGCGCCGCCGGCACGTTGTCGGGCTGCACCGCGGCGCGCGGACTGCGGACCGAGATCGGCCTTGGGTCTACGACGTGCGCGCCGTTCAGCGGCGTGGATTGCAGCGGCGGGTAGGGCTCGCCTGCGCCGGGCACGGCGGTGGAACTGGGTCGCGCTGTTTTCGGCCGTGAAGGTGCCGCGCTTCCGTTCGCCGGCTGACCGGCGGGCGGCCGACGCGCCGCCGAACCGTTCGCCGCCTGTTGTGGCGTCCGCTGCGGCGCCGGAGCGGATGGGTTACCGGGAGGCCGTGCCACTGCGGTACGGGAACTCGCCGGCGCACCGGGAGCCGCCGGGCGCGGTGCAGCCGCTTTCATTGCGGCCGGGTTCTGTGCCAACGGCTGCGGCGGTCGCTGCGGTCTGGTCGGCGCGGCCGGTTGCGGCGGCCGGCCTGCGCCGTTGCTCGGCGGGCGAGTTCCCCCATTGCCGCCGGGCGGTCGATTGG
>Ga0265325_10000549_pt1 | contig 27215 bp, 21 predicted proteins | sample 41420metaG_FD_202090 | JGI IMG/M metagenome (GOLD analysis project Ga0265325, IMG submission 202090) | Rhizosphere microbial communities from Carex aquatilis grown in University of Washington, Seatle, WA, United States - 4-14-20 metaG | ecosystem: Host-associated > Plants > Roots > Rhizosphere... | reverse complement strand
GTGCGCGAGGCGCTGCGGCTCGGCACCCGCGGCGGCGCGTCGGTGCTGCGCCGGGAGGACATCGGCTCGCTCGAGCCCGGCAAGCGCGCCGACTTCGCCGTCTGGAGGATCGACGGGCTCGAGCTGGGCGGCGCGGCAGATCCCGTCGCCGGCCTCGTGTTCGCAGGGCCGCACCGCGTCGACCGCCTCGTCGTCGGCGGCGAGGACGTCGTGCGCGACGGCGAGCTCGTCCGGGCGGACGAGGAGGACATCGCCCGGCAGCACCGTGTCCAGGCACGGAGAATGGCGGGATGACAGACGTAGCGGAGCTGCAGCATCGCGTCGCGGTGGCGCGCGGAGACGAGCCGGCCGACCTCGTCGTCCGCGGCGGCCGCGTCTTCTCCGTGTTCACCCGCGAGTGGCTCGACACCGACGTCGCGGTCTGCGACGGCGTCGTCGCCGGGCTGGGCGACTACGACGGCGCCGAGATCCTCGACGCCACGGGGCGGTACGTCGTCCCCGGCTTCATCGACGCGCACCTGCACATCGAGTCCTCCAAGCTGATGGTCGACGAGTTCGCGCGGCTCATCCTCCCGCTCGGCACGACCGCGATCGTCGCCGACCCGCACGAGATCGCGAACGTGCTCGGCTCGGACGGCATCCACTGGCTGCTCGACGCTTCCGCTCACCTGCCGCTCGACGTCTACTTCATGGCGTCGTCCTGCGTGCCCGCCTCGCCGTTCGAGTCGCCCCGGCGGCCGCTGTCGCTCGGCGACCTCGAGGGGCTGCTTCGCCGGAGCCACGTGCTCGGCGTCGCCGAGATGATGAACTTCCCCGGCATCGTCGAAGGCTCGGCGGAGGAGCTGGCCAAGGTCCTGCTCGCGCCCCACGTCGACGGCCACGCGCCGGGCCTCGCCGGCAAGCGCCTGAACGCATACGCCGCAGCGGGCATCCACTCGGATCACGAGGCGGCGCTGCTCGAGGAAGGGCGGGAGCGGCTGCGCCTCGGCCTGTGGCTCCTGATTCGCGAGGCATCGGCGGCCCGCAACCTGCGGGCGCTGATCCCGCTCGTCGCCGAGTACGGCCCCTCGCGTATGGCCTTCTGCACCGACGACCGCGAGCCGGAGCACATCGCCGACGACGGCCACATCAACTCGATGGTGCGCGACGCGGTCGCGCTCGGCGTATCCCCCGAGGACGCACTCGTGATGGCGACGCTGAACCCGGCGCTCTACCACGGGCTGCGCCCGCTCGGCGCGATCGCCCCGAGCTACCGGGCCGACATGCTCCTCCTGCCCGATCTGGAGTCGTTCGTCCCCGAGCTCGTGCTCAAGCGCGGGAAGCCGGTCGTGGAGATCCCACCGGCGCCCGTGCCCGACTGGGTCCGCCACACCGTCCGCGTCCGGCCGCTCGGCCCGGACGCCTTCCGCATCCCCTGGCAGGGTGGTGACGCGCGGGTGATCGGGCTCGTTCGCGACCAGATCGTGACCGACTCGCTCGTGGACACGCTCACCGTCCGGGACGGCTGCGCGGTCGCCGATCCGGAGCGCGACCTCGCGAAGATCGCCGTCCTCGAGCGCCACCACGGCACCGGCCGCGTCGGTCTCGGCTTCGTCCGCGGCTTCGGCCTGAAGCGGGGCGCCTTCGGCGCGACGCTCTCCCACGACGCCCACAACGTGATCGTGGTCGGGGTCGACGACGCCGCGATGGCGCGCTGCGTCGCCCGCCTCGCCGAGCTCGGCGGCGGGATCGTCGTCGTCGACGGGGACGCCGTCACCGCCGAGCTGCCGCTGCCGGTGGCGGGGCTGCTCTCCGACCGGCCGCTGCCGGAGGTGCTGGCGGCGAGCCGGGCGATCAACAGCGCCGCGGAGGCGCTCGGCGTCCATTTCCCGCACCCGTTCCAGGTGCTGGCCTTCCTTGCCCTCTCGGTGATCCCCTCGCTCAAGATCACCGACCGCGGCCTCATTGACGTCGACCGCTTCGAGCTGGTGCCGCTCGCCCTCTAGTCGGATGGCCGCGGGGCCTCGGTGTTTACCCGGATAGGGGTTCCGGCCCGGCCCTGACGAAGGCCGTTCGGGCGGCCCGTACCGTGCCTGTGTCCCCCTGAGGAGGCCACAGTGCAGACCGAGCGCCCCGCCGCAGACCCCGAGATCGTCGACGCGAACGTGCTGGAGCGGGCTGCCGCCTGCCTCCGCGACGCGGGCGTGGCGCTGCCGACCTTCGCGCAGCTCGCCGATCCGAGCCGGATCCCCGCGAAGATCGCGCCGCTACTGGCCGGAGTCGGCCCGGACGACGCGCACCCGCTGAACCTGTTCCGCGTCCACTGGTTCAACGGCAGCGACCGGAAGACCGTCGCCGCCGTCCCCGACCACGTCGTGCTGCCGCGCGAGCTCACCGGCGTGGACGCGAAGATCGTGGTCGCGCTCGGCGACCGCTTTCCGATGATCAGAGCGCACAAGGTGCTGGCCGCGTACGGCTGCCTGGCGCCGCGCCTCGTCACGGGGCAGTTCGACCCGACGCGCAACCGCGCGATCTGGCCCTCCACCGGCAACTACTGCCGCGGCGGGGTCGCGATCTCGCGCCTGATGGGCTGCCGCGGCGTCGCCGTCCTCCCCGAGGGGATGAGCAGGGAGCGCTTCGCCTGGCTCGAGGACTGGGTCGTCGACCAGGACGACATCATCCGGACGCCCGGCACCGAGAGCAACGTCAAGGAGATCTACGACAAGTGCCACGAGCTCGAGGCCGACCCCGAGAACGTGATTTTCAACCAGTTCGCCGAGTTCGGGAACCACATCGCGCACTACCTCGCCACCGGCGCCGCGCTCGGACGCGTGTTCGAGACGCTCCAGGCCGCCGAGCCCGGACTCCGACTCCGCGCGTTCACGTCGGCGACCGGCTCGGCCGGGACGATCGCCGCCGGCGACTACCTGAAGGAGCACTACGGCTCGCTGATCGTCGCCGTCGAGGCGCTCGAGTGCCCGACGATGCTCTACAACGGCTTCGGCGAGCACAACATCCAGGGGATCGGCGACAAGCACATCCCGCTGATCCACAACGTGCTGAACACCGACGTGGCGGTCGCGGTCTCCGACCGCGCAACCGACAGGCTCGGGGTGCTGCTCGGAACGGAGGTCGGCCGCGCGCACCTCGCCGGCCGCCGTCACGTGTCCGACGCCGTCCTCGAGCAGCTGCCGGCATTCGGCCTCTCGAGCATCTGCAACGTCCTCGCCGCGATCAAGACCGCGAAGCACTTCGGCATGGGCGCCGAAGACGTGATCGTCACCGTGGCCACCGACGGCGCCGCGATGTACGGAAGCGAACGCGAGCTCGCACTCGCGAAGTACTTCCCGGACGGCTTCGACGACGTCGCCGCAGGTGAAGTGTTCGGCGAGCACCTGCTCGGTGCGGCGACCGACCACCTGCGTGAGCTGACGCACGAGGAGCGCGAGCGGATCTTCAACCTCGGCTACTACACGTGGGTCGAGCAGCAGGGCGTCTCGCTCGCGGACTTCCAGGCCCGCCGCAAGCCGTCCTTCTGGGAGGAGACCCGCGCGCAGGCCACGGTCTGGGACGAGATGATCGACGACTTCAACGCGCGCACCGGCGTCGTGGCAGGGCTATGACGCCGGGCGTCACCCGTCTCGTCTGCGCGGGCTGCGGCGCCGAGCCCGATCCCGGCGAGCCGTTTCCTTTCGCGTGCCCGCATTCGGGACGGGGGGATGTCGACCACGTGCTCCATCGCGCGCTCGACACGACCCGCGTCCGGTTCCCCGCCGGCGACGAGGAGCCGAACCCGTTCATCCGCTACCGGCAGCTGCTGCACGCCTACCACGTCGCCGCGGAGGGCGGCATCGGCGACGCCGAGTTCTGCGCGCTCGTCCGCAGGCTCGACGAGCGCATCGCCGCGGTCGACGGCCACGGCTTCACGGTGACGCCCTTCGGCCGCAGCGGCGAGCTCAGCGAGCGGCTCGGCTTCTCGCCGGACGGCGGCGTCTGGGTCAAGGACGAGACCGGCAACGTGTCCGGCTCGCACAAGGCCCGCCATCTCTTCGGCGTGCTCGTGTACCTCGAAGTGGTCGAGCGTCTCGGCCGGACGGCGGAGAGGCCCGATCTCGCGATTGCGAGCTGCGGCAACGCCGCGCTTGCTGCGGCGGTCGTCGCGGCTGCGGGCGAGCGCACGCTCCGCGTGTTCGTCCCTGTCGACGCCGACCCGCTCGTGCTCGGGCGGCTCGAGGAGCTGGGCGCTTCCGTCACCGTCTGCCCCCGCACGGCCGGCGTCGCCGGCGACCCGACCGTGCTGCGGCTGCAGCAGGCGCTCGGCGAAGGCGCGCTGCCGTTCACGTGCCAGGGCAACCTCAACGGTCTCGCCGTCGAGGGCGGCGAGACGCTCGCCTGGGAGATCGCATCCACCGGCGAGCCGGTCGAGCGGCTGATCGTCCAGGTCGGCGGCGGCGCGCTCGCCAGCGCGTGCAGCCACGGCCTCCGCGACGCGCATGCGCTCGGCGCCTGCGACACCCGCCCGCGGCTCGACACCGTGCAGACCGAGGCCGCCTGGCCGCTGAAGCGCGCCTTCGACCTGGTCGTCGCCCACGATGCTCCCGGCGCCCTGCTCTACGCCTCTCACCACCGCTCCGAGTTCATGTGGCCCTGGGAGCAGGAGCCGCACAGCGTGGCCCACGGGATCCTCGACGACGAGACGTACGACTGGCTCGCCGTCGTCGACGCGATGCTGACGACGGGCGGCACTGCGCTCGTCGTGGGCGAGAGCACCCTCGAGCGGGCGAATGCGCTCGCCCGGGAGGCCACGGGCATCGCCGTCGACCCGACGGGCTCGAGCGGGCTGGCCGGACTGCTTGCACTACGCGAGGCGGGTGACGTCGGCGACGACGAACGCGTCGCATTGCTTTTCACCGGCGTCAGCCGGTCCGACGTAAACGACGACAAGGGACGGAGACATGAGGAGCTTTCTCGGCCGCGACATCCTGTCGCTCAAGGAATTTGAGAGAAACGAATTCGAGCGCGTCTTCGAGGTGTGCGACGAGCTCGCGCCGATCGCGCGCAAGCGCCGCAACATCGATCTGCTTGCCGACAAGACGCTGCTGACGGCGTTCTACCAGCCCAGCACGCGAACCCGGATGTCGACCGAGGCCGCGATGCACCGGCTGGGCGGCCACGTGCTCGGGTTCTCCGACGCGAAGATGACGCGGGCCGGCGACTTCTACCAGGAGTCGATGAAGGACACGATCCACATGCTCGAGTTCTACGCCGACGTGATCGCGATGCGGCATTTCGAGCAGGGCGCGCCCGCCGAGGCGGCCAAGTGGTCGTCGGTGCCGGTGATCAACTGCGGTGACGGTTGGGGCGAGCACCCGACGCAGGTCCTGACCGACCTGTACACGATCAAGACCGAGCTCGGGACGCTCGACGGGCTCACGTTCCTCCTCGTCGGCGACATGCGCATGCGGACGATGCACTCGATCCTGTACGCGATGTCGCAGTTCGCGTCGAAGGCCTACGTCGTCGGCCCGCCCGACATGACGCTGCTGCCGGAGTTCAAGGCCGAGCTCGACGACCTCAACGTCATGTACGAGGAGGCTCCCTCCACGGCTGACGTGATCGCCGAGTGCGACGTGATCTACATGGAGCCCGTGGTGCAGGCCGACTACACGCAGTCGCGCGTCGAGCGCGGCGGCGACCTCGCCCTGACCCCGGAGGCCTATCGCGTCACGCGCGAGCTGCTGCGCGAGAAGGCGAAGCCGGAGTCGATCATCCTCCACAGCCTGCCGCGCATGGACGAGCTGCCCGCAGACGTGGATGCGACGCGGCACCAGCGCTACTGGGTCGAGGCGTTCAACGGCGTCGTGCTGCGGATGGCGCTCCTGTCCCTCGTGCTCGGCGCGATGGAATAAGCGATGGAGCTGACCCTCAACGGCGAGCGCGTGACTGCGAGTCCGCGGGAAGGCGAGAGCCTGCTCGAGCTGCTGCGCGAGGAGTTCGGCCTCTGCTCCGTCAAGGACGGCTGTGCGCCCGAGGGCTCGTGCGGCGCGTGCACGGTGATCGTCGACGGGAAAGCGGTCGTCTCCTGCGCGCAGAAGGCGTCGCGCGTCGAGGGAAAGCACGTCATGACGCAGGAGGGGCTGCCCGACGAGAAGCGGCGCACGTGGGCCGACTGCTTCGTCGCCGCCGGCGCGTCGCAGTGCGGCTACTGCTCGCCCGGCATCGTGCTGAAGGCGGAGGCGCTGCTCGAGAAGAATCCCGATCCCTCCCGGGATGAGATCGCGCGCGCCCTGCTCGGAAACCTCTGCCGCTGCACGGGCTACGTGAAGATCGTGGACGCGATCCAGCTCGTCGCCGCAGCACGGCGCGGCGAGCCGCTGCCCGTGCCCGACACGAGCGGGCGCGTCGGCTCGCGCAGCGCCCGGTACAACGCCGCCGACCTCGCACTCGGCGACAAGACGTACGTCGGAGACATGACGGCCAAGGGGCTCGTCCACGGCGCGCTGCGCTTCGCCGAGCACCCGCGCGCGCGTGTGCTTCGCATCGACACGGCGCAGGCGAAGGCCCACCCGGGGGTCGTGGCCGTCCTCACGGCGGCGGACGTGGCCGGCGATCGGATGCAGGGCTCGCTGACGAAGGACTGGCGCCAGCTCGTCGCGGAAGGCGAGATCACCGCGTACGTCGGCGACGTGCTCGCCGTCGTCGCTGCGGAGACGCGCCACGCCGCCCGCGAGGCGGCGGAGCTGATCGAGGTCGAGTACGAGGTGCTCGAGCCGGTCGCCGATCCGTTCGAGGCGCTCGCGGTCGGGGCGCCGAAGCTCCACCCGGGGGGCAACGTCCTCTCGGTCTCGCGCGTCCAGCGCGGAGACGTCGACGCGGCGCTCGCCGCGTCCGCGCACGTCGCCACGGAGAGCTACCGGACGCAGTTCATCGAGCACGCGTTCCTCGAGCCGGAGTCGGCGTTCGTCGTTCCCGAGCCGGACGGCCCGCTGCGCGTGTACTCGCAGGGCCAGGGCATCTGGGACGACCGCCGCCAGATCGCCGGACTCCTCGGCGTGCCCGAGGAGCAGGTGCGCGTGACCCAGACGACGACCGGCGGCGCCTTCGGCGCCAAGGAGGACTTGAACGTCCAGGGGCACGCAGCCCTGCTCGCGCTCGCCACCGCGCGGCCGGTGCGGCTCACGCTCTCGCGCAAGGAGAGCCTCCGCTTCCACGCCAAGCGGCACGCGATGTGGCTCGAGTACACGGTCGGCTGCGACGCCGAGGGGCACCTGACCGCGGTGCGCGCACGGATCGTCGGCGATACGGGCGCGTATGCCAGCGTCGGCGACAAGGTGCTCGAACGCGCCGCAGGCCACGCCTGCAGCGCCTACAAGGTTCCGAACGTCGACGTCGAGGCGACGGCCGTCTACACGAACAACCCGCCGTGCGGAGCGATGCGCGGCTTCGGCGTCAACCAGTCGAACTTTGCCGTCGAGGGCATGCTCGACGTCCTCGCAGAGCGGGTCGGCATCGACGGCTGGGAGATGCGCTGGCGCAACGCGCTCGACGTCGGCGACCGCACCGGCACGGGCCAGAAGCTCGGGCCGGGCGTCGGCGTGAAGGAGACGCTGCTCGCGGTGCGCGACGCGTACCGCGGCGGCCGCTACGCCGGGATCGCGTGCGGCCTGAAGAACACCGGAATCGGCAACGGCGTCCCCGAGGGCGGCCACGTCATCCTGCGGCCCGAGGCCGACGGCACCGTCACGCTCTACCACTCCTGGACGGAGATGGGCCAGGGAGTGCACACGGTGCTGCAGATGATCGCGTGCGAGGAGCTCGGACTGCCGCAGGCGCAGGTGCACGTGCTCGTCGACACGGAGCGCGAGCTAGAGACGGGGCAGACGACCGCGTCGCGCGCGACCGTCCTCGGCGGCCGGGCGGTGATGGACGCGGCCCGGAAGGTGAAGGCGGCGCTGAACGGGAACGCGCTGGAGAGTCTGGCCGGACAGGAGTTCGAGGGCAGGTTCAAGGTCGACTGGACGACGGCGAACGACGCCGACGAGCCGGTGACGCACATCGCGTACGCGTGGGCGACGCAGGTCGTGTTGCTCGACGACGAGGGCCGGATCGAGAAGATCGTCGCCGCGCACGACGTCGGCAAGGCGATCAACCCGACGCTCATCGAGGGGCAGATCGAGGGCGGGCTGCACATGGGCCTCGGCCAGGCGCTGTCGGAGGAGTTCGTCGTCGAGCGCTGCATCCCCGTCACCGAGACGCTCAAGTCGCTGCACATCGTCCCGCCGAGCGGGATGCCGCCGGTGGAGTGCATCCTCGTCGAGGTGCCGCAGCCGGAAGGGCCCTACGGCGCGAAGGGCGTCGGCGAGGCCGCTCTCGTCCCGACCGCGGCGGCCGTGGCGGGCGCGCTGTACGCCTTCGACGGCATCCGGCGCACGCGCCTGCCGATGAAGGACTCGCCGGCCGCGCTGGCGGCCGTGCCGCATCTGACCCGAGCCCACACGTGATCGTCACGTCGCTCGACCCCCTCCGGCTCGACGCCGGCGACCTCTGGATCGCAAACGGCCGCATCGCCGCGCCCCGAGAGGGCGCACGGCTCGACTGCGAGGGTGTCCTGGTCATGCCGGGAAACGTCTGCGCGCACACGCACCTCTACTCCGCGCTCGCGCGCGGGATGCCGTACGCGCTCGAGCCGCCGCGCAACTTCGTCGAGATCCTGCAGCGCGTGTGGTGGCGGCTCGACCGCGCCCTCGACGAGGAGTCCGTACGGGCGTCGGCGCTCGCGGGCGGGATGGAGGCGCTCCTCTCGGGCACGACGACGCTCGTCGACCATCACGCGTCTCCGAACGCAATCGACGGCTCGCTCGACGTGATCGCCGACGCGCTCGGCTCGCTCGGCGTCCGCTCGGTGCTCTGCTACGAGACGACCGACCGCGACGGCCTCGCCCAGGCGCGTGCCGGCCTGGCGGAGAACCGGCGCTGGCTCGACCGCGTGCGCCGGGAGCAGCCGCCGCTCGCACGCGGCCTCGTCGGCGCGCATGCCTCGTTCACGCTCTGCGACGAGACGCTCGCCGCCTGTGCCGGCGTCGCGCACGAGTTCGCAACCGGCCTGCACATCCATGCGGCCGAGGACGGCGCCGACGAGCGCGACGCGCTCGCCCTGCACGGAACGCGCGTCGTGGAGCGGCTCGCCCGGGCCGGAGCGCTCGGCGAGCGCACGCTGCTCGCGCACGGCGTCCACCTCGACGACGCGGAGACGGCCGCGATCGGCGCGGCGAAGGCGACGGTCGTCCACAACGCCCGCTCGAACATGAACAACTCGATCGGCCGCGCCCGCGTCGAGAAGCTGCAGGGCCGGCTGGCGCTCGGGACGGACGGGATCGGCTCCGACATGTTCGAGGAGTCGCACGCCGCGTACTTCCGCCTGCGCGAAGACGATCTCGGCGCCCCTTTCGACTGGCCCCTGGCGCGGCTGGCGGAATCGGCCCGCCTCGCCGCCGGCCTCTTCGGCGAGCCGCTGCTCGGCACGCTCCAGCAGGGCGCGCCCGCCGATCTCGTCGTGCTCGACTATCCCGCGCCCGCGCCGCTGAACGCGGAGAGCTTCGCCGGGCACTGGACGTTCGGGCTCTCGTCCCGCCACGTCCGCGACGTCATGGTCGCCGGCAGCTGGGCCGTGAGAAACCGCCGCCTCATCCGCGTCGACGCCGACGAGTTGGCCGCCGGCGCGCGCACGCAGGCGGAGCTCCTGTGGCGGCGCCTCGACGGCGTCCGCCCTCACCCGTTCGAACCAAGTGGAGGTTCCTGATGGACCGCGTCGCGCTTTACCTCCAGGACAAGCATCCGATCCGGGACGGCATGCACTACGCGCAGCTCGCCGAGCAGGCGGGCTTCGAAGCCGTCTGGCAGGCGGAGAGCCGGCTCGTGCGCGAGGCGACAGTGCCGATGGCCGCGTTCGCCGCCGTTACCGAGCGGATCGGCATTGGCAGCGGCGTCGTCAACACGTGGACGCGGAACGTCGGGCTGCTCGCCGCAACCTTCTCGACGCTCGACGACCTCGCCCCCGGACGGGTCAAGCTCGGAGTCGGCGCGTGGTGGGACCCGCTCGCGGCGAAGGTCGGCATCCACCGGACGCACATGCTCCAGTGCATGCGCGAGACCGTCGAGGCAACCCGGCGGCTGCTCGCGATGGAGCGCGTGACGTATGACGGCGAGTTCGTACACCTCGACGACGTCGAGATCGACATCGTCCACGGCGACCGCTCGCCGAAGCAGGTGCCGATCTACATCGGCGCGACGGCGATGAAGATGATGGAGCTCGCCGGCGAGATCGGCGACGGCGTCCTGCTCAACTACCTCGTCGGCCCCGCCTACAACCGCGAGGCGATGGAGCATCTGGCCGTCGGAGCCGAGCGCGGCGGCCGTACGGTGGACGACGTCGACCGGCCCCAGCTGGTCGTCTGCTCGCTCGACGCCGACCGCTCCGTGGCCCTCGATCGCGCACGGGAGCTCGTGGCGCAGTACCTCGGCCAGCAGCCGCATATCATGAAGGCCAGCGGAGTAAGCGAAGAGTTGCTGGAAGAGATCGGCCGTGTGCTCACCTGGCCGGCGACTCCGGAACAGATCGAGAGGGCGATGAAGCTCGTGCCGGACGACGTCGTGCAGCTGATCACGGCCTCCGGCACCGCCGACGACTGCCGCGCGAAGGTGCAGGAGTACGTCGACGCCGGCTGCACGTGCCCCGTGCTGTACCCGCTGGGCGACGACGTCTCCGCGATGATCGACGCCTTCGCGGTGGTGCCTGCTTGATGGACGCACTGCTTCCGCGCTCGCTCGAGGAAGCGCTCGCGCTGCGCGCGGCCCATCCCGACGCAGTGCCGGTCGCGGGCGGCACCGACCTGATGGTCGCCGTCAACTTCGGCCGTGCGCGGCCGCCTGCGCTGCTCGACCTCTCGCGCGTCGCGGAGCTGAAGTCCTGCCGGCGCGAGAACGGCACCGTCTTCGTCGGCGCCGGGATGACCTTCGCCCGCATCGCCCGCGAGCTCGCGGAGTTCCGGCCGCTCGTCGAGGCCGCGCGCTCGGTCGGCTCCCCGCAGATCCGCAGCCGCGCCACGATCGGCGGCAACATCGGAACCGCCTCGCCGGCCGGCGACGCGCTTCCCGTGCTTGCCGCCTACGACGCGACCGTGGTCGCCGGCTCGCAGAGGGGTACCCGGCGCGAGGCGTGGAACGCCTTCTTCACGGGGCCCAAGCAGACGACCCTCGCTCCGGACGAGCTCGTCCTCGGCGTCGAATGGCACGTTGCGCACGGACCCGGATCCTTCGCGAAGGTCGGGACGCGCAACGCGATGGTGATCGCAATCGCAGGCCTCTGCCTCCAGCTGGACGAGGACGCGCGTGCGGTCAGGGTCGCGCTCGGATCGGTCGCCCCGACCATCGTGCGCGCGCCCGAAGCGGAGGCGTTCGCGGCCGGCGCGATCCCGTGGGACGACCCGCAGAGCGAGCTGCCCCAGAGCGCGGTGTCGGAGTTCGGCCGGCTCGCGGCCGCGGCGGCGAAGCCGATCGACGACGTTCGCGGCTCGGCCGCGTACCGCCGCCACGTCGTCGAGGTGCTCGCCCGTCGCGCGCTGCTGTGGACGCTCGCAGATCGGAGGCCGGCCGCATGAAGATCCACACCACCGTGAACGGCCTCGAGCACGAGGTCGACGTCTGGCCCGGCGCGAGCCTGCTCGCGCTGCTGCGCGACGAGCTCGGGCTGTCCGGCTCGAAGAACGCGTGCGAGCAGGGCGAGTGCGGATCGTGCTCGGCCTGGGTGGACGGGGAGCTCGTCTGCTCCTGCCTCGTGCCCGCGGTGCAAGCCGACGGCGCGGTCGTGCGCACGGTCGAGTCGCTCGGCGGGGGCGACCGGCTGCACGCGGTGCAGGATGCGTTCCTCGCCACCGGCGCAGTGCAGTGCGGCTTCTGCACACCGGGGATGGTCGTCGCCGCAGTCGACCTGCTCGAGCGCAACCCGGAGCCCAGCGACGAGACGATCCGCGAGGCGCTGGCCGGCAACCTCTGCCGCTGCACCGGCTACCAGAAGATTCTCGACGCGGTGCACCTCGCCGCCGCGGAGCTCGCCTCGTGAGCACGACCGTCGTCCCGACCCGGAGCGGCGTCGGCACGAGCGCGCGCCGCGTCGACGGCATCCCGAAGGTGACCGGCGCGTTCGCCTACGGCAGCGACCTCGACGCGGAGAACAGCCTCTGGGGCTTCACGCTCCGCAGTCCGTACGCGTCTGCGCGGATCCGCTCGATCGACGTCTCCGCGGCCCGCCGCGGCGAGGGCGTCGCAGCCGTGCTGACCGCCGACGACCTGCCCGCCCGGCGGACGTTCGGGCTCGAGTTCTGCGACCAGCCGATCCTCGGCGACGGCGTCGTCCGCTACGTCGGCGAGCCCGTCGCGATCGTTGCGGCGGAGTCGCTCGAGGAGGCGCGGCAGGCCGCGCTGGCGATCGTCGTCGACTACGAGCCGCTCGTCCCGGTGACCGACATGGAAGAGGCGCTGCGCCCCGACGGGCCGCGCGTGCACGACTTCGGCAACATCCTCCGCCACGTCCACATCGTCCACGGCGAGCCCGACTCCGTCGAAGCGGACGTGTGGGTCGAGGGCTACTACGAGACGGCCACCCAGGACCAGGCGGCTCTCGGCCCCGAGGCCGGACTCGCCGTGCCGGCGTCCGACGGCGGCATCGACCTGTACGTCGCCACACAGTGGCTCCACGTCGACCGGCAGCAGATCGCGCCGTGCCTCGGCCTGCCCGAGGAGAAGGTGCGGATCACGCTCGCCGGCGTCGGCGGCGCGTTCGGCTCGCGCGAGGACGTGCACATGCAGATCCACGCCTCGCTGCTCGCGCTGAAGACGGGACGGCCGGTGCGGATGTCGTACGGCCGGGAGGAGTCGTTCCACGGGCACGTGCACCGCCACCCCTCGCGGACGTGGATCCGCTACGGCGCAATGCGCGACGGGCGCCTCGTCGCCTGCGACGTGCGCCTGCTGCTGGACGGCGGCGCCTACGCCTCGTCGTCGCCCGCGGTGATCTCGAACGCGTCGACGTTCGCCCCGGGGCCGTACGAGGTTCCGAACGTGCGCGTCGAGGGAACCGTCGTCTATACGAACAACCCGCCGTGCGGAGCGATGCGCGGCTTCGGCGCGCCGCAGCTCTGCTTCGCCTACGAGGGCGCGATGGACGAGCTCGCGAAGAAGCTCGGGATCGAATCGCTCGAGCTGCGGTTGAAGAACGCGCTGCACACCGGTTCCGTCCTGCCGACGGGCCAGGTGATCACGGGGACCGCGCCCGTGCGCGAGGTGATCGAGAAGCTGCAGGCGATCCCCATGCCGCCCGACGAGCCGGCGTCCGGCCGCGACGCGATCTCGTACCCGGGCGGCGCCGGCAACGTGAGCCGCGGCGAGTCGTTGCGGCGCGGCGTCGGCTACGCCGTCGGCTACAAGAACATCGCCTACAGCGAAGGCTTCGACGATGCCGCCGAGGCGACGGTCACGCTCCGCCTGGGGCCGGACGGTCCCGTCGCGAGCATTCGCACCGCCGCCGTCGAGTACGGGCAGGGGCTCTACACGGTGCTCGCGCAGATCGTGCGCAGCGAGCTCGACGTCGAGGACGTCGTCGTCGAGCCCGCGACGACGGAGAGCGGCTCGGCCGGCTCCACCTCCGCCTCCCGGCAGACGACGATGAGCGGCGGCGCCGTGCTCGGCGCCTGCGCGGAGATCAAGCAGGAGCTTGCGAAGGGGCCGCTGGAGGAGCCGATCACGCGCACGTACACGTATCACCACCGGCCGACGACCGAGCTCGACGAGCACGGACAGGGCGATCCGCATGTCGGCTTCGCGTTCGCGGCCGAGCGTGCCGTCGTCGAGGTCGACGCGGAGCTGGGCCTCGTCCGTGTCGTCGAGATCGCCGCGGTGCAGGATGCCGGCCGCGTGATGAACCCGCAGGGGGCGACGGGGCAGGTCGAAGGCGGGACGGTGATGGGGCTCGGGCTCGCCCTCATGGAGGAGCTCAAGCTCGGTGACGGCGCCGTCCGGAACGCGTCCTTCACCGACTACCTGATTCCGACCATCCTCGACGCGCCGCCGATCGTGTCGGAGTTCGTCGAGGTGCCCGAGCCGGGCGCGCCCTTCGGCGTGAAGGGCATCGGCGAGATGGCCACGGTCGTCGTGACCGCCGCCGTCGTCGCAGCCCTCCGCGACGCCACCGGCCTGACGCTCAACCGCGCGCCGGCCACCCCCGAAGACCTCGTCGGCATCCGTCCGCCGGCGACGACGACCGGCCCGGCGCCCGTTCCGGACGTGCCCGGCCAGAAGGCGATTCCCGAGTACCTGGGTATGGGGCTCGGACAACAGGAACTCATGAAAGCGAGAGAGCAATGAGCACAACCGCCGGCGTCGACCGTGCATCCCTCGCGGGGCGCGACTACATCGAGACGATCGACTGGACCGTCGACGAGATCGACGAGGCCCTCGCGGTCGCAGCCGAGCTGAAGGCTGCCCGCAAGGAGGGGCGGCCGCACCGGCTGCTCCCGGACAAGACGATCTACCTGCTCTTCCTGGACAAGTCGACGCGGACCCGGAACGCCTTCGAGACGGGCATGACCCAGCTCGGCGGCCACGCGATCTTCCTCGACTCCGACAAGACGCAGGTCTCCCACGGCGAGAGCCCGAAGGACACCGCGCTGACCCTCTCCCGCTTCGGCGAGGGGATCGCGATCCGGCACGACCTCGCCCCGTACGAGGGGAACGTGTGGATGCGCGAGATCGCCAAGTGGGCAGACATCCCGCTCATCAACATGCAGTGCGACGTCGACCATCCGACCCAGACGCTCGCCGACCTGATGACGCTGCGCGAGCACAGGGGCCAGAACCTGCGCGGGCTGAAGGTCGCAATGACCTGGGCATACGCGCCGTCGTACGCACGGCCGCTATCGGTGCCGCAGGGTGTGGCGACGCTCTTCCCGCGCTTCGGCATGGACGTCGTGCTCGCGCACCCGCCCGGCTTCGAGCTGATGCCCGAGGTGATGGCGAAGGCAGAGGAGGCGGCGAAGGCCGCAGGCTCGACGATCACCTACGTCGACACGATGGAGGAGGCGTTCGAGGACGCGGACGTCGTCTACCCGAAGTCGTGGGGGAGGCTCGACGCGTTCACCGACCAGTCGAAGGCGCTCGCGGAATCGGGTGCGTTCGCCGACTGGATCTGCGACGAGCCCAAGATCGCGCTCGCGAAGCCGGACGTCCTCTACATGCACTGCCTGCCGGCCGACCGGGGCCGCGAGGTGACCGACGCCGTCATGGACGGGCCGCACTCGATCGTCTGGGACGAGGCCGAGAACCGCATGCACACCGCGAAGGCGCTGATGGCGCTGACGATGGGCGGCTACGGGGCCAGGCCATGACGGGCAAGCGCGCCGTCGTCGCGATCGGCGGCAACTCGCTGATCAAGGACAAGACGCACCAGACGGTGCACGACCAGTACATCGCCGCCGGCGAGACCTGCTGGCACGTTGCCGCGATGATCAAGGACGGCTGGAACGTCGTCATCGGCCACGGCAACGGCCCACAGGTCGGCTACATCCTGCGCCGCTCCGAGCTGGCCGCGCACGAGCTCCACGAGGTGCCGCTCGACGTCTGCGGCGCCGACAGCCAGGGCGCGATCGGCTACGCGCTCGTCCAGAACCTCGAGAGCGACTTCCGGCGGCTCGGTCTCGACTGCCACGCCGTCGCGGTCGTCACCCAGACCGAGGTCGCCGCCGACGACCCCGCCTTCACGCACCCGACGAAGCCGATCGGCTCGTTCATGGACGAGGCGACCGCCGCCCAGCGCCACGAGCGGGACGGCTGGTCGGTCGTCGAGGACGCCGGCCGCGGCTGGCGACGTGTCGTCGCGTGCCCGGCTCCGCTCCGGATCGTCGAGGAGGACGCGATCCGGACGCTCGTCGAAAGCGGCTTCATCGTGGTCGCAGTCGGGGGCGGGGGAATCCCCGTGGTCGCCGACGCCGAGGGCAATCTCACGGGTGTCGCGGCGGTGATCGACAAGGACCTCGGCTGCGCACTGCTGGCGACCCGGATCGACGCCGAGCTCCTCCTGATCACCACGTCGGTCGAGCAGGTCGCGCTCGACTTCGGGACGCCCGAGCAGCGCTTTGTCGACCGGATGACCCTCGCCGAGGCCAAGGAGCGCCTGGCCGAGGGCCGGCACTTCGCCGCCGGGAGCATGGCCCCCAAGATCGAGGCCGTGATCCAGTTCCTCGAGAACGGCGGCAGCACCGCCATCATCACGAGCCCCGCGAGCGTGGAGCGGGCGCTGGCCGGCGAGACCGGCACCCGGATCGTGGCGCGGTAGCCGGGGAGGTGGGATAGCCTCTTGGAGATCCGCAGATCATCGGTAGTTCACCCCGGAGGCCTAGGGTGCGCCCCCGATGCTGTACCAGCGGCGCGGCTGGAGATTTGATGGAGTCTCAGCGACCCGGAGGCGGCCGTCGTTGCGGTATTCGCTCGATTCGAAGGAGATGACGATGAAGTCGAGGAAGCTTGCTCTCGCGGTGCTCGTCACAGCCGTGGTTGCGCTCGTTGGCGCAACGGTCGGCTCGGCGAGCCGCACGCACAGCAGTAGCGCGTACAAGGTGGCCTTCATCTACGTCGGCCCCCACAACGACGGCGGTTGGTCGCAGGCGCACGAAGACGGCCGGCTGTACGTGCAGAAGATGCTCGGCAGCAAGGTGCAGACGACGTACAAGGAGAACATCGCCGTCGGCGCGCAGTTCAGCCAGACCGTTGCGAGCCTCGTAGCCCAGGGTTACAAGCTCATCTTCGCGACGTCCTACGGCTACGTGAACAAGGCGTTCGCGGCGAAGTATCCGCAGGTGCTCTTCGAGCAGGCGACCGGGACGGACGTGTCCAAGAACCTGGCCGAGTACTTCGGCGCTGCGGAGGACACGGTGTTCCTCTCGGGCATGGCGGCGGGTGCCGCCAGCAAGACCGGGAACATCGGCTACGTGGTCGCCTATCCGATTCCGGAAGTGATCCGGCACGCGAACGCGTTCGCATTGGGCGCACAGCTCACGCACCCCGGCGCGACCGTGCATCTCGTCTGGACGCACTCGTGGTTCGACCCGTCCGCTGAGAAGAAGGCCGCGCAGAGCCTGCATGCTGCCGGCGCGGATGTGCTGGGGCAGAACGTCGACTCGCCGGCGGCCGGCCAGTTCGCCGAGTCGGTCGGCGTCCCGTGGGTCGGGTACGACTCCAACGCGGCGAAGTTCGCGCCGAAGTCGTGGCTGACGGCCTCCGTCTACAACTGGGGCCCCTACTACCTGAAGCGGGTCAAGGCGGCGATGGCCGGCACGTGGAAGTCGGGCTTCTACTACGGCAGCATCAACGACGGCTTCACGAAGCTCGCTCCGTACGGCCCAGGCGTCTCGGCGGCGGCGAAGGCGAACATCGCCACCTACGAGAAGAAGATCGAGGCCGGGACGTTCAACGAGTTCACCGGCCCGCTCTACGACCAGAGCGGGAAGCTGCGCGTCGCCAAGGGCGTGAAGATGCAGGTGCTCAAGGGCGGCACGAACAGCCTCTACGGCATGAACTGGCTCGTCAAGGGCGTCGTCGGCAGCCCGAAGGGCTGAGAAACCGGTGAGGAGGGGCGCCTCGCGGCGCCCCTCCTTCATCCTCAACGACCGATGGCATTCGAGCCGCGATAAAGGGCAGCGTGCGCGTCACCTTCGAGCGGCGTTTGAAACAGCCGCGCTGGCTTTCGCTGGCGGTGCCGGTCGTCTCGGTCGTGTTCGCGCTCGTGGTCGCGGCGCTCGTCCTGGTGGTGACGGGCCACAACCCGTTCACGACCTATCGCGAGCTCGTCGACGCGGCTTTTCTGCAGACGGGATCGCTTGGCCAGACGCTGATCTCCGCGACTCCGCTCGCCTTCACGGGACTCGCCGCCGCGGCGGCGTTCCGGATGAAGCTGTTCAACATCGGCGCCGAGGGGCAGATGTACATGGGCGCCATCTTCGGCGCCGCCGCCGGCCTCTACCTCGGCGGCCGCGGCGGCCCTTCCGCCTTCGTGATCGCGTCGATGGTCGTGGCCGGGTGCGTCGGCGGCATGGTGTGGGCGCTGATACCCGGCATCCTGCGCGCCTTCTTCAAGACGAACGAGATCCTCACCTCGCTGCTGCTCAACTACGTCGCCGGCTACGTGCTGACGTACCTGATCTTCGAGAGCGAGTCCTACTGGCGCCAGACGAAGGGCTTCAACGCGACCACCTTCCCGACCGGGAAGCCGCTGCCGCACAACGCAATCTGGCCCGGCTGGTCGGTCCACGTCCAGGGCGGGCTGGTCGTGCCGCTCGGCGCGGGGTTCGCAGTGCTCGCCGCAGTGATCCTCTGGCTCCTGTACTCGCGGACCCGCTTCGGGTTCGAAGCGCGCGTTCTCGGAGACTCCGATCGCGCCGCGCGTTACGCGGGTGTGCGCGTCCGGCGCAAGATCCTCGCCGTGATGGCACTGTCCGGGGCGATCGCCGGCCTCGGCGGCGCCAGCCAGGTGGGCGACTTCGCGCACTCCCTCGACGGCGACCCGAACGGGCTGCAGAAGCAGGGGTTCGGCTACTCCGGAATCGTCGTGGCGGCGCTCGGGCGCTACAACCCGTTTGCCGTCGTGCTCGTCGCATTCCTGATCGGCGGCCTGCAGAACGCCGGGAACACGCTGCAAGGGGCGACCTTCCCGGCCGGCCTCGTCGGTGTGATCCAGGGGATCATCCTCTTCTCGGCACTCGGCGGCGAGCTGCTCATCCGCCATCGCGTGCGCATCGGCCGCCGCGTCCGGAAGGACGCCTCGACCGCGCCGGAGCCGGCCGCGTGAACAACTCGCTGCTGATCGTCCTGATCGCATCCGGGGTCGCCTACGGCACGCCGCTGCTGTTCGCCGCCCTCGGCGAGCTGCTGGCGGAGCGATCGGGCGTGCTCAACCTCGGCGTCGAGGGAATGATGCTCGTCGGCGCCGTGATGGGGTTCTGGACGGTGCAGCGCCTGCACGTCACGACGGCCGTCGCGCTCGCGGCTGCGATCGGGGTCGCCGCACTCGCCGGGGCGATGATGGCCGCGATCCATGCCTTCCTCGTGATCACGCTGCGGGCGAGCCAGATCGTCTCCGGCCTCGCGTTGACGATCTTTGCGGGCGTCTACGGGCTCTCGTCCTATCTCGGCAACAACCTCAACCTCGCCGACCAGCCCGCCAGCCACACCTTCACCGCCTTCTTCCCGTCGAGCATGCAGAAGTGGCCGATCGTGGGGCCGATCGTCTTCGGACAGAACGTTCTCGTGTACGTGTCCTGGGCCTGCGTCGTCCTGATCTCGCTCTACCTCTCGCACACGCGACCCGGACTGAACGTGCGCGCCGTCGGCGAGTCGCCGGCGGCGGCTGACACGATGGGCATCAGCGTCACCTCCTACCGCTACGCCCACACGATCGTGGGCGGGGCCTTCGCCGGCGTCGGCGGCGCGACCGTGACGCTCGCGATCACGCCGCAGTGGGTGGACGGGATTACGTACGGCGCCGGCTGGATCGCGATAGCGCTCGTCATCTTCGCGTTCTGGCGCCCGGAGCTCTGCCTCGTCGGCGCCTACTTCTTCGGCGCGCTCGAGGCGCTCGCCCCGCAGCTGCAGGCGCGCAACATCACGCTCGGCCCGACCGTGCTCTGGACGAGCTCGCTGCCGTATGTGATGACGATCCTCGTGCTCGTCGTCGTCTCGTCCGGCACGGCCCGCCGCCGCCTCGGCGCCCCGTCCGCGCTCGGCGTCGCCTACGTGCGCGAGGAGCGCTGATGGCCGCCGAGATCGCCGTGTCGATGCGGGGGATCACGAAGCGGTTCCCGGGCGTCGTCGCGAACGACAACGTCGACTTCGAGGCCGCGGTCGGCGAGGTGCACGCGCTGCTCGGCGAGAACGGAGCCGGGAAGACGACGCTCTCGCACGTCCTCACCGGCCTCTACCGGCCGGACGAGGGGCGGATCTCCCTCTACGGCGAGCGGGTCGCCTTCGCCTCGCCGCGGGAGGCGATCGACGCCGGCGTCTGCATGGTGCACCAGCATTTCCGGCTCGTCGACCGCTTCACCGTCGCCGAGAACCTGATGCTCGGCGACCGCAGCGGCGCGGGCCGCAGCTTCCGCATCGACTCGACTGCCGTCGAGAGCCAGGTGCGCGAGCTCGGCGAGCGCTACCGCCTGCCCGTCGACCCGACGGCCCGCATCTGGCAACTCTCGGTGGGAGAGCAGCAGCGGGTGGAGATCCTGAACGCGCTCTACCAGAACGCGCGTGTCCTCATCCTCGACGAGCCGACCTCGGTGCTGACGCCCGACGAGGCCGACACCCTGTTCGAGACCCTGCGCCTGATGGCGGGGGAGGGACGGACGGTCATCTTCATCTCGCACAAGCTGCACGAGGTGAAGGCGGTCTCCGACCGGGTCACGGTCCTGCGTGCGGGACAGGTGGTCGCGACCGTGACCACCGCCGACGCAACCCAGCAGTCGCTCGCCGCGCTGATGGTGGGCCACGACCTCGAGACGGAGCGCCGGTCGCGGGGGGGCGAGCAGGTTGGCGCCGAGGTGCTGAAGGTCGAGGACGTCTGGGCGGACGGCGACCGCGGCGCGCCGGCGCTCAAGGGCGTGTCGCTGACCATCCGCGCGGGCGAGGTGGTCGCCGTCGCCGGCGTCGCCGGCAACGGGCAGCGCGATCTCGCGGAGGCGATCGCCGGGCTGCGTCCGTGCACGAAGGGCACGATCCGCGTGGGGGGCAAGCTCCTGGCGCACGCCGATCCACGGGACGCGTTCGACGCCGGAGTGCGCTACGTGCCCGAGGACCGCCTGGGCACCGGCGTGGCCCCGAACCTCTCGATCGCGATGAACCTCCAGCTCAGGTCGTTCCGCCGCACCTCGTTCGGGCCCCTGCTACGGCTGGGGAGGATGCGTGCGAACGCGGAGGAGGCGATCCGCCGGTTCGAGATCAAGACGTCGGGGCCGCAGATGCAGACCGCACAGCTTTCCGGAGGGAACCTGCAGAAGGTCGTGATCGCCCGCGAGTTCTCAGGAGAGATGGCGGTGCTCGTCGCGGCCTCTCCGACCCGGGGGCTCGACGTCGCGGCGGTGGAAACGGTGCACTCGTACCTGCTCGACGCGGCCGAGAGCGGCACCGCGGTGCTGCTGCTGAGCGAGGACCTCGACGAGATTCAGGCCCTCAACGACCGGATCGTCGTCATGTACGAGGGCCGGCTGTCCGACGTCGTGAATCGCGAGAGCATCGAGGAGATCGGGCTGCGCATGGCCGGCGGGGCGCCGTAGCCTTACCCGCCGTGCCACGGGGGTCTGACACCTCAGCGGTGTGACGATCACGTATTCGAGGGCGTCGGGCTCGACGTTCGCAGTCGGGACGACCGTGGTCACGGCGACCGCCACGGACGCTACGATCGGGGAATGGGAGACGCCAGGGCTAACCTCATCGACGGGCTCGCAGAGCACGTCGGCGTCGCGCCGCTCACCGCCACGGAGATCGAGTCCGTGCTCGCTCTGGCGGCTGTGGCCGCGCACGGCACCGGCGACCGCACGACCGCTCCCCTCGCGTCCTTTCTCGCGGGCCTCGCCGCCGCAAAGGCCGACGACCGGGCCGCATCGCTGGACGACGTCAGGCGGCACGCCGCCGAGCTCGCCCCGCCCCCTCGTCCCTGAAACCAGGGATTCCGCTCTCAGGACCCGGCCGCGCAGCCGATAGGGCAGCCGTAGGCAGGAGTCGGGTCGCCGCGGGTGCCGTTGCCGCGGCAGGAGCTGTGGTATGCACGACGAGGGTAGATCCAGCGTCGCGTCACCGCGCGACACAATCCGTGTATCTCGGCTGCGCGCGCTACGCGCGGAGGCCGGCTTCACGCTGATCGAGGTCCTGCTCGCCGGCGTGATGCTGGCGATCCTCTCGGTCCCGATCTCGGCGCTGCTCTCGTCCACAGCGGCGGTCGCCCGGCTCGATCGCGAACGGACCGGGGCAGACCAGATCGCGCAGGCGCAGGTCGAGACGATCCGCACGCTTCCCTACACGCAGGTTGGTGTTACGGGCGGCAACCCGCCGGGGGTGCTCGCGGCGAGCACCACCTCGGCCCTGCCCTCGGGCGAGGCGGTGACGATAGCGACCCAGGTCTCGTGGGTCGCCGATCCGGATCCCGCCGTGGCCTACCCGACGAACGCCGACTACAAGAAGGTCGTCCTCACGATCACACGCAACAGCGACGGCAAGCAGCTGTCCAAGAAGACGACGTTCGTCTCGTCCGCGTCGGCGCCGCCGTCCGCGGGCTCGCTCTGGGTCCAGGTCAAGCGACAGGTGATCGACGCGGTGACGAACCTGCCGCTTCCCGGGGCGAGCGTCAACCTCACAGGCGGGCCAAGCTCGGAGAACCGCACGGACACGACGGATGCCTCGGGCACGGTTCTCTTCCCGGCGCTCGACAACAGCACGAACGGGACGCCCGTCTACACGCTCGCGACCACGCTCAGCGGGTACAGCGTGTTCCCGGACGACATCTCTCCGGGAGCAGCGTCGTCGATCTCGTCAGCGGCCAGCGTGAACTCGGTCGGGACGCTCCGGATGTACAAGCCCACCACGCTGACCGTCAACCTCCAGAGCAACAGCGGCGCGGCCTACACCGCCGGCGCGACGATCTCGGTCGACTCGTCGCGGTGCGGCGTGTCGACGGCGACCGTGGGATCGACCGGCTCGGTTCCGATCACGTCCTGCAACTACGCGACGGGCAAGTCGGTTCCGCTCCCGCCGAATGTTTCCGGCCAGAACCCGTCGGACGCCGACTACTTCGTCACGGCATGGTCGAACAGCGGCGGCTTCTGGGTGGCGACCTCGTCGGCGGGCGTCCTCGTCCCGTCGGCCTATCCGACCACTCTCACGCAGTCCGTGACCCTGAAGTTCCCGGTGACGACGTACTCCGCGACGAGGACGATCAACGTCACCGTCACGAAGTCCGGCTCGGCTGATTCCAACGCCCGCGTCGAGCTGACGGGCGGCGCTCCAGGCGTCTATCTCTATGGCACGACGAACTCCAGCGGCGTCGCGTCGTTCACGGTTCCGGTCACTTCCACGGGATACACGTTCAAGGCCACGGCGAACGACATGGGAACGGCCTCGGGAACGGCGACGACGGCGAGCCTGACGAACAGTCCCCTGACGGCAGTGTCCCTTCCGGTGACGATCAGTTGAGCGGCTTGCGCATCGTGCGGAGGCTGCACGGCGAGCGCGGCTTCACCCTGGTCGAGCTCGCGGTCGCGATGCCGATCATGCTCGTCATCATGGGCGGTCTCGTCTTGATGCTCACGACCGTGACGCATTGGAGCAGCCAGACGCAGAGCGAGGTGTCGCTTCAGACGGAGGCTCGTGCCGCGATCAACCGGCTCGAAGCAGAGGTGCGCGGGGCGATCGCTCCGGGCGACGGAACCAATGCGATCGTCGCGGCGACGGCTACGTCGCTGACGTTCGACACGCCGGACACGTACGCGACGACTATCACCGGCGGCACCACCGAGAACTCGTTTCACCTGATGCAGATCTCGTACCAGGTCAGCGGGGGGACGCTCCAACGGCAGTTCAAGACGTCGACGAACACGTATCCGGCCGCATACGGTGCCTGGACATGGGGCTCGTTGGGCTCGTGGGTTACGGAGGTCGGGACGGTCAACTCGATCACGAATTCCGATGTCTTCAGCTACTACGGGTCGCCGAACTCCAGCGGAGCGCTGACACCGCTCACGTTTCCGATCACGGACACGAGCGGGATCGTCGCGATCGGAGTCAAGCTCACATTGTCCACCGGCGGCAGCCAGCCCGAGAAGTTCACCGTGACCGACACCATCGCGATCAGGGGGACATCGGATTGATCTGGAACCGGATTCGACGGATCCATCACGACGAAAGCGGGTTCGCGATCATCATCGCAGTCGCGCTGACGATGTTGATCGCCATCGTCGCGGTGGCCCTGACCTCCCTCGTGATGGGCGAGGACAGCAACAGTCGTCGCGATCAGGCGCAGGACGGCTCGTATCAGGCCGCTGAGGCGGGTACGAACGCCTATCTCACGGACCTCACCGAGAGCACCGGCGCTTTCTACACGGCGTACATGGCGAAGGGCGAGGCGACGCGGACCGATTCGAGCAGCGTCACGCACGCCAACAACTGCACGGCGGTGGACTCGAACGGCAAGTCCACCTGCTCCGACGCGACGTGGAACTCGGCGTCCTGGGGGACCACGTGGACGTACGCGACGTCGAGATCCGCCGACACCGGCTGGTTCAGCATGGGCAACGGCTACCAGTACCTCATCCAGGTGTACCCGCCGAGTCTTTCCCTCACCAACGGCCTGGCCCAGGTGATCACGCGCATCGACGTGACCGGGCGTCCGGCGGGGAGCACGGACCTCACGCGCTGGCGCACGATCGAGACGATGCTCCGCCCGTCGAGCCTCGCCGACTTCCAGGCGTTCTCGGCGACCGACCTCAGCTACGGCTCCGGCGCGACCACCACCGGCCCGATCTTCGTCGGCGAGAACAGCAGCGGGGTCGCGGGCAACCTGTCGCATGCCGGGACCGCGAAGGCCAACCTCTACGCCGAAGGCACCGTCACGGTCACCGGCACGCTCGCGGGCGGTGCGAAGAAGTACGACGAGAACACGACCCCGACCGCTCTTTGCAAGCTGAACAACTGCACGGCTGTTCCCTTCAGCTCCTTCGCAAACTACTTCACGACTGCTCTTGGCGCCGCCAACGCCGCCGGCCTCTACCTCGGGTCCACCGACCCGACGCCGAACGGCGGGTCGAAGTGTTCCGGGTCACCGTGTCTGCCGGCAGGAGGCAATTCCGCCCTCAGCGGCCAGAGCCCTGCCTACACCGTCGACGCGTGGAAGCTCGTCTTCCAGTCGAACGGCACCGTCCTCGTCTCCTCCTGCAAGAAGTACACGTCCGGAACCCAGGACTACGACACGGCCAACGCGCCGATCTGCGGCAACCAGAAGACGTTGAACGTGCCGAGCAACGGGGTCATCTACTCGGCGGCGGATGTGCTCGTCTCGGGCGTGGTGAAGGGCAAGGTGACCGTCGCGTCGGCCGGGAGCGTCATCTGGGCCGGCCAGACCACGTACAACCAGAACGGGGTCGACGTGCTCGGTGTCATGGCGACGAACACGATCTACGTCGCCCAGTGGGCTCCGCGCACCAGTGGCAACCTCACGATCTACGGCGCGGAGTTCGCGCTCAACGGGCCCTTCGAGCAGGATCCGAACTTCTGCTCGCCGACGGGCACGCTGAACTTCTACGGCTCGACGGCGATCTACGGCATCAACGGGACGACGGTCTGCAGCCAGCCCCTCCAGAGCTCGATCGTCTTCTCGCAGATGTTCAGCACTCGCAACTACAACTACGACAACGACCTGCTCTTCGTGCAGCCGCCGATCTGGCCGTCGCTCGGGCAGGCCTTCACGATTCTCCTGCAGCGCCAGCTTTAGGCGAGCTCCCGGAAGGAGACGGCCTGGGCGCCTTGCCAGAGGGTGAGGCGCCCAAGCTCCGGCAGCTGCTCCTGACCCTCGACGAGCGTCGCGAAGTGGTTGGCGGCGAGCTGACCGGCCTTGCTCGCGAAGTTGCAGTACCCGTACGGGAAGAGCAGCTCGGTCTCGCTCAACCCGCCGGGGTAGAGCGCGAGCTCGCCCGGGTGCGGGTAGCTCGTCGCGTTCTCCGGGCCGATGCCGAGGTCACGGTCGCCCCACGGGATCCAGGTCGACTCGCCGCTCCAGCGGCAGTGGATGATGCGGTCGTCGAAGGGGAGGATGGCGCGGAAGGCGGTTACGGTCTGCGGTGCCAGCTCCTCCTCGAAGCGGGCGACGAAGCGCAGGCCGGCGGCGACGATCTCGAGCACGACGAGAACCTACAGCAGGGCGGGGCGCACGAAACGGCCGCGCGGCTCCCCGGCGACGACAGGCCGGCCGCGCAGCCAGGTGCCGGCGACGCGGCCGCGTATGCGCCGGCCCACGTACGGGCTGTGCGGGTGCCGGTAGCGCAGGTCTTCCGCGCGCAGCACTGTCTCCGCGGCGGGGTCGACGAGCACGAGGTCGGCGTCCGCGCCCGGCTCGAGGCGGCCCTTGCCGGGCAGGCGGAAGCGCGCTGCCGGCCGCGCGGAGACGAGCTCGTGCGCGACGCCCTCGGTGAGCGCGAGCGCGAGCAGGGACTGGCAACCGGAGATCCCGCCCCAGACGGCGAATGCGTCGTCGCCCTCCTTGAGCGCGGGCGGCGCCGGCGAGTGGTCGCTCGCGACGAAGTCGACCGAGCCGGCGGCAAGCTCGGCGCGCAGGTCGTCGCGATCGGCGCGAGAACGCAGCGGCGGCGCGCACTTCGCGATCGCGCCGAGCGCCTCGAGGTCGTCCTCGTCCAGGACGAGGTAGTGCGGGCACGTCTCGCAGGTGACGTCGACGCCGCGCGCGCGGGCGGCCGTCACGAGCCGGACGCCGCGGCCTGTCGAGACGTGGACGACGTGGAGCGAGCAGCCGCTCTGCTCTGCGAGGTCGATCGCGCGCGCGATCGCCTCGAGCTCGGCGGCGACGGGGCGGCTCGCCGCGTAGTCGCGCCAGCCGTGTCCCATGGCGCGCGCCGCGAGCCCCTCCGTGATCGCGGCGCTCTCGGCGTGCACCGCGACGGGGAGGCCGAGCCGGGCCGCCTCCTTCATGCCCTCGAGCAGTGTGACGTCGTCGGCGGCCTCGAAGTCGTCGATCCCGCTCGGGCACATGAACGCCTTGAACCCGGCGACGCCGAGCTCGGCCAGCTCGGCCAGCCGGTCGACGTTGCCCGGCACGAGCCCGCCCCAGAGCGCGAAGTCCGTCACGGAGGCCGCGCTCGCAGCGGCGAGCTTCTGCCGGAACGAGTCGGCGTCCAGCGTCGGCGGGTGCGCGTTCAGCGGCATGTCGATCACGCACGTCGTGCCGCCGGCTGCGGCGGCTGCGGTGCCGCTCGCCCAACCCTCCCAGTCGGCGCGGCCGGGATCGTTGAAGTGGACATGCGCGTCGACCGCGCCGGCGAGGACGTGCAGCCCGGCCGCGTCGACAGTCTCCGCGGCCGAGAGACCGAGCTCCCGTCCCACGGCCACGATGAGCCCGTCGGCGATCGCGACGTCGGCGGGCTCGG
>Ga0265325_10000548_pt1 | contig 27216 bp, 24 predicted proteins | sample 41420metaG_FD_202090 | JGI IMG/M metagenome (GOLD analysis project Ga0265325, IMG submission 202090) | Rhizosphere microbial communities from Carex aquatilis grown in University of Washington, Seatle, WA, United States - 4-14-20 metaG | ecosystem: Host-associated > Plants > Roots > Rhizosphere... | reverse complement strand
AGCGCCGCGGTGAGCAGCGCCAGCTGCTGCTCCTTGTGGCGCGTCCGCCGCGCCTCCCAGTCCGGATGATAAATGTATTGCCAGCGCCCGGCTGCATCGAGACCGCAAGCCTGGATGTGCGCATTGGCCTCGGCGGCGATCCGCACATCCGTCCACGCCGGAGGGATCCCCAGATGGCGAGCGCGCTCGTGCAGGTCCCGTTCGGCCCAGGCGTGCCCGTCGGCATCGACGAAGGCGTAGCCGCGGCCCTTACGGATTCGCCGCGCTTCGAGCCCATCGCGTGAGACGCGCTTCAGCCGCATGCCCCGCCCTTTTCCCTGACATGCCCCGAGGTCGACATGGCGAGCGGAACGCGATGCAGCGGCACGCGGTTCCGCCCGACGGAACGCGCACGGTTGCGCACGCTCTTGTGTGGCAGACGCTCGCTACTTTCTTGCCGTCTTGCAACGATGCCCATGTAGGATCGGGGCAGTTCCCGTGGAGACAATGATGCCCACCCGCACTCTCGGTCGCACAGACCTCTCGATCGAACCGCTCGTCTTCGGCTGCAACGTGCTCGGCTGGACGCTTCAGGAGGCGGACGCCTACCGCGTGCTAGACGCCTACGTCGATGCGGGCTTCACCGCTTTCGACACCGCCGACATCTATGGCAAGGGCGCGTCCGAGACGATCCTCGGCAACTGGATGAAGGCCCGCGGCAACCGCGACAAGGTGCTGGTCTTCACCAAGGTCGGCGCCGCCAACGCCGAGGGCAAGCGCGACCTCAGCCCCAAATGGATCATGCACGAGGTGGACAATTCGCTGCGCCGGCTCCAGACCGACGTGATCGACCTTTACCAGAGCCACTGGCCCGACACGGCGACGCCGCAGGACGTGAGCCTCGAGGCGTTCGATCGGCTGGTCAAAGCCGGCAAGGTGCGCTGGATCGGCAGCTCCAACCAGGACGCACATCAACTCGGCGAGGCGCTCGACATCTCGAAGGCCAAGGGCATCGCGCGCTACGAGACGGTGCAGGACGAATTCAACCTCTACGACCGCGCGGCGTTCGAGGACGGCGTGCAGCAACTCTGTGTCAAAGAGCAGGTCTCGGGCATCGGCTATTACGGCCTCGCGCGCGGCTTCCTCGCCGGCAAATACCGCAGCGTCGCCGATGCAGGCAAAAGCCCGCGCGGCAAGGTCAGCGTCGAGCGATACCTCAACCCCAAGGGCGAGCGCGTGCTGGCCGCGCTCGATGCAGTCGCAAAGCGCCACGCAACCACGCCCGCCGCCGTCGCCATCGCCTGGATCGCCGCGCAACCGGGAGTGGGCGCGGCCATCGCGTCGGCGACATCGGTGCAGCAACTCGCAGGACTTGTTGCCGGTGCCCGGCTCGTGCTCAACGCTGACGAGTTGTCGGATCTCACCCGGTCCGGACGCTGAGCGTCAGCTGGCATCGGCACGCCCCTATCACCTCGCCGCGGCGATGTAGTCCTGCGCAAAGGCCGAGAGCTCATCCGGCTCGAGGTCGGAGACGGCGGTGAAAGCGAATCCATCCGCCCGCCACTCCGCCATGTTGTAGCCGGCGGCGGCGCTGAGCGTCGGGACCGCCTGACCGGTCCCGCCGGGGATCGCGGTCAGGGAGACCGTGTGCTCGTTGTGCCGATAGACGAGTGTCGGCACGGCCTGCTGCGCCAGCACGTCGATCCGCCCGCCGATCAGGGGATAGCCTTGTGTCGCAAGATCGGGCGCCGGCGGAGAAATCCCGATATGGGCGTCGAGCCAGGGCTTGACCGTGTGCCGGTCGGAGGACTGCACATCGACCGGCGTTGCCGCGAGCAGGCTGCGCTGGTGCGCCGCGGCGATGAGCAATTCTATCGAAGGCGCACGCGGCCCCGCCAGATAGTAGGTCGCGCCGCTCGCGACGAACGCCGTCACCACCATGCTCGCCGCGATCGCGCGCCAGTCGCCCCAATTGCGGCTGCCGCGAGCGCGAGTGTCGGGAGCCGTCTGCGGCAGGGCGAGGTCCGCGATCCGCGCCGCGAACGCCGCCGACGGCTCGGCGCGTGGCTGCGCCGCGACCGCCTGCTGAACGGCCGCAATTTCATCGCGCGCCGATCGCAACGCGGCATCCGCCGCGATGCGGGCTTCGAGCGCCGACGCCGCTTCCGCATCGAGCTCGCCGTCGACCAGCGCATTGAGCGCGATCCGATCCGCTTCGGAGACGGGCAGCGTCATGCCTCGGCCCTCCTGATCAGCACCGCCAATTGCTGCCGGCCGCGCGACAACCGCGACATCACGGTTCCGATCGGCAGGTTGAGCATTTCGGCGATGTCCTTGTAGCTGAAGCCGTTGACGTCGCGCAGTACCAGAACCTCACGCATGGGCAGGCTGAGAGCGGAGATCGCCTTTGTCACCGTCTCCTGCTCGGCGCGGCGGATGAGGTCGGCCTCGGCGCTCGGCTGCGGATCGACGCCGCCGGCCGGAGCGTCACGGGCCACATCGTCGATGTCGGCGAGGTCGCCGACCATCACCAGCGTGCCCGATCGCTGGCGTGCCAGCCAGCTGAACGCGCAGTTCCTGACGATCGCGAGCAGCCAGGCACGGGCGTTGCCGCCCTGATAGCCCTCGACCGACCTGAGGGCGCGCATGCAGGCCTCCTGCACCACGTCTTCGGCGTCATTAGCGTTGCCCACCAGCCAGCGTGCAAGACCGAGCCCGTCGGCCAAATGTGGCACGACGATCTGGCCGAACAGCTCTGACCTGCGGTCCTGGTCCACAGCCTTCCTGGTCTGGGCACTGACGGCCCGCGCATCTGTTGACGCGCGCGCCGTCTGAGGTGTGCCCGTCACTGGACGACGATTTCGCCCTTCATGAACGGGTGCAGGCCGCAATGATAGTCGAACTTGCCGGCCTTGGCGAAGGTGAAGCTGAACTTGTCGTTAGTGTCGAGGCCGTCGGAGTGAAAGCTGCCGTCGTCGGCGATGACCGAGTGGATGGTGTCGTCACCATTGACGAAGTTCACGGTGTCCCCCGCGGCGATCGTCATCGTCGATGGCGAGAAGGCGAAGTTGGTGATGGTGATCGTCACGTCCTTGGCGAACGCCGGCATAGAGCCGGCAAGACTGGCAAGGGCGAGCGTCGCGCAAAGGATCACGCTGGTGGAACGAAGGCGGAGAGGCATGGTCAAAACTCGGTTCTTTGGAGGGGTGAGGCATCGACAGCCTCAGGCGAGGGTACTGTCGGTGATGGCGAGATCGCGCTGGCCGACGACGTAGTTGACGCTGGTGAGGCCAAGCATGCCACGCAGTTGGTCGGCGGGGACGATCATCGGACCCGGGGCGGGCGCAGCCCCGGGCGCAGGTTGCGGGAAGGCGGTCGAGCGCGCGGTGTGGAACGTCATATTGCCCTCGACCTTCTGGATGATTTGGTGGATGTGCCCATTGAGCACCGTCACCGAGCCGAAGCGCTGCAGCAGCGCCAGCGCCTGCGCGCTGTCATCGGTGCCCCATCCCCAGTCCGGATAGATCGTCCACAGCGGAATGTGGGCGAAGACCACGATCGGCTGCGAGCTCGGGCGGTTGGCGAGATCTTTGGTCAGCCAGTCGATCTGGTCGGGGCCGAGATTTCCGAGACCGCCGGCCTTGAGGTTGACGACGTTGACCAGGGCGATGAAGTGAACGCCGTTCTGGTCGAACGAGTACCAGCCCTGCCCCCAGCTGTCCTTGCCGTAGCGGTCCATATAGGCCTTTCCCTGCCCGGCATCGACCATGTCGTGCTCGCCCGGAATGTAGTGGGTCAGGATCTTGGTGGAGCCGATGATCTGGTCGGCGTCGTCGAACTGATCGGCCTTGCTGAGATGGGTAATGTCGCCGGTGTGGATCATGAAGCTCGGCTGCACCGCCAGCGCCTTGATGCGGTCCACCGCCTCGTTGAGCGTATCGATGGCGGTGACCTCGGCTTCCTTGTCGAAGCCGACATGGCTGTCCGAGATCTGGAGGAAGGTGAAGTTGCTGCTGACCGCTTCGGCCGCCTGTGCCTCGTCGAGCAGGTTCAGCGCCTTGGGAATGCCGCCCGAGAGCGTCCAGACGACGCCGGTGCCGGCCCAGACCATGCACTCGAGGGCGTGGCGGCGGGTCAGCTTGCTGGGTTTTGTGCTCGGATCGTCGGACATCTGGGTCTCCCTTGCGCAACGGGCGCAAAGAGGAGACCAGCCGATCGGCCGCGTTATTCCTCAGGAACCATCACAGCCGCGTGATTGACGCACGCGGGCCATTCTCCCGGCGGTCGGCGCCATTTTTTCGCGCCACGAGTTGCGCCGGCGATCAAGAGTGCGATGGCCCTGCGCGCGACGCGGATGTCAATCCACCGCGTGCGAGCAGCTCATTAGCAGCGCGCGCATCTTCCGTCCGCGCCGCGGGCACCTATTTGATGCTGACGGATTTCGACCTGCTCAAGGTCCAAATCTGCGGTCATCGATTTGAAACTTTCGCCCGATCGAGGGTATTTCCAGCTTCAAACAGCCTTCCGGCACCCCTCGAGGCTTTCATCACGCCGGCAGCGTCCGGCCAATCCGGAGAACATCATGCGTCTGATTCAGTCATTCGCGGCCGCGGCGCTGGCCGTCGCCCTTACCGCTGGCGTCGCCAACGCCCAGGTCGTCGTCTCGTCCAAGATCGACACCGAGGGCGGCTTGCTCGGCAACATCATCTCGCAGGTGCTGCAGACGAACGGCATCCCCGTGACCGAGAAAATCCAGCTCGGCGCCACCAAGATCGTGCGCGACGCAATCGTCGCCGGCCAGATCGACATCTATCCCGAATACACCGGCAACGGCGCCTTCTTCTTCAACAAGGCGGACGATCCGGCCTGGAACGATGCCGCCAAGGCCTACGCCGAGGTCAAGCAGCTCGACTACGACGCCAACAAGATCGTCTGGCTCGCGCCGGCGCCCGCGAACAACACTTGGGGCGTGGCCATCCGAAAGGATGTCGCCGACGCCAACAAGATCGTGACCTTCTCCGACTTCGGCAAATACGTCGCCGGTGGCGGCCAGGCCAAACTCGCGGTGTCCGCCGAGTTCGTCAGCACCCCTGGTGCCCTCCCCAAGTTCGAGTCGACCTATGGCTTCACGCTCAAGCCCGACCAGCTGGTGACGCTGTCCGGCGGCGATACTGCCGCAACGATCGCCGCGGCGGCCAACCAGACCAGCGGCGTCAACGGCGCCATGGTCTATGGCACCGATGGCGGCATTGCGCCTTCTGGCCTGGTGGTGCTCACCGACGACAAGAACGTGCAGCCTGTCTACCAGCCCGCCCCCATCATCCGCGAGGTGGTGCTCAACAAGTATCCGCAGATCAAGGACCTGCTGGCGCCCGTCTTCGCCAAGCTCGATCTCGTGACGCTGCAGACGCTCAACGGCCGCATCCAGGTCGGCGGAGAAGCCGCAAAGGCGGTCGCGATTGACTGGCTGAAGACAAACGGCTTTCTGAAGTAAGCGAAACAAGCAGGGGCGGGACCATCCCGCCCCTTTCATGATGTCCGACATCGCACTCACCGCGCCCGGTACGCGCCGCTGGACCGTTGACAGGCTGGGCGCTGCGATCTTCGCCATCGCGGCGCTCGGACTATTCCAGCCCTTTGTCCTGTTCCGGCCTAACCGGATCGTCGCCGGCCAGGCGAGGTCGCTGCTCGACAGCTTGCCCGGGTGGAGCGGCTACGGCATCGGCGCGCTGCTCCTGATCGCCGCGGCATCCTGTCTTCTGCGAACGCCTGCTGCGATCCGGCTTACCATCTCGCTCGCCACGCTGCTGGTGCTCGCGATCGCGCTCGGCTTCGCCGCCGATCACGTCACGGCCTTGGACGACAAGATCTCGCGGACCTCGCCGGCGCTGGGCTTCTGGCTCGAGCTTCTGGCCTTCGCACTGCTCGCCGCCGATTCAGTCGCGCGCCTCCGGCTAAGGCCGCTCACGCGCATCGGGCTCCTCGCGCTCGTTGCCATTGCCCTGGCGGCCATCCTCGTAAGCGGCTTGTGGAACGACGTTTCCGTATTGCGCGAATATGCCAATCGCGCCGACTCATTCTGGCGCGAGGCCACGACGCATGTCGGCCTCGCGCTCGGATCGCTTGCGGCCGCGATGGTCATCGGCCTGCCGCTCGGGATCGTGCTGCATCCAACGGAGCGGGCGCGAGCTGTCGCCCTCAACGTCCTCAACGCCATCCAGACGATTCCCTCGATCGCGCTCTTCGGCCTGCTCATCGCGCCGCTCGCCTGGGTCGCCGCCAACCTGCCCGGCGCCGCGGCGATCGGCATCGCCGGCATCGGTGTCGCGCCGGCGATGATCGCGCTCTTTTTGTATTCGCTGATGCCGGTGGTCTCTAACACCCTGTCCGGCCTCGATGGCGTATCGCCCGCCGCCAACGAAGCGGCGCGCGGCATGGGCATGACCGACCGCGAGCGGCTGTTGCAAGTAGAGCTTCCCCTCGCCTTCCCCTCGATCCTCGCGGCGATCCGCATTGTGCTCGTACAGAACATCGGCCTTGCGACCGTGGCCTCGTTGATCGGCGGCGGCGGTTTCGGCGTCTTCGTCTTCCAAGGCGTCGGCCAGACCGCGATGGATCTCGTCCTGCTCGGTGCGGTACCGACGGTTGCCCTCGCCTTCGCCGCCGCCGTCGTGCTCGATGCGATCGTCGAACTCAGCCGGGGGCATCGCCAGCAATGATCGAGATCGAGCATCTCTCGAAGTCGTTCGACGGGCAGGTCGTGGTCGACGACGTTTCGATGCACATCGATGAGGGTGCCCTCGTCGTGGTGGTCGGCACCTCCGGGTCGGGCAAGACCACGCTGCTGCGGATGATCAACCGCCTGATCGAACCAAGCGCCGGGCGCGTGGTCATCGATGGGCAGGATGCTCGCGCCGTTCCTGTGCATTTGCTGCGCCGGCAGATCGGCTACGCCATCCAGGGTCACGGTCTGTTTCCACATCGCACCGTGGCGCAGAACATCGCGACCGTGCCGCGCCTGCTGGGCTGGAACCGCGCACGCATCGCGGCGCGCGTCGATGAGCTGCTGCACCTGTTCCAGCTCGAGCCCGCCGAGTTCCGCGACCGCTATCCGAGCCAGCTCTCCGGTGGACAGCAGCAGCGCGTCGGCGTCGCCCGCGCCCTCGCTGCATCGCCCAAGCTGCTGCTCATGGACGAGCCCTTCGGGGCGCTCGACCCGATCATCCGCGCCCACGCCCAGGCCGACCTCAGGACCATCCAGCGCCGGCTCGGCACGACTATCGTGCTCGTCACCCACGACATGAACGAGGCCATTCAGCTCGGCGACCGCATCGCCGTGATGGACCAGGGCCACCTGCTCCAATACGCCGAGCCGCGCGAAGTCGTGGTCCATCCCGCGACCGACTTCGTCGGCGAGCTTCTGGGCAGCGGCGAGCGCCCGTTCCGGCTGCTGTCGCTGCAGCCGGTGCGCGATTTCATCGAGCCCGGCGAGGCCGAGGGCGAGGCCATCGCCGACACTGTCTCGCTCCGCGACGCGCTTGAAGATGCCCTCTGGACCGGGCGCGCGGCGGTTCCCGTCCGCGGCGCTTCGGGCGCGATCCTCGGCCGTATCACGCTCGACCGCGCCGTCCGCCAGGCCGCACGTCCCAAATGAGCGCCGGTGTGGTCCTTCGTCTGGCGATCGTCGCGATCTTGGTGGTCTTTCTCGCCCAGCCCGACTGGTTCGTGCCGATCTTTGCGCCGCTCACCCAGCCCGGCCAGGCACCGATCTATACGCAGAATTCGCTGCTGACCCTCACCATCAACCACGTCGCCATCGTGGCGGTCGCGACCTTCGCGGGAAGCCTCGTGGCAGTCGGCCTCGCGATCGTCGTGACGCGCCCATCGGGCCGCGAATTCCTGCCGCTGTCGCGCACCCTCGCCAATATCGGCCAGACCTTCCCGCCGGTGGCCGTGCTGGCGCTCGCCGTCCCGCTGCTTGGCTTCGGCACCGCGCCGACGGTGCTGGCGCTCTTCCTCTACGGGCTGTTGCCGATCTTCGAGAACGCCCTCACCGGCCTCACCACCGTGCCGGCCGATGTGGTCGAAGCCGCGACCGGCAGCGGCATGACCGGAGGCCAGCGCCTCTGGCAGGTCGAACTGCCGCTGGCCCTGCCGTTGATCCTCGCCGGCATCCGCATCTCGACCGTCATTGCGATCGGCACCGCGACCATCGGCTCGACGGTTGCGGCCAGCACGCTCGGCGAGGCGATCATCGCGGGCCTCATCAACAGCAACCTCGCATTCATCGCCGAGGGCGCGCTGTGTGTCGGCGTCATCGCCATTCTCGTCAACGACGCCTTCCTTGCGCTGGAACGGCGCATCACCCCAGCCCGATCGCGAGACATTTGATGGACGATTACACACCGACCCAGCGGCGCCTGGTCCTCATCGCCGCAATCTGTGCGTCGTCGATGGGTTTCATCGATGGATCGGTGGTCTCGATCGTCACCCCGGCGATCCGCTCCGCGCTCGGCGCGAGCCTGCCCGAAGCGCAATGGGTGACCGACGGGTATCTGCTGACATTGTCGTCGCTATTGCTGATCGCCGGCGCCGCCGGCGACCGCTACGGGTTGAGACGCGTGTTCGCCGGCGGCATCGTGCTGTTCGTGATCGCCTCGATGGTTTGCGCCGCAGCCCCGAGTCCCGCCTTCCTCATCGGGGCGCGGGTCGTGCAGGGCCTCGGCGCGGCATTCATGGTACCCGGCAGCCTTGCCATCATCGCCGCCGCCTATCCGGAGGAGCAACGCGGCGGCGCCATCGGCATCTGGGCCGCTGCGTCGTCATTGACAACCCTACTCGGGCCCGTGCTCGGAGGCGCACTGCTGAGCCTGGCGGGCGACGCGAGCTGGCGCTTCGTGTTCGTTCTCAACCTTCCGCTCGGAGCGATCGCGCTCCTGCTGCTGCGGGCCGCACCGGCCATCGCCCCGTCCGCCGCCCGACCACTCGATATACTGGGCGCGGTGCTGGCAACGCTCGCCTTGCTGCTGATCAGCGGCGCCCTGATCGAAGCGGCCAGTCCCCTCTTCGTCGTGGCGCTGGTCGCTGGCTTTGCCGTCGCAGCCATCTTCCTTTTTGTCGAGGCGCGATCGTCATCGCCGATGCTGCCATTGAACCTCTTCGTCGATCCACGATTCTCCGCGGCGCAGGCGGCGACGTTCCTGATCTATTTCGGCCTCAGCGCTGTGACCTTCTATTTGCCGACCCTGCTGATCGCCGGTTGGCGCGTATCTCCCGCCGAGGTCGCAATCGCGATGCTGCCCCTGGGCATCGTCCTCACCATCCTTTCAGGGCCGGCAGGCCGGCTCGTCGACCGCACCGGACCCGAGCCGGTCCTGATCGCGGGCGCCTTGGTCGTCGCCCTGGCCTTTGCCGCGCTCGGTTTTGCCGTTCGCTCGCACAGCCTGTGGTTTGCGGTGCTGCCGCTGATGGTGCTGTTCGGAGTGGGCATGAGCGCGATAGCGGGGCCTATCTCCACCGCTGTCATGGCCGCCGCGCCGCGCGGCACGACCGGCACCGCGTCGGCCATCAACAATGCCGTAGCGCGAGTCGCGGGGTTGCTCGCGATTTCCTTGATGGGGACCGTAGGGGCGTTGGTCTACACGCAGATTGCTGGGCCGGCCGTCACTGCCACATTCGGCGCCGAAATCGGAACGAACGCGATCTCCCCCGATGCCGACGTGACGCGCATGCTGGCGTCAGACTTCGCCTTCGCCGCCATCGCCTGGACCAGCGCCGCGCTGTCCCTTGTGGCGGCCCTGATCATCTGGCTGGCCTTGCGACGTCGCAAGCGCACAAGCCCCTGAGCCGGGGCGCCGCTATTTCAGCAGGCCCGGCGACACCGAGCCCTGCAACTGGCGCTGGAAGATGATGTAGGCGATCAGCACCGGCAGCACCGTGATCACCACCGCCGCGAACAGCGCACCGAAATCCACGGCGTAGCCCGCCTGCGAGGCGAATTTCGCCATTCCCTGCGACAGCACGTAGTTGCTGTCCTTGGTGTTGAGGGCGACCGGCAGCAGAAACTGATTCCATAGGCCGAGGAAGTTGAAGATCGCCACGGAGGCAAGGCCCGGGCGTGCCATGGGCAGCATGATCTGGAAGAAGATGCGCCACGGCCCGCACCCGTCGAGCGCGGCGGCCTCCGCCACTTCCTGCGGCAGCGTGCGGAAGAAGGCGTAGAGGAAGAACACCGTGAACGGCAGCGCGAACGCCACATAGGTGATGATGAGGCCGAACAGCGTGTTGCCGATGTGGAACCACTGCAGCACGAAGAACAGCGGCACGATGGCGAGGAAGATCGGGAACGCGAGCCCTGCCAGCATCGCGTAGTAGATCACCTTGTTGCCGCGGAATTCGTAGCGGGCGAGCACGTAGGCGCACATGGCACCGAGGATCATGACGATCACCAGCGCGCTCGTCACCACGATCACCGTGTTGAAGAAGTAGGTGCCGATGCCGGCGCTGGTCCAGGCCGAAACGTAATTGTCGAAGTTCCAGTTGGCGGGCAGCGTGAAGGGCGAGCCGAGCACTTCCTTGGTGGTCTTGAACGACGAGACCAGCACCCAGAGCAGCGGCGCGCAGACGATGATCACCCAGGCAATGAGCGCGGTGTGCGAGATCGCCCCGACGGTGGTATCGCTCCAGGGCTTGCGGATGGCGCGTTTGGGCAAAGGCTTGCCCAGCACCGCCTGGTGTTCGGCAAAGGCGTTGGCGCCGCTCTTGACTGGGACTGTCGGGGCCGGAGCGCGCTTCTTCCCGCGCTCGCCGAGCAGGTAGAACACGAGGAACACCAGCGCCGCGAACAGCAGCGTCACGACGGCCAACACGACCCCCATCGAGGTCGAGTAGCCGAACTTGCCCTTTGAGAAGGCGGTAACGCGCAAATCCTGAGAGATGGTCAGGGTGGCGTTGTTGGGCCCGCCATTGGAATTGAGCGCCTGCATGTAGACGAAGGCGTCAAGCGCGAGGATGCCGAGATAGATGTAGGCGGTACGGATGTTGTCGCGGATCAGCGGTACGGTGATGAAGATCGCCGTGCGGAACCGCCCGGCCCCGTCGACGCGCGCTGCTTCATAGACCTCAGCAGGGATGCCTTTGATGGCCGCGATGAACAGCACCATGTAGAACCCCGCCATCGACCAGACGATGACGAAGATCGAGGCGCCCATGGCCGTCCGCTCTTCCCCGATCCAGGGATAAGACTTGAAGCCTCCCAGCCCAATCGAAGTCAGAATGCCGTTCAACAGGCCGCTCGAGGGATCGTAGACCTGCGCCCACATGATGCCGATGACGATCGCCGGCACGACATAGGGGAAGAACGAAACGATCCGGTAGAGATCGGAATTGCGGATGCCGCGGATTTCGCCGCGGCTGACGCCGCCGACCGTGACCAGCGTTGCCAGAGTTACCGACAGCGCAATGGTCACGGGCGGCAGGATCAACACCAGGAAGAGGTTGTTGGTCAGCGCCTTGAGGAAGACGCTGTCCGACAGCAGCCTCCAGTAATTGTCGAAGCCGACAAAGTTGAGCGTCTTGGAGAACCCGCCCCAGTCGGTGAGCGAGTAGTAGAAGGCCTGCACGATCGGCAGGATCACGAAGATCAGGTAGACCGCGAGCGGAACCCCGAGGCAGACCAGCACAAAGCTGATCTGCCCGAAGCTCGGCAGGGTCCACCGCCGCCTTTGGGCGGCGATCGGGTGTGATCCTGCGACCGAGCTGGCCGTCACTTCACGGTGACTTTCTTCACCGAGCTGTCGTTGTAGACGGCGTCGGTGATGGTCTGCAGCGCGCTTGTCAGGCCGGCCACATCGAGCTTGCCATCGAGGAAGCTGTTCCAGGGAACCAGCATGTCCTTGTTGGTGCCGTAGAGGTCGACGAAGTTCCAGCTGAAGACATCGGTGCCGGCGTCGCCGAGCATCTTGACCTGCGACAGCAGAGCGGTCGAGCCGAAGCCGTCAGGCGGCACCGTGCCCTTGACGATGGTCGGAGCGAGCCGGGTCTTGGTGAAGTTGGTCGCCGCATCCTTGCTGAGCATGGTGCGCAGCAGTTCCTTGCCACCGGCAGAGTTCGCACCGGCCGAGGGCAGCACGAACGGCTCGCCAGCGGTCGAGTGCAGGGCGGTTGCCTTCATCTTCGACCCCGACGTGACTGCAAGGTCCGGAATGCCCGTCATCTTGAAGCCGTCCTTGGTCGCCTTCTTCATCTCGTTCTCGATCCACGAGCCCGAGGGATAGAGCAGCCACGACTCGTCGTTCGACCACTGCGCCTGGGCGGCGGTGAACTGCGTGCCCGACCCGCCTGGATGCATGTAGCCGGCCTGGATGCAGTCATAGAGGTGGGTGAACGCCGCCTGCACGGCCGGGTGCGACCAGCACTTGGGCTGGATGTTGTCGAGGGCGAGCCGAACTTCGTCGCCGCCTTCCTTGATCGCCGAGGCAATCATCGTGGTCTGGTAGTAGGTCGCGGCTTCCTTGCCCCAGCCGAGGAGGTAGAGGTTCTTCGCCTTGGCCTTGGCGCCGAGGTCCTTGGCTTCGTCCCAATTGGTCGGCGCCTTCCAGCCGTTCGCGTCGAACAGGCTCTGCGAGTACCAGAGGCCGTAGACGGTCAGCACGTAGTTGAGGGCCACGAACTTGTCGCCGAACGTGCCGGGAGCCGTGACGCCGCCGAACAGCGTGTCGCGGATCTTGGTGCCTTCGAGGTTCGGCGCATCCAGCACCTCGTTCATGTCCGACAGCTGGTCGATGATCGAGGAGAAGCCGATGGCGTCGGCACCCGAATTGTCGATCAGGTCGGGCGGGTTGCCGCCGACGAAGCGCGGCTGCAACTCAGTCGCAATCTGCGTCGAGGGCGACACCTTCACGGTGACCTTGGGGTGCTGCTTCTGCATGATGTCGGCAGCGAACTGCACGTAGTCGATGCCGTAGCCGCCGTTGAAGATCACGGCGTCGACGGACGAGCCGTCGGCAACCTTGAACGGGTTGGCGGCATCCTGGGCGAACGTGCTGGTCGAGCCCAGCAGTCCGCTCAGCGGCAGAGCCGCTGCGGCAGCCGCCGTTCCGCGCATGAACGTGCGGCGGTCGAAAATCTTGGTATCCATTTGGTCTCCCTTTCCTTGGCTTTAGTTCACTAAACTCCACACCGGCATGCGCATCAACAGGGCTATGCCTCCCTGCGGATGCGCAGGCCGTAGAGGTCCTCCAGAGCACGGTTGTGCTCGTCACCGCCCGGTATGTTGGCGGAGATGTAAACCGGCGGCGTCCCGCCGCGCTGCCGCATCGTCTCGGCGACGCCGATCGTGATGCGCTGCGCGATGAACGCCGCCGTGAGTGATGAGACGGCCCCGACGCCGATGCCGCCCTCCAGCGTGAGCGTGCTGTCGCCGAACGGGGCGAGGTTATCGATGGTGATGTCGGCGATCTCGCTCAGGCGCTTGCCGCTCGGATGCTTGGGTGTCACCCGCATGGTGTGCTCGAGGCTCGTGACCGCGATGACCTTGTGGCCGCGCGCCTTGGCGCCGAGCGCAAGCCCGACGATGGAGCCGTTCACACCCGAGTTCGACGCGATCATGAAGACGTCGTCCGTATTGAGGTCGAAGAGATTGAGGAGGTCGTCGGCAACGCTCGGATCGCGCTCCAGCTCGGCGCCGCCGAGCACCGAGAGATCGCGGCCGCCGCGCAGCACGAGGGCGCGCAGTGGAATACGGTTGGTGGCGATGAGCCCGCCGGCGCGGCCTGCGATTTCCATCGCGAACGCCTCGGAGTGCCCGGTGCCGAAGGCCTGGATCACGCCACCGGCGTCAAGGGAATCCGCAATCAGGGCGATAGACTCATCGATCGCCTTGTTCGGACCCGCGAGGCGCTCGAGCCGCGAAGTGACTTGGGTAAGAAACGCGGCAGTCAGATCGGTCATGCTCAGCTCGGCTCTTTGGTCAGTTGGCTGGTGGATCGGCGCGCTGCCGATTTCGGCGAAGCCGACCCGCGCAGCGGCCGGCGGCGCGGGGCGACAGCAGCGGCGGACGCCGACAAGAGACGCGCCGTCCTGTCGAAATTGAGTTGGGCGATCAGCAGATAGAGGAAGTCGACTACGAAGAGCTGGCAGTGCCGTGCCGATAGATCCGCGGGTTGCAGATAGCCATCGGGCGAGGCTGCGATCAGGACGTCGTCGGCGACCTTGGCGAGCGGCGAATCCGGATTGCCGGTGATCGCCACGGTGTGGGCGCCGGCGGCGTTGGCGACCGTCAGCATCTGGATAGTCTCCTCGGTGCGGCCGGTATTGGAAACGCCGATGGCGACGCAGGTACGATCGAGGATCGCCGCACTAGTGAGGCCGTTATGGACCTCCGACCAGGGATGAACGTTGATGCCGATGCGATAGAGCCGGGCTTCGACCTCGAGCGCGGTGAGCGCGCTGCCCCCGACCCCGTAGACGTCGACATGGCGTGACCGCACGATGGCTTCAGCCACGCGGACCGCCGTCGGCGTATCTAGCAATCCGGCAGTCGTCTGCAGCGAGCGCACATGGGTGTTGAGGAGCGTCTGCCGCATGTCCTCGGGCGCATCGTGCGGCCCGAAAGAGCGGCCGATATCGGCGAACCAGGCGGCCTGCGCATCGCCGCGACCCAACTCTTGTGCCAGCCCGACGCGGAGCGGCGAATATCCGGAATAGCCGATCATCCGGCAGAATCGCGTGATGCTGGCGGCGGAGGTGCCGGCGCGCTCCGAAAGCTCGGTGATCGACAGGTCGAGCAACGCGCGCGGGTTGTCGATCAGCACCGCCGCTATTTTCGCCATCGTGGCCGGCATCTGAGACTGATAGGTCTTGATGCGGTCCAGGACGCTGAAGTTGTTTGCAGTACTGGCCATTCCGGCGAGCCCATCCCTGAAAATTGCTATCAGGAAGATCGACGTCTGATGAAAACAATTCTTATCCAGCGGATTTGGCGCTGGCAAGCCGCGGCGGGGCGCTGAATGCAAAAAGCGCTCCTCGCCATCGATGTCGGCGGCTCGACGACGCGGGCCTATCTGGTGACGCCCGACGGCCGCTGCCTCGGCTATGGCCGCAACCGGGGCGGCAATCCGGCCTCGAACAAACCCGATTTCGCCGCGGCGTCGATCATCGCGGCGGTCGAGACTGCGGTCGCCCAAGCGGGCGGTCCGTTCGACATTACGATCGCGCAGATCGCGTTAGCCGGGCCGCAGGCGCATGTCGCAGTGGCGCGGCTCGAGGAGGCGTTCCGGCGGCTGGGACTCAGCGGCCCGATCGCTTTTGCCGGCGACCTGCTTGCGATGTTCGCCTCGGTCAGCCTCGCGACGGAGGGCTATTGCGTCGTCTGCGGCACTGGCGCCGGGGCGATCCGTATCCGCGGCAGCGAGATCGATCGCGTCGTCGACCTCGCCGGCTGGCTGCTCGGCGATCTCGGCTCGGGCTACTGGCTCGGGCGCGAAGCGGCGAAGGCCGCCGCGGCCGACATGGAGGGCCGCGGCGATGCCACCGCCCTCACTCGCCTCGTACTCGCGGAACTCGGTATCGCGGACGAGACGGACGACCGCTTCCAGGGCCGGCCGCTGGCGCTGAGGCAGTTGATCGATGCCGTCTACGCGCTACGGCCGATCGAGCTCGCAAGGTTCGCGCCGCTGGTCGTCGCGAACCGGGACGATCCGGTAGCCGCGACGCTGATCGCCCGAGCGGAGGCCTATTTGATCGAGGATTTTCGCACGGCGTTCGACCCCGGGGTGCCGGGGCCGGTGGCACTCGGCGGCGGCGTCATCGCGCACCTCCGGGGCGTTGCCGTCGGTATCGGCGACATCGTACGCGCTGCGGGCCACGTCCCCGACATCCGGCCGGTCGTCGATGGCTCGGTCGGCGCGATCGTCCTCGCCATGCGGGCGACCGGCATCGCCGTCGACGAAATGCTGTTCGAGACAGTTACCAACTCGGTCGCGGCACGCACGAAACCCGCGGCCTAATCCTGGATTTCGTCGAGCCCGTGCATGCGCAGGTCGAGCGATCGCGGCAACGGATGCAGGGCGAGGTCGTGCCTCACCTCCTCGCGAGTCGCCGGACGCCCGAGGCCGGCTTCGAGCCGCCCGTGACGGATCTGCACCCAGAGGTCGGAGAGCAGCGCCTCGCCCTCGCGGATCGTCGCGTACTGCCGGCTCATCAGCAGACGCTCGGCTTGGTCGAAGTCTCTCGCGTTGGCGGCGACGACTGCCCGCGCGAGCACGATGCGCTCATTGTCGCGAACCGCGGTCGGCAATGACTCAACAAACGTCCTCAGCGCATCCGGCTGCCCGGCCGCCATGGAATGCGTGGCAATCTCGACAGCCAGCTCAGCTGGCGTGCCCCCGATCGCCCAGGCGCGCCGATAATTCTCCGATCTGCCCTCGACATCGTCCGTCACCAGCGCAGCGAGCCTGTAGCCGAGCCAGCTCGGCCTCGCGGTCAGTGATCGGTGAATGTGCGCCCGCGCCGCTTCCACGTCGACCTCATCGAGCCGCGCGATGGCGAAGATCAGCGAATGCAGCCAGGTCGTTCCCTGCGCCTTGGCGCTCTCCGCGACCCGGTCGATCCAGAGGTTCGAGACCGCAACGCCGTTTGGAACGTCACGCAGGTTGCGCTCCGCGATGGTGAGGCCGGTGGCCAGATCGTCCCAGAAATCACCCGGCACATCGACCTCGAAATCGAGGCCACCGGCGAGCCGACGACCGAGAAGCTGCTCCTGCCGCATTCCCCATGGCGCGCCTTCGGCAAAGCGAACGTCCAGCGGCTTCCGCGCTTCTGTGCGCAGAAGGCTATCGATGCGCGCCAGTTCGGTCGCCGGCACGACGGCATCGAGCGCCGACTCGGCCCGCAACACAGCCGCCGGATAGTCCGGATCGTGCGCCAAGCTCGCATTCATCTGCAGCGGCGCGAAGGCTTCGGTCCACTCGCGCTCCTCGCCGGCGGCCAGCACGAAATGCTGGTTCTGGGTCGGGGCGATGCCGCTCTGGATTTCGAGGTATTTGCCTTCGCCCGGGCGCGACAGATAGTCCATCCAGTTCTGCCCTCCCGGCGCGCTGCCGAAATAGAAGAACTTTCTACCGCGCATTTCCGCGGTCGCCGTCTGCACCATCCCATATCCCGTGCCATCCAGCGCCGCGATAAAGAGGCGCTTGGCATGCGGCGCTCGGAAGAACACCGAGGTCGCGTTCTCCCAATTGTCCGGATAGGACGCGTCCCATTCGGCGCGGGGAAACTCGCAGCGGCCGAGATTGTTTCCCGGCCAGATGTGCTCGATCGAGTAATCGGCGGGGCTGAGGACGCGCGTGCCCTCGCTCATCGGGGCTGCGATATTGGTCCACCAATAGGCGAGCCGATCGGTATCGTTCGGGTTGACGATGCGGCCGTGTGCGTAGAGCACCGCCGAACCGGCCGGCATGAACAGATCGACCTGCCACGTCGCCTCGACGATCCGGTCGAACTCGTAGAGCCGGAGGATCGGCCCCTCAGGCGTCTGCCGCATCCCGGCGAACACCGGCGCGCAGGTGAACGGCGTGTGGCCGGGGATCAGACCATTCCACTCGATGCCACCCGAGAACCAGGCATTGAGCGAGGCGAGATTGGCCGGCTGGAACACCGGGTTGCGGAAGACGAGATCGCGGCCGGTGGCAAGATCCTTGAGCTCGAGCAGCCGGCCGCCGAGCGACGGCGCGACAACCGCCCGCAAGCGACCATTGTCGATCACGACGACGTCGAGCGCGCTGTCGTGGAGGTCGCGGTCATAGTCGTCGGTGACCTGGTACGGCAGGATCGAATCTTCGCCCCACGCAAAGCCGTGCGCGCTTTCCTCGGCGTTCAATCCGAAATTGGGCGGCGTCGGCCGGTTCGGCGTCGGCTGCTGCCAGCGGAAGCGCGGCAAATTGCTCGGTGCGCCGAGGCGCGCCATCGGCAGCCGCAGCGTTTCGCGACGAATCTGCGTCTTGTCGGCGCTCATTATGTCTTCAAAGGATCGGGCATCGGGGCGTCGCTCACGCTGGTCGGTCGTCGTTAGCTCCCACCGGCCGAAACGTCCAGCCGGGTTCCGATGGCCACCGCTTGTGTGCTAGCGACTGCCGCGTTGTCGCGAGGACCAAGACTTGAGCCTGCTTCTCAACCTCACCAGCCGCTGGTTCCCCGATGCGAAACCGCCGGGCTACGAGCTGCGGCTTACGAATGCCGGTAGCGAGGCCATTGCTGATTTCACGCTCGGCTTCAGCGGCGCATCGCTCGGGATCGGTCCGCATACCGACATCACAAGCGGCACGCTGCGATCGCAGCTTTCGAACCACATCACCATCGCGCCACCGCCGGGCTTCGTGCTGCAGCCCGGGGCGAGTTGGGACATCGTCATCCGTGGCATGTCGCACCCGCTGCGCCACTGGACCGACGGCGCTGCCGGCGCCTACCTGGTGCTCGCGGATAGGCGTGTGGTGGACGTCGCGACGGCGCCCGCCGAACGCGCCGGCGACAAGGCAGAGCCACGCCGCGGCGTACACAAGTATCCGATTCCAAAGGCGCTGTCGGTCAATCTGTCGATCATCCCCTGGCCCAGCCGTGTGGCGATATCGGGCATGCGCCCCGCGCCGGCGGGCCTTGAGCTGCGAGCTGAAACTGCTCAGGCGCGAAGAGCTGCGGCCACGTTCGCTCGGCTCGTCGCCGACCTCTTCCCGCAAGAGCAGTTGATCGCGACAACGGGCGGCATGCCAGTCAGCTTCCGTGACCAGCCGAAGCTCGGGCGCGAGGCGTATGAACTCGGGTTCAATGCGGAAGGCGCGACGGTCTCCGCCTCCAGCGAGACCGGATACCTCTATGGCCTCATCACGCTCGGCCAAATCCTGTGCGGCGCGAGGCAGCACCCGGACAAATTCGCGATGCCGCTGACCGGGACCATCGGCGATGAGCCGGGTCTCTCCTGGCGCGGGGCGCACCTCGATGTGGCGCGGCAGGTCTACAGCACCGCCGAAGTCTCGCGCTTCGTCTCGATCATGGCGTGGAACAAGCTCAACCACTTCCACTGGCACCTGACCGACGACGAGGCCTGGCGCATCGAAATTGCCGCCTACCCGGAGCTCACGGCGATCGGCGCCCGCCGAGGGCATGGCCAGCTGGTGCCTGATCTGCTGGGCAGCGGCCGTGGCCCAACGACGGGCTTTTACGCTCAGGCCGAAATCCGCGAGATCGTCGCCCACGCGGAGTCGCTAGGCATCTCCGTGCTGCCCGAGATCGACATTCCCGGCCATTGCTTCGCGCTGCTGCAGTCGCTGCCGGAACTGCGCGATCCCCATGAGACCGGCGAATACCACTCGGTGCAGGGCTTTCCGAACAACTGCCTCAACCCGGGGCGCGAGGCCGTGCACAAGGCCCTCGAGACGATCATCGATGAAGTCCTGCCGCTCTTTCCCTCGGGCATCTTCCACCTCGGCGCCGACGAGGTTCCGCTCGCCGCATGGTCGGGCTCGCCCGAAGCCCTGGTGCTGCTCGAAAAGCTGCAGGGCCCTGGTGCGGTCGAGCGGCATCGCGCGCTCGCCAACACGGTCTCCGACCATGCCGAGGCCGACGCCATCGAAGGCTCGGGGACCGCGGCCCTGCAGGCCGACTTCATTGGCCGCGTGCACCGATACCTCACCAGCAAGGGCGCGATCACCGGTGGGTGGGAGGAAGCGGCGCACGGCGGAGTGCTGGACAAGTCGCGCAGCTATCTCGTGGGCTGGCGGGACCTCGAGGTCAGCGCCGCGCTTGCTGGCGAGGGCTACGACATCGTCGTCTCGCCGGGCCAGCGCTACTACCTCGACATGGCGCTGACGCGTGAATGGTCCGAGCCCGGTGCCGGCTGGGCCGGCTCGTCGACCGCCGAGGAAACCTATCGATTCGAGCCGCGAGAGCGCTGGAGCGAGGCGCAGCTCCGGCACCTGCTCGGCGTCCAGGCCTGCATGTGGTCGGAGCGGCTCGCCGACCGCGCGGTGTTTGACCGCCTGGTCTTTCCGCGGCTTTCGGCGATCGCCGAGACCGGCTGGACCCGGCCCGAGCACAAATCCTGGGAGCGGTTCGCAGCGCTCTGCGGCCTGATGCCGACGCTGACGGGACGCTAAAGTTAGACGAAGGTTCTAGCCGAACGGATTGTCGATCATCGGCCAGATGTCGCGGCGCGCCTTGCGGTAGTTCGTCGTCGCCGGCGTGTTCGGATAGGGGTGCCCCGCCGAGCAGTAGATGATCTCCGAGGCGATCTTCGAGAACGATGCGAAGAAGTGGTTGGTCGACTTGATGAGCAGGATGCGCCTGGCGCTCGGATCGATCCCCATCGCCTCGAACAGGCTCGGATCGAATCCCTGCGCCCGCGTCGAATTGAGGATCACCTCGATGCCGTCGAGCCGCACCAGAGCCGCATCACCGAACGGCACGTAGCTTTCGCCGAACCGCATCTGCGCGTCGGCCACGAGCCGGACGATAGTCACGCGCGCGTCGATCGGCTCGCCCGTCTCGGGCGCCGATTTGGCCCCAAAGCGCAGCGCAATCTCGGCGCCCTCGCCCGCCGCGAAACAAATCTGGACCGCGATGGGATCCCAGATCGTCCCCACGGCGACATCCGTGGCGCCCTGCTTCATCAGCTCCGCCAGCAACACCGTTGCGTCGCCCGCGGTGCCCCCACCGGGGTTGTCCCAGACGTCGGCGATGACCACCGGACCACGCGGCGCGGCCAAGGCCTGGACAACCGCTACCTCCGGGCCGACCTGCTTGACCATGAAGGTGCCGCGCATGGCAAAAAGCTCTCGCCCCAGGCGCTCGGCGACGGCAGCGCCTTTATCCGCGGCATCATCGGTGACGACCAGCAGCCTGGTCCCCATTTCCGGCACGTCGCCGGCCATGAAGCCGTGGATCACCGAGATCGAAAGAATGTCGGGGTCGGACGCCTCAAGCGCCATCATGCGATCGACGAAACCGCGCATCGGCTGCCTCGATGTGGGGAACACGTCGATCATTCGGCAGTCGAATACCGACATCGCTGGCTTTATCTCGCCGCGCAGCGTCCGCAAGGCGATAGCCCACAGGTCGCGCGCGCGGTCGACGAAGTCGGTGTGCGGAAACTCCTTGAACGCAACAAAGAAGTCCGCCACCGCCACGCGCTTTTTCGTCAGATGGCTGTGCGGATCGAGCTCAGCGCAGATCAGCACCTCCGGCCCGACCATCTCGCGCATGCGCCTCAGCAGATCGCCTTCAGGGTCGTCGTAGCCGTCGGCAACCATCGCGCCATGCAGGCCGAGGACGATGCCCTCGACCGGCAACGCCGCCTCGAGTTGCCCGAGGATCTCGTCGCGCAGGCTTTCGTAGGCGGCGCGATTGATCGGGCCCGCAGGGTCGGCCCATGCCGCCGTCCCCTCGATCAGCGTGAAGCCTTCCTTCGCCGCCAACTCGCGCCCGACGGTGATCGGCGCGGTGCACAGCGTCGGCGTGTCCGGGTGCTGTCCGGGCGGCGCGTAGAGCGACGCCTCGAACGCACGCCGATCGATCCAGATCGGCGCAAAGGTGTTGGTTTCAGTCGCGAGGGCCGCGGTAAAGATGCGCATGGCGGTGACCTATCACGCCGGCCGGATCGATGCAGCACGTCCCGCCGCTGGATTAGGCGGCCACATCTGCATTAGATGACCAGCCAACCCGGAGGATTGCATGACCGACGCCTCGCCGTTTCGCCTCGATGGCCTGAGCGTGCTGATCAGCGGCGCAGGCGGCGGCATCGGGCACGCGCTCGTCGAGGCGTTCCGCGCTGCAGGGGCCGCCGTTTCAGGCAGCGATCGGACGGATGCGGCGCTCGCCGGCCTCGAGCTGCAGCACCGGCTCATCGCCGACCTCAGCGACAGCCGCGCAGCGGACCGTGCGGCCCGGGAGTACCTCGCATCCGTCGGAACACCGGACATCGTGGTCTCGAACGCCGGCTACACGCGCGCCGAGACGTTTACGCACGTCGATGTCGGCGTCTGGGAGTCCGAGCTCGCGATCAATCTCAACGGCGCCTACGCGCTTACCCGGCCGATCGTCGACGCCATGGGCGCTCGCGGTTCCGGAGCGGTGATTTTCATCTCGTCGGTCAACGGCCTCGGCTACTACGGCAACCCGGCCTACTCCGCAGCCAAGGCCGGTTTGATCTCCTATGCCAAGGCGATCGCCGTGGAGTATGGCTCGCGCGGCGTCCGCGCCAACGCCATCTGTCCGGGCTCGGTCCGCACCCCCGCCTGGGACCATCGCCTCGCGGCCGATCCCGGACTCATGGGGAAGGTGCTTCCGCATTATCCGCTTGGCCGGCTGGTGACCCCGGGCGAGGTCGCGAACACCGCTGTCTTCCTCGCCTCCCCTGCCGCAGCAGGCATCACTGGCACGGCGATTGCGGTCGACGCCGGGCTGACGGCCGGCAATTTCGGCTTCGTCAGCGGCGTGCTGGGGGCGGGCTAGCTCTGCGCAGCATTCGCGGGATCTGAAACTGATTGCGGGGCCTGGAGGATGGTGGGTGCGACAGGGATTGAACCTGTGACCCCCGCCGTGTGAAGGCGATGCTCTCCCGCTGAGCTACGCACCCATCCTGCCGGCTGAAAAACCGCTGGCTTTTGAAGGAGATGGTGGGTGTAACAGGGATTGAACCTGTGACCCCTACCATGTCAAGGTAGTGCTCTCCCGCTGAGCTATACACCCATCTCCGCGCGGCGCTCGGGCGCGCCGCGGTGGCGGGTAGACCATGAAAGCCGCGCGAGGGTCAAGCGCCGGCTCAACGGCTCGCCCTTGACCTGGATTTCTCTCAGGCGGCGAGCAGCCGCTCGACCTCATTGACCAGGTCCTTGAGGTGGAAGGGCTTGCTGAGCACGGAGGCATCCTTGGGGGCGTCGCTGTCGGGGTTGAGCGCCACCGCCGCAAACCCGGTGATGAACATCACCTTGAGGTCGGGGTCGAGTTCGGTCGCCCGCCGGGCCAGCTCGATGCCGTCCATCTCCGGCATCACGATGTCGGAGAGGAGCAGCGAGAACGGCTCCTCGCGCAGCCGCTCATAGGCCGATTTGCCGTTGTCGAAGCTGACCACGTCGTAGCCGGCATTTTTCAGCGCCCGCGTCAGGAACTGCCGCATGTCGTTGTCGTCTTCCGCAAGCAATATACGCTTCATGCCGCTTGTCCCCGCCGGCCGTAACCCGCCCGGCGGCATGTTTAGTCGAGTTTTCTTGATTGGCAATGACCTCGCCTGCGGCGGCTGCGACTGGACAAGCCTCAGGACGCGATGCAGGATCAATTGCAGGTGCCAGGGGAGATCGCGTGCGCTCCGACTATTGGGACAGGCCGGCTTTCGAGACCGTGAGGCCGCGCCGGCTGACCGCGCCCGTCGTGTTCAACTCCGCCCATTCCGGCCGCGACTATCCGCGCCGCTTCCTCGACATGACGCGCCTCGACGAGCTGTCGATCCGGCAGTCCGAGGATGCGTTTGTTGACGAGCTGTTCGGCCGCGCGCCACATCTGGGCACCCCGCTCCTCGTCGCGCATTTCCCGCGCGCCTATCTCGATGTGAACCGCGAGCCCTGGGAACTCGATCCCCAGATGTTCGACGAGCCGCTTTCCGACCGGTTCAACACCACCAGCCCCCGGGTCGCGGCAGGCTTGGGCACGCTGGCGCGGGTCGTTGCCGAGAACAAACCGATTTACCGCGAGCGGCTGACGCTCGAGGACGCGCGCATGCGCATCGAAGGCATCTACCTGCCCTATCACGCAACCCTGCAGCGGCTGCTCAGCGACGCGCATTCCAATTTCGGTGCCGCGGTCCTGGTCGACGCCCACTCGATGCCCCGCATCGCCCGGTCGGGGGACCGCCTGGCGCCCGATATTGTGCTGGGCGATCGCTTCGGTACCTCGAGCCACCCGGCGGTCGTCGACCTCTGCGAAATGGTCTTTGCCGGCGCCGGCCTGCGCGTGGCGCGCAACCGGCCCTATGCGGGCGGCTTCATCGCCCGCACCTATGGCCGGCCGCAGCACCGCATCCATGCCGTGCAGATCGAAATCTCGCGCCATCTCTATATGGACGAGGTGACGCTCGAGAAAAGCGATGGATTCAATGCGGTCCGCCAGCTCATCGAGCGGCTGACGCTGGCGCTGATCGGCTTTGATATCGCAGCGCTCGACCGGCCACGCTATCAGCCTCGGGCCGCCGAATAATCCATAAGAAAAGGGCCGCGCGCGAGGGCGGCGGCCCTAGTCAAGGGAGGAAACGATCGGCGGAAAGAAATGCTGCCCAAACCAAGGGCAGAACCGCAATCCGCCCATCCATCATGCACGATCTTGGGTGAACTGATTTGCCCGTGCCCACAAGTTGGGCTCACTGTCTTCAACAGCGGCAGGCCGCCGTCTGTTGCATAAATGAATCACTTCGATGGCACTAAAATGACGCTCTGGTGACGCCTCAGGCAGCTAGGACGTTGCGCCAGAACGACAATCTTCACGGGGCGCTGACATGACCGATGACCGTCTGGGCGGGCTCGATGCCGGCCTCGTGCGCAAAACGCTGCTCGATGCTGCCGCGGCCGCTGCGGCGCTGACGCTTGCGGGCTTTCGCACGCCGCTGGCTGTCGAAAACAAGTGGGACAAGGGCTTCGATCCCGTCACGGCCGCCGACAAGGACGCCGAGACCGCGATCCGGGCCGTGCTGGGTACGGCATTTCCCGCACACGGCATCATCGGCGAAGAATGGGACGCCAAGCCATCGGCGAGTGCGTTCGACTGGATCGTCGACCCCATCGACGGCACCCGCGCGTTCATCTCGGGTGTGCCGGTCTGGGGTACGCTGATCGGCCTGCTGCACAAGGGCCGCGCCGTCGCAGGCCTGATGGCGCAGCCCTTCACCGGCGAGACATTCCTGGGCCTGCCTGGAGAAGCGTTCTATACCCGCCACGGCGAGCGCACGCCGCTCCGCACCTCGGGCCAGACTGACCTCCGTCGCGCCAAGGCCACGGCCACCTCTCCCGACATCTTCGAGCAGGCCGGCACGACCGATGCGCTCGCCCGCCTCCGCGGCTCGGTGCTGCAGCTCCGCTGGGGCCTCGATTCCTACGGCTACTGCCTGCTCGCGATGGGCCATATCGACCTCGTCGCCGAGTCCGCGCTCAAGAACGTCGACATCGCTCCCCTCATCCCGATCATCGAAAACGCCGGCGGCGTGGTCACCACCTGGGACGGCGGCCCCGCCGAAGCCGGCGGCAGCTGCGTCGCAGCGGCAACGCCCGAGTTGCATGAAGCGGCGATGAGGGTGTTGCGTGGGTAAGCGCTACCGCGGGCTCTGCTCGGTAATAAACGCGTCGAACGCCGCGAACACCTGCGCCCGGATCGCGTCATTTTCCATGAACAGCTCGTGCCGCGCCGCGGGCACCACCGCATGCCGCCCGGTCCTCAACCGCAACCCCAACTGCTCGATCGCCGCCGTGGATACGATCTCGTCGAGCGCCGCGGCCAGCATCAGCACCGGCACCTTGATCGAACCGGGAAACCTGTCAGCTTGCGCCCGCGCCATCGCGTGCATCGCCGCGGCGCCCCATCTGACGGTCGGCTTGCCGATGATGAGATCCGGCCGGTCGCGCCAAGTCTCGACCACCCGCATGTAGCGCACCGGATCGGACGTTACCGGATTGCCGGGAAACGCCGCTTCGCTCGGCAGCTCGTCCTGGCTGCGGCCCACCGTCATGCGACCGAACCCCAGCAGCGACAGCACGTCGCCGACCGCCGCCATGCCCGAGGCGCTCAGCGGCTGCCGGTCGAGCCCGACCATCGGTGCGCTCAGGAACACCCGGTCGAACATCATGCGGTCGCGCGTGCTGGCGATCAGGCACACCAGCCCGCCCATCGAATGCCCGACGAGATAGTACGGCGCCGGACAATCGGGGAGCAGGATGTTGGCGTGGAACGTCCTGAGGTCAGTCCAGTAGTCCTCGAAGCTGCGGACGTGCCCGGCGCGCGGATTGCCGACCAGCCGGTCCGATCCGCCCTGGCCCCGCCAGTCGAACGTCGCCACCGCAAAGCCGCGCTTTTGAAAGTCGGTGACCGTCTCGAAGTATTTCTCGATGAACTCAGTGCGCCCGTGCACCAGGCACACCGTGCCCTTGGCCGCGCCGCTGGTCTTCGGGAACGTCGCGTAGCGCAGCCGCACCTTGTCGGGCGTGGTCACATAGCCAGCCCTGAGCCCCTCGGGCGCGGGATTGTTCGGCAGGATAGCGAGGCTCGGCCCGCTGGGATCGACACTGGCAGCCATTGGCGAGCCCTAACCCATGCCCATGATGCGGAAAAGCCAGCGTCCCGATGGGACACTGGCTTTCCTCAGAATTGATCGCCGTGCGGGGGGCGGGTGACGGCGACGCCTTCTTCTTGTGCCCTTGCAGCAGACAGCGAGCACGATGCTGGTTCTAAAGGGGGCACCCTGAAGCCGCAGTGAGGCCTGCATTCAGTTTCCGTTCATCGCATGGACGCGCCCTCACCCGGGCACTCGCTCGCACCCTCTTGAACAGGCAAAAACCGCCCCTATCTCAAGCCTGTCCGCCGGTTTTCGCCGGGGACCGGGCCACCCGGGAATGCGCTCTCGCCCATCGTGGGAGGGCGCGTGGGACACCCGAACATCACCCCACGTTGCTCACACGGAGAATGTGTCATGCAGACCTACGATTTTTCCCCCTTCTATCGCTCCACCGTCGGCTTCGACCGGCTGTTCAATCGGCTCGACGGCCTCGTCGGCCAGGAGCCAAAGACCTACCCGCCCTACAACATCGAAAAGCTCGGTGAGGACGCCTACCGCATCTCGATCGCCGTCGCGGGCTTTGCCCAGTCCGACCTCGTGATCGAGTCCAAGGAGAACAACCTGATCGTCAAAGGCGCCAAGGCGCCGCAGACCGACGACAAGGGCCGTGAGTTCCTCCACCGCGGCATCGCCGAGCGCGCCTTCGACCTCCGATTCCAGCTCGCCGAGCACGTCGAGGTCACCGGTGCCTCGCTCGAGAACGGCCTGCTCCACGTCGAGCTCAAGCGCGAGCTTCCCGAGAGCAAGAAGGCCCGGACCATCGCGATCAATGGTCAGGCCCCCAAGACCCTCGAGCAGGTGAACTAAGCATTCCGGTCACGAGCGGTCTGTTTCGGCGCTGCCCTCCCTCAGCACCGGAACAGTCGAACGGAAGTCAC
>Ga0265325_10000547_pt1 | contig 27216 bp, 26 predicted proteins | sample 41420metaG_FD_202090 | JGI IMG/M metagenome (GOLD analysis project Ga0265325, IMG submission 202090) | Rhizosphere microbial communities from Carex aquatilis grown in University of Washington, Seatle, WA, United States - 4-14-20 metaG | ecosystem: Host-associated > Plants > Roots > Rhizosphere... | reverse complement strand
CGTCCTGTCTTGGAGCCGACATAGACGACCGGGTTTCCGGCGCCCTTGGCGGCAGAGAGGAAGATCTTGTCCTGGCGCGCGAGGCCGACACACATCGCGTTGACGAGGATGTTGCCGTTGTAGCTCTTGTGGAAGTTCACTTCACCGCCGACGGTGGGCACGCCCATGCAGTTGCCGTATCCGCCGATGCCGGAGACAACCCCGCTGACGAGGTGGCGCGTCTTGGGATGCGATGGCTCGCCGAACCGCAGCGCGTTCATCATCGCGATCGGCCGCGCGCCCATGGTGAAGACGTCGCGCATGATGCCGCCGACGCCGGTCGCAGCGCCCTGATAGGGCTCGATGAAGCTCGGATGGTTGTGCGATTCCATCTTGAAGATGCAGGCATCGCCGTCGCCGATGTCGATCACGCCGGCATTTTCACCTGGCCCTTGAAGCACCCAGGGCGCCTTGGTCGGCAGCTTGCGCAGATGGATGCGCGTCGACTTGTAGGAGCAATGTTCGCTCCACATCACGCTGAAGATGCCGAGTTCGACGAAGCTCGGTTCACGGTTGAGCAGCCGCTTGATGCGGCCATACTCCTCCTCGGTCAGTCCGTGTTCGGCGACCAGTTCCGGCGTGATCTTGGTCATGACAGGGTTTCGATCAGGCTCTCGAACATGCCGCGCCCGTCAGTGCCGCCGAGCAGCGGATCGACCACGCGCTCGGGATGCGGCATCAGGCCAAGGACGTTGCGCTTCTCGGACAGGATGCCGGCGATGTTGCGCGACGAGCCGTTGGGATTTTGTCCCGCCGCATAGCGGAAAACGACGCGTCCTTCGCCTTCGAGGCGGTTCAACGTCTCTTCGTCCGCATAGTAATTGCCTTCGCCATGCGCCACCGGAAACGTCACGACCTGGCCGTTGGCATATCTCCGCGTGAAGACGTTCTGGGTTTCCTCTACATTCATCGTGACGGGGCGGCAGACGAATTTGAGGTCGGCGTTGCGCATCAGCGCGCCGGGCAGCAGATGCGTCTCGGTGAGTACCTGGAATCCGTTGCAGATGCCGAGCACTGCGCCGCCCTTGTCCGCATGCGCCTTCACGGCGCGCATGACGGCAGACTGGCTCGCCATCGCGCCGCAACGCAGATAGTCACCATAGGAAAACCCGCCTGGCAGCACGACAAGATCCACCTCGGGCAACTCAGTGTCCTGATGCCAGATCATGTGAGGCTTCTTGCCGGTCATCTGTTCCAGGGCGACGGCCGCGTCGCGGTCGCAATTCGAAGCAGGAAAAACGATGACGGCGGACTTCATGCCTTCAGCTCGATCTCGTATTTTTCGATCACGGTATTGGCGAGCAGCTTCTCGCACATGTCCTTCAGCGCGGCACGGGCCTTTGTCTCGTTCGTCTCGGAGAGTTCGAGGTCGATCACCTTGCCCTGGCGCACTTCACCGACTGCGCCGAAGCCCAGTCCGTTGAGCGCATGACCGATTGCCTTGCCTTGGGGATCCAGAACGCCGTTCTTCAACGTCACGAATACGCGTGCTTTCATAACGGTCTCAATACCTTCATTCTTCGGTCTCATCCTTCGCCAAGCTCAGGATGAGGTGTTGGAGACAGGTCTCATGCTGAGCCTGTCGAAGCATCATCGGACGAGCTGTGGTCCCTTGCTTTCACCCTGGATCGATTCCGGCATGATGCCGAGGCGGCGCGCGACTTCGGAATAGGCTTCGACCACGCCGCCGAGATCGCGGCGGAAACGGTCCTTGTCCATCTTGTCGTTCGTGGTCGTGTCCCACAGCCGGCAGGAATCCGGGCTGATCTCGTCCGCCAGAACGATCCGCATATACTCGTTTTCCCAGAGCCGTCCGAACTCGATCTTGAAATCGACCAGCTTGATGCCGACGCCGAGAAACAGGCCGGACAGAAAGTCGTTGATGCGGATGGTGAGGTTGACGATGTCGTCCAGGTCCTGCGGGCTCGCCCAGCCGAACGCCGTGATGTGCTCCTCGCTCACCAGAGGATCGTGCAGCGCGTCGTTCTTGTAGCAGTACTCGATGATCGAGCGGGGAAGGATCGTGCCTTCTTCGATACCGAGCCGCTTGGACATCGAGCCGGCCGCGATGTTGCGTACGATGACCTCGAGCGGGATGATCTCGACTTCCTTGACCAACTGCTCGCGCATGTTGATGCGCTTCATGAAATGGGTAGGCACCCCGATGGCGCCAAGCTGGGTCATCAGGTATTCGCTGATGCGGTTGTTGAGAACACCCTTTCCGTCCAGCACGGCTTTCTTCGTCGCATCGAACGCCGTGGTGTCGTCCTTGAAGTACTGGATGAGCGTGCCGGGCTCCGGCCCCTCGTAGAGGATTTTCGCCTTGCCTTCGTAAATCATGCGCCGGCGCTTCATTGTGCTTTCCTCTGCCGCCTAAAACGCGAAAACGGGGACTCGACTTGCGGCCCCCGTCGAAGCGGCAAAATAGCCATGCGGGCCGCCTGCGGCAACGTTGCGAAAGCGCACAGCGCCGCCTATCTGTGTGCTGTCCACAAGCTTGCGCTACAATGCAGCCAGACAAAGCCGTTCCGGCTATTTAATATAGTTAATTCAAGAGGTTATACATGAGTGGGTCGTTCGAGGATCGCCGCAAGGGTTTTGAGTCCAAATGGGCTCACGATGCCGAGATGCAGTTCAAGTTCATGGCCCGCCGCAACAAGCTGCTGGGCCAGTGGGCGGCAGGCGAACTGGGCCTTTCCGGCGACAAGGCCGCCGCCTACGCCAAGGCCATAATCACGACGGAATTCGAGGCCGCGGGCGATGAGGGCGTGTTCGCCAAGCTGCGCGCCGATCTCGACAAGGCCAAGTTTTCCGACCATGCGATTCGCCATCACATGATGGATTTCCTGGAACTTGCCGCCGAGCAGGTTCAGGCAGAGTCGGCCAAGTAACATGCGACGGGCGGCCGTCCTCCTTGCCGCCCTCTGTGTTGCGACGCCTGCCTTGGCCGCGGATCCGGGCTGGACGGACTATGGCGGCGACCCCGGCGGCCAGCGATATTCGCCCGCCCGCCAGATCACACCGGCCAACGTCTCCACCCTCGCTGTCGCCTGGAGCTTTTCGACCGGCGATATGACGACCCATGCCGACGTCATGAAGCGCGCCTCGTTCGAGAATACCCCAATCCTCGCCGAGGGAAGGCTCTACGTCTGCTCGCCGTTCAACGAGGTGAGTGCCCTCGATCCGGGAACGGGACGGCAGTTGTGGCGGTTTGATCCCAAGCTCGACACGCGCATTCACTATCCCAACGACTATGTCTGCAGAGGCGTCGCGTTTGCGCGTCACGCTGCCGTCGGCGCGTGTGCCGCGCGCGTCTATCTCAACACGGCCGACCGGCGCCTGATCGCGCTCGACGCGGCGACCGGAAAACCTTGCACGGATTTTGGCGTGGCCGGAACGGTCAAACTTCTGCCGGACGGAATCCCGAAGCGCCGCGGCGAGATCCATACGACGTCTGCACCGGTCGTGACGCATGGCATCGTGATCGTCGGTTCGTCGATCGACGACAACCAGAGGGTCGATGAGTTGCGCGGCACCGTGCACGCCTTCGATGCAGTGACCGGCGCGCCGCGTTGGAGCTTTGACCCGCTCGCAAATCAGAAAGCGCCGTTCCGCGGCGGCGCCGCAAACGTCTGGGCGCCGATGAGCGTGGACGAAGCGCGCGGCCTCGTCATCCTGCCGGTATCGAGCACAAGCCCGGACTTCTGGGGCGGCTATCGCGTCGGCAACGGCGACTATGCCAATTCGATCGTCGCACTGCATGTCTCCGATGGCTCGGTCGACTGGTCGTTCCAGACGACGCATCACGACGTCTGGGACTATGACCTTCCCGCGCAACCAACGCTCGGCACCGTGACCTATAACGGCAAGACGGTTGAAGCCGTGCTGCAACCGACAAAGCAGGGCCTGCTGTTCACGGTCAGTCGCGACAATGGGCAGCCGGTCATTCCCGTCGTCGAACGAAAAGTTCCACAGGGCGGTGCGCCGGGCGAGAAACTCTCGCCGACGCAACCGATTCCGATCGCGCCACCGCCGCTCGCGCCAAGCCGCATCTCTCCGGATGACGCCTTTGGACTGACGTTCTGGGATCGCGGCAAGTGCCGGGACGCGATTAACGCGGCCCGGCATGACGGCCTCTACACACCGCCAAGCGCGCAAGGCACACTCATCTATCCATTTACCGGCGGCGGCACGAACTGGGGCGGTCTTGCCTTCGATGCGACGCATGACATCGCCTATGTGAACACATCGAACGCAATCCATCTCGTCACGCTGATCCCGGCCAAGGATTTTGCCGCGGTCGAAGAACGGTTCTTCGACAAAGAGGTTTCGCCCAATGAAGGCGCGCCCTTCGGCATGAAGCGTGAAGTCCTACTCTCGCCGCTCGGCTTGCCCTGCAACCCGCCGCCGTGGGGAAAGCTGCACGCCATCGACATGCATACGGGCAGGATTCTCTGGTCCGTGCCGCTCGGGACAACCGAAGAACTGCTGCCCATGAGCGAATATCTGCTCGGCAATATCGGCGTGCCGAATGTCGGCGGTCCGATTGTCACGGCTGGTGGTCTCGTCTTTATAGGCGCCGCGATGGACGATTATCTGCGCGCCTTTGACGCCAGGACAGGTGCCGAATTGTGGAAAGGCCGACTTCCCGCCGGCGGTCAGGCGACGCCGATGACGTATGTCTGGAAAGGCAGGCAATACGTCGTGATCGCCGCGGGCGGCCATTCCAAACTCGGCACCAAGCGCGGCGATACGGTGATGGCGTTCGCGCTTCCGAATTGACTTCCCTCGCGGCAGGCGGGGGATATGATCCGGTCTGCATTCAGGGGCAAGCTGATGGCAAGCGAACTCGACAATGCGCTCGTATCGAACGTCACCTATGGCGACGAAAAGGAGATTCATCGTCTCCTCACCGATTTGCGCAAGAACGATCCGGTGCACTGGACCGCGCCGGAAGGATATCGTCCGTTCTGGTCGATCACCAAGTACGCCGACATTCTCGAGATCGAAAAGCTCAACGACCAGTTCCTGAACGAGCCGCGTTCCGTGCTGATGAGCAAGGAAGCCGAGCACAATCTCGCAGCCATGTGGGGCGGACCCGATCCCAAGACGGGCCGCGTCTCGCCGCTGCGCACGCTGATCGATATGGATGGCGCCGATCACCGCGCCTATCGCGGCCTGACCCAGCCCTGGTTCATGCCTGCCAATCTGAAAAAGCTCGAGCCGCGCATGGCCGAACTGGCAAAGCGCTATGTCGACAAGATGCAGGCGATGGGACCGGAATGCGATTTCACCAGGGATATCGCGGTCTACTATCCGCTGCATGTCATCATGTCGATCATGGGCGTGCCGGAGAGCGATGAGCCGCGCATGCTGCAGCTGACTCAGGAGCTGTTCGGCGGCGGCGATCCCGACATGCAGAGGAAGGAACGCGATCCGAACACCAACGTCATTGCCGACTTCTTCATGTACTTCAACAAGGTCACGGAAGAGCGCCGCGCGCATCCGGGAGAGGATCTTGCGACCGTCATCGCCAACGGCCAGGTTAACGGATGTCCATTGGGCCCGGTCGAAACCGCGTCCTACTACATCATCGTTGCCACCGCGGGACACGACACGACGAGTTCCTCGATCGCCGGCGGCATGAAGGCCCTGATCGAGAATCCGGATCAGCTCAGGAAGCTGAAGGAAAACCCCGAACTGCTGAACAACGCCGTCGATGAAATCATCCGCTGGGTCACGCCGGTGCAGCATTTCATGCGCACCGCGACCGAGGATTACACGCTGCGCGGCCGCAGAATCGAGAAGGGGCAGTCGGTTCAGCTACTCTACATTTCCGGCAACCGTGATGAGGACATCTGGCCCGACCCGTTCAAGTTCGATATTTCGCGCGAGAACAACCGTCACGTCGCATTCGGCTATGGCGCGCATGTCTGCCTCGGTCAGCATCTGGCCAAAATGGAGATCCGCGCCTTCTTCAAGGAATTGCTCGCTCGGTTGGACTCCATCGAGATGACGGGCCCGGCGAAGCGCGTGCAGGCGACATTCGTCAGTGGCCTGAAGACGCTTCCGGTGCGGTACAAAGTGCGGGCTAGCGCCTGAAGTGAGGGCTCATCGTTCGACAAGCTCGCCATGAGGCGCTAAGCACGGCCCCTATCCTGAGCCCGTCGAAGGACGAGCACGCCGGAACATCTCATGCCCATCACGCTCATCGGACTTGCCGCGGCGTTCTGCACAACGGTCGCGTTCCTGCCGCAGGTGATCCAGACCTGGCGTACGCGCTCGACCAAGGACATCTCGCTCGCGATGTTTCTCGTCTTCACGACGGGCATCTTTCTCTGGCTGGTCTATGGCGTGGTCATCCATGACGCGCCGCTTATCGCAGCCAACGGGATCACGTTCGTCCTTTCGGGCACGATCCTCTATTTCAAGCTGCGGCACGGCTAGCGCGGACGCTTCATTTCGAACATCGCGTCGGCACGCAGTTCGGCGTAGTCGCCCATGCGACCAAGCCGCGTGATGGGGTGGGCCGCGGCAGACTGATAGACTCCGTCCGTAATCAGGTTTTTCTCGATGTGCACCGCAACGACCTCGCCAAACACCACCCAACTGTCGATCTTCGCGCCATCGGCGGCCTGAAGCTGCAAAATCTGCGAGACGCGGCATTCGAAATTGACTGGGCTTTCCAGAACGCGCGGCGGCCTTACCTTGCGGCTTGGCGCGGGCGTCAGCTTGGCGAGCTCGAACTCATCGACGTCGTGCGCAACGGTCGCGGACGTCGCATTCATCTGCTCTGCAAGCCGGCGCGTCGCGAGATTCCAGACAAACTCGCCTGTCGCTTCGGCATTGGCGAGGCTGTCTTTCCTTCCGATGCTCGAAAAACCGATGATCGGCGGCACATAGTTGAAGCCATTGAAGAAGCTGTAGGGAGCAAGGTTGCGCCGGCCCTGCGCGTCGATCGTGGAGACCCAGCCGATCGGACGTGGCGCGATGATGGCGTTGAACGGGTCATGGCGCAGACCGTGTCCGTTCGATGGTTCGAAGTAGTGCGCCGCGTCGCTCGCCATTTCAGCCGAAAACGCGCTTGAAGATCGTGTCCACTTCCCTGGTGTGATAGTCGAGGTCGAACATCTCTTCGAGCGACTTTGCCGGCACGGCGCGCGAGACATCCGGGTCCGCTTTCAGCAGCTCCAGCAAAGTGCCTTCGCCGTTCCAGGCGCGCATCGCGTTTTTCTGAACGAGCTTGTAGGCCGCCTCGCGCTCGATCCCCGCCTGAGTCAGCGCCAGAAGGGCGCGCTGGCTGTGGATGATGCCGTGCGTGCTGTCGAGATTTGCCTTCATGCGGTCGGCGCGAATGAGAAGCTTGTCGATGACGCCGGCGGCGCGCACCAGCGCGAAATCGAGCGTGATGGTCGCATCGGGACCGATGAAGCGCTCGACGGATGAGTGCGAAATGTCGCGCTCGTGCCACAACGCCACATTCTCCATTGCCGGAATGACATAGGCGCGCACCATGCGGGCAAGGCCGGTGAGATTTTCCGTCAGCACCGGGTTGCGCTTGTGCGGCATGGCGGACGAACCTTTCTGGCCCTCTGCAAAGAATTCCTGCGCCTCGAGAACTTCGGTGCGCTGCAGATGACGCACTTCGATCGCGAGCCGTTCGATGGAACTCGCAACGACGCCAAGCGCCGCGAAATAGGCGGCATGCCGGTCGCGCGGAATGACCTGAGTCGAGACCGGCTCGACCTTGAGTCCAAGCTTGGCGGCGACATGGGCTTCCACGCGCGGATCGATGTTGGCAAATGTTCCCATCGCGCCGGAGATGGCGCAGGTCGCGATCTCTTCGCGCGCCGCCAGCAGACGCGCCCGCGCCCGCTGGAACTCCGCATAGAAGCCCGCAAGCTTGAGGCCGAATGTCGTCGGCTCGCCATGGATGCCGTGGCTGCGGCCGATGGTGACCGAGTACTTGTGCTCGAACGCACGCTTTTTGAGCGCGGCGAGCAGCAGATCCACGTCCGCAACCAGGATGTCGGTGGCACGTGCGAGCTGAATGGAGAGCGTCGTGTCGAGCACGTCGGACGAGGTCATGCCCTGGTGCACGAACCGCGCCTCGGGGCCCACGATTTCGGCAAGATGCGTCAGGAACGCGATCGTCTCGTGCCGCGTTTCCTTTTCGATCTCCTCGATGCGCGCGACGTCGAATTTGGCGTTGCGGCCCTTTTCCCACACCCTGGCGGCAGCTTCTTTCGGGATGACGCCGATCTCTGCCAGTGCATCTGCGGCGTGCGCCTCGATCTCGAAATGGATTCGGTACTTGGTTTCGTCCGACCAGAGCGAAACCATCTGTTCACGGGCATAGCGCGGGATCATGAAAAGCAACCGGATTGTTACCCCGTCTTATAGGTCGCCGGGGCGGCAAAAGCCATTATCCGGCAGCTTCGGCCACAGCAATTTCGGCAGGCGGAATCCCAAGAATTTCCGGTTCAAACGGTGTAGGCGCTCTCGCCAACTGCAAGATTAACTCTCCGGGCTCGGCACAGGCGGGCGGCAGAGGTCTTGCTGGTTCGGCAGCACCAAGAAGGCGTTTGGTTTCGGCCTCTTTGGGAGCGCGCAGGATGTCCGCAACCGGGGCGCGCTCAATCACCTTTCCGTCCTTGAAGATCATGACGTCGTCGGCCAGCGCCTGGGCGATGCGCAAGTCGGCGGTGATGACGAGAAACGCCGGCCCTTCCTGTTTTCGCAGATCCACAAGCAATTCGAGCATGATTGTCTGGGCAAAGGCATCGAGACCGCGCAGCGGCTCGTCGATCACCGCGAGGAATGGCGTGCTCACGATGGCGCGCGCGACCTGGAGGCGGCGCTTGTCGAACGCCGAGAGCGCCGCGACGTTCATTCGTCCGTCATGCGACGCCAGCCCGACGCGCTTGAGCGCTGCCTCGCGGTGGCCTGCGATCATGTCTGCGGGCAGGCGCAGATGCGCACGCAATGGCTCGTCCACAGTGTCCCACAGCGTCATGCGCGGATCGAGGACCTCGTCCGCGCCGGCAATGAAGGCAATCCTGCGGCGCAGGCGCGACGTCATTTCCGAAGACAGCAGGCTCATATCGACCTGGTCGAGCACGACGCGCCCGTTCGTGAAGCGGTCAAGCCCCAGAAGCGCGCGCACATGTGCGTGCCTGCCCGAACCTTCCTCGCCGACAAAGGCGAGCGCCGCCCCGCGTCGCAGCTCGAACGTGATGCCGTCGCGCGGCCTGGAGTTGCGACGCTTGCGCGGCGAGAGATCCAGACCCTGCACCTGAAGCAGCGGTTCGCCGCGTTGCGCGCCGCGTGCCTGCGGTGTCGCTGCGAAACGCGGCAGCGCCTTGAACAAGATCTTCGTGTAGGCATGGCATTGACCGGCGGCCAGTTTGTCGAAATCGCCCTCCTCGATGACCTTGCCCCGACGCAGCACCATGGTGCGGCCGCGCAGATGAGCGGCGGTTTGCAGCCCCTGCGCGGCATAGATAAGCGCAAAACCCTGTCGCTCCTGCTCGTCCATCAGGGCGCGACCCAGAGTCTCGATTTCGGTTGGCGTCAGCCCTGCGAACGCATGATCGGCGACGAGCAGCTCAGGGGTTTGCGCCATGGCCGCTGCTAGAAGCGACCATGCGAGTTCGACCGGTTTCAGCTCCGACGGCTTGCGGTTGAGCGATGCGAAGGAAGGCGCGGCTGAAAAGCGTTCCAGCGCGATCCGCAACTCCTCTCGCCCGCTGCTGCCGGCGGTCGCCTGCTTGCACGCGACAATGCGGGCCAATTGCGAAACCGTGCTCGCGAAGGGGCTGAGCGGCGCGAAACGCGGGCTGCAAAGATAGGAAATGCGGATCGAACCCTTGCCGCGCCGGCTCGCGGGTCTCGCATCCCCATCGCCGAACTTGAGCGTGCCAGTCACACTGTCGCCGCGTTCGAGGAAGTTCCCTAGTACGCGCACCAGCGCGTCCTTGCCGCTGCTTGTTTCCCCACGCACGGTCAAAGATTCACCCGCATCCAGCGCAAACGATATGCCGTCAAGCTCAAGCACGTCGCCCCTGCGAACGGTGAGTTCGCGGACATCCAGAATCCGCCGCGCATTGCTCATGGACGCTCGCCTTCGTCGAGGCCGGCCGCGAGGCGCGCGAACAGAATGAGGATCGTCAACGCGAGCGCCGGAAACGCCGCCGTCCACCAGGCGTGAAGGTAGTAGGCTTTGGCCGCTGCGATCATCAGGCCCAGGTCGCGGCGCGGCGGTTCGGCGCCGAAACCGAGAAAGCTGAGCGTCGAAAGAATGATTGTGACTGCGGCCAGGGCGCGTGCGGCGCTGGCTGCAAACACATCGCGGAATTCGTAGACCAGATCGCGGCGCAGAAGAGCGGACCGTGAGAGACCGGTGGCGTGGGCATAGTTCCAATGCGCTGTCGTCATCTGCACCCTCGCGCGGTCGAAGGCGCGCACGAAGCCAAGCGGGGCGGCCGATACCCCGGCGGCGAGAGCGGCCCAGCCGCGCGCCGTGAGGCCTATGACCAGCACCGCCAGAAGCAGCGCGGGCATCGCCGCCAGTATCCCTGCGAGCCAGCGAAAGCTCAGAGCGAGCGGCACGGCCAGACGCGCCGCGGAAAATCCGGACAGCGCCCCGACGAACAATGCAACGAGCGCCGCTGGTATGGCCGCACGAACCGTCATGCTCAATCCGTGAACCGTTTCGCTCAGCATGTCGCGACCAAGCACGTCGGTGCCGAACTGAAACGCGGCCGACGGCGGCGCAAGGATCGGTCCGATTCCGCTGGCGCCGGCGGGCGCAGTGGCGAGAAAGTCGGACAGGCTGACCGCAACGACGGTCAACCCAAGACCGATCCAGCCAGCGGTGCGGAGCAAGCCGCGTAGCGACTGTCCCACAGGGCTGATCGTGACCGTGTCCGTCATCTGACGGTACCCCGGCTGATCAAGGGGTGTGCGGCGCACCGGCCCATAAAATCCGCGATCAGAGTCAAGCTCGCAAAGACCAGCATGATGGCGCCCGCCGCGTTCCAATCGCGCAGCGCCACGGATTTGACGAACAGGTCCGCGGCGCCAGGGCGGGAGAACACCCACTCTGCCACTGCCGTCGCTGACAGCAGGGAGAGCATCACTTCGCCGAGATGCGCGAAGAGAGCGGCAAAGATCTGCGGCACGACATAGATCCATTCGACGTCCCAGCGCGAAAGTCCCATGCGGTACAATTGCGTCCGCCAGGGTTCCCGCGCGATCGTGGCGGCCGCGCGGCTCATGACGACCTGCACCGCCGACGCGCCGGCCAGTCCAACGGTCAAAGCGGGCAAGAGGGCCGCCTGCGCCTCGGCTAGGCTGCGGGGAAAGACCGCCGATCCGAACCATGCCGGACCATCTAACTGCACCGGCCACTGCAGAAAATTGACGGCCAGATACGCAAGCGCCAGCCCGGCACAGAAAATCGGCACGGCTGCCGCGATCTGAATGAGCGGCGCTGCCGCCCGTCGCGCCGCGCCCATGCCGAACAGGAATCCGACGGGAATCCCGATCAGCGACGCAACAACGATCCCTTCGAGCAACAATCCCAATGTGAGCGGCAAGCTCGTCGCTAGTTCAGTTACGATCGGCAAACCCGAGATCGCGCTATCGCCGAAACGCAGACGCGCGAATGAAAACAATTGTTCGCCCCAAACCGAAAAAAATTGCAATACACCGTCACCTGCGTGCGCCACACTTGCGATGGCAGCGCCCATCAGCGCCGCACCGAGCAGGCCCAGCAACAGCCGGCCCGCTTCGATCAAAACGAAACGCAGCATGAAAAATCTCGAGTTCGCCGAACTATATCAGCGACGATCGAGGCGCGGAGGAATTGACGTCGTAAGACTATAACAAGCCTAACGACTTGAAGCTGGCATGGCCGCTGCGTCCGATCACAAGGTGATCGTGGACGGCGATACTCAGAGCCTTGGCCGCAGCAGCGACGTCGCGCGTCATCTCGATGTCGGCGCGGCTGGGCGTCGGATCGCCGCTTGGATGATTGTGGACAAGGATGATCGCGGACGCGCCCAGTTCCAGCGCCCGCTTGACGATCTCTCGCGGATAGACCGGCGTGTGATCGATGGTGCCGCGCGTCTGGACCTCATCGGCGATGAGGACATTCTTGCGGTCAAGGAACAGGATGCGGAATTCCTCCTGCTGGCTGCGCGCCATTGCGGCCGTGCAATAGTCGATCAGCGCGGCCCACGAACTTAGCGCGGGCTTGTTCAAAAGCTGGGTTCGGGCAAGCCGCAGCGCGGCGGCCTCGACAATTTTTAACTGCGTCGCGACCGATTCGCCGATGCCGGGAATTTCGCGCAGGCGCGACAGCGGGGCTGCGATCACCTCGGCGAAGCTGCCGAATTGGGCGATCAGCTGCTTGGCGAGAGGTTTCACGTCCCGGCGCGGGATGGCGGCGAAGAGCACGAGCTCCATCAGCTCATAGTCTGGTATTGCGCTCGCGCCGCCGTCCAGAAAGCGCTCGCGCAGGCGTTCGCGATGTCCCGCGTGATGCGATTGTGGAGCGAAGTCGCGGCCCATATCGGCCAGCGCAGAAGAGTCAGATGTAAGGCGGCTTGTGCCAGCCCTTAGGCGAGAGCGTGAAGATTTCGACGCCATTCTCGGTCACACCGACAGAGTGTTCGAATTGCGCGGAAAGCGAACGGTCGCGTGTCACAGCCGTCCAGCCGTCGTTCAAAACCTTTACGCCATAGCCGCCGAGATTGATCATCGGTTCGACGGTAAAGAACATGCCCGGCTTGAGGCCGATGCCGTGTCCCGGTTTTCCATAATGCACGACATTGGGCAGCGCATGGAAGATGCGGCCCAATCCGTGACCACAGAAATCACGCACCACGGCGCAGCGTTCGTCGCCTTCGGCAAAGGACTGGATCGCGTGACCGATGTCGCCGGTCGTGGCGCCGGGCTTCACGACCGCGATTCCGCGCATCATGGCGTCGTATGTAATGTCGACGAGGCGCTTAGCCTTCAGCTTCACGTCGCCGACCAGATACATGCGACTGGTATCGCCGTGCCAGCCGTCCACGATGACCGTCACATCGATATTGACGATGTCGCCATCGCGCAGCGGCTTGTCGCTCGGGATGCCGTGGCAGACGACATGGTTGATCGAGGTGCATACCGTGTGGCGATAGCCGCGATAGCCGAGGCACGCGGGAATGCCGCCATGCGCCGTCGTATAGTCAAAGGCGAGCTTGTCGAGATATTCGGTCGTGACGCCGGGCTTCACTTCCGGGACCATCAGGTCCAGAACTTCGGCAGCCAGGCGGCCGGCGCGGCGCATACCCTCGAAATCCTCAGGCTTATGGAGGGTGACCGCAAAATGAGACCGGCGGGTCGCTTCGAACATTTCGGCGTCGGGCATTACGGTCATGCGAGGCTACTCATGTAGGGGGCCGCTTGATGTAATCGTAAACCCCGTGTTTTCTAGGCCCATCGACCTTGCCAGTTCCTTACACCCGGACCGGCAGGAGGTGAAGGGTTTCGGCGCCCAAGCTCCGAAACCGGCCTCTCAGCCGATCAAAAGAGATGATTGCCATGAGCCAGACCGAACGCGTTACCGCCGCCGTCCTCGTCATCGGGGACGAGATCCTGTCTGGCCGGACCCAGGATACCAACACCGCCTACATCGCCAAGTTCCTGGGCGCGCTCGGCATCGATCTGTGCGAGGTGCGGGTTGTGCCGGACGTGCAGGACGAGATTGTCGCCGCGCTCAATGCCCTGCGCGCCCGTTACACCTATGTTTTCACGACGGGCGGCATTGGTCCGACGCATGACGACATCACGTTCGACGCTGTCGCTGTCGCCTTCGGCGTCGGCATCGACTATCACCCCGAAGCAATGGCGATGATGGCCGCGCGCTACAAGCCAGGAGAATTCAACGAGGCGCGCAAGCGCATGGTGCGCATTCCACTGACGGCCGAACTTGTCAGGAATTCGGTTTCGACTGCCCCCGGCGTGCATATCGGAAATGTCTTCGTCATGGCCGGCGTGCCGATGATCATGCGCGCGATGATGGATGCGATCGAACCCAGGTTAAAGCGCGGTGCAGTCGTCCACGCGGCAACGGTGCAGGCCAAGGTCCCGGAAGGCCGCATCGCCGAAGGCCTCGAAAAGATCCAGCGCCTGCACAAGGACGTCGCGATCGGCAGCTATCCGTTTTATCGGGAGGACGGTGCGGGCGTGCAGCTCGTTGCGCGCGGACGTGACAGCGCCGAGGTCGAGACTGCAGCGACGGAAATCGAATCGCTCCTGCGCGAACTTGGCGTCGAACCGGCGCGGATCGTCGCCTGAAGACGGCCGGTTTGTCCCCCGTTTGTTCCGGGGCTGACAATGCCTGCGTCCTTGTGTAGGTTTTTGTCCTGAATTGAGACAGCCGCCGCAATGTACGGCGCGCTGCGGTAGGGGACGGAACTCATTGGAACGTGGGCCTTGCGGCCCTTCGAGAGGAATTGGACCCGCGCGAGGGTTCGCAGTGGTCGGTATTACTGTCAGCTGGGAGTAGCAAAGACGTGACAATCAAACGGGTTCTCGCAGCGGCGGTTGGCGGCGTGGCAGTAGCGGTGGCGGGCGTTGCCCTCGCGGCAAACATCACCTCATCCAAGCAGGCGGATTTCTTCGCGCCCGGCCGGCATCAGTTCTACGTCTGGTGCGCCGGCGGCAGCGACTATGTGGCCGCGCAGAGCGGCGCCTCCGCCGAAGACGCGCAAATGCGCCTCTACAACGAAGCCAAGCGCGCCGGAAAGATGAATTGCTGGCCGGTTTGGCAGGGCAGGATTTCAGGCTGAGGTTCTGGCCCCGGTCTTGGCAGCACGGCGGTCTTCGGGCCGCCGTTTTGTTTTAGGCCCCGCGGCGCTTGACTTGGCCCGCGTCGCGGTAAGTATGCGTTTATGATGGAAATGGAGACTGCGCCGTGAAGTTCAAATACGGAATCGACTATCGCTACCTGCCCAAGGGCGGAGCCACGCCGGTCGACAACACCAACCCGGTGGACGTTGAAGTCGACCACGAGCAGTTCGCACTCATCCCCAATGTCGGCGACTTCGTCGATATTCCCGGAGACGACCCGGGCATGCGCAATGTGCCGCTCAAGGGTCGCGTACGCTCGCGCTTGTTCAAATACGTGATGAACTATTGCTACATCACGATCATCGTCGAGGATTCCGACGATGACTGGACCAAGCTGCGCGCCAAGACCGCCGACAACTAGAGGCCGAGCTGTTTCTGCTCAGCGTCGAGCGCAGCAATCTGATCCGATTGCGCGGCCATGGCTTTGCGCGCGTCGCTGAGCGCGGCGCGCGCCTTGTCCTTGTCGCCGAGCACCGCATAGGCGCGGATCAGTCGTTGCCAGCCGGCGGCGTCATCGGGATTGGCCTTCAGACGCGCCGCAAGACCCGCAACCATCGCCGAAATATCCGGTGCGCCGCCGCCGCTGCGGGCGGTCACGCCGGCGATGCGGTCGATCAGGTCCTGATGCACGGCGGAATCGGGCGGAACGTCAGCCAGAAGACTCTTCCATAAGGTCAGCGCCTTGTTGCCGTCGCCACGCGCCGCGGCGGCCAGACCGAGATAGTAGCGCGCTGCCATGTCCTTGGGATTGCCGGCCAGAGCTTGCGTGAACGCTGCCTCGGCTTCGGGCGTGACAGCGCCCGAGGAATCCTGGGTCAGCGCTTCGCCATAGGCCGAGTAGAGAAAGGGCTGGACCGGTCCGAATGCCTGCGATGCGCTGATGGCGCGTGAAAAGGCCTTGGCTGCATCGCCGGGGTCTCCGGCGGTGAGATACGCGCGGCCCAGAACGGCCCAGCCGCGCGGATCCTGCGGACGGCTGCGCACCACGGTTACGAGGCGGCCGATCAGCGCGTTGAGATCGCGCGCCTTGTTGCCATCCAGCGTGCGCGTCGCCAAAAATGGATGGCCGAGTTCCAAATAGGCTGCGCCGCCGGCGCCCGCGACGAAAAGAGCAACGGCGCCGGCCAGAAGGTAGCGGCGGCGATCGCCACCCATGAAAACAATCGGCCAGACGACGAAGATGCAGGCGGCGAGCGCGACAGCCGACAAGATGACATAGGTCAGAACGATCATGCGCCCTCCGGCGGCTTGCGGCGGAATTTGCCCTTGGCAAGCGCCACGATCATGCCGCGGATGGTACGCACTTCCTGGTCGGTAAGATCGGCGCGATTCAGCAGCGCGCGCATATGGCGGATCATCGGCGTCTCCTTGCTCGGCGGATAGAGAAAGCCGGATGTGAGAAGCTCGCCCTCCAAATGCTCGAAGAGCTGGAACATTTCCTCGCGCGTCGCCTTCCTTGCGATGGGCCCGTGATCGATGCGCACAGAGGGCGTTGCGTCCGCTGCACAAAACCACTCATAGCAGAGGAGCATCACCGACTGGGCCAGGTTGAGCGAGGAGAACGCAGCCGTCGGGATCGTCACGACAGCGGTCGCAAGCGAGACCTCATCATTGTCGAGGCCCGAGCGCTCATTGCCGAACAGCAGGCCGCAGCAAATGCCCTTGGCGCTGGCTGCCCGCAACTGGCGCGCCGCTTCCGGCGGGGTCACGACCGGCTTGGCGACGCCGCGCTCGCGGGCGGTCGCGGCGAACACCAGTTGGAGATCGCCCAGCGCCTTGGGCACATCGTCGTAAAGCCGAACGGTGTCGAGCAGGTCGGCAGCGCCAGCCGCCATATGGACGGCTTTCTCGCTTGGCCAGCCGTCGCGGGGCGCGACGAGACGCAGGTCTTTCAGGCCGAAATTCTTCATCGCCCGCGCCGCCGCGCCGATATTCTCGCCCAACTGGGGCCTGGACAGGATGATGGCGGGGGCGGTCATTTGTGGCTTTGACGGGTTTGCGCCACCTCGCTATAGCCTGCGGCGGCGCAATTCCAGAGGTTTTCCATGGACAAGATCAAGGTTGCCAATCCGGTCGTCGAACTCGACGGCGACGAGATGACCCGCATCATCTGGGAACTCATCCGCAACAAGCTGATCCTGCCCTATCTGGACATCAAGCTGGAATATTACGACCTGGGGATCGAGCATCGCGACGCGACGGCCGACCAGGTGACGATCGATGCCGCCGAGGCCATCAAGCGCCACGGCGTGGGCGTGAAATGCGCGACCATCACGCCGGACGAAGCCCGGGTGGAGGAATTCAAGCTCAAGAAGATGTGGAAGTCGCCCAACGGCACGATCCGCAACATCCTGGGCGGCGTCATTTTCCGCGAGCCGATCATCTGCAAGAACGTGCCGCGCCTGGTGCCCGGCTGGACGCAACCGATCGTCGTCGGCCGCCATGCCTATGGCGACCAGTATCGCGCGACCGACTTCCGCTTCCCCGGCAAGGGCAAGCTGACCATCAAGTTCGTCGGCGAAGACGGAAAAGTGATCGAGCATGACGTCTTCGACGCGCCGGGCTCGGGCGTTGCGATGGCAATGTACAATCTCGATGAATCGATCCGCGATTTCGCGCGCGCCTCGCTCAACTACGGCATCCTGCGCAAATATCCGGTGTACCTGTCGACCAAGAACACGATCCTGAAGGCCTATGATGGCCGCTTCAAGGACATCTTCCAGGACGTGTACGAGAAGGAATTCGAGGCCAAGTTCAAGGAACTCGGTATCACTTACGAACATCGCCTGATCGACGACATGGTCGCGAGCGCCCTGAAATGGAGCGGCGGCTATGTCTGGGCGTGCAAGAACTATGACGGCGATGTGCAGTCCGACACCGTGGCGCAAGGATTTGGTTCGCTCGGTTTGATGACGTCCGTGCTGCTTTCACCCGACGGCAAGACGGTCGAGGCCGAAGCCGCGCACGGAACCGTGACGCGTCACTATCGCGAACACCAGAAGGGCAAGGCGACCTCGACAAACTCCATCGCCTCTATCTTCGCCTGGACGCGTGGTCTTGCGCATCGCGCCAAGCTCGACGGCAATGCCAAGCTCGACAAGTTCGCGCACACGCTCGAGAAGGTCTGTGTCGACACCGTCGAAGCCGGTTTCATGACCAAGGATCTGGCGCTCCTCGTCGGACCGGAACAGAAATGGCTGACGACCGAGGGGTTCCTCGACAAGGTCGACGAAAACCTGAAGAAGGCGATGGCGTAATCGACCTCGATACGTAGTTGTGCGTATCGAATCGAAGGCCGCTGTGGTTGTATCACCCGCTTGAAGCATTCGGGTTCAGCCATGCCGGATTCGCGCTCGGCGCCAGTCGACTACCGCGTTCTCTTTGAGCAGTCGGCAGGTTTTTACTGCGTGCTCGATCCGCGGTTCCGCATTGTTGCGGCGACGCAAGCCTATTGCGGGCTCGCGCGCATGCGCCAGGACGACATGCTTGGTCATGTCATTTATGAGCTCTTTCCAGATAACGCCGAGCGGCCCGATGTCGACGGACCGCGCAACCTGCGCGCATCACTTCTGCGCGTTCTTCAATATCGCCGGCCGGACGCGATGGCGACGCAGCGCTACGACGTCGAGCGGCCGGCGTCCGAAGGCGGCGGCTTTGAGGAGAAATACTGGAGTCCGCTGAACGTGCCGGTGCTGAACGATGACGGCTCGGTCCGCTGGATCATTCACCGCGTCCACGACGTCACCGACGCCATGAAGGAGCCTTCATCGGCCAAGTCCATGGCACAGCTCGCGCGCGATCAGGAACTTATCATTCGAAGACTGCGCGACGCCAATGAGGAACTGGCCAGTCTCGACAAGCTTCGCGCGGCGATGGTCCAGATGTCGCGCCTCAACACGATGGCGATGATGGCGGCCGCGCTCGCGCATGACATTTCCCAGCCCTTGAGCGCGGCGCGGAACTATCTGGGCGCGTTGAAACTCGCCCAGTCCGTGGCAAGCGATTCTTCCGCCACGGAGCTGATTGCAAAGAGCACCGAGCAGATCAGCCGCGCATCGGAAATTGTACGCGGTCTTCGCAGCTACGTGATGTCGGGGGCAACCGAGCATCGGTCCGAATCTCTCGCGCCGATCCTGCGCGAAGCGATGCGACTGGCGGAGTCGGTCGCTCGCACTGCGGGGGCGAAAGTCATCGACGATATCGCCGAGGATCTTCCTGCCGTCTTCATCGACCGGGTCCAGATTCAACAAGTGATGGTCAACCTGATCGCCAATGCGGCGGAGGCGACGCGCGGCTGCGCACGGCGCGAGATCCGGATTTCGGCCCGACCTGAAGACAAGGTCGTGCAGGTGGAAGTCGCGGATACCGGGAGCGGGATCTCCGAAGATGTTCGCAAGCGATTGTTCGAACCCTTCACGACGACGAAAATGACGGGAATGGGATTGGGCCTTCCCATCTGTATGCAGATCATCAAGGAGCATGAGGGTAGGCTCTGGTCTGCGCCCAATACACCCACGGGCACGGTGTTTGCGTTCACTCTGCCGACGATGACCGCGGCGCTTCAGTCGGCAGATGACGACGCGCCACGTCAAAGCAGGACTTGAGCCGGGGTCATTGCGGCAGGCGGAAGCGCGCTGGAGGGCGCAACCGAATCCGTCTCAAAACCCTTCGCTGACGGCCAAAGATTTACTGTCCACGCACTCGCTTTGTTCTTGATTTGTTCCTTACTTGCCGATAGCCTGTCTGGCCAAACTGGGGAGAACAGAATGATCGGGTATGTGACCATCGGCGCCAAGGACAGCGAGGCGTCAGGCAGGTTCTACGACGCGGTATTCGCGGCCTTCGGAAATGAGCGCAAATTCGCCGATGGCGGCTGGATCGGTTATGGGCCCAAGGGCAAGGACGAACATAGCGTCTATGTCTGTCCGCCATTCAACAAGGAACCGGCGACTTTCGGCAACGGCATGATGATCGCGTTCAAGGCAACGACTGCCGAAGAAGTGAAAGCGGCGCACGCTGCAGGTCTCAAGCATGGCGGCACCGACGAAGGCGCGCCTGGTTATCGCCCGCCGGAAAAACAGAGCTGGTACGGTGCCTATTTGCGCGATCCGACCGGCAACAAGATCTGCGTCTACTTCACCGCCTGACGGCACGGCAATTCTAATCGTCCGGGCGTTCCTGCGCCCGCGCATTGATCCATCGCAACGCCGCGAGGGTCGGTGATGTTGCATACTGATCCTGCGGACGGCCGTCGTCTTGTCGGGCGTGTCCTTTTTGGATTCGGGTGCGCGAACGGCCCGGCTTCTCGCGGACAGGGAAGCCGAAATTGGTCGTCAGGGTCTGGTAGAAGTGGATATGAGCAAACCTGAATTCCGGCACGCGGCAACCGCCAATGCCGGGCGTTCCGAAAATTCGCCTGTTGCGCCCTCAAAGAAGCCGCTTCTCGCGCTGGTCATCGGATCGCTGGGTGTCGTGTACGGCGACATCGGCACGTCGCCGCTCTACGCGATGAAGATTCTCTTCTTCGGACAAACGCACATCGCGCTTGCGGACGGGAACGTCCAGGGCGGAATATCGCTCGTGATCTGGGCGCTGACGCTCGTCATCGCGATCAAATATGCGACGTTTGTCCTGCGCGCGGATAATGACGGAGAAGGCGGCGTCTTTGCGCTCTACGGCCTTCTGGACCGGTTCACCCGGCGCGGCATGCCGCTGCTCATGTGGACCCTCCTGCTTGGCGCGGGACTGTTGCTCGGCGACGGCATGATCACGCCGGCGATCAGTGTTCTGTCGGCGGTCGAAGGCGTCGCCGTCGCCGCACCCCTGTTCGCGCACACGGTGATTCCGATAACGCTTGCGGTTCTTACGCTCTTGTTTGCGTTCCAGTCCTGGGGCACCGGCGGTATCGGCAAGGTGTTCGGCCCGATCATGGTCGTCTGGTTCCTGGTGATCGCAGGTCTTGGAATAGTTCAGATTGTGCACGCGCCCGGAATCTTGTCGGCATTCGATCCTCGGCTTGGACTCTCGTTTCTGTTCAGTGCCGGCTGGCGCCGCACATTCCTCATCCTGGGTGCTGTCGTGCTTGTCCTGACGGGTGGCGAAGCGATGTACGCCGACATGGGACACTTCGGAGCGCGCCCGATCCGGATTAGCTGGTTCTTCATCGTCTACCCATGTCTCATCCTGAACTATCTCGGGCAGGGAGCTTATCTGCTGAGCGGCGCCGCGGTCACCGGCGGCAACCTCTTCTACAGCATGGTGCCGCTCGCCTGGCTCTATCCGATGATCGTACTGGCGACGATTGCCACGATCATTGCCTCGCAGGCCCTGATTTCCGGAGCGTTCTCGCTCACATCCCAGGCGATTGCACTCGGTCTCTTTCCGCGCCTGCAGGTGAAACACACCCATCATGCCCAGGCCGGCGAGGTCTATGTGCCGTTCGTCAACTGGGCTTTGTTCATCGGCTGCACACTGCTTGTCGTCAGCTTCGGTTCGAGCGCCGCGCTGGGCGCTGCCTACGGTCTGGCCGAGTCGGGCGTCATGCTCATCACCTCGACAGCCATGTTCTCTGTTGCCCGCCGCTACTGGCACTGGAGCATCGCGCGCAGCGCCGCGCTGTTCGGCGCCGTCGCGGTGGTCGATGCGGCGTTCCTCTCCGCAAATTCGCTGAAGGTCATGGAAGGCGGCTGGGTGCCCCTGACGATCGGGATCACGGTTTTTCTCGTCATGTCGACCTGGCGCTGGGGACGCAAGATTACCTACGCCGGATACTCGGCCAAACACACGATGAGCATGCCAGAGCTGATCGCGCTGCATCGCGGATCGGCGAATTTCATCGAGCGGACGGCGATCCTGATGGTGCCGGCTCCCGTCCACGAAGGAAGCGACAGAACGCCGGCGCTGCTGCAGCTCTTGTGGGATCGACTAGGTGTTCTGCCGCGCCACCTGATATTCGTGCAGGTCGTGCATCCCAAGCTGCCCTACATCCATGAACATCGTTACACGGTTTCGGTGCTTGAGCGCAGCGAGAAAGGCAGCATCACGCGCGTCGAATTGAAGTTCGGCTTCATGGAAGAACCCAATGTCGAGGCGGTGCTGGAACAGATCGTCTCGCACCGCGAAATCGACCTGTCGCCCGACCGCGGCAATTGGATCGTGCATGTCACCAATGAGAATCTCGTGCCGGAACATGCCATGCGCCCGATACGCAGGCTGCGCCTCAGGCTGTTTAAGATTCTGCGCTACGTTTCGCGGCCAACCTATTATCACTATGGCCTGGGCGACGAGGTTCAACTCTCGGCCGAGATTCTGCCGGTGCATGTCAGGTAGGGCGTAGTTACGTCCATTACAGCAACCGCAGCTCTACGCCGGCGCCAATGCGGCAAGCCTCGCTTCAATGGCGGAGATCGCATCGGCAGCCTTTGAGCCATCCGGCCCGCCGGCCTGCGCCATATCCGGCCGCCCGCCGCCGCCCTTGCCGCCGAGCGCTTCGGAGCCGAGCCGCACCAGATCGACCGCGCTGATGCGCTTGGTCAGGTCGTCCGTCACGCCGACGACGATCGATGCCTTGCCGTCCGCAACGGCGACGAAAGCAACGACGCCCGAGCCGACCTTCGACTTCGCATCGTCCGCAAGGCTCTTCAGGTCCTTGGCGCTGACACCTTCAACCACGCGAAGGATCGCCTTGATCCCGGCAATCTCCTTGGCGCCATCCGCCTCGCCCGATTTCGCCGGACCAGCCAGCGCGAGCGCCTTCTTCGCATCCGCGAGTTCGCGCTCAAGACGGCGGCGGTCGTCGGAAAGCTGTGCGACGCGGGCCGGCAGTTCGGCCGGACTCGCTTTCAGGGTCGCCGCGGCTTCGCGCGCGAGTTCCGCCTGGCCCGCGAGATATTTCCGCGCGCCTTCGCTGGTCAGCGCCTCGATGCGCCGCACGCCCGCTGCAACCGCGCTCTCCGACAGGATTGTAAAGAGGCCGATGTCGCCGAGGCGATGCACATGCGTGCCGCCGCACAGTTCGACGGAATAGGGCTTTGGCTCAGTCAAATCATGACCCATGCTGAGCACGCGTACTTCGTCGCCGTATTTCTCCCCGAACAGCGCTTCGGCACCCGCAGCAACCGCCTGGTCGGTGGGCAGGATGCGGGTGGTCGTGTCGCTATTCTGGCGAATGACGGCGTTGACCATCTGCTCGATGCGCTCGAGTTCCTCGGGCGTCACCGGCTTGGGATGGCTGAAATCGAAACGCAACCGCTCGGGCGAGACGAGCGAACCCTTTTGCGATACATGCGATCCGAGCACGCGCTTCAGTGCGGCGTGGAGAAGATGCGTCGCCGAGTGGTTTGCGCGGGTGGCGCGGCGCTTTTCGGAATCGACGGTGAGATCAGCGGCGTCGCCAACCTTGAACTCTCCCCTGGTCACCTTCACGACATGCACATGAAGTGCGCCAAGCTTTTTCTCGGTGTCTTCGACGATTCCTTCACCCTTCGACGACACGATCGTGCCCTGGTCGCCGACCTGTCCGCCCGACTCGGCGTAGAACGGCGTCTGGTTGGCGAGCAGCAGAACCGTCTCGCCGGCCTTCGCGCTTTGAACGCGCTCGCCGTTTCTGAATAGCGCCAGGATGTTGCCTTCCGCTTTTTCGGTGTCGTAGCCGAGAAACTCGGTCGAGCCGAACTCGTCACGCACCGCGAACCATTGCGCATCGGTCGCCGCTTCGCCCGAACCGGCCCAGGCCTTGCGCGCATCGGCGCGCTGCTTGGCCATCGCGGCATCGAACCCGTCGGTATCGACTTCGACACCCTTCGCCTTGAGCGCATCCTGCGTGAGGTCCAGCGGGAATCCATAGGTATCGTAGAGCTTGAACGCCACGTCGCCGGCGAGCTTGTCGCCCTTGCGCAGCGTCCCGCTGGCGTCGTCGAGCAGCTTGAGGCCGCGCGCGAGCGTGTCGCGGAATCGCACTTCCTCGAGCTTCAGTGTTTCGCCGATCAACCCTTCGGCGCGCTTGAGCTCCGGATAGGCCTGGCCCATCTCGGCAACCAGAGCCGGGACGAGGCGGTGCATCAGCGGATCCTTCGATCCGATCAGATGCGCGTGGCGCATGGCGCGGCGCATGATACGGCGAAGGACATAACCGCGGCCTTCGTTCGAGGGCAGCACGCCGTCCGCGATCAGGAACGACGTCGCACGCAGATGGTCCGCGATGATGCGATGGCTGAACACCGCTTCGCCGACGGCCTTGGCGCCGGAGATGTCGACCGATGCCGCGATCAGGTGACGAAACAGGTCGATGTCGTAATTGTTCGTGACGCCCTGCAGGATCGCGGTAATGCGCTCAAGGCCCATTCCGGTGTCGATCGACGGCCGCGGCAGGTCAATGCGGGTCTCCTCGTCCACCTGCTCGAACTGCATGAAGACGAGATTCCAGAATTCCAGGAACCGGTCGCCGTCTTCGTGGTCGGAGCCTGGTGGTCCGCCGGCAACGGTCTCGCCCTGGTCGTAGAAGATTTCCGAGCAATAGCCGCAAGGGCCAAGCGGCCCCATCGCCCACAGATTGTCCTCATGGCCTACGATGCGCTCGTCCGGCATACCGGCAATCTTCTTCCACAGATCGCGCGCCACCTGGTCGGTCGGATAGACCGTCACCCAGAGCTTGTCCCTCGAGAGGCCGATCGTGCGCGAGACATAGTCCCAGGCATATTCGATCGCGGCTTCCTTGAAATAGTCGCCGAACGAGAAGTTGCCGAGCATCTCGAAGAACGTGTGGTGCCGCGCGGTGTAACCGACATTGTCGAGATCATTGTGCTTGCCGCCGGCGCGTACGCATTTCTGCACGCTGGTTGCCCGCGTATAGGGACGCTTCTCCGCGCCGGTGAAGGCGTTCTTGAACTGCACCATCCCGGCGTTCGTGAAGAGCAGGGTCGGGTCGTTGCGCGGCACGAGCGGCGAGGACGGGACGACCGCGTGCTGGCGGTCCCGGAAGAAATCTATGAATGAGCTGCGGACGTCGGAAAGGCTTGTCATGGCCCGGTTTTAGCCTTCGTAAGCCGCAATTGTCATCCCGCAACGCCGCATGCCGGTCTGGCAGGGGAACCGGAGCGCTCCCTTTCAGATAAACGAAGGGGCGCCCCGTGGCGGGAGCGCCCCTTCGCCGGAGTCGTTCCCTCATGCCAATAAAGGAACGAACGCTATGTCAGACCGCCTATTCCTCGGCGTCTGAGTCCTTGTCTTCGCCGCCGATGACCAGGTTCTGGCCGATCAGGCCGGCATTGGCCCGGATGGCCGCTTCGATCTTGTTGGCGATGTCGGGGTTGGCCGACAGGAACGCCTTAGCCGCCTCGCGGCCCTGGCCGATTCGTTCACCGTCGCAGGAAAACCAGGAGCCCGACTTCTCGACGACATTGGCCTTGACGCCCAGATCGAGCAGCTCGCCCGTCTTGGAGATTCCCGCGCCGTACATAATGTCGAATTCCACCTGCTTGAAGGGCGGGGCGACCTTGTTCTTGACCACTTTGACGCGCGTCTGATTGCCGACCACTTCGTCGCGGTCCTTGATCGCGCCGATGCGGCGGATATCGAGCCGCACCGAGGCGTAGAATTTCAGCGCATTGCCGCCGGTCGTCGTTTCGGGATTGCCGAACATGATGCCGATCTTCATGCGGATCTGGTTGATGAAGAGCACGATCGTGTTAGACTTGGAAATCGAGGCGGTCAGCTTGCGCAGTGCCTGGCTCATCAGACGGGCCTGAAGGCCGGGAAGGGAATCGCCCATCTCGCCTTCCAGTTCGGCCTTGGGCGTCAACGCCGCGACCGAGTCGATCACGACGATGTCGACGCCGCCGGAACGCACCAGCGTGTCGGTGATCTCAAGCGCCTGCTCGCCCGTGTCCGGCTGCGAAATGAGCATCTCATCGATGTCGACGCCGAGTTTCTTGGCGTAGCCCGGATCCATCGCATGTTCGGCGTCGATATAGGCTGCGATGCCGCCCTTTTTCTGGATCTCGGCGACCACGTGCAGGGCCAGCGTCGTCTTGCCGGACGATTCCGGTCCATAGACCTCGATCACGCGGCCGCGCGGCAGCCCGCCGATGCCCAGTGCGATGTCGAGGCCGAGCGAGCCGGTCGAAACCGCATCGGTCGCAACGCCCAGATCGCGCGCGCCCATCTTCATGACCGAACCCTTGCCGAAGGCTCGGTCGATCTGGGTCAGGGCCGCCTCAAGCGCCCGCTTCTTCTCGTTATTTTCTTCCTTGGCCACTACCCGCAATGCCGCCTGTGACATGAGAACCGTCTCCTTATTTCAGAGCCGCCCGGAAAACCCAAGCGGCCGCCACGTGAGCCTTAAGGTACACGCTTTGTTCTCATTGGCAAGACGCTGGTTAATGCGTTGAAATAGCTGAAATATACCAAATCTTGTTCCACACCCGTTCTAACTATGTCCATGGTAGTGCCTTCATTTGAAATTCTCGGCCCGTTGTAGCTGTCTGATTCGACGCTTACGTTGCAGGCGAGCACTATAAGGACTCGCTATTGCCCAAGACCCCGACCGGCGCAAAGCGCCCCGCCAACACCTTCGAAAACGCCATCCGTGTCGCTCAGATCGCTACCGGCGCGGCGGCGGACAAGCCGTCGAAAGCACCGGGCCGCGCGATCGGTGGCAAGAAGGGCGGAAAGGCCCGCGCGACCTCGCTTTCCGCGCAGAGCCGCCGTGAGATAGCCGAGAAGGCTTCCAAGGCACGATGGGGGAAAACATAGCCCGCAGAGGATTGACTACGTAGTTGACTCGGCGTAGGGTGCCCCAAGATCTATGGGTGCCCCATGAGCACATTCGAAGACGACGCAGCAAAAATGGCGATTGTTCGCCGTTTTCAACAGGTTGCTACAGACTACACGGCATCTCTGGAGCGCCAGAAACAACTGGCTGAAGCTCAGCAAAGGGAGTCCGCCGTACAGTCCGAGATTACAGCTAGAGCAAATGACTGTTATGCGGCGGCTCGTCTGCTCGGCTTCGATTTGATCGCTGCGCTCGCCACATCTCAATCCCAGCAAGCGGAAGTGTCGGAAGCGGTAACGGCGCCGCAGGCTCATACGGCGCAAATTATCAGCCCGGCGAAGTCGATCAGAGAAGCGGTATTAGAACTCGCTAAATCTGCATATCCGGAGCCTGTTCGGGCGTCCACACTCCAGGACGAGATCGAAAAGCAGAGGGGCCCGCTTCATTTCAAGACCATCGGCATGAGTCTTTACAGATTAAGCAGAGAGGGCCTTGTGCGTCGG
>Ga0265325_10000539_pt1 | contig 27475 bp, 25 predicted proteins | sample 41420metaG_FD_202090 | JGI IMG/M metagenome (GOLD analysis project Ga0265325, IMG submission 202090) | Rhizosphere microbial communities from Carex aquatilis grown in University of Washington, Seatle, WA, United States - 4-14-20 metaG | ecosystem: Host-associated > Plants > Roots > Rhizosphere... | reverse complement strand
GCCGACCAACTATCTCGATCTCGAAGGCGTGATGTGGCTGGAGAATTTCCTGCAGCGCTATCGCGGCACCGTGCTCATCGTCAGTCATGACCGCGACCTGCTCAACACCGCGGCCGAATTCATCCTGCATCTCGAGCACGGCAAGCTGACGCTCTACAACGGCAACTACGACACCTTCGTTGCGACACGTTCGGCGCGGCGCGCGCTGGATGTGGCGTTCGCCAAGAAGCAGGAGCTGGCCCGCAAGCACATGCAGGCCTTTGTCGATCGCTTCAAGGCCAAGGCGAGCAAGGCGCGCCAGGCGCAGAGCCGCATGAAGATGCTGGCGAAGCTGGAAACGGTCGAGCTTCCGGTCGACGAGCATGTCGCGCCGATCCGCATTCCCAAGGCGACCGAGGCGAGCCCGCCGCTCGTCACGATGGATCGCGTTTCCGTGGGCTATGAGCCCGGCAAGCCGATCCTGTCGCACATGTCGTTCCGCTTCGATCCGGACGACCGCATCGCGCTGCTCGGCAAGAACGGCAATGGCAAGTCGACGCTGGCGAAGCTTCTCGCCGGCAAGCTGCAACCGATGGGCGGCGAGATGACGCTCGCGCGCAAGCTGGTGCCCGGCTACTTCGCGCAGCACCAGCTCGAAGAGCTGCAGGGCGACATCACGCCGATCCAGACGCTGCAGCACCTGCGCCCCAAGCTGACCGAACGCGAAGTGCGCACGCAGCTCGGCGGCTTCGGATTCTCCGCCGACAAGCAGCTTACCAAGGTCGGCAATCTATCGGGCGGCGAACGTGCGCGGCTGATGCTGGCGCTCGCGACGCTCGACAAGCCGAACCTGCTGATCCTGGACGAGCCGACCAACCATCTCGACATCGATGCGCGCGGCGAGCTGCTCAACGCGCTGAACGATTTCGACGGCGCCGTCGTTCTCGTCAGCCATGACCGACGCCTGATCGAGGCGACGGCCGACAGGCTGCTGCTCGTGGCCAACGGCGAAGTGAAGCCGTTCGATGGCGATCTCGACGACTACCGCAAGTTCCTGCTCCAGGGCGACAACACACCGACGCGCCGCGCGCCGGAGCCCGAGGTGAAAGCGACGAAAGACGTGGCGCGCCGCGACAGCGCCGAACGCCGCCGGCAGTTGAAACCGCTCAAGGACAAGCTCGACTCCGTCGAGCACCAGATTGCCGATCTCAACATTGAGATCGCCAAATGCGACAAGTCGCTGACCGATCCGCTTCTCTTCACCAAGGACCCCGCGCGCGGCAAGGCGGTCTCCAAGAAGCGCGCCGACGCACTCAAGAAACTCGAAGTACTCGAAGCGCGCTGGATCAAGATGCAGGAAGAGTACGAGCAGGCAATGGCCGAGGCTTGAGCCGGGCGCCGGCAAGTCGCTAAGGTCCCTAAGTATCTGGGGGGACCGATGGCCGCGTTCGAACACGTCATGGTGCTGGTCTCGTTCGTCTACGCCGTGGCGCTGACGCACCTGTTGTCGTGCACGGCGAGCTACATCCGTGCGTGGCCGCGCCTTCGCTTCTCATGGGCCGATGCGTTCTGGTTTCTCAACGCGTTCATCATCATCATCGTGAACTGGATATCGTTCTGGGACATGCGCCTGCTGCACACATTCAGCGTCGGCATGATCCTGTTCGTCTTCCTTCTCGCCTTCACCAACTACCTTCAGGCCGCTTTGGTGTGCCCCGAGATCGTGCCGGGCGAGGAAATCGACCTTGAGCGCTTTCACGACGAGCAGGGGCGACGCTATGTCGGCGCGTTCGCCGTGTCGGCCGGCGCCGCGATCGTCGCGAACGTCGTGCTCGGCGGGAGCTTTCAGGTTCAGGAGTGGTTGCAGCAGAACATCGTCGTCTCGCCGATGCTGGTGATCGCCGTGATCGCGACCATCTTCGTCCACAATCGGTGGGTGCAGTATGCTTCAGGCATACTGATTCTCGCAGCCTGGGCTTATCTTCTCAGCATGCTTCAGGGCGCGCTCAGTTGAGACATCAGCGCAGGCCCTTGCGCGCGATGTCGCCCCATTCCTTCTGCGCGGAGCGATAGCGCGGCGGCGCACCGTCGAGCAGCTTGACGATTTCCTGATAGAGCGCGCGCGCTTCGTCGCGAGCGCCCGTTTTCTCCAGCAGCATCGCAAAGCGGGCGCGCGCTTCCTCGCCGGAGAAATAGGGCACCAGGCGGCGATATTCGGCGAGTGCGTCGTCCGTCTTGCCCTGCGCTTCGAGCGCGCGCGCATAGAGCAGATGCGCGTCGCCAGAGACAAAACTCGGATCGGCAGCCTGCAGCGCATCGAGGCTTGCCTGCGCGCCGGCCGGGTCTCCATTCAGGAATCGTGCACGCGCAAGGCCCATGAGGAGAGCGGGATCGTCCTTGAACTGCCCGACAGCCGTCGACTGGTAGATATCCACGGCATCGGCATAGGCGCCGCGCGCCATATATTCCTCCGCCAGCGCGCGCTTGGAATCGACCGAACCCACCAGTTGCGCCGTGCGGTGCGCCTCGCGAAACGACTTGTTCGGATCGATCGCAGCCGCCGCGCCGGATTTCAGACGCGCCGCGGCGCGGCCGCGCAGCAGCTCGGGAATGATCTCGATCGCGATGTAGATCAGGCTGCCGATCCCCGGCAGGAACACGATCACATAGATCCAGGGAAAGATATTGCCGCGCCGCACCGCATGCACCACGCAGATGACGATCAGCGCGAGCGGAATGAGCGACAGCGGATTTTCGAGATAGACGAGCGGGTTGAGCAAGGATGACTCCGGTTGCGGCTCTCTATCAGATGGCCGCGCCGGACCGCAATCTCAAGCCTGTTTTTCGAATTTGCCGGACGGCGATTCTTTCCAATATGTCACGTCATGGCCGGCTGCCCTGGCGTCCTTCCAGGCCGCGCGCGCGCGGGCGAGCGCGTCGGCGTCGCGCCCGTCGAACATCAGAACGACGCGCGTGAGGTCCTTCGTCGCCTTGTCGTCCCAGTGCGGCGGCGCCGCGCCGCCGACGAGAAACAGTACGTTTGCGCCGTTCGGATTGTCGTCTTCGACCGTGATCAGCACTGGCTGACGCTTGGGGTTGCCGTCGCCCGACTGCGCATGCGGAACGAACGACTGGTCATTATACGTCCAGAGCAGGTTGTCGATCGCGTCGGCGCGCTCCGACGACTCCGTGCGAATGACGGCGCGCCAGCCCTTTTCCAGAGTCCTTTCGATCAGACCCGGAAGCACATCATCCAGCGCACGACGCTCGAGATGGTAGAAGAGAGTTTCGGTCATGATGCAAACAACCTTCTCCCCCGCTGCGCGGAGCACCCGCCGCGCGAACCGGGGAGGAAGAGCTCAACGCTAGTCCTCATAATGCTCCGTCACCAGTTCGTTGAGGGTGCGTACGCCCCAGCCCACGCCCCAGCTCGGCGCATGCGCTTTCTGCTCCCCGTCCTGATAGGCAACCCCGGCGATGTCCAGGTGCGCCCATGGCGTCTTGTCCTCGATGAAGCGCTGCAGGAACTGCGCCGCTGTGATCGAACCGGCGCTGGGGCCGCCGATGTTCTTCATGTCGGCGATCTTGGAGCGCAACAGCTTGTCGTAGTTGGGGCTGAGCGGCATGCGCCATACGGGTTCGCCGACGGCCTTGCCGGCTTGTGAGATGCGGCCTGCGAGCTTGTCGTCGTTGGAGAACAGGCCCGCATGCTCGGGTCCGAGCGCCATGATGATCGCGCCGGTCAGCGTGGCCAGGTCGATGACGAATTTCGGCTTGAACTTGCGCTGCGTGTAGGTGAGCGCGTCGGCAAGCACGAGCCGGCCTTCGGCATCGGTATTGAGCACTTCGATCGTCTGGCCCGACATCGACTTCACGACATCGTCCGGACGCTGCGCCTTTGAGTCCGGCATGTTCTCCACAAGGCCGATCACGCCGACGGCGTTGACCTTCGCCTTGCGCGACGCAAGCGCCTGCATCGTTCCGACGACGGCCGCGGCACCGCCCATGTCGCCCTTCATGCCCATCATGCCTGCACCCGTCTTCAGCGACAGGCCGCCGGAGTCGAAGCACACACCCTTGCCGACGAAGGCGACCGGCGTGTCCGACTTCTTGCGCGCGCCGTTCCAATGCATGACGACAAGCTGGCTCTCGCAGTCGCTGCCCTGCCCCACGCCAAGCAGAGAGCCCATGCCGAGCTTCTTCATGTCCGCTTCGCCGAGAATGTCGACCTTGACGCCGAGTTTGGTGAGAAGTGTCTTCACGCGCCTTGCAAACTCTTCGGGATGCAGGACGTTCGGCGGCTCGTTCATCAGGTCGCGCGCCGTGGCGATGCCGTTGGCGACACCTTCGAGCAATGCCCAGTGCTTCTTCGCATCGGCCAGCGCGCCCGTGGCGATCGTCACGGTCTTCAGTTTGGACTCATACTCGTCCAGATTCTTGGTGCGGTACTTGTTGAAAGAGTAGCTGCGCAGGCGTGCGCCGAGCGCCAGATGCGCCGCGAGTTCGCCGGGCTTCAGCTTGGAACCCTTAGGGGCTTCGATCTCGTAAGTTGCGGCCGTCTCGCCGGCACTACTCAACCTTCCGTTGATCGAGGCCGAGAGATGTTCAGCCTTCGGTCCGTCGAAGTCCGCCGCCTTGCCCAGACCGACCAGAACAATGCGCGATGCTTTGATGCCCGCCGGCGCGAGGATTTCCAGAACCTGTCCGGACTTGCCCGTGAAGCGGCTCACCTTCAGCGCGCGGCTGAGCGCGCCGCCGGAGGCCTTGTCTGCCTTCTGAGCGGCGGCGGTCAACGTGCCGCCCTCCAGCGCAGCGACGACCCAGGCGCCAGCGTCCACCGATTGCGGTGCGGCAAAGGATAATTGCATCGTATCTCTCCCGAAAATGTTTGCGATGGCGTGACTTTATGGGGTCAATGAACGGTATAAGAGGCGGGCGCGCGGTCCAGGCATATTGTCGGACAACCGCGTATGAATGCTAGTTTAGGGCGAATCACAGAAGGGGCGAAAGGGCGTACACAAAAGTGTGCTGTCCGACGCCATAACGGCCGCAAGCGTGAAACTGCCGCGACTGTCGATTTATGTGCTGGGCCAGATGATCGGCCCGATTGCGCTTTTTGCCTTCCTGCTGACGGCAGTCATCTGGCTGACCCAGTCTTTGCGCCTGCTCGACCTCGTCATCAACCGCGGGCAGTCGGCGCCGACCTTCGTCTATCTCACGCTGCTCATCATCCCGAGCTTGCTCGTCATCATCCTGCCCATCGCCTATTTCGCCGGAACGCTGTTCGCGCTGAACAAGCTGAATTCGGACAGCGAGCTTGTCGTCATGTCGGCCGCCGGCTTCAGCCGCGCCCAGATCGCGCTGCCCGTGCTGATCGCTGCGCTCATCGTCATGGCTCTGACCTATCTTAACGGCCTCTATCTGATGCCGGCGGGGCAACGCGCGATGAAGGACAAGGTCGTCGACATCCGTGCCGACATCGGGGCTGCGCTTCTCAACGAAGGCGAGTTCAATACGCCCGCCGACGGCCTGACGGTCTTCATCCGCGAGCTCAACTCGGACGGGACGATCCGCGGCGTCATGGTGCATGACAACCGCAACAAGAGAACGCCGATCACCTATCTCGCCGTGCGCGGCCAGTTGGCGCAGACCCCGGGTGGCGCGCGCCTCATCATGTTCGACGGCACGGTGGAAGAGAGCGGACATTCTGGCGGCCAACTGACCGTACTCAAGTTCCAGCGCGACGTGTTCGATCTGGACCAGTTTGCCGGGCCGGCGCGCGCGACGGAGCGCGCCACGAGCGAGCGCTACCTTTCCGAACTCTTCGCTCCCAATCCCAAGCTGCCCGCGAAGCTGCGCAATGCCTATATTGCCGAAGGCCATAACCGCCTGTCGCAGCCGCTCTATTGCCTTGCCTTCGCGATGATCGCGCTCGCCGCCGTTCTGCGCGGACGCCGGGCGCGCGGCGCCAATGCTCTGCGCCTTGCGCTCGCAGCTCTCGCAGCCGCCATTGTGCGCATCGCCGGTTATGGCGTCCAGGGACTGGCGGTCGGAACGCCGTCGCTGATGTTTCTCTTCTACCTGATACCGCTTCTGGGCGCCGCGATTGCCCTGGCCGTGCTCGCCGGCTTCGTTCCGACGGGATGGTTCCGCCGCCGCGCGCCGGTCGAGGCTTTCACATGAGCTGGTCCTGGACGCTCTATCGCTATCTCGCCGAGCAGTTCCTCGCAGGCATCGCCATCGTCTACTCCGTCTTCCTGCTGCTGGCATTCTCGATCGACGTCGTCGACCTGACAAACCGTACCGCAGGTCACAATGTTTCGACGCTCGTCATCGTCGGCATGGCGATCCTGCAACTGCCGGACCTTGGCCAGAAGATGCTGCCCTTCGCAGTGCTTCTTGGCGGCGTGTTCGCGTTCGCGCGGCTTTCGCGCAGTCAGGAACTCGTCGCGATCCGCGCCGCCGGCATGTCGGCATGGGATTTCCTTGCGCCGCCGCTGGCGGTGGCCGCGGCGCTTGGAATCTTCGTCGTGATGATCATCACACCGATCTCCTCGCGCATGCTGGGACAATTTTCGGCTCTCGAGGCAAAGTACATCAAGGGCGAGGCGTCGCAGCTCGCTGTCTCGCGCAACGGCCTGTGGCTGCGCCAGGGCGACGAGACGCAGCAATCGGTGATCCATGCACTGCGCGTCACCGACCAGGGCGTTCATCTGGAAGACGTGATCGTCTTCCTGTATGGAGCCAACGACCATTTCGTCGGCCGCGTCGATGCCAAGTCCGCGCAGCTTCAGTCCGGCACATGGATGCTGAAGGACGCCTGGGTCAGCGGAACGGACGGAAGCCCCGTCCATCATGACGAATACAAACTGGAGACGACGCTGACGCCGGCACAAATCCAGGAAAGTTTTGCGCCGCCGGACACGCTGTCGTTCTGGCAGTTGCCCGGATTCATCCGCACGGCGCAGAATGCGGGCTTCTCGGCCATCCGGTATCAGCTCTATCTCTACACCCTTCTCGCCATGCCGGCGCTGTTTGCGGCGATGGTGTTCATGGCGGCGAGCTTTTCCGTGCGCGTCGGGCGCGGCGGCGGCCTGCCTCGCGTCATCCTGATCAGCGCGCTCGCAGGATTCGGAGTTTACTTCTTCAGCGAATTTTCCCGCGCTCTCGGCCAGACCGGCATCCTTCCCGTTGCGCTCGCCGCAACCGCGCCAGCCGTTGCTTCCATCCTGATCGGCATGACCCTCGTGTTCAATCAGGAGGACGGATGAGCCGCGCTCTCCTTCTTCTTGCAGCGATCATGTTTGTCCCGTTCTGCGCCGCGTATGGCGCGACGGAGACCGACATCAAGGGCCAGTTCCTGCTCCAGGCCGACGAGATGGACTATGACGTGGACAACCACGTCGTTACCGCACACGGCCATGTCGAGATCGACAGTGGCGGGCGCGTGCTTCTCGCCGACGATGTCACCTACGACCAGACGAACGACAAGATGGTCGCCAGCGGTCATGTCAGCATCACCGACGACAAGGGCAATGTCGCCTTCGCAGATCACGTGGAACTTCGCGACAAGATGCGCGACGGTGCGCTTCGAAGCTTCGCCGCGCTGATCGGAAAAAACGGCCGCCTTGTCGCCGCCAACGCCACGCGCAGCCAGGGACGTTTCACCGAAGCATTCGATGCGGCCTATACGCCGTGCAAGATCTGCAACCAGCCCGGCCAGCGCACGCCCGTATGGCGCGTCGAGGCGAACCACATCATCTACGATCAGTTGAAACACAGGATCGTGTTCAAGGGCGCGACCCTTGAGTTTCTCGACGTTCCGATCTTCTACACGCCGTACCTGACCGAACCCGATCCGACCGTGCACTATGCGTCAGGCATACTGACTCCGGACATCGGTCCTTCGACGTCGCTCGGCTGGTTCGCGCGCGTGCCGGTCTATGTCGCCCTGTCGCCCACCAATGACGCCACCATCACGCCGGAAATTACGACTCGCGCCGGCGCCGTGCTTGAGGGCGAGTACCGCGAACGCTGGCAGCGCGGCGGCCTGTGGCTTCAGAGCAGCATCGCCTACAACCCCAATGGCGGCATTTCCGGCCACCAGGTGCAGTGGTACGGCAGCCTGTTCGGCTCCGGACGCGTCCCGATCACCGACGACTGGACGACGGGCTATGACGCGCAGCTCACGTCGAACGACACGTACCTCAAGCGCTACGACTTCTCGCAGGCCGACCGGCTGGTGAACGACCTGTTCATCGAAGGCGACAATGGGCGCACGCGTTTCGCGATCACGGGATATTTCTTCCAGGGTCTGCGCGCCACGGACACCAGCGACATCATTCCGCTGGCGCTGCCGCTGGTCGAATTCAGCTACAACCCGCTCCATCACTGGCTCGGCGGACAGTTCCGCTTCGACTTCAACAGCGTTTCGCTCACGCGCGACATCGGCGTCGACAGCCAGCGCGCGACGGCTGAAGCACGCATGCGCTGGCCGACCATCCTTCCGGGCGGCCAGATGCTGACGCTGCAGCTCGATGCGCGCGGCGACTTCTATCATGTCAGCAATTCGCTGACGCCCGGCGTCGGCGACAAATTCATCTCGCGCGGCGTTCCCTACGCTGCGCTCGACTGGCGCTGGCCGTTCATCTCCAGCACGCAGGCGGGACGCGCCTTCATCGTTGAGCCGATCGCGCAGCTCATCCTGCAACCCTATGGTGGCAATCCGGCCGGCATTCCGAACGAGGACAGCGCGTCGTTCGAACTCGACCAGAACAACATCCTCAGCTTCGATCAGTTGCCGGGCTACGATCTTGTGGAGAGCGGGCCGCGCGCGAATTTCGGCCTGCACGCCCGCGCAGCGTTTGACTCCGGTTCGATCGATGCCGTGCTGGGCCAGACCTATCGGCTCAAGCCCGACCCGATCTTCGGTCCCGACTCAGGCCAGTCCGGCACGACGTCCGACATTGTCGGCCGCGTCAGCATGAAGTTCCTGCCCTATATCGATCTCACCGACAGCTTCGATGTTGATCGCAATGACGGCACCGTGCGGCGCCACGAAGTCTATCTTACCGGGATTTACGGACGCTCGACCGTGCAGGTCAGCTACGTGCAGTTGCCGGCCGAAGTGGTGACGCTCGGCCTGGGCGCCCGAGAGGAAATCAACGCACAGGCTGATATCAATTTTTACAGGAACTGGCAGGCATTCGGCGCGCTGCGCCGCGATCTTCTGGCCGGACAGATGCTGGATACCGAGCTTGGTCTCGGCTATGAGGACGAGTGTTTGGGTATATCCATCGCCTACCGGCGCAAATTCACGACCGACCGTGACGTGCCGCCTTCAACGACCTTTGTCTTCAGGTTCAACCTGAAAACCGGAGACGAAGCGATCACGCCGTTTAGCCTGTTCCCCGAAGACGTGTTCTCCCGTCCTTGAACCGCAGGCGAATTTGCTTATTCTCCCGGCCCGGTTCGGGGGCGAGCGCGTAAACCATTGAGATTGCTGCCGAAGGGCCGAGACTTGAGCCATAAACACAACTTCTATGTCGTTTTCGGGTTGGCGCTGCTGCTTGGCGCCACGCCGGCGCTCGGCAAACATCATAAGCCCAATGCGGCTGCTCCAGCCGCTCCAGCAGCCGCGCCTGCGACGCCCGGCACCGCGCCGCCGTCACCGCCGGCCGGCGCCGCGATCCAATCCGACACGGGTCCGGCAGACGGCGTTGCCGCGATCGTCAACGACGCGATCATCACCGAGTACGATCTTCGTCAGCGCATCCTGCTGTTCGTCTCGACATCCGGCCTGCAACCGACCCCGGAGATTCTGACCAAGCTTCGCAGTCAGGTCCTGACGCAGCTCGAAACCGAGCAGCTCCAGATTCAGGAAGCGCGCAAGAAGGGCATCACGGTCTCGCCGACCGACGTCGACAAATCGATCGAGCGCATCACGAGCGACAACCACATGTCCAAGGATCAGCTGGCCGACCTGTTGAAGAAAAGCGGCGTCGACATGTCCACGCTGCGCGCCCAGATCGCCGTGCAGATCGCCTGGCAGAAGGCCGTCGAGGACGAGTTCTCGGATCGCGTGAACATCACGCCCGCCGACATCGACGCGGAGCTTGCGCGTCTTCAGGAAGGCGCCAACAAGCCGCACTTCCAGGTCTCGGAAATTTTCCTCGCGGTCGACAATCCCGAAGTCGACGCCAAGGTTCTGAAGGACGCACAGGACATCGAAACGCAGCTTCAGTCCGGCGCGAGTTTCGGCACTGTGGCGCGCCAGTTCAGCCAGAGCCCGACGGCGGCATCCGGCGGCGACCTCGGCTGGGTGCATGAGGGTCAGCTCCCGGCCGAAGTCGACGATGCGCTGCAGCACATGCAGGTCGGCGCAGTATCGCCGCCGATCCGTTCGTCGGGCGGCTACTACATTCTGGGTTTGCGCGACCGCCAGGAAGGTTACGGAACCAAGCTGCCCGATCCGGCGACGCAAAAGCCCGTCGGGCCCCTGACGGTCCAGCGCGTGCTGCTGCCGCTTGGTCCAACTCCGCCCAAGCAACTTCTGGAAAATGCGATGAAGATAGCGGTCCAGATCCACGATCACGTCAATGGCTGCGAGACGTTGCCCAAGATCGCGCAGCAGATCCACGGCATGGTCGTGCAGGATCTTTCCAAGATGGGAATCAAGATCTCCGATCTCAGCCCCGAAATTCAGGGCGCCATCGAGAAGGCCGGGCCGGGCGAAGCAACTCCGCCGTTCACCTCGCCTGCAGGCATTGAGATGATGGTTCGTTGCGACAAGCGCGCGCCGACCATCACCGCGTACACGATTCCTTCGCGCCAGCAGATCGAAGAGCAGCTCTTCGACCAGCAGATCACGATGCTCTCGCGGCGCTATATTCGCGACCTGCGGCGCAACGCCAATGTCGAAACCCGCTAAGAGAGCCGGCGCCGACGGACCGATCCTCGTGACGATGGGCGAGCCGGCCGGCATTGGCCCGGAGATCGCGGTCGCTGCATTCAACGCTCTCGGCGGACATGCCGGCCCGCATCCGATCAGGCTGGTCGGCGATCCGGGTGTTTTCAAAAGCTGCGGTCTTGCGGACGCAGGCGCCGTCGTTGCGACAAAGGCGGCGGCTCTCCGCGTTCCAGGGCAAGCCTCACCGCAAAATGTGCCGGCTGTCATCGAAGCCATCGAGATGGCCGTCGCAATGGCGCAAGACGGCCGCGCGGCGGCCATCGTCACTGGGCCGATCAACAAGGCCGTGCTGATGCATGCCGGCTTCAAATATCCCGGACATACCGAATTCCTCGAGGCGCTGACCGGAGCGCCGCGTGCCGTCATGATGCTGGCGAGCGATCAGCTCCGCGTCGTGCCGCTGACGATCCACACTCCGCTGTCATTGGTGCCGGCCGCGATCACGTCCGCTGCGATCGTTGAGACTGGCGAGATCATTCTGGCGTCGCTCAAGAAATATTTCGGCATCGTCGTGCCGCGCCTTGCCGTCAGCGGACTCAATCCGCACGCCGGCGAAGACGGCGAACTGGGCAGGGAGGAAACCAACCTCATCGCCCCCGCCGTCGCCGCACTCAAGGCGCGCGGCCATGACGTGCGCGGGCCCCTGCCTGCCGACACGATGTTCCATGCCGAAGCACGCGCCGCGTTCGATGCGGCGCTGTGCATGTATCACGACCAGGCGCTCATCCCGATCAAGACATTGTCCTTCTGGGATGGCGTGAACGTCACGCTCGGCCTCCCGATCATCCGCACCTCGCCCGATCACGGCACGGCGTTCGACATCGCCGGCGCCGGAAAGGCCGATCCGCGCAGCATGATCGCCGCCATCCGCATGGCTGCCAGTATGGCTGATGCCCCAGCCTGATCCTCTTCCGCCGCTGCGCGAGGTGATCGCGGCGCATGATCTGCGCGCGAAGAAATCACTCGGCCAGAATTTTCTCTTCGACCTCAATCTGACGCGGCGCATCGCGCGCGCGGCCGGGCCGCTCGACAACAGCACGATCTATGAAATCGGTCCGGGTCCTGGCGGACTTACGCGCGCGCTTCTCGCCGAGGGCGCGCGCCGCGTCGTGGCTGTGGAACGCGATGATCGCTGCCTGCCCGCACTCGCCGACATCGCAGAGGCCTATCCGGGCAGGCTGCAGGTCGTTTCCGCAGATGCGCTCAAGATCGATGAGCGCGAACTTTTCGGAACCGAGCGCGTGCGCATCGCCGCCAACCTTCCCTACAACATCGGCACCGCGCTTCTGGTGAAGTGGCTGACGGCGCCCAACTGGCCGCCCTTCTGGGACAGCCTGACTTTAATGTTCCAGCGCGAGGTTGCGATGCGCATCGTCGCCAAGCCGGACAGCGAGGCCTATGGCCGCCTGTCTGTCCTTGCGCAGTGGCGCACGACGCCGAAGATCCTGTTCGATGTTTCGCGCAGCGCGTTTGTGCCGCCGCCCAAGATTACCTCCAGCATCGTGCGGCTGGAGCCGCTGGCCGAACCCGTCGCGCCGACAAAGTTGGACGACCTGGAAAAAATCACTTCTGCCTCTTTCGGCCAGCGCCGCAAGATGTTGCGCCAAAGCCTGAAAACGCTCTCCGCCGACGCCGAGGACCGCATCCGTGCCGCAGGCATCGACCCGACCGCGCGCCCCGAGCAGCTTTCCGTAGCGGAGTTTGCGAGCCTGGCGCGCCAGTTCGCGGCCTGATCCGGCGCGACAGCACGACCTTTCTCGGCAGGCATGACAAGGCGGGTTTGGCCATGCCACAGTGACGGCAAGACAAAAATCCAAGGGAGAGACACGCATGCAAAGCCAGGCGATCACGGAGTTCGGCAAGCCGCTGCAACTCGTCGAAACACCGACACCGACGCCCACCGGCACCGAAGTCCTGCTCAAGGTCCACAATGCCGGCGTGTGCCATTCCGACGTCCATATCCATGACGGCTATTTCGACATGGGCGGCGGCGCCAAGCTGCCGATGGCGAACATGAAGCTGCCGCACACGCTGGGTCACGAGATCGAGGGCGAAGTCGTCGCGATCGGACCGGACGTCAAGGACGTGAAGGTCGGCCAGCGCTATGCCGCGTTCCCGTGGATCGGCTGCGGCAAGTGCCCGTCATGCCTGCGCGGCGAGGAAAATCTGTGCGTCGGCGGACCGCGCCAGCTCGGCTGCTCCAACGGCTGCCCGGGCGGCTACGCGACGCACGTCATGGTTCCGCATTCGAAGTACCTGATCGATTACGGCAAGACCGACCCGGCTCTCGGCGCGGCTTACATGTGCTCAGGCCTCACCGCCTACTCGGCGATGAAGCGCGTCGGCCCGCTTGGTCCCGACGATCAGGTTCTGGTGCTCGGCGTCGGCGGCGTCGGCATGATGGGCGTGCAGTTCGCCAAGGCGATGTTCCACAAGGGGCCGCTCGCGGCGGACATCGACGACGGCAAGCTCGATGCCGCCAAGAAGGCGGGCGCAAGCGCGGTCTACAACACCAAGGATCCGGAAGCGGCCAAGAAGCTGATGGCCGACACCAAGGGCGGCGCCTATGCCGTCGTCGACTTTGTCGGTTCCGAAAAAAGCTTCGCCTACGCAAGCCAGGCTGTCCGCCGCGGCGGCAAGGTGATCATCGTCGGACTGTTCGGCGGCGCGATGTCGATGCCGATCCCGATGTTTCCGTTCCGCACGATCTCCATCGGCGGCTCGATGACGGGTTCGCTCGGCGAGACCAAGGAGATGATGGAACTTGTGAAGGCGGGCAAGGTCGATCCGATCCCGTTCAGCAAGCGTCCGCTCAGCGCCGCGAGCCAGACGCTCGACGACCTGCGCGAAGGCAAGATCACGGGGCGCGTCGTCCTGACTCCCTAAGCGGTTTGCGGTCCTCGTCCTTCGACACGCTCAGGATGGGGGCCGCGTACTCACAACCTCATGCTGAGCCCGTCGAAGCATGAGGACGGAGGTGCAAACATGCCCGAAGCCATTCTCGAACCGGACCTGCCGATCGTCGATCCGCATCATCACATGTGGGACCGTCCGACGGAGATCCTGCGCAACCTGCCGCCGTCCGAACACGGCTTCATGGACATTATCCGCAACACGCCGCGCTACCTGCTCGAGCAACTGCTTGCCGACCTGAAGAGCGGACACAATGTGCGCGGAACGATCTACATGGAGTGCGGCGCGATGTACCGCGCCGACGGCCCCGATGCGCTGAAATGCGTCGGCGAGACCGAGTTCGTGAACGGCGTCGCAGCAATGACGGCAAGCGGCCTCTACGGCGATGTGCGCGCCTGCGCCGGCATCGTCGGCCATGTCGACCTGCGCATCGGCGATGCGGCGGAAGACGTGCTGCGCTCGCATATCGCGGCCGGTCATGGCCGCTTCCGCGGCATCCGCCATAGCGCGTCGTACGACGCCGATCCAGGTGTTCTCGGCCCTCTCGCGGGGCGCGCCACGGGTGGTCTCTATCTCGACGCGACGTTCCGCCAGGGCTTCAAGCACCTGCACAAGCTCGGCCTGTCGTTCGACGCCTGGCTGCTTGAGCCGCAACTGCCCGACCTGATCGATCTCGCGCGTGCCTTCCCCGACACGACCATCGTGCTCGACCATGTCGGCACGCCGCTCGGGATCGGCTCGTACAAGGGCAAGCGCGAGGAGCGCTTCGGCATTTGGCGCGACAACATCAAGGCGCTGTCCAGGTGTCCGAACGTCTTCGTGAAGGCCGGCGGCCTGCCAATGCCCTTCGCCGGCTGGAAGATGCGCATGGCCGAGCCCGATCCGACATCGGAGACCCTCGCCAAGCAGTGGAAGCCCTATCTCGAAACGGTCATCGAAGCGTTCGGCGCCGACCGCTGCATGTTCGAGAGCAACTTCCCGGTCGACCGCTTCGGCTGCGATTACGTTTCGCTGTGGAACGCGTTCAAGCGCGTCGCGGCGAACTATTCGGTAGCCGAGAAGACCGCGCTCTTCAGCGGCACGGCGAAGAAGGTCTATCGGGTGAACATCAACTGACCTCCTCCCCGCAAGGGGGAGGTGATTCATTTCGTCAGTCCCGCCACGAAATCACCGACGCCGATCAGACGGGTGCGGCGGGCGCGTTCGGCATCGAGGATCGACTTGATCTGCGCCAGCGCGCGGTCGACGTCGCGGTTGACGACGACATAATCATATTCCGGCCAGTGGCTGATTTCGCTGCCGGCCTTGGCCATGCGCTTGGCGACGATCTCGTCGGTGTCCTGCGCGCGCGTCCTGAGGCGGCGTTCGAGTTCGTCGTGACTCGGCGGCAGGATGAACACGCTGACCACGTCGTCCCGTGCCTTTTCTCCCAGTTGCTGCGTACCCTGCCAGTCGATGTCGAAGAGCACGTCGCCGCCTGCGGCCAACGTTTGCGTCACCGGCTTTTTCGGCGTGCCATAGCGATGTTCGAACACCGTGGCATGTTCGAAGAAGGCATCCGCCTTGACCATCTCCTCGAACTTTGCGGGCGTGACGAAATGATAGTCCTTGCCGTCGACTTCGTTGGGACGCCTGGCGCGAGTCGTCGCCGACACGGACATGACGATGCCGGGGTCGGACTCCAGCAACTTGCGCGACAGCGTCGTCTTGCCTGCGCCCGACGGCGAGGACAGGACCAGCATCAGCCCGCGGCGTTTGATCTCTCCGCTCATTCGACGTTTTGCGCCTGCTCGCGGAACTGATCGATCGTCGCCTTGAGCGCGAGGCCGATGCGCGTCAGAGCGATGTCGGACGATTTCGAGCAAAGCGTATTCGCCTCGCGGTTGAACTCCTGCGACAGGAAGTCGAGCTTTCGGCCGATCGCCTCGCCGGAAGCCATCAGAACGCGCGCTTCATGGACATGCGCATGCAGCCGGTCGAGTTCCTCGCGAATGTCCGCCTTCACGGCCAAGAGCGCGGCTTCCTGCGCGAGCCGGTCCTCCGAGATGCCGCTTCCAGAAAGCATTTCCTGCACCTGCGCGGCCAGACGGTCACGCAGCGCCTGCGGCTGCATTGAGGCAAGACTCGCCGCCTCCTTCGTCAGTTTCCCGATATCGTCCATCTGCGCGGCGAGCACGGCGTGCAGCTTCTGTCCTTCCGTCGCGCGGGCGCGCACCAGCGCATCGAACGCAGTCGCCAACGTCTCGATGATCGCCGCATCGCGCATGCCGCGTTCCGGCGCCTCGAGCGGCAGGGCGTCGTCCTGCACGATCACCCCCTTGAGGGCGAGAAGACCGTCGACTCGCGCCGGCGCAAGACCCGTTTCGGACGCGACTTCCTGCGCGATGCGCACGGCGGCGGCCAGTGCCACCGGATCCACCTTGAGCGCACGTACGGACTCGCTGGCCTCGAAAGTGAGCTGCACCTGGAGCGAGCCGCGCTTGAAGCGTTCATTCGCCAACTGCCGCGCTACCGCCTCGATCCCGTCGAAGCCCGGCGGCAGGCGCAGGCGCAGATCAAGGCCGCGGCCATTGACGCTCTTGGCTTCCCAGCGCCAGCGCGCGCCTTCGCGGCTGCCGTGCGCCTCGGCAAATCCTGTCATGCTCACAATGGTCATAGCGACTCCGATGATGCGGAACGATAAACCCGCATCCGCCCCGCGCAAGTGCGCTTATTTGTGACCGGCAGCTCGCTCGCGGGCGCGCAGGGCGGCCACGTTCCTGGTCTGGTCGGCAATGTTGGCCGAGAAGACATGGCCGCCGTTTCCAGCCGCAACGAAATAGAGATCCTTCGACGTGCCCGGATCGAGCACCGCTTCGAGAGAATCCTTGCCGGGATTGCAGATCGGCGTCGGCGGCAAGCCCGCGATCACATAGGTGTTGTAGGCCGTCGCCTTCACCAGTTCACCCTCGCGGATGCCGCGTCCGAGCGGATAGCCGCCGGAGATCGTATAGATGATCGTCGGATCGGATTGCAGCTTCATACCCATGCGCAGGCGATTGACGAAGATCGCCGCGATGTGGCGCCGCTCGTCCGGCAGCGACGTCTCCTTCTCGACGATGGAGGCGAGGATGACGGCTTCCTGGGGCGTCTTGAACGGCAGACCTGCGGCACGCGCGGCCCAGAGTTTCGCCACCAAGTCGCTCTGCGCCTTTTGCATGCGCGCGACGATGTCGGCGCGGGTCGTGCCGCGGGTGAAGAGATAAGTCTCCGGCAACAACGTCCCTTCCGCCGGCGTCGCAACCATCTCGCCGGTCAGAACGGGATCGGCGGCGACGAGCTTGGCGATCATGTCGCTGGTCAGACCTTCCGCGGCAGTGATCTTGTGCTGGATCGACTTGCCCTCGATCAGGATGTCCATGATGTCGGACATGCTGGCGCGGCTGGGAATCGCGAATTCGCCCGCCTTCAGGCCCGACGCCGTGTGACGCAGGCGCACGCCCAGCATGAACAGATCCGGACTTTCGATAACGCCCGCGTCTGCGAGTTCCTGAGCGATGCCGTGCAGCCCGACGCCGGACTTGATCACCACGTCCGTCTCGCTCGCATTGTTCGCAGCCGACGGGCCGGCGCCGCTGAAATTGGCGTTCTCCCACGCGAGTGCGCCGGCAACGATCACGCCAAGAACGAAGAGAAACACCAGAATGCGGACCATGGAGCGACCACGGATGGGAGGCCTAGCCGGCCTTGGTGAAGATCAACGCTGCATTGGTACCGCCGAAGCCGAACGAGTTCGACATCGTCGCCCGCACCTGACGCTTCTTGGCGACAAGCGGAACGAGATCGAGCGGCGTTTCGACATCCGGATTATCGAGATTGATGGTCGGCGGGACGATCTGGTCGCGCATGGCAAGCAGACAGAATATCGCTTCTACGGCTCCCGCTGCGCCCAGCAGATGCCCGATGGAGGATTTGGTCGACGACATGGCGGTTTGCGCCGCACTGTTGCCGAGGAACCGTGCCACTGCGCCGGCTTCGATGCCGTCAGCCATGGTCGAGGTGCCGTGGGCATTCACATAGTCGATGTCGGACGCGGCAAGGCCCGACCGCTTCAGTGCCATCTTCATCGCGCGGAAGCCGCCATCGCCGTCTTCCGACGGAGCGGTTATGTGATAGGCGTCGCCGGACAGGCCGTAGCCCTTCACCTCGCCATAGATTTTCGCGCCGCGCGCCTTGGCGTGCTCGTATTCCTCTAGGATGACGGCACCTGCGCCCTCGCCCATGACGAAGCCGTCGCGATCCTTGTCATAGGGACGCGAAGCGCGCTCGGGCTGGTCGTTGAAAGCAGTGCAAAGCGCGCGGCAGGCGTTGAAGCCCGCGATGCCGAGACGGCAGATCGCTGCTTCCGAACCGCCCGCCAGCATCACGTCCGCATCATCGAACGCGATCAGGCGCGCCGCGTCGCCGATGGCGTGCGCACCCGTGGCGCAGGCCGTGACGACGGAATGGTTGGGTCCCTTGAATCCATGCTCGATGGAGGCGTAGCCGGAAATCAGGTTGATCAGGCGGCCGGGAATGAAGAACGGCGAGAGCCGGCGCGGGCCTTTTTCGTTCAGCAGCAGCGCGCCTTCCTCGATGCCAGGAAGTCCGCCGATGCCGGAGCCGATCAGCACCCCGGTACGCTGGCGTTCTTCTTCGGTCTTGGGCTCCCAGCCAGAATCCTTCACCGCCTGCTTGGCGGCGGCCAGGCCGAAGATGATGAAATCATCCATGCGGCGCTGTTCCTTGGCGTCGACCCATTGATCGGCATTGAACGTGCCGTCGGAGCCATCGCCCCGCGGAACGTCGCACGCGATCCTGGTGCCAAGGTCGTCGGTCTTGAATTTCGTGATCTTGCGCGCGCCGGATTTCCCGGCGAGCAGGCGCGACCAGGTCTCTTCGACACCGCAGGCGAGCGGCGTGACAAGACCAATTCCTGTTACGACGACTCTACGCATCGGTGTGGTGATGAGCGAAATTCAAGCCGCCGCGGACTTGTCGATGTACTTGACGGCGTCGCCGACGGTGACGATGGACTCCGCCGCGTCGTCGGGGATTTCGATGCCGAATTCCTCTTCGAACGCCATAACGAGCTCGACCGTGTCGAGGCTGTCCGCGCCGAGATCTTCAATGAAGGACGCGGTGTCGGTGACCTTGTCGGCATCCACATTGAGGTGCTCGACAACGATCTTCTTCACGCGTTCCGCCGTATCGCTCATGGTATTGTAAGCCTCTCCTTGATGATCCTGCTGGGTGTGTCGTCGGCCCGCAGGGTGGGCCCTCACTGTTAGGAAGCCTGTGGGGGTTGGCGGTTTTCGTAACACAAAGACCGGGCAACCGCTACAAGACGGTTAAGCTATTGATATGACAATCAGATCATCGCCATTCCGCCATTGACCTGAAGGGTCGCGCCGGTGACGTAGGCTGCTTCGTCACTCGCCAGATAGACCACGGCAGCCGCGATTTCGGCAGGATTTCCCATGCGCCCTGCGGGGATTCGCTGGCTGATGGTCTCTTTCTGCTGATCGGTCAGGACGTCGGTCATGGCCGTCTGGATGAAGCCCGGCGCCACGGCGTTGCAGGTGATGTTGCGCGAGGCGACCTCTGCCGCGATCGACTTGGTCATGCCGACGAGGCCTGCCTTGGCGGCCGCGTAATTTCCCTGTCCGGGATTGCCGGTCTCGCCGACGATCGACGTGATCGAAATGATGCGGCCCCAGCGCTTCTTCATCATGCCGCGCAGAACGGCGCGCGACAGGCGGAAGGCGGCGGTCAGATCGACCGCGATGACCTGATCCCACTCATCGTCCTTCATGCGCATGAAGAGATTGTCGCGCGTGATGCCAGCATTGTTGACGAGTATGTCGATCGGCGCGCCGGCTGCGGCTTCCGCGGCCTTGGGCAGCGCTTCGACCGAATCCTTGTCGCCGAGATTGCACACGGCGACGAACGCGCGGCTGCCGAGTTCGGCCTTCACCTTTTCGAGCGCATCGGCCCGCGTGCCTGAAAGGACGACCGTCGCGCCCTGCGCATGCAGCGCCTTGGCGATCGCGCCGCCGATACCGCCGGACGCGCCGGTGACGAGTGCAACTTTTCCCGTGAGATCGAACATCACAGCGTCTTCACAAAGGCTTCGATGTCGGCCGGCGTGTCGAGAGTCATGGTCTGCAGATCCTCGTCGGTGCGTTTGACCATTCCGGTGAGCACCTTCGCCCCTCCGGCTTCGACCGTAGTCTCAACGCCCAGCGCGCGAAACGCCAGAACGCTTTCGCGCCAGCGCACGCGGCCCGTGACCTGCTCGACCAGCAAACGACGGATCGTTTCGGGCTCGGACGTTTCGGCGGCCGTAACATTGGCGATCAGCGGCACGGCGAGCGGGCGGATCGTCACCGCCGCGAGGGCTTCACGCATCTTGTCGGCGGCCGGTTGCATCAGCGGACAATGGAACGGAGCGGAGACGTTGAGCGCCATGGCGCGTTTGATCCCCTTGGCCTTGGCGACTTCCGGCGCCTTGTCGATGGCGGCCTTTGTGCCGGAGATGACGACCTGTCCCGGCGCATTGTCGTTGGCGACGACGCAGACGCCACCGGTTGCGGCGGCGCATTCTCTTGCCAGTTCTTCGGCCTGATCGATCTCTGCACCGAGCAGCGCGCTCATGCCGCCCTGACCGACCGGCACCGCGGTCTGCATCGCCTGTCCGCGCGCTTTCAAAAGACGCGCCGTATCGGCGAGCGTGAATGCTCCCGCCGCGCACAACGCAGTGTATTCGCCGAGCGAGTGACCGGCGACGAGGCGCGCATGCTTGGCGAGCGAAAAGCCCGCTTCGCGTTCCAGGATGCGCATGATCGCAAGGCTTGCCGCCATGATCGCTGGCTGGGCATTTTCAGTCAGGACGAGATCGCTCTCCGGCCCTTCCCACATCAGTCTGGAGAGTTTCTGGTTCAACGCGTCGTCGACTTCCTGGAAGACTTCGCGCGCGGCGGCGAACGTGTCGGCGAGAGCCTTGCCCATGCCGACGGCCTGGCTGCCCTGTCCGGGGAAAATGAATGCTCGAGTCATGGGAGCGTGAAAAAGACCAAGGGGGCGTGCGTGTCAAGCACTGGCTGTCACACCTCCATCCGCGTGAATTTTTCGAGCGCCTGGGCGCGGCCGGCGAAGGTGAGCGCGCGGCCGATGACGACGACGAGAATAGCGGCAATGACGAGCGCGCCGGCCAGCACGCCGAGACCTGCGGAATAGCCGCCCGTATGGCTCTTCAGCCAGCCCATGAGATAGGGCCCGAAGAAGCCCCCCGTGTTGCTGATCGAATTGATCAGGGCGATTCCGCCGGCCGCTGCCGTGCCGCCGAGAAACGACGTCGGCAGCGTCCAGAACACCGCAAGCGCCGCATAGATTCCACACGCGGCGATGGTGAGCGAGATCAGCACCGCGACAGGCGTGTGCAGCAGCGCCGCACCTATCAATCCCGCTGCGCCGAGTAGTGCGGCGGACGAAATGTGCCAGACACGCTCATTGCGTGCATCGCTCGACATGCCCCAGATCACCATCACCACGGAACTGACAAGGTAGGGCGCCGCGACGACGAATCCGGTTTCCAGGTTCGAAAAGCCCATCTCCTTGACCATCTGCGGCAGCCAGAGATTGAGGCCATAAAGTCCCAGAACGATTCCGAAATCCGGAACCGCCAAAAGCCACACGCGCGGATCGCTCAGCATCGGCAAAAGTCTGGTGTGCGTGCCCTGCTGCTCGCGCGCCAGCGCCGCTTCGACAACGGATTTCTCTCTGTCGCTCAGCCAAGATGCCTTTGAAGGCCGGTCCGGCATCCACACAAGCACTGCAAGGCCGAGCAGCACGGACGGCAGGCCTTCCAGCAGGAACAGCCACTGCCAGCCGTGCAGGTGGAAATTCCCTTCAACACCAAGAATGAAGCCGGACACCGGTCCGCCGACAACGCTGGCCAGAGGTACTGCAGCGAGAAACAGCGCAATGAACCGCGCGCGCGTCGCCGTCGGAAACCAGTACGTCAGATAGAGAACCATTCCGGGAAAGAACCCGGCCTCGGCAAGACCCAGCAGAAAACGCACGACATAAAAACTGAATGCACCCTGCACGAAGGCCGTCGCCATGGAGACGAGACCCCATGTCAGCATGATGCGGCAGATCCACAGCCTCGCGCCGACCTTCTCGAGAATGATGTTCGAAGGAACCTCGAACAGAAAATATCCGAAGAAGAAAATGCCGGCGCCAAACCCGTAGACCTCCGGCGAAAAACCGAGGTCCTTGTTCATCGTCAGCGCCGCGAATCCGACATTCACGCGGTCGAGAAAGCTGACCACATACAGAAGCGCCATGAACGGTATGAGCCGCCGCGCAGCCTTGGCGAAGACCCGCCCTGCTTCCGTATCCATATGTCCCGTCAGATGTGTGCGCCGCAGACGGCCACTATGCGCAACCCGAACGGCGCGGCAACCGCCCGACGCAACTAAATGACAGCTCCGTCATTCATGGAAGGTTCACGGCCACATTGCGCCTGTCGGCCTGTGAGGACCTTTCGTTACGGAGTATAAGTACAAATCAGGGGCGTTGCTTTGTTTCGTCACTCCACAAACCAGAGGGATCCATGAAAGCAATCATCGCATCTGTATTCGCATTGGGACTGCTTGGCGCGTCCGTTTCGTCGGCGGAAGCCCTGACAATCCACATCGGTCCTGGCCACTACCATGGCTGGCACCACCACCATTGCTGGGGCTGGGGCTGGCGTTATCACCATCGCTTCTGCCGCGGTTGGCGTTAACGGTTGAAGGTTTTGCCGGGGTTTCCCGGCGGTTGCAGGCGCGGACGGGCTTTTTGGCCCGGCCGCGCCATTGCTTTTGGGGTCCGGGGTTGCCCTTGGCTGCCTCATTCCCTATAAGCCGCGCCTTCTAGCGGCTGCGGTCGCGGGGAGCCCCTTTTCAGAGGGGTCAGCGCATTGTGCGCGGTCCTCGCGATCCAAAGCAGTGATGGGTGCCCGCCCGGATCTGTTCCGCAGCCAGAACAAAGGGACCGACATGGCTCTTTACGAGCATCTCCTGATCGCGCGCCAGGATATCAGCGCGCAACAGGTCGACGCACTGGCGACCCATCTCAAAACCATCGTCGAAGGCGAAGGCGGCAAGGTCGAGAAGCAGGAATATTGGGGCCTGCGCGGGCTGGCGTATCGCATCAAGAAGAATCGCAAGGGGCACTATGTGCTCCTCAACATCAACGCGCCGTCGAAGGCCGTCGTCGAACTGGAGCGTCAGCTCAAGATCAACGAAGACGTGCTGCGCTACATCACCGTGAGCGTGGATGCGTTCGAGATCTCCTCGAGCAAGGCCCGCCGCGACGATCGCCCGGAAGGCGAGCGCAAGGCTGAAGGCGCCGAAGGGGAGTTGGCACAATGAGCTATGGTGGTGAACGTTCGGGCGGTGCTGGCCGCGATCGCGACGGCGGCGGACGTGACGGCGGTCGCGGCGAAGGCGGACGCGGTGGTGAAGGCGGAGCCGGCGGACAGCGCCGTCCCTTCTTCCGCCGCAAGAAGACATGCCCCTTCTCAGGCGCCAATGCGCCCAAGATCGACTACAAGGACGTCAAGCTGCTGCAGCGGTTCATTTCCGAGCGCGGCAAGATCGTTCCGAGCCGCATCACGGCGGTGTCCAACAAGAAGCAGCGCATCCTCGCCAACGCCATCAAGCGCGCGCGGTTCATGGCGTTGCTGCCTTACGTGATCAGCTGAGCGGGAGAGCAACATGCAAGTCATTCTGCTTGAACGCGTCGAAAAGCTCGGCCAGATGGGCGACGAGGTGAAGGTGAAGGACGGGTTCGCCCGCAATTTCCTGTTGCCTGAGAAGAAGGCTCTCCGCGCCACGAAAGCCAACCGTGAATACTTCCTGGGTCAGAAGGCCCAACTCGAAGCGCGCAACCTGGAACAGAAGAAGGAAGCCGAGGCCGTCGGCAAGAAGCTCGATGGCAAGAGTTTCACGCTGATCCGCCAGGCAGGCGACCGCGGCCAGCTTTACGGTTCGGTCAGCCCGCGCGACATCGCCGATGCCATCTCGGCCGGCGGCGTGTCGGTCAATCGCACGCAGGTGCCGCTCGACCAGGCGATCAAGACGATCGGCCTGTTCACCATCGGCGTCCGTCTGCATCCGGAGGTCCGCGTGAAGGTCACGATCAACGTGGCGCGCAGCGAAGACGAAGCCGAGCGTCAGGCGCGCGGCGAAGACGTTCTCGCCGAGCGTACGGAACAGGAAGAGGCCAAGGTGGCCGCCGAAGACCTGTTCGAAGAAGGCGCAGCCCCGAAGCCGGAAGGCGAAGAGGAAGCCTGAACCGTCTCGGTCCGTGCAAAAAAGTTCAGGGCGCGATGTCAGGCATCGCGCCCTTTCTTTTTTCTGGACTCTCTCGAATGGCCGCTACCGCTGAGCGGTCGCGGCGAGAAACAGGACAAAGGCCGCGAGGGCCGCGCATGTCCTGATCGTATCCAGCCGCTCCCACTTTTCCACGAGCGTGCGCCAGTTGGCCGGCGGCGCGGCCGCATCCCAACTGAGCGCGGCCTCGTTGATCGGTACCGTCCCGCCCAGCGTGACCGAAATGAACGTGACGAGCGCGACAAGAGCGGCGCAGCGCAAGTCGAACGCACGGCCATAACGGCCGAGCCATGTGACGACTGCACCCGTCAGGATCGTCAACCCGAACAGGATCGGCACGGCGACGCGCAAGCGCAGGATCAGGGCCTTGCGCAATTCGATGTGCGGCTGGTCCGCGAGTCCGGCGAGTGGCGCGCGCACGCCAAAGCTGATCATGAGTTCCTCGCCCGCAAGAAGTCCGGCGAAAAAGAGATTTACGAGACTGAGGATTTGAACGGTCATCTCATGCCCTCCCCGCGACGCCGAAGCGAACCGCCGTACATCATTGGCGGGGCGCTGGACTTATCCAACACTTTCTTGTCTAGGCACCCGCGCTTTTTCAGCTTTTCCGCCGCGCCGGTTTCGTTCCCACGCGCGCGGACGTTCGATAACTTGGTCCGGCGGGAATTTGGCCAGAATCTTCTGCCGTAAAAGATCAGCCTCCCCTTGGTGCTGTCCTAATTCGCACGTCAGTGTCCTAGTTTGTTCTGTGGGGCGTCCGAATTTGACGGTGCTTGAATAACAAACCCCATTCGAGGAAACACACCCGTCTTCTGAAGCAAGACAATCGCCCTGGCGTTCCCGACGAGGCCAACGCCCGGAGCGGAAACCCACTTCACGGCTGGCCTTGGATTGCGTGCTTTGGCGTCAAGCAAAGCCTTCCGCAATAAGTCGGCATCAGTATAACGTTTGCCTTCTAACTGAATCGACCCATCAGCTCTCGCTACAATTTCAATGGACGCTGGCTGGAGATGTGTCGCCGCAAAACATTGCGGGGACAGCAGAGCTATTGCCGATGCGACCAAAATCGCTCGCATTCTTCCTCCCCGACACACATTCACAAAGTGAAGATGACTACTGAGTTGTGTCCTTGTAGATCAACTTGAAGCTGCCCTCCAAGAGTTGAAGCCAGAGTTTGCGTTCGATTTCAGGCCACACTTCGCCAGACTTCGGAAGACGCGCAAGCAGTCCTTGAATAATCGGGTCAACTCCCTTTCCACCTCCGCCTCCGTTGCCGCCGGTCTCATTTTTCTTCTCGCCGTCCTCCTTCTCTTCGACATCGGGTTTCTCGTCGTCTCGCGAAGCAACCGCGGGCATCACGAGCCGATTTTTCCCATGCTCAAAGAAGCCTGCTTGTTCGGCGGATTTCTCAAAAACCTGTCGCGCGCGCCCCTTCTGCTTTTCGGCGACGCCCATTCCAACGATATCACGCTCAAATGCAGCAGCAGGCGGGATCACACCGCCCTTGTAGTCTTGATACACACGAGCGTAGAGCGGGACGCTCATAAACGCCTTGGCGCGCGCCTCACGCTCGCGCTGCGGATCGACGACCATCTTTCCGAGCGTGGCAAGCTTGTGCTGGCCACTCGCGGTCTCGACTAGTTGGAACATTCGAGCGGCAGAAAGCTGGACTCGATAGCCACTGCTCTTAGGACTCATGTTGAGCCACGCAGCAAGTTGCACGTCATCGCAATCTCCGGAGCCCGCGTGCGAATGGATAGCGCGCGCAACGTCTATCGCGTCGTTCAAATTGTTGTATGGAAACCCGATGGTGGAACGGTCGCGACCCTCCGCACCATCCTCCAACTGGACCGTCTTTGCCTCGCCGGAGGCAGTGTTCTCGCCAGACATAAGGACCTCTCAATTCTCAGCAGTGGCTCCGCCTGAGGCTCATGTAGCGGAGCTTTATGCGAAAAGCAATAGGCTCTATCCAAAAAAAGCGAATGACGGCATTGACGTTATCCAAAATCGGCATTACTAATGTGGATACCGGCGCAATACGGCCCCGGGTCAGAGGGGATTTCCCTTATGTTTAGGAGAGTTAGAGCCCGTACAGGCGCTGGCCGAGCAGTACGGGCGAGGATCTGGGGCTACCTCCCGTTCCCTGCGAAGGCAGCGAGGTAGCCCCGAAATCGGCGTCAGCCCTTGATCCCCGGTCGTCTAACGGTAGGACGCCCGCCCTTACAAGTGAGGCAATCCGGGTCCGAATCCCGGCCGGGGAACAAGCCAGAAAAGTGGGGCCAAGCCGTTCGAGCGGCAAGGCCCCGGATCAGAAACCCGGGATTGCCCCCGAGCTAGTGACCGCAAACCGCAATATAGCGCGTCGGGGCCGTCCCTTCAATCGAAGGGCATAAGCCGTGAATATTCTCTCAACCGAAAAGCAAACCCAGATCATCGCCGCGCTCACGGAAGGATGCAGCATCCGCGCCGTCGAGCGGCTTACTGGCGTCCACCGTGACACGATCATGCGGCTAGCCGTCCGCGTCGGCGAAGGCTGTTTGAAGCTGCACAGCGCAATGATGCGCGACCTACAGGTCAACCGCATCGAGCTGGACGAAATCTGGGCCTATGTCGGCAAGAAGCAGCGCAAGATTGTCGCCGGCGATAGCGACCTAATCGGCGATCAATACACCTTCATTGCACTGGCCGACACGGCCAAGGCAATTATCACGTATCGCACCGGGAAGCGGACAACCGAGAACACCCAGAAATTCGCGGATGACCTACGCGCCCGCGTGATCGGCTCGCCCGAAATCTCGACGGACGGCTTCAACGCCTATCCGTGGTGCATCGCCCACGCCTTCGGTGAGAAAGTCGCGCACGGCGTTGTCGAGAAGCACTATGCCGTAAACCAATCGCCAGAAGCCTCGCGCCGGTATTCGCCAGGTCAGGTAGTAAAGGTAACAAAGAACGTAGTACACGGCGTTCCGACGCACATCAGCACATCGTATGTTGAGCGTCAGAACCTTACGCTTCGTATGTCACAGCGTCGCTTTACGCGGCTCACAAATGGCTTTTCCAAGACCTACCTGAACCACTGCGCCGCCGTCGCCCTGTACGTCGCGCACTATAATCTGTGCCGCGTCCACGAGGCGTTGCGCGTCACTCCGGCGATGCAGCTTGGCGTGACGGATCGCGTCTGGACCATTAGCGATCTAGTCGAAGCGGCCTT
>Ga0265325_10000537_pt1 | contig 27498 bp, 31 predicted proteins | sample 41420metaG_FD_202090 | JGI IMG/M metagenome (GOLD analysis project Ga0265325, IMG submission 202090) | Rhizosphere microbial communities from Carex aquatilis grown in University of Washington, Seatle, WA, United States - 4-14-20 metaG | ecosystem: Host-associated > Plants > Roots > Rhizosphere... | reverse complement strand
TGAGAACCGTCCGGCCGGCTGGTTCCGACAATGCCCCGCGCGCTGTCACCGCCGTCAGCAATGGCGCGCGACGGCGCTCCGCCTGTCGATGATCGTATGGGCGTACAGGTCCCGTGACATGCGCAGATCCGGCGGCGCAGGCCAGGCAAGTCCAAGAAGATCGAGCATCGTCTGCGCGTTGGTTCCCATCTTGGACATTCCGGTGCCGCCTTCACCGAAGCGCACCACGGCGTTGTCTGCGAGCCGCACGATCTGGCCGTTGTTCGAGGCATTGACGGCGCGCGCGCAGGGCCAGGCACAGATCACATCCTCGAACTGCAGGCCGGCGTCCGGCGTGAGCACGCGCAGGATGCTGGCGAGCGCGCTGATGCCATAGCTGCGGCTGTACACGGGAAGACCGATCATCCCGCCGCAGGTCAGCTTCATCAGAACATGCGTATCCGTCCGGCCGATTTCGACGAAGTGCGTCTGCTTCATGCCGGTGAACGGGAGCTGACGCGCCCGATCTGCGTCGGTGATGCGAAAGAGTATCTGCGCCGAAAGGCCCGTCGCGATGGTCTGGTACGGCACCGGCAGATCTAGCTGCAGGGCGTCGGCCAGTCTGTCCGCCGCGGCGCCGGTCCTGGCGTAGTGATAGGTTGCGCTCGGGCCGAGCGAAAGGCCGACATGGTCGGCGGGCACGCATTCGATCTCGCCGGTTCGCAGATTCTGGATGGCGACGCCGGCGGCCCGCGATCCGTCGAAATAGATCTCGCAGATGCGCTGGCGGTGGCGATAGTCGATGCCGAGCCTCTCCGTCTCTCAGGTCTGAGGCAGAGATGGGGACCGATGATAGGAATTCAAGTCTAATCTGGGAAAATATGGCGTAAACTCGCGCTGGCCTGCGTCTGCTCTGGGTGACACACAGACCTGGCAGCATTCACTGGTCATTCGAGGTCTGAAAACGAAAACGGCGGCCCGAAGGCCGCCGCTTTGACGTACGAGGAAACGCGCGCTCAGGCTGACGTCTTCTTGCGGCGACGCATCGCGGCAGCACCGGCAAGTCCAGCACCGAAGAGCGAGAGGGTCAGAGGTTCAGGGACACTGATGCCTGTATCATTGAATCCCGTGACCAACCCATATCCGTAATTTACGACACCATCATTGTACACGCGACCCAATATAGTATCGCCGTTGAATCCCCCGCCGTTGTAGCCGTTGGTATCGAAGTAGATGGTGCCGCCTGCATTGGTGGTACCCGACACCGAAACGTCCATCAGCAAGTTGCCCTTCGAGGGATCGTAGGTGAAGGGGGTCGTGAGATTGACGACGAGCGTGTCGCCAAACGCCCAAGCTTGCGAGAGGTTTCCGCTGAACACGAGCGTGTTACCGGTACCTATGTTCGAAGCAAAAGTTGACGAAAGCGAGTTCCAGTTTGCCGGGGAAGTCGAGAGCGAGATATTCCAGGTGCCGGAGTTCATGGCAGTGGCACCGTTATCGCTTATTGTGTTGTAGAATTCGAGACTGGTGATGGCGATGGCACCGGAAAACGCGCTCGACGCGTAGACCTGCTGATATTCACCCATATAGGCGCAACCGAAGGGGAAGCAGTTACCGGTTCCCGTGTCAGCCGGCAGTCCAATAATTTCTGCCTGAGCGGGCGATACGGCCCAAGCCAAGGCTAGCGCAGCGCCAAAAATTAACCTTCTCATAGCCACCCCTTTGTTTTTCACCCTGTAGTTGCACGCAACTCCTGTGCCAAAAAGGGACCCGCAGTAAGAACAATAGCTTGCAACGGCGAAAAACGGCTCCGCAGCGCATGAGTGTAAAGAATCCTTACGTCTTGCTCCGCTGCACCCGCAACGCGCGCGACAGTCCTGATGAAAAACGAAAACGGCGGCACGATGGCCGCCGTCGTTACTACTCCTTGGACGATGAGTCGTCAGGCCCGTTGTTTCCAGCGGCGGCGCATTGCAGCGGCACCTGCAAGGCCCGCACCCAAGAGTGACAGAGTGAACGGCTCGGGGACTCCAGTTTGCGGAATTACGGAACCAAGCGTGATATCACCAAACGCAACTTGATCGGTGGTACCGGCAAAATCCACCGAATAGGCCGTCCCGGCGAACGCAACTCCGATCGGCTCATAGGGACAATACGGTTGGACGCAGCTCGCGTCTGACGGCGTCTGTGGAAGAGACAATGTCGCTAACAGCGTGCCTGTGCCATCCAATCCGCTATAAACGGATACACTCGTGCCTGTTGTGAAGGGCGACGTATAGTAAAAAGAGAAACCGGTCGTGAAGCCACCGGTTACGTCCATCGTGCTGCTGGGGCCTGTATAGTAGAAGAGCGCATTTCCGCTCGGAAGCCCTTGCGTGTTGCAACCGCCCGCCGGATAGGGCTGGCATGTGCTGCTATTGCTCGAAAATGTTATTCCGTAGTTGGGGCCTGGACCCGAACCATTGGAACCGAAGCCACCGTCGTAATAGTTGAGCGGACCTTCCTGCACGGCTTCGTTTAGTCCCACAAAATCCAGCAGCACGGCCGCATTTGCGGGCACACCTAAGCTGAGCGACAAGCCGATCGCATAAGCACCCAGCAAAATTCCTTTGTGCAATTGCATCTCCGTCTCCCGCTTTTTGAACTCGATCGCCAAACTCATGGTGGGAGGCAATTAATGTGCCAAATTGGAACATGCTGAAATTTCAGAAGGTTAATTTTTGCGGCCCCTCGGGCGTGTAAATCCCTTTGACAGTGTCAGCAGAATCGGCCCCGCACCTGCTGGGGTCCGAGTGTCTATGGTTGCCCGCCACGCCCCGGGGCGCACCTCAACGATTGCGCGACAAACAAGACGCGCAGTGGATACGACGTGTACTGATAATCTAGCGCACTCGCCCAAACCGGGCCGTCCGCAAGGGACGGCCCGTTGTGCGACTATCCCGCCTTTGCCAGCTTCACCACGCTCACCGGGCGGCGCACGTCGTCGGCATAGTCGTTCATCAGGGTCTCGGTGATGCGGGCCGGCTTGTATTTGTAGGAACCGATCTCCGATACCGGGGTCACTTCGGCGCCGGTGCCGGCAAGAAAGCATTCCTCGAAGCCGGGAAGCTCGCTCGCCTCGATGCGTTTTTCCTCGACCGGGATCTGGCGCGCCTTGGCAAGTTCGATCACCGATTTGCGCGTGATGCCGTTGAGAAAACAGTCCGCAATGGGCGTGACGAGCTTGCCGTCCTTGACGAAGAAGATGTTCGCGCCCGTCGCCTCGGCGACATAGCCGCGATAGTCGAACATCATCGCATCGGCATAGCCCTTGGCCTCGGCCGCGTGCTTGGAGAGCGTGCAGATCATGTAGAGGCCGGCGGCCTTTGCCTGCGTCGGCGCGGTATCCGGCGCGGGGCGCCTCCAGGTCGAGATGTCCAGGCGGATGCCTTTCAGTTTCTCGGCCGGGTCGAACATGGACGGCCAGGCCCAGGCGGCGATGGCGACATGAATCTTGGAATGCTGGGCGGCGACGGCCATCATCTCGCTCCCGCGCCACACCACGGGGCGGACATAGGCGTCGGGCGAGCCCAGACTCTCTGTGGCCTTGTACGATGCCTTTTCGATTTCTGCGGGCGTGTAGGGAATCGTCATGCCCATGAGGCGGGCGGAGTCGAAGAGGCGTTGGGTGTGCTCTTCCAGCTTGTAGATGCGGCCATTGTACATCCGCTCCCCCTCGAACACGCAGGAGCCATAGTGCAGGCCGTGGGTGAGGACGTGGATATTGGCCTGTTTCCAGGGCACCAGATGGCCGTCGAACCACAGGGATCCGTCGCGCTGATCGAAGGGAAGAACGTCGGCCATGACAATCCTTTCGCCCTTGCCCGTATCGCGGCCAGGGCCTAGTTATCGTAAGGGGTTAGCACCCTTTTGCGGCCATTATAGTGCCGCGGAGGGCAGGGAAAACAAGGCGCCAGGAATAGCAGCCATGACCGCCGCCCAGTCATCCGTGGAGGACCCGCACCTTCTCGTCGTCGACGATGATGAGCGTTTGCGCGGCCTTCTGCACCGTTACCTGACATCCAACGGCTATCGCGTCACCGCTGCGGCGGATGCGGCGGATGCCCGCGCCCTGATGAAGAGCATGGCGTTCGACCTTCTCGTGCTCGACGTCATGATGCCGGGCGAATCCGGCATGGACCTGACCAGGTCTCTGCGTACCCATTCCCAGGTGCCGATCCTGATGCTGACCGCGCGCGGCGAGTCTGAGGACCGCATCGCCGGGCTGGAGGTCGGCGCCGACGATTACCTGCCCAAGCCATTCGAGCCGCGCGAGCTGTTGCTGCGCGTCGGCGCCCTGCTCCGCCGCGCTGCGCCGCCCGCCAGGTCCGCCCACGCCGAAGTGCGCATGGGCGATTCCGTCTATGATCCCGAGCGCGGGCAATTGCGCCGAAAGGGCAAGCCCGTGCACCTGACGAGTTCGGAGGCCGCGCTCCTGCAACTGTTCGCCGCCAATGCCGGACGCAGCTTTTCCCGTTCGGATCTGTGCACGCGGCTTGGCGTGTCGCTCGAACGTTCGATCGATGTGCAGGTGACGCGCCTGCGCCGCAAGATCGAGGAAGATCCCAAGCTTCCGCTCTACCTGCAGACCGTGCGCGGCGTTGGATATGTCCTTGTCCCAGACCGCGTCACCTGAACCCCTGCGCGGCATGGCGCGCTACGATCCCTGGCGGTTCGTGAAGGGCTTTCTGCCGCGCGGGCTGTTCTGGCGCTCGCTTCTCATCATCGTCACGCCGATGATCCTGCTGCTCGGCATCGCATCCTACGTTTTCTTCGAGCGGCATTTCGACGAGACGACGCGGCGCATGGCGCGCGACGTGGCGGCCGACGTCGCCTTCATGATCAATGTCGAGGATTCCTATCCCGACAAGGAACGCGCCGCGCTGCGCGACCGCGAGAAGCGCGTCATGCAGTACGACATCTCCTTCGACCGCGGCGCGATGATTCCGGCCGCCGCGCGCAAGCATCGGCTGACCAGCCTCGACGTTGCGCTGATGGATGTCATGACCGAGACGATCGGCGAGCATCGCCCCTTCACCACGGTGCATGTCGGCACCGAGATCGCGCTGCGCGTGCAGGTGCATGACGGCGTGCTGCAGATCGTCGTGCCGCATGAACGTCTCAGCGCCTCGAGCGCGGACATCTTCATCCTGTGGATGGTGGGCTCTGCGATCTTCCTCGTCGCCGTCGCGGTGCTGTTCCTGCGCAACCAGGTGCGCCCGATCGAGGCGCTTGCCTATGCGGCGGAGAATTTCGGCAAGGGCCGGACGGTCACCGACTACAAGCCCTATGGCGCGGCGGAGGTGCGGCGCGCGGCGCAGGCGTTCATCACCATGCGCAACCGCATCGAGCGCCATGTCCAGCAGCGCACCGAGATGCTGGCCGGCGTCAGTCACGATCTGAAGACGCCCCTGTCGCGCATGAAGCTGCAGCTTGCGATGATGGGCGAGACGCCCGACATCAAGGCGATGCGCGCCGACATCGTCGACATGGAGCATATGCTCGATGCCTATCTCGAATTCGCGCGCGGCGAAGGCGGCGAACAGGCGCTGACCACCGATCTCGGCGAACTGGTGCGCGATGCCGCCTCGGCCGCCGCCAATGCGCGCCGCGCCGGAGCCGAACGCGTCAGCATCACGATGCCTGAGCACATCGAAGTGTCGGTGAAACGTCAGGCGCTGCGCCGCTGCGCGACGAACCTGATCGACAATGCGCTCAAGCACGGCAGGCAGGTAAAGGTGAGCGCGACGCGCGACGAACGCTTTATCCGCATCATCGTCGACGATGACGGACCGGGAATCGCGCCGGATCGGCGCGAGGAAGCGTTCCGCCCCTTTCACCGCCTCGATGAAGGCCGCAACCTGAAGGCCGGCGGCGTCGGCCTCGGTCTTGCGATCGCGCGCGATCTGGCGCGCGGCCATGGCGGCGATGTCCTGCTCGACACGAGTCCGCAGGGCGGACTACGCGCGACGATCAGGCTGCCGGCTTAGTACCATAACGACCAACACCGTCTTGGCCGCCCCTGAAGCGTTGATTCAGGGCACGGGCCGCAACGGATGATCGACGATGAATGCGCGCCCGTCCGTCACCGCGATGGCGGAGTGTTTCGTATTGGACGGCACAATCGCGACCGATGAGGGACCCACGCGCCGGGTCACGCCGTCAACCGTGATGTCGAGCTCGCCTTCGACGATCTGCCAGACCTCTTCGTGCGGATGAAAATGCTCGTGGATCGAGGCGCCGGCGTCGAATTCGTACTGCACGAACGACATGCTCGGCGAATCGAAGAAGCGTCCGCGCCAGCCCGGCTTGCGCACGATGACGGGAAGTTCGCGTGTCTCGATGAACGCCATGGCGCGATGCTGCGCGCATCGCGTGTCCGGCTCAAGAGCCCAGTTCGCGGGCCCGCTTGTGGGCGGCGGCAACAGCACGGCGCATCAGCGGCGACAGGCCGCTTTTGCCCATCAGGACCGCGAGCGCGGCCTCCGTCGTGCCGCCGGGACTGGTGACGTTCCGGCGAAGTTTCGCGGCCGGTGATGAGTCGGAATCCAGCAATGCGCCCGAGCCGGTCACCGTCGCGCGGGCCAGCCGTTCTGCGACCGGCCGCGACAGTCCTTCGCAGACCGCGGCGGCGGCCAATGCCTCCACGAGATGAAAGACATAGGCCGGGCCGGAGCCGGACACGGCCGTCACCACGTCGATGTCGCCTTCCCTGGCAACCCACAGCGTCTCGCCGAGGGCGGCGAGCAATCGGCCGGCGAGCGCCTTGTCCTTCGAGGTCACGCCTTTTGCCGCAAACAGCGCGGTGATGCCGCGCCCGATGGCGCCCGGCGTGTTCGGCATGGCGCGGACAATGCGTGCCTTTGCGCCCCAGGCTTTCCTGAGCGTCGCCGTGTTGGTGCCCGCCGCGATGGAGATCATCAGCGCACCGGATTGCGCGATGGATTTCAGGCTTGCCGCCTCGTGCTTCAGAACCTGGGGTTTCAATGCGACGATGCAGGCACGCGCGCGAACCGTGTCGATGCTGTCGGTGCGGGCGAAAAGCGCGATGTGCTCCTTGCGCGCGAACTCTTTCAATTCCTTCGATGGCGAAGGTTCGACCGCGACGACCGGGCCGATCTGCTGTCTGGTCCAGCCGGCCAGCAGCGCACCACCCATGCGCCCGGCGCCGATGAGAAGGATGGCGCTCACGCCTGACCGGCGCACTCCAGCACCGCGGCGGCGACGGCTTCTTCTGCGGTCTTGCCGCCCCACAGCACGAACTGGAATGCCGGATAATAGTGCTCGCAGGCCTCGAGCGCGAGATTAAGCAACGCTTCGCACTGCGATGCGCTGGCGCGCGCGTCGGGAAAGATCATGGCATGGCGAAAGACGATCGTGCCGTCATCGGGCCAAAGATCGAAGTGACCGATCCACAGCCGCGCGTTCACATACATCAAGAGGTCGGCGACGTTGCTGCGCCGGACGGTATCGGTGATGCGCATGTCGAACGCGCTGGACAGATGCAGCGACTGAAGATCGTCGCGCCAGGAGAAACTGAAATGATGATCGCTCCAGCGTCCGGCGACGGAGAGATTGAGTTCGTCGCGGCCGGCACGCTCAAAGGCCCAGCCATTCTCCTCGACCGTCCGCTCGAGCATGTCGATCGGATGCGGGGTATGGGCCGGTTCGTCCTGGTGGATGAAGGTCATCAAGTGCTCCAGAATCCGTCCGCGACGCAACGCGAAGCAGTCGTGAGTCAAACTGGCACAAGATTTTGTGGCCGCACAAGAGTCTGACTCCACGGGGCTTGGGACAGTCGGAGCCATTCACAGCTTTGGCCGTGCGGCGTTTTGAATCTGAATCGGGGGTGATTTGGGGAAGCCGAGTCCGTTTCGACGCAAATCCGTCGATCCTGTTATCCCCAATATCGTGCCGGTCTTTTTTTCGGGCGCCGTCAGCAGAACGAAGGAACTACCCCGCCGGCGGAGTCAATTTTGACTCAAGCGCGGCGATCCGGGCTTCAAGCGCTTCATTCTCGGCGCGCGCCTTTGCGGCCATCGCCTTGACGGCCTCGAACTCCTCGCGAGGTACGAAATCCATGTCAGTGACGAGTCTTTCGAGCCGCTGCTTCACGAAAGTGTCGATTTCGTCACGAACGCTTTTGGCGGCGCCGGCGGCGTCAGTGAAGATTCGGGCCATGCCGTCGAGAAAGGGATTGTCGGTCTGTGCCATGGGGCTCTCCTGCGTGACCTGTATATGGCGAGCCGGACGCCGCCCGGCAAGGACCGCAGGTCCTTCGACACGCTCAGGGTCAGGGCCAATTAAATTCCCTCATGCTGAGCGCGTCGAAGGATGGACGGCGCGCACAGCCGGGACACCTTGATCTTACTTGACACGCAGGGCCGAAGCGATGCGACCTGCGCCGATGGTTCTGGCCTCTCTGCCCTTTCCCGATATCGACCGGGTTGCCCTGCATATCTGGGGTCCCATCGCCATCCGCTGGTACGCTCTGGCCTACATCGCCGGGCTTTTGTTCGGCTGGTGGGCCGCGGCGCGGATGACGCGCGAAAAGGGCCTGTGGACAAGCCCGACCTTCAACAGGAAAGCGCCGATCACGGCCGACCAGGTCGGCGACCTCGTCGTGTGGGCGACGTTCGGCGTGATTCTTGGCGGACGCATCGGCTGGATTCTGTTTTACGGCATAGCGCTGTGCAGCGTGTCGCCGGAGTCGACCTTCTGCCTCGGATCGCATGGCGAGCCGGGCCTGCCAATGGCCTTCCTCACCGATCCGGTGCGCCTGATCACGATCTGGCAGGGCGGCATGTCCTTCCATGGCGGCCTTGCGGGCGTCGCCGTCGCGCTGTGGCTCTTCTGCCGCCGAAACAAGCTTGAGCTCATGCAGGTTTCCGACATGCTCGCGGTCGTTGCACCGATCGGGCTCTTCTTCGGACGTCTCGCCAACTTCGTGAACGGCGAATTGTGGGGAAAGGTCACCGATGTTCCCTGGGCGATGGTGTTCTGCACGCGGCATATCCAGCAGCAGTTCGGTGGCGATTGTCCGGCCGGCATCCTGCCGCGGCATCCGAGCCAGCTCTACGAAGCCGCGCTGGAAGGTCTTGCGCTGTTTGCGATCCTGCAGATCGGGTTGCGCGTTCTGCGCTCGCATGACCGGCCCGGACTGCAGACCGGAATCTTCTTTGCCGGTTATGGCGCGTTCCGATTCTTCGTCGAATTCTTTCGCGAGCCGGACGGACCGTTCCTCGGCTGGTTCAGCATGGGCATGGCGCTATCGATTCCGCTGTGGCTCGCGGCCGCCTATTTCCTGTGGACGTCGCTGACGGCTCCAAAGGCGAAAAGCGCGTGACGCCGCTCGGCCAGCGCATCGCGGCGCTGATCGCTGCCGGCGGGCCGATCTCCATCGCCGAATTCATGACCATGGCGCTGCACGACCGCGAGGCGGGCTATTATGCGACGCGCGATCCGTTCGGCGCGGCAGGAGATTTCATCACGGCGCCTGAAGTCAGCCAGATGTTCGGTGAACTCATCGGACTTTGGCTCGCCCAGGTCTGGATCGACCAGGGAAAGCCGCAGCGGCCGCTGCTGGTCGAACTTGGTCCTGGCCGCGGCGCGCTGATGGCGGACGCGCTGCGCGCCCTGAAGCTGGTGCCGGAATTCCGTGCCGAGCTGGACGTGCTTCTGGTTGAAGCCAGTCCGACGCTGCAAAAGGCGCAGGAAGAAACCCTGCGTGATTGCGGCGTGAAAATTCATTGGACCGACAGTTTCACATCCGCGACAGGCGGACGACCGCTTTATCTGATCGCGAACGAGTTCTTCGATGCTCTGCCCGTGCGCCAATATGTGAAGACAGAACGCGGCTGGTGCGAGCGCATGGTGACGCTCGATAAAAATGGCGCGCTTGTTTTTGCAGCCGCGCCATCGCCGATTGCTGCCGCGCTTGTTCCGGCAAACCGCGACGGCGCGCCGCCTGGCGGCGTGTATGAAGCGTCTGCGGCTGGCGAGGCGATCGCCGAAGAGATCGCGCACGCCATCGCGCGCGACGGAGGCGCGGCGCTGGTCATCGACTACGGCTACAGCAAGCCGGGATTTGGCGAGACGCTGCAGGCAGTGTCGGGACACACATTCGCGGACGTTCTTGGCCACCCGGGCGCGAGCGACCTGTCGGCCCATGTCGATTTCGCCGCGCTGGGCGAAGCTGCGAAGCGCGGCGGTGCCGCGGCCTATGGACCGGTCGAGCAAGGCGCCTTCCTGATATCGCTCGGCATCGTGGAGCGGGCAGAGAAGCTCAGCCGCAATCACCTTCAGGACATGACCGTTGAACTTGACCGCCTGACGAAGCCGGAACAAATGGGCACGTTGTTCAAAGCCATCGCGATCGTTCCAAAATCGGCACCGGTACCACCTGGGTTTTGAATTGAATTCGCCTTCCCAAGAGGGGGAGGTGAAAAAAGGCGACGAATGTTGATCCTGAAGGCCAACGACCTTAGCGACCTGCCCGGCATCGCGCACGGATTTTTCGGCCGTCGCGGCGGCGTGTCGAGCGGAATCCATGAGTCGCTGAATTGCGGCCCGGGTTCGACCGACGCGCCCGAAAAGGTCGCCGAGAATCGCCGACGGGTGCGCGAGGCCATCGGCGCGGATTCGCTGAACACGCTTTATCAGATCCACAGTCCGGCGGCAGTTACGGTCGACGCCGCATGGAACGCCGGACCGCAAGCCGATGCGATGGTGACGAAGATCCCCGGCATTGCGCTCGGCATTCTTACCGCAGATTGCGCGCCGGTGCTGTTCGCCGATCGGGACGCCCGGGTCATCGGCGCAGCGCATGCCGGCTGGAAGGGCGCGCTTGCCGGCATCGTCGACTCGACGATCGCCGCCATGGAAACGCTTGGCGCGCACCGTGAGCGGATCGTGGCCGCCATCGGACCCTGCATCTCCCAGGCGAATTACGAGGTGGGTGCGGAGTTCCACGCACGATTCGTGGACGAACGCGCCGGCAATGCCCGATTCTTCATCACCGGCGCCCGCCCCGGTCACTTCCAGTTCGATCTGGAATCCTTTGTCGCAGCGCGCCTAGCCCATGCCGGCTTAACCAAGGTGTCGCGGCTTTCCGCCTGCACTTATGCGCGCGAGGTCAATTTTTTCAGTTTCCGCCGCGCCACGCATCGTGGCGAAAAGGACTATGGCCGCGAAATTTCGGCGATTGTGCTCCGCTGACACTTCACCCAAGCGGGCGCAATTGCTACAAGCCCGTCATCAAACCATCACAGTGCGGGGCAGGCTTCCATGGCCGATGAAAACGGATCCCGGGGCATGAAGCTGCTCGCGGGCAATTCCAACCGCGCTCTTGCCGAGGCGGTCGCCCAATATCTCAAACTGCCTTTCACCAAGGCCGTCGTCCGCCGCTTCGCAGACATGGAAGTGTTCGTCGAAATCCAGGAGAACGTCCGCGGCGAGGACATGTTCGTCATCCAGTCGACGAGCTTTCCGGCCAACGACAATCTGATGGAGCTTCTGATCGTCATTGACGCGTTGCGCCGTGCGAGCGCGCGCCGCATCACCGCGGTCATTCCCTATTTCGGTTACGCGCGCCAGGACCGCAAGGTCGGCCCGCGCACGCCGATCTCCGCCAAGCTCGTCGCCAACCTGATCACCGAGGCGGGAGCGAACCGGGTTCTTACCGTCGACCTGCATGCCGGGCAGATTCAGGGCTTCTTCGATATTCCCACCGACAATCTCTACGGAATGCCGGTAATCGTGCGCGACATACAGGATTATCTCGGCACCGGCGATCACCTGATGGTCGTCTCGCCCGACGTCGGCGGCGTCGTGCGCGCGCGTGCGCTCGCCAAACGCCTCGGCGCCGATCTCGCCATCGTCGACAAGCGCCGCGAGCGCGCGGGCGAGTCCGAAGTGATGAACATCATCGGCGATGTGAAGGGCCGCTCCTGCATCCTGATCGACGACATCGTCGATTCCGGCGGCACCATCTGCAATGCCGCCGAGGCTCTGCTCAAGAACGGCGCCAAGGATGTCTGCGCCTACGCCACGCATGGTGTCCTGTCGGGAGGCGCGGTGGCGCGCATCGCGGGATCAAAACTGAAATCGATGGTGGTGACGGATTCGATCGCCGCGACCGAGGAGCTCAACCGCTGTCCGAACATCCGCCGCATCTCCATCGCGCCGCTGATCGGCGAAGCCATGCGCCGCATCAACCACGAGGAAAGCGTCTCGAGCCTGTTCGACTAGGGCGCATTCGTCTTCATATTCTTCGATCGCCGTGGCACCTCTGGGCCGGGCGATGACGAAATTCGGGTGAAACAGGGCTTTCCGCCCCCTTTGTCCTCCCCGCCGAGCCACGCTAGGCTTTCCAAAACAACATAATGCGGGAGGTTTCGATGCATGTCGGAATGGGCATTATTTTCCAGGCGACCGATCCGAAACGAACGGATCACGATGTCTACCGCGCAGAGCTGAAACTCGGCGATCTCGCCGAACCGCTCGGCTTCGATTCGATCTGGGGCGTGGAGCATCACTTCACCGACTACACGATGTGCCCGGATGTCCTGCAATATCTCAGCTACTTTGCGGGGCGCACCACGAAGATCCAGCTCGGTTCGATGGTCGTCGTGCTGCCCTGGCACGATCCGATGCGCGTCGCCGAACAAATCTCCGTTCTCGACCACCAATCGAACGGCCGCTTCATTCTCGGTTTGGGGCGCGGCCTCGGCCGCGTGGAGTTCGACGGCTTCGGCGTCGACCAGAACACGGCGCGCGAGCGCTTCGTCGAATCCGCGCAGATGCTGCTTGAAGGCCTTGAGCGCGGCTGGTGCGAGTTCGATGGCAAGCTCATCAAGCAGCAGCGCCGCGACATCCGCCCGCGCCCGTTCAAGAGCTTCAAGGGCCGCACCTATGCGGCGGCCGTGTCGCCGGAGTCTTCTGAAATCATGGCGCGGCTCGGCATCGGCCTTCTCATCATTCCGCAGAAGGCATGGGACGCCGTGATCACGGAGATGTCGAACTACCGCCGCATCTATCAGCAGGTGAACAAGGCCGATGCGCCGCCGCCGATTCTGGCCGGCTGGGTTTTCTGCGACGAGGACGCCGGCCGCGCCGAGGAAATGGCGCGCGAATATATCGGCGGATACTGGAAAACGGTGCTCAAGCATTACGAGCTCGAAGGCGATCACCTGACCAAGACCAAAGGCTATGAGAGCTATGGCGCGATGCAGAAGATGATCAGCACGCCCGGCGCGCGCGATTCGATGATCGATTTTTTCCTCAGCCTGCAGGTCTTCGGCACGCCGGATCAGTGCTATGAGCGCATCGTGGATTTTTCGGCACGGTTGGGCGCGGAAACGTTCAACGGCGTCTTCTCCTATGCCGGAATGCCCTATGACATGGCCGAGAAGAATCTGCGCCTGTTCGCATCAAAGGTCATGCCGCGCCTCAAGGCGCATCAGCCGGCGCGCGCCAGGGCGGCGGAGTAGGCTTTCGTGCCGACGCCGGCCGACATCCGCAAGTTTGCGCTCTCGCTCGAAGGCGTGAGCGAGATCGATCATTTCGCGCGCCCGGCCTATCGCACGGCCAAGCGTATCTTCGCGGTGATGCGGCCCGACGGGCTCTATCTCAACGTCGATGACGAACGAAAGGAGTTCCTCTTCGAGGCTGATCCCAGGGTCTTCGTCAAATATATGTGGGGCAAGCGTTCCAACGTCATCGTGCAGATCGACAAGATCGCCAAGCGCGAACTCGAGGCGCTGATCCGCGAGGCCTATGAGAAGAACAGGCCGCCCGCGAAGAAGGCGAAAGCCGCGCCTGTGAAACGCAAGGCACCCTTGCGCAAGACGCGCTGACAGTGTCGTCACCGATCCGCTAGCCTTGTTCTCCCGGATCGGAGGCACGGCCATGGAAAAGATCGACCTGGCGCAGAAATTCTCCCTGTTCGACGAAGCCTGGCGGCCAAAGACCGTGGCGCGGCTGAACGGCCAGGAGGTCAAGATCGTCAAGGTCGAGGGTGTTTTTCCCTGGCACAGCCATCACGACATCGAGGAGATGTTCCTGGTGTGGCGTGGAAAATTCCGAGTCGAGCTTCGCGACCGGAGCGTTGAACTTTCTCCCGGCCAGATGATCGTGGTCCCGCGCGGCGTCGAGCATCGCACAGCGTCGGACGAAGGCGCCGAGGTGGTTGTGTTCGAACCTGTCGATGTCGTGAACACGGGCGATGCGCCGCTGTCCGAATTCACCGCGCCGAACAATGCCGGGATTTGAGATGTCGGCATGCTCTTCGTTCGTGAGAAGGATGAGCTCCCCAAACGATGGCTGGCGGGCTCGGTCCGCACTTCGCTGACAGGGCGCCTAGTTCGCCGCGATAAACCGCAGCATGTCGCGGCGCAACGTCGTGCCGCCCCGAAAGCCATGCGCGAGCGACAGGATGATGCCGAGATGACTCGCGCCCTTGTACTCGATCAGCTCGACGCTGTTTCCCGCCCCGCTGAGCCGCTTGGCCATGCGCCGGGAGTTGCCGGCGCCGACGGTCGTGTCCGCCGTGCCGTGCGCAAGCAGCGTCGGCGGCGTCTTGTTGCGCGCATATTTGATCGGCTGGGTCGTCATCACGCGATCGCCGCCGAAAATGTCGATCAGCACGGGATCATAGAGCGGCAGGAAATCGTAGGGGCCGGCGATGCCGATCACGCCGCGGATCCGCGCCGCATCATTTTCCAGATAGGCCGGATCGCAGGCGAGCATCGCAGCGATATAGGCGCCAGCAGAATGACCGCTGACGAAGATGCGCGCGGGATCGCCGCCGTGACCGCCGACGGTCTCGCGCAGGAAGCGGAAAGCCTGAGCGCCGTCGTGGATGAACGCGGGATATTTCACCTCCGGATAGAGACGATAGTCGGCGACCGCGGCGATGATGCCGGCGCTGGCGAACGCCTGACCGAAGGCACGGTAGATATTCTTGGTGCCGCTCTGCCAACTGCCTCCATAAAAGAACAGGATCACCGGTGCGGGCGCGTTCAGTCCGTCAGGAACATAGAGATCAAGCCTGGCGCGCGGCCCTTCGCCATAAGCGATGTCCGGCTTCACCGTGTAGCCGCTCTTGGGAATGGTCAGGTTCAACAGTGGCGCGCCAGCGGACAGCGCGCCGCTGCCCGCCGCGGCGAGCGCATGGGACAAAAGGCGGGCCGCGGCGTTGGGCATGATGGCGCGTGCTCCGACCCTCGCCCTTCGACATGCTCAGGGTGAGAGCCAAATTAAATCTTCATCCTGAGCCTGTCGAAGGATGGATCGCAGGCTCGGCTGGGACTTGATCCGGGATTAGGACATTCCATCTTTCTTTAGTATATTCAATACCTTATTATAGACCCTCCACGCGTCCAGCGGTCCGGTTGCATGGGCCGTGCCGTTCCGCTAAAAGCGCCGGCTTCCAGCCTCGCAAAACGTCAAGGGCCGGAAAGTCCAAGGAATTCTTCGATGCGTGAGACACAAGAACTGCGCGCCGAGCCGCGCTCCGGCACCGGCAAGGGCCCCGCTTTCCAGATTCGCCAGAAGGGTCATGTGCCCGCGGTGATCTATGGCGGCGAAGCTGCTCCCGAGAATGTCTCGGTCGAGTATCGCGCGCTGGAACGTCATGTCGGCACCGGCACGTTCCTCACCACCCTTTTCATGCTGGAGGTCAACGGCAAGAAGACGCGCGTTCTGCCGCGCGCGCTGCAGGTCGACCCGGTCAGCGACCGTCCCGTGCATGTCGACTTCATGCGTCTGGGCGAAGGCGCCAAGATCCGCATCGCCATTCCCGTGCACTTCAAGAACCAGGGCGACTCGCCGGGCCTGAAGCGCGGCGGCGTGCTCAACATCGTGCAGCACGAGATCGAGCTGATCTGCCCGGCAGACGCCATTCCCGACATGATCGATGTCGATCTGTCCGGCCTCGACATCCACGATTCGATCCACATCTCCTCGATCTCTCTGCCCGAAGGCGTCAAGCCGATCATTCGCGGCCGTGACTTCACCGTCTGCTCGATCGTTGCGCCGACCAGCGTGATCGAAGAGCAGAAGGCCGCCGCCGCAGCAGCAGCAGCAGCCGCTTCCGCCCCGGTCGCCGAAGAAGGCGCCGCCGCCGAAGGTGCAGCTCCCGCTGCCGGTGCAGCCCCTGCAGCCGGCGCCGCACCTGCTGCCGGTGCCAAGGCGCCGGAAAAGAAGTAACCCTTTGGGGCCCGCGCCGCGGGCTCTTTCGGGTGACGGGTGGAACGCAAGCCCATGTCGGAGACGCCTCTTCTCATCGCCGGGCTCGGCAATCCCGGCGCGGAGTATGCGCGCAACCGGCACAATGCCGGCTTCATGGCGCTCGACACGATTCATGCGAGCTACAAGTTCGGTCCCTGGCGCACGCGCTTTCACGGCCAGATCAGCGAAGGCGAAATCGGCGGCCGCAAGATCCATCTACTCAAGCCGACCACTTTCATGAACGAGAGCGGCCGCGCGCTCGGCGAGGCGGTGCATTTCTTCAAGCTGCCCCTGTCCGCCGTCGTCGTCATCCATGATGAGATCGCGCTCGAAGCCGCAAAGCTCAAGGTCAAGACCGGCGGCGGCGATGCCGGCAACAACGGCGCGCGCTCGATCACCGCTGCGCTCGGACCCGACTATCGCCGCGTGCGCATCGGCATCGGTCATCCCGGCGAAAAGCATCGCGTCAGCGGCCATGTGCTCGGCAATTTCTCCAAGGCCGACGAAGACTGGCTCGTGCCGATGCTGTCGGCGATCGCCGAGGCCGTGCCCTATCTGGCCAAAGACGACGACAACGGCTTCATGAACAAGGTCACGCTCATTCTCCATCCGCCGGCGAAGAAGCCGAAGCCTGAAAAGAAAGAAGAATAATGGGATTCAAATGCGGCATCGTCGGACTGCCCAATGTCGGCAAGTCCACGCTCTTTAATGCCCTGACGCAGACGGCGGCGGCGCAGGCGGCGAACTATCCGTTCTGCACCATCGAGCCGAATGTCGGAGACGTGGCCGTGCCCGACCCACGGCTGGAAAAGCTCGCCTCGATCGCCAAGTCCGCCGAACTCATCCCGACGCGCATCACCTTCGTCGATATCGCGGGCCTTGTCCGCGGCGCTTCAAAGGGCGAAGGACTCGGCAACCAGTTCCTAGCCAACATCCGCGAGGTCGACGCCATCGCGCATGTGCTGCGCTGCTTCGAAGATGACGACATCACCCATGTCGAAGGCAAGATCAATCCGGTGAGCGACGCCGAAACGGTCGAAACAGAGCTGATGCTGGCCGATCTCGACAGCCTCGAAAAACGCATCAAGCCGCTCGAGAAGAAGGCCAACTCGGGCGAGAAAGAAGCGAAAGAACAGCTCGCACTGATGATGAAGGCCGTCGTGCTGCTGCGCGAAGGAAAGCCGGCGCGCGATGCGGACCTCAGCCATGAGGAGCGCGGACCCTACTCCCAGCTCGGCCTGATGACGGCCAAGCCGGTGCTCTATGTCTGCAATGTCGATGAAGGTTCCGCAGCGACGGGCAACAAATTCTCCAAGGCCGTCGAGGACATGGCCAGGAAACAGGGCGCAGGCACCGTCACGATCTCGTGCCGGATCGAGGAAGAGGTCGCGCAATTGCCGGCCGGCGAGCGCGAGGAATTTCTCTCCAGTCTCGGTCTCGAAGAGCCCGGGCTCAACAAGCTGATCCGCGCGGGCTATGCGCTGCTCGGACTTTTGACGTTCTTCACCGTCGGCCCCAAGGAAGCGCGCGCCTGGACCGTCACCCGGGGCTCACGCGCGCCGCAGGCCGCCGGCGTCATCCACACCGATTTCGAGCACGGCTTCATCCGTGCCGAAACCATCGCCTATGACGATTATGTGGCGGGCAACGGCGAAGCCGGCGCGCGCGATGCCGGCAAGTTCCGCCTCGAAGGCAAGGATTACGTCGTCCAGGACGGCGACGTGATGCACTTCCGGTTCAACGCGTAGCGGCCGGCGACCTCAATTGTCATGGCAGGCAAAAGCCCGCCACCCCGTTGACGCTTGACCCAGCTTCTCCAGAATGGGTTCAGGACTTTTGGATGGTGACGCAGTGATCACCTGGATGGCCGGTTTTTGCCTGCCATGACAAATTGGATATTGGCGCAACGCGGAGGACGACATGACTCTCAAGGGCAAGATGGAAAAGATGAAGATGAGCGACGGTGCCGAGATCGGCGCCTATCGCGTGCAGCCGGCCGGTGCACGGCGCGGCGGGCTAGTGCTCATCCAGGAAATTTTCGGCGTGACCGAGCACATCAAGGAACTGTGCGACGGCTATGCCGCCGAGGGCTACGAAGTCCTTGCGCCGGCCGTCTATGACCGCGAGGCGCCGGGATTCGAAGCCACCTATTCGCCGGAAGACATCCAGAAGGCGATCAAGATCGCGCGCGCCGAACATCCGTTCGATCTCTCCATCGCCGACACCCAGGTCTGCATCGATGATCTGAAAAAGCGCGGACCCGTGTTCGTCACCGGCTATTGCTATGGCGGCTCGGTGACGTGGGCGGCGGCAGGACGCTGCACGGGCCTTGCGGCGGCATCAGGCTATTATGGCGGCAACATCGGCCAGATGATCGACCTGAAACCGAAATGTCCGACGATCCTGCATTTCGGCGAGAAGGATCACGGCATCCCGATGGAAGTCGTGAACAAGGTCAAGGACGCGCATCCCGACGTGAAGGTCTATGTCTATCCGGCCGGCCACGGATTCAACTCCGACCGCCGCACCGACTACCACGAGGAAAGCGCCAAGCTCGGCAAGCAGCGCACGCTGGAGCTGTTCAGGGCGAACGGGGGGTAAGTTCACGCCACTTTCGTCAGCATCGTCCGCGCGAGCATTTCAACGAACGCGGAGCGTGTGAGATTTCGTCGTTGCGCCTCTTCGTCCATGGCGGCGAGGACGCCGGAGTCGATCGAAAGATTGGCCTTGATCGGCCGACCGGTCTCCCGCACGAGCGGAACGGTTGCCAGTCCGGCCCCGGCGGCCAGCGCCGTCTTCACCTCTGCGTCTCGCCGAAGCGACTCCAGGCTTCGCGGGCGCGGAATTTTTCCGCCGCCCTCTTCGGTCACTTCCGTCCAATCGCGCAGCGCGTCAGCGGCATTGGCCAGCGCGTCGTCCATGGTCTTGCCCATGGCAGTGCAGCCGGGAAGATCGGGGAACACGACGCCGTAGGCGCCGGCCTTGCCGTCAATCAGGGCGATATAACGAGACATACGCACCTCCTACTCACAGCCAACCGGCGGTCCTCGCGATGCTGCGCGCGACACCGGGCGACAGCTCGCGGTGCCTTGGCACCGCGACGACACCATTTTTGGGATGACGGTAGATATCGTGTCCGCCGCCGTGACGCGCCAGTTCCCAACCTTCGCGAAGCAGACGGGACACCAGCTTCGCCCGGTTCATTTCGGCTTGCGGCATTGCCTCTCCGCGACGCTGTGCGCCTATATAGGCGTAAAACCCGCCGGAGTCAAGATGCGCCTGTATAGGCGTACGCTACCGCATACTTGCTTCGATGTTGCCGCCGTCGACGGTGATGACGCCGGCGGTCGTCTTCTCGGCATGGGCGAGATAGACGAAGGCTTCGGCGACTTCTGACGCATACACTTCGCGCCCCAGGAGATTGCCGGACATGTAGCTCTGCTCCGACACGCCGCGCGCCTTCGAGCGCGCCGCAACCATCTCGTTGGTCAGCAGCCCCGTGCGCACGCGGTCGGCGTTCACGGCGTTGGCGCGGATGCCATCCTTGCCGTGGTCAAGCGCATACTGGCGAACCAGGAACAAGGTCGCCGCCTTCGGCAGGCCGTAGGGCCCGAAATCCTTGCCCGGATTCACGGCCTGCTTGCTGGTGTTGAACAAGAGACAACCATATGTGCCCTGCGCCTTCATGATGCGCACCGCGTTCTGCGCGACGCTCTGATGCGCGAAGAAGTTGAGCTCGAACGATTTGCGCAGCACCTCGTCGTCGACGGTTCCGATGTTGCCCTGCCATGCCGCGCCGGCGTTGGAGACGACAATGTCGACGCCGCCGAACGCGTCGACCACCTTGTCGAACGCGGCCTTCACGGACATCGGATCGGTGACGTCGCACTGGATGGCGAGCGCCTGCTTGTGGATCGCCTTCGCCGCCTTCACCGCCATGTCGTGGTCGCGGTCGAGGATCGCGATCTCCGCGCCCTCCGCCGCCATGGCGCGCGCGGTCGCCGCGCCGATGCCTGAGCCGCCGCCGGTGACGACGCACACCTGGCGCGCCAGAACCTTCTCAGCCGCCTTGCCGAGCTTGGCCTGCTCCAGCGACCAATATTCGACGTCGAACATGTCCGCTTCGGAGATGCAGCGATATGTGCCGATCGCTTCGGCGTCGGTGATCACCTCCACCGTGTTCTCCGCGATGTCGGCGGCGATGGCCGCGTCCTTGGCCGAAGCGCCCACGCCGAAGAGGCCGACGCCGGGCACCAGGATCACGCGCGGCAACGGATCCAGTTCCTTCTTCTTCGGTTCCGCACGCGCATTGTTGCGTGCGAAATAGTCGTGATAGCGCGAAACGAACGCCTCCACCGCTGCGGCAACGTCCTTCTTCCAGTCGTCGAGCTTGTGCGCATCGGGCACCGGCACGATGAGCGGCCAGTTCTTGGTCCGGATCGTGTGGTCCGGCGTCACCACGCCTTCTTGCGAATAGCGCGCGATTTCCGCGCCGTTCACATAGTCGAGGATTGCCGGAGAGGTGCGGAAGCACAGGATCTGGCGCTTGACGGTTCCGGCCATCTCGTTGCGCTCGATCGCGACCGCGCCGCGCAGGATCGGCGCAATGTCGGCGAGCCGCGCGATGTTGGCCGGCAGCGGCGCGCCAGCGAGCTTCTTGCGTTGGCGCTGGAGCCGTTCTTCCGCCAGCGACACAAAATGGATCATGCGCTCATAGGCCTGGCGCGCGTCATCGCCGACCGTGAAGATGCCATGCTGGAGAAGGACGAGGCCCTCAACCTTCGGATTCTTGTCGAACACGTCGGCGACAGACTTGGCGAGCGCGAAGCCGGGAATCGTGTAAGGCACATAGGCGACCTTGTCGCCATAGACCTCGCGCACGACTTTTTCACCGTCCGGCTGGTCGGTCAGCGCCAGCACGGCGGTCGAATGGGTGTGGTCGATGAACTTGTGCGGCAGGAAGGCGTGCAGCAGAGTTTCGACGCTTGGATTGGGCGCCGCGGAATCGAGCAGATTGATGCGCTGGAAGTTGACCATGTCCTCGTCGGACAGTCTGGGCAGCTTGCGCAGGCGGCGCAGCTCGCCAAGCCGTACGGCGGGAAGACCGGCGGGCTCGATGTTGCCCATGTCCCAGCCCGAACCCTTCACGCAGATCACCTCGACCTCATCGCCGAGCATGTCCCTGGCGCGTGTCTTGACGCTTGTATTGCCGCCGCCATGCAGCACCAGCTTTGGATCGGAACCCAGCAACCTCGTCGTGTACGTACGCAGCGCGAGATCGCGGTTGACGCCCTGCTCCGCATAACGCGTCACAAAAGCTTCGGCATCAGAATCGGACCAGCGGGATTTCATCGTCTTTCCACCACCATATTTTGCGGCCGGTTACCGGCAGAACCACATCGTACTGTTTTCGAGTCTGAGAGCAGGAAATCCCCGCCACCCAAACAGGGCCCTCAGGTGGCGGGGAAAAGGCTGCGTAGGCCCTGTTCCGTCGCCGCGCAAGTGCCGCGTTCGGTGATGAAACCGGTGACGAGGCGCGCGGGCGTGACGTCGAAACCGGGGTTGGCGGCGGGACTGCCCGGCGCCGCGATCTCGACCGTCGCGAGTGTTCCATCTGGTGTGCGTCCGGTCATTTTCAAGAGTTCGTCGGCCGATCTTTCCTCGATCGGAATGTCGCGGCCCGATTTCAGCGTCCAGTCGATGGTCGAGCTTGGCAACGCAACGTAGAACGGCACGCCATTGTCCCTGGCCGAAAGCGCCTTCAGGTATGTGCCGATCTTGTTGGCCACATCGCCGTTGGCCGTGACGCGGTCCGTGCCCACGATGCACATGTCGACGTCGCCCGCCTGCATGTAGTGGCCGCCGGCATTGTCGGCGATGATGGTATGCGCAACGCCGTGCGCGCCGAGTTCGAAGGCGGTGAGCGAGGCGCCCTGGTTGCGCGGCCGGGTTTCGTCCACCCAGACATGCAGCGCGATACCCTCGTCATGCGCCATGTAGATCGGCGCCAGCGCCGTGCCCCAGTCGACGGTCGCCAGCCAGCCGGCGTTGCAGTGGGTGAGGATGTTGAGCTTGCGTTTCTTCTCGGTCGCGAGCTTTTTGATGATCGCAAGGCCGTGGCGGCCGATGCTTTCGCACATGGCGGCGTCTTCGTCGGCAATCGCTGCGGCCTCCTTCCAGGCGAGCGCAGCGCGCCTGTCTCGCGGCTGGTTGCGCACCGCATCGGCAACACGTTTCAGTGCCCAGCGCAGATTGATGGCCGTCGGTCGCGTTTCGGCGAGCATGTCGTGCGCGTAGTTCAGCTTTTCGTCGGATGCGTCCTCGCGCAGGGCCAGCGCCAGGCCATAGGCTGCGACCGCGCCGATCAGCGGCGCGCCGCGCGTCTGCATGGCGCGGATCGCATGCGCCGCGTCATGTTCCGAGCGCAGGGTGAGCGTGACGAACTGGTGCGGCAGTTTCGTCTGGTCGATGATGCCGAACGCATCCTCGCCGACCGGCCATACGGAACGGTAGTGCTTGCCGTTGATCTTCATGGCTTCACGGTCGCCAAAGTCTTCATGTCCGTCATCTGGTTGGCCGTCATGTTGGAGAGCTGGAACGTGATCGCCACCAGGTTCGACACCGGTTCCACGATCGTCGGCGCCGAGATGAGCCGGCCATCGAGCGTGACGCCGATGCGGCCCTGCAAGTGCGCTGTGGTGAACGCGCGCAGCCTCTGCGCGGCCTGGGGACTGAAACTGATTTGAACGACGGCGGTCTCGCTGTCGTTCGGATCGCTTTCCAGGCTGGTGGACAGGATGTCCGCCGTGCTCGCGATCGTGTCCCGCATCAGGCAAAGCGTTTCGCCTGTCGATTCCAGAATGAGAGGCCGGTCGCCCGGCTTGCACGCCGTCACCAGGTGAAGCTCGACCGCAGCGGCGTGGGACGCCGAACAACTCGCCAGCCACAGCGCTGATGCGGCAAGCATCACCGCAGCCGATTTGGTGGGCAGTACGACGTCGGACTTCATGCTGCGCTTCTACCCTTCCCGTCCGGGAGGGTCAAAATCGGCGCGGCACGTCGCAAAACCGTGATCTTTCAGCCTGGAGCCGTCGCCAGCATGGACGGGTTCTGCGCGAATTTCGCGAACCATTCGGCGAGGCGCGGATGGCTGTCGCGCCATTTGAGGTCCGCATAGCGGAAATCGAGATAGCCGAGCGCGCAGCCGATGGTGACCTCAGCGATGGTCGCCGTTTCACTCATTGTCGTGCGCTCCAGAGCGTCGAGCCCACCTTTGACCGTCGCCATGTAGCGCGCGATGTGATCGGGATTGCGCCGCTCTTCGGGCTGCGTCGACTCATAGCGGCAGGCCACCGCCGCATCCATGATGCCGTCGCCAAGCGCCTGCAGGCCGAGCGCCTTCCAGCGGCCGGACGTCGGACGCCACACAGATTGGCCGGGGAAGAACTTTCCGCCGCCGAATTCGTTGAGATATTCGCAGATCACCGGAGAGTCGAAGAGCGCCGAACCGTCATCGAGCACCAGCGCGGGGATTTTCTTCAGCGGATTGATGGCGCGAAAGCTCTCATCGTCTCGCGCGTTGATGTTGATCTCTTCCAGCTTGATGCCGAGCTCATGGGCGATCACGCGGCACTTGCGCGCGAACGGCGAGGCGGGATTTGAGTAGAGTTTCAACGCTCAGTGCCCCCCATAGGCGACAAGCGTCGTCACCTGCTTGCCGAGTTTGCGGATCTTCTCTGCGCCGCCAAGGTCAGGAAGATCGATGGCGAAGGAACAGCCGATGACATTGGCGCCGGCGCGTTCGAGCAGCTTGATGGCCGCGAGGCACGTCCCGCCCGTGGCGATGAGATCGTCCACCACGATGACATTATCGCCCTTCTTGACCGCGTCGGTGTGAATTTCCACCCGGTCGGTGCCATATTCGAGCGCATAGTCCTCGCCGATCACCTCGTAGGGAAGCTTGCCCTTCTTGCGCACCGGAACGAATCCCGTCGAAAGCTGGTGCGCCACCGCGCCGCCCAGGATAAAGCCGCGCGCCTCGATGCCCGCGACCTTGTCGATGCGCACGCCGGCATAGGGCTGCACAAGCTCATCAACCGCGCGGCGAAAGGCGCGCGGGTTGCCGAACAGGGTCGTGACGTCGCGGAACATGATCCCCTTCTTGGGATAGTCCGGGATCGTGCGGATGACCGATTTGAAATCCATTCTGGCTACCTCTTGCGTGTCTTGCGCGCCGGTTTCGGTTTGCGTGCAGCCTTTTTCGGCAGGATCCGTCCCGCCACCGCGTCGAGTTTCTTCATCAGCCTGGGATCGCGTTTTTCCGGTGCGGTGATGATGGCGGTGTCGAGCACATGCTCGATATGCGGCGAGGCGGTGTGATAGGGCCCCAGCTTCTGCGACACGTTCATGATGAGCTTGCGCGCATTTTCCGCATTCGCATGCATCACCTTCACCACGGCGTCGACCGTGACATGGTCATGGTCCGGATGCCAGCAATCATAGTCGGTCACCATCGCGACGATGGCGTAGGGCAGCTCGGCCTCGCGCGCGAGCTTCGCCTCGGGCATCGCCGTCATGCCGATGACGCTTGCGCCCCAGGAGCGGTAGAGATTGCTCTCCGCGAGCGAGGAGAATTGCGGCCCTTCCATGCAGACATAGGTGCCACTCCTGGCATATTCGATGTTCTCTTCGGCGCAGGCGCGCTGAAGCGCATCGGCGATGCGCGTGTCGACCGGATGCGCCAGCGAAACATGCGCAACGAAGCCGGGACCAAAGAAGCTCTTTTCGCGCGCGAAGGTGCGGTCGATGAACTGGTCGGCGATGACGAACTTGCCGGGCGGCAGTTCCTCTTTCAACGAACCGCAGGCGGACACCGAAATCACGTCGGTCACGCCAACGCGTTTCAGGGCGTCGATATTGGCGCGGTAGTTGATAGAGGTCGGCGTCTGGACATGGCCGCGGCCGTGGCGGGGCAGGAACACCAGGTCGGTGCCCTTGTAGGTGCCGAACAGCAACGCGTCGGACGGCTCGCCCCAGGGCGACTTGATCCGCTTCCAGCGCGGCTTTTCGAGGCCGGGAATGTCATAGACGCCGCTGCCGCCGATGACGCCGAGAATGGTTCTGGTCATTGGGGCCTTTTAGCATGGAGGTGTGACGCCACAAGCGGAGCGGAAGTCACCTTTCCTCCCCCGTTCACGGAGGGGGTGGAGCGAGGCATTGCCCCAACCGACGTGGCGCTCACGCGCCAAGCCACCTCCCCCGTAACGACGGGGAGGAAAAAGCTAGTGCGCGTCTTTCCAAACCCGGCGATAGGACAGGTACAGCAGCCCCGACAGCACGATCAGGAACGCCATCACGCCAAGACCCATGCGGTGGCGGTCTTCCAGATGCGGCTCCGCCGTCCAGGAAAGGAACGTGACGACGGCCTTGGCCTCGTCGTCGATCTTGGCCGGTGCGCCGTCAACGAATGTCACCTGATTGTCGGTCAGCGGCTGCGGCATGGAGATGTTCCAGCCGAGGAAGTACGGATTGTAGTACTTGCCGTCCGTCACCTTGAAGTCGGCGGGCGGCTTTTCACCGAAGCCGGTGATGATCGAATAGACATAGTTCGGTCCGCCGACGCGGGCCTTCACGATGATCGACAGGTCGGGCGGCAGCGCACCGCCATTGGCGGCACGCGCGGCTTGCTCATTGGCAAACGGCGGCGGGAAATAGTCGGCAGGCGTGCCCGGGCGCGTCAGCGCGTTGCCCTTGTCGTCGACCGTGTCGCCCTTGTCGTTGGGACCGGCGACGATCTTGTAGCCACCGGCGATGGCCTTCATCTGCGCCTCGGTGAAACCGGGGCCGCCTTCTTCGGACAGCGTGTGGAAGGCGACGCGGTTCAGGCTGTGACAGGCCGAGCAGACTTCCTTGTAGACCTGAAAGCCGTGCTGCAGGTCGACGCGGTTGAAGGTGCCGAAGGGACCTTCGAACGACCAGTCGACATGCTTGAGCGGCGCCTGGTCGCCATTGGCGGCGAGAGCGGGCGCCGAAAGGCCGAGTCCGACGACAAGTCCGATTGAGAGTGCAAAGCGCATGGAGGTCCTCATTCGGCTGGGCTCAGCACGGATTTGGCGATGCTGTCGGGAAGCGGCTTGGGCGTTTCGATGAGGCCGAGAACCGGCATGAGCACCCAGAAGAAGCCGTAATAATAAGCCGTGCCGAAACGCGCCAGCCACACCAGCGGCACTTCGATGCCGCCCAAATGCCAGACCGCATCGACGCTCTGCGCGCCGCAATAGCCGAGCAGAAGGCTATCGGCCACGAACACCCAGAAGAACTGCTTCATCAGGGGCCGGAAGCGGTTGGAACGCACGCGGCTGGTATCGAGCCACGGTATGAAGGCGAGCGTCACGATGGCGCCGCCCAGCACGATCACGCCGATCAGCTTTTGCGGAATCGAGCGCAGCATCGCGTAGAACGGCAGCAGGTACCATTCGGGTACGATGTCCGCCGGCGTCACCAGCGGGTTGGCCGGGATGTTGTTGTCGGGGTTACCGACAAACTCGGGCGCGTAGAACACCAGCACCGCGAACAGGATGGAGAAGAGCCCGACATAGAATGCGTCCTTCGCCGTGTAGTACGGATGGAAGGGCAGCGAATCCTGCGGACCCTTCACATCGATTCCCAGCGGGTTGTTGTTTCCCGGCACATGCAGCGCCCAGATGTGCAGGCCGACGACGGCGGCGATCACGAAGGGCAGGAGGTAATGCAGCGAGAAGAAGCGGTTCAGCGTCGGGTCGCCGACCGCAAAGCCGCCCCACAGCCAGGTCGCGATGTGCGTGCCCGCCTTGAGCCCGCCGGTGATCTGGTCGAGCGAGGAGAACAGGTTGGTGATGACGGTGGCGGCCCAGAATGACATCTGGCCCCATGGCAGCACGTAGCCCATGAACGCGGTGATCACCATCAGCAGATAGATGATGACGCCGAGGATCCAGAGGATCTCGCGCGGCGCCTTGTAGGAGCCGTAATAGAGACCGCGGAACATGTGGATGTAGACGGCCAGGAAGAACATCGACGCCCCGTTGGCGTGCACGTAGCGCAGCAGCCAGCCGTAATTCACGTCGCGCATGATGTTCTCGACGCTGTCGAACGCCATGTTCTCGTTCGGTACATAGTGCATGGCCAGCACGACGCCGGTGACGATCTGCACGCCGAGGCAGAAGGTGAGGATGGCGCCGAACGCGTACCAGAAGTTCAGGTTTCGCGGCG
>Ga0265325_10000536_pt1 | contig 27506 bp, 33 predicted proteins | sample 41420metaG_FD_202090 | JGI IMG/M metagenome (GOLD analysis project Ga0265325, IMG submission 202090) | Rhizosphere microbial communities from Carex aquatilis grown in University of Washington, Seatle, WA, United States - 4-14-20 metaG | ecosystem: Host-associated > Plants > Roots > Rhizosphere... | reverse complement strand
CCGCTGGTGGTGGCGATGGCGGGGAAGCCCGCCGCCTCGAACTGCCGGGCGCTCATGGCGTCCCAGGCGTTCGGCAGCAGCAACAGCGGCGGCGCGCGATGCAGGCCGCGGAATGTTTCGGCAAGTTGTTTCTGATGTCCCGGCGTCATCGCCGAAGCGTAAGCCTGCCGCATGGTGACTCACAAGCGGCGTCGCGCTCCGCTTATCGCCCTGCTACCATGCGCGAAACGGTGCGCTGCTGGGAGGCTGAAATGCCGGTGCGTTGGACAAGGATGCTGGCGGCGATTGCCGCACTGCAACTGATCGCGGCGAACGATGCCGCGCCACAATCCAGCGCCAAGCCGACGCTGGACTATGCCTTCTACAAGGCCCGCGTCGAGCCGATCTTCCTGAAGAAGAAGGCCGGCCACACCCGCTGCATCATCTGCCACACCGACAACAACAGCGCGTTCCACCTGGAACCGCTGGCCAAGGGTGCGGACAGCTACACCGATGAGCAGTCACGCAAGAATTTCGAAACCGTGTCGAAGCTGGTCAATCCCGGCGACCCGATGGTCAGCCGGCTGCTGATGCATCCGCTGGCGCCCGAGGGCGGTGGCGACGTGTTTCACTCCGGCGGCCGGCAGTTCATGTCGGTGAAGGACCCTGACTGGAAGGCCATGTCCGACTGGGTCAAAGGAGCGACTCTCGGCGGGAAGGCCGACTGACGAAGTCGCCGCGGATCACCAGCGTGTTGATGCGCTTGGGCACCTCGCCGACGCGGATCACCTTCTTCACCCGCATCCGCCTTGTATCGATCGCGGTGACCGAGCGCAGCCCCGCGTTCGAGACATAGACCAGCTTGCCGTTGGGCGTGAACGTCACCCAGTTCGCCACCGCCGAGATCGGGTCGTGGCCCGCCACCTTGAGCGCCGGCAGGTCGACGTGGCCGATCATCTTCAAATCGGGCAACGAATAGACCACCACCGTGTTGTTCGGGATGCTGGTGACCCACAGCGTCTTGTTGTCGGGGCTGACGCCGATGCCGTGCGATGGCGAGGTGTTGCGGCCGCCGTCGGTCTCGAAATCCTTGGCGGGCTTCGGCAGCTCGATCCGGGCGACCTCCTTGCGCTCCGCGAAGTCCACCACGGCAAAGCCGTTGAGATCGGAAAGCTGGGCGAAGATGCGCTTGGTCGAGCCGTCGGGGTTGGTCTCGATCGCCATCGGGCGGACGCCTGCGCTCATCTTGACCTCGAACGCCACCGTCTCGGTGGCGAGATCGATCACGGTCAGGAGCTTGTTCGGGATCGAGCCGGCGAGCACATACTTGCCGTCCGGCGTGACATAGACGTTGTGCAGCCGGCCGTGAACCGGGATGGTCTTCTTCACCGTCAAGGTCGCCGGATCGACGATGTCGAGCGCGCCGTCGCCGCGGGCGATGCCGACCGCGATGCGGCCGTCCTTCGCCACGGCGATGTTGTTCGGCCGGTTGCTCAGCGGCACCTGCTTGATCAGCTTGCCGCTCTTGCGGTCGAACACGTCGAGCGTCGATTGCGACTCGTTGCTGATGTAGACCCGCGAGCCGTCCGGCGCGAAGTTCACGCCGTGCATCGCCTCGGGCCCCTTGAAGGTCTGCACCACCCGGTTGCGCGCCGGGTCGATCACGTTGACCGCGTCGCCCGCGCTGTTGGTGACGTAGATGCGCACGGTGTCGGCCTGGGCGGCCAGCGGCAGCAGTGCGAACGCAATCCAGAGATGGCGGAAAATCCGGGTCATTGGTGCCTCCCGCGCGATGGGGAATTCGTGGACAGGGTACGCGCGCGGCAGGGTGGCATCAATCGGCTTGCGGCAATATACAAAGCCCATGGCCGCGCCCCGACCCCACCGCGATTCCAAACTCGCCGTCGACGAAATGACGTCGCGGCAGGCCGGGCGCGAACACGCGCGCCTCGAGGCCGAAATCAGGAAGCACGACGAGGCCTATTACCAGAAGGACGCGCCGACCGTGTCCGACGCCGAATATGACGCGCTCCGCCTCCGCTACAACGCCATCGAGGCCCGTTTCCCCGACCTGCGCACATTGGATAGCCTGTCGCGCAAGGTCGGCGCAGCCCCTTCGCGCGGTTTCGCCAAGGTGCGCCACGCCGTGCCGATGCTGTCGCTCGACAATGCCTTCAGCTCCGAGGACGTCACCGATTTCGTCGGCCGCATCCGGCGGTTCCTCAATCTGAAAGAAGACGACAAGCTCGTCTTCACCGCCGAGTGCAAGATCGACGGCCTGTCGATGAACCTGCGCTACGAGAACGGCGAACTGGTCAATGCCGCGACGCGCGGCGACGGCGCCGAGGGCGAGGACGTCACCGCCAACATCAGGACCATGAAGGACGTCCCGCACAAGCTGAAGGGCAGGGGCGTGCCGGACGTCTGCGAGGTGCGCGGCGAGGTCTACATGACCAAGGCCGATTTCCTCGCGCTGAACAAGCGGCAGGCCGAAACAGGCGGCCAGATTTACGTCAATCCGCGCAACACGGCGGCCGGCTCGTTGCGGCAACTCGACCCGAAGATCACCGCGCAGCGTTCGCTCCGCTTCTTCGCCTACGCTTGGGGCGAGATGAGCGAGATGCCGGCCGAGACCCAGTCCGGCATGCTGAAGTGGTTCAAGTCGGCCGGCTTCTTCACCAATCCATTGTGGAAGCTCTGCAAGTCGACCGAAGAGCTGCTCGCCTTCCACCACGATATCGGCAACGAGCGCGCCGAGCTGGAATACGACATCGACGGCGTGGTCTATAAGGTCGACCGCCTCGACTGGCAGGGCCGGCTCGGCTTCGTCTCGCGCACGCCGCGCTGGGCGATCGCGCACAAGTTCGCGGCGGAAAAAGCCACCACCGTCGTCCGGGACATCGAAATCCAGGTCGGGCGCACCGGCGCGTTGACGCCGGTCGCCAAGCTCGAGCCGGTCACGGTCGGCGGCGTCGTGGTGCAGAACGCCACCCTGCACAATCAGGACGAGATCGAGCGGCTCGGCGTGCGCATCGGCGACACCGTGACGATCCAACGCGCCGGCGACGTCATCCCGCAGGTGGTCGGCGTCGTCGAGGACCGGCCGCGCGGCCCGAAGACCTATCACTTCCCGAAAAAATGCCCGTGCCCGTTGCACACCGACGTGGTCCGCGAGGAGATCGCCGGCGGCGAGGAGGGCGCCCGCGCCCATTGCACCGGCGAGTTCGCCTGTCCGTTCCAGCGCATCCAGCACCTGATGCATTTCGTCTCGCGCCGCGCCTTCGACATTGAGGGGCTTGGCGAAAAGCAAATCGAGATGTTCTACGACAACGGCTGGGTCAAAGAGCCGGCCGATATCTTCACGCTCAGGGAGCGGGACAAGAAGATCAACCTGAAGGAGGTCGAAGGCTACGGCGAGACCTCGGTGAGCAATCTCCACAACGCCATCGAGGCGCGGCGCGACATTTCGCTGGAGCGCTTCATCTATGCGCTCGGCATCCGCCACGTCGGCGAGACCACGGCGGTGGCGCTCGCCCGCGGCTACGGCGACTGGAAGTCGTTCCACGACGCGGCGCTGAAGGTCGTGAAGGGCGACGAGGAGGCCAAGGCCGAAATGGATGCGCTCGACCAGATCGGCGACACGGTGATCGCGGCCATCGCCGACTATTTCGGCGAGAGCCACAACCGCGCCGCGGTCGAGCGGCTGGTCAAGCAGGTCAACATCCGCGACGCCGAGAAGCCGAAGACCGACACCGCCGTGGCCGGCAAGACCGTGGTGTTCACCGGCTCGCTGGAGAAGATGACCCGTGACGAGGCCAAGGCGATGGCCGAACGTCTGGGGGCCAAGGTCTCCGGGTCGGTGTCAAAGAAGACCGACTACGTCGTCGCTGGCCCCGGCGCCGGCTCGAAGCTCGCCGAGGCGCAGAAGCACGGCGTCGCCGTGCTCACCGAGGACGACTGGCTCAAGCTGATCGGGAGATAGTCCAATCAGTCGCCGGGTTTGATGGGCTGCGCGACCAAGGCCGCGATCTCCTGATCGTCCGCCGCGCGGCGCTCGTTCAGCCCCCGTACGACGCCGTTGCGGTCCTGCGTCTCGCGGTTCTGGCTCATTTTCCACTTGCCTTCGAGCCGTGTGATAGCGAAACGGAATCCGACGATGCCGCGCAGCATCACCTCGATGTAGCGCTCGGGCGCATCGGTCAGCGCCCAGGGCTGCGCCTCGCTCTTCTCCTGCTGGTCGGTGAGCTCGGCAACATGGCGCCGCAGCGTGTCCACGTCTGGCATCGGTTCCGGTCGGCCGTAGGCATGGACGGCCGCGTAGTTCCAGGTCGGGACGACCTTCTGGGTCTCGGCTTTCGAGGGATACCAGTTCGGCGTGATGTAGCCGTCCGGTCCCTGGAAGAGCATCAGGGCCTCGCCGGTTTCGGCGAGATCCTTCGCATGCGGGTTGGCGCGGGCGAGATGAAACTCGATCGTGCCGTTCGCGCCGTCGTCTTTCAGCACGGTCGGCATGTGGGTGGCGTAGAGGCCGGCGGCACCGCCCGTGACCAGGGTGGCAAGCGGCCGTGCCCGCATCAACGCATGCATCTGCTGAAGATCATCGACGCGGAAATGGTCGGGCCGATACATGGTCGCCGCCGGTTGGATTTTCCGAAACTACAGGAAAGCGCCCCGGTTCACCACTCGAGACCGCTCGATCAGCTAACCGCTATGCCGTAACCTGAACAACACCATCGTGTTCGGTTCGGGCCTGCGCCTTCGCCATCGCCTCCTGCCGCCAGCCGAGCCACAGGCTGTTCACCAGCCACAGCGCGGACAGCGCCACGGAGACGACGCCTGCCTCCTTGATGCCCCAGCCCGCCATCCCGATCAGCGCGTAGGACCACGCGCCGACCTGGTCGCCGGCGCGATAGACCGCGGTGTCGATGAAATTCTTCGCCTTGTAGCGGTCCTCGCGGGACACCACGGTGTAGAGCACCTGCCGCGCCGGCTGGGTCAGCGCGAAATTGCCGGCGCGCCGCACCACCTGGAACGTGGCCACCGCGGCGAGCGTCGGCAGCACATAGAGCGCGCCGAAGCCGAGCATGCTCACCGCCGGCAGCAGCGCGAGCGAAAGCGCAACGCCGAGCCAGCGCACCAGCCGACCGGTCAGGAACACCTGGAAAACCAGCGTGATCGAATTCACGGTCAGGTCGATGGTGGCAAAGAACGTGGTCTGCGCGCCGCGGCTGGTGAAGCTCTCGGAAACGATGCTGGCCTGGCTGAAATAGAGGAACGTCGACGTCACCGCGTAGAGCAGCAGGAAGATCGCGGTGTTCAAGAGATACGGCGAGCGCAGTGCATCGACGAAGCCCGCCATCACGCCGCCGCCGATCGGCTCCTCCTCGCGCTCGCGATGCGGGCGGTCGCTCATCCTGGCCGACAGCGTCGACAGCCGCCGCACGCAGAACGTCGCCACTTCAAGGAGCAGCGCCGCACCGATCAGCAGCACAGCCGGCTGCACCAGCTTTGCCAGCGAAGCCGTCACGCTCGAGCCAAGGATGGCGCCAAGCGTTGCGCCCGCGGCGATGAATCCGAATAGCCGCTTGCCCTGCTCCGAGCTGAAGATGTCGACCACCATCGACCAGAAGATCGAGACCACGAACAGGTTGAACACCGACGTCCAGATGAAGAAGAAGCGGCCGACCCACACCGTCTGCTCGGGCGTCGCCCAATGCAGCGCCGCGCCGAACGCCAGGATGGTGACCGCGAAGAACCGGTACGACAGCGAGATGAACTGCCGGCGCGGCAAAAGCTTCACCAGCGCGGAAAACGGCACGTTCAGCACCAGCATCGCGATCAGCGTGCCGGTGAACAGCCAGGGCAGGTTGTTGACGCCGCCGGCCACGCCCATCTGGTCGCGGATCGGCCGCAGGATGTAGTACGACGCCAGCACCGAGAAGATGTAGAGCCAGCACCAGCCGAGCGCGGGCAGCTCGGCCGGCGTGACGTCGATCAGCCGGCGCAAGAGCCGCAGCAGCGGCGTCGCGGACTCCGATTGGCCGGAGTCCGTTTGCGGTTGCGTCATTGCTTCAGGCCGAACTTCTCACGGAGCTGCTTGGCGGTGAGCTGCTGGCCGTAGATCGGCCCGCCTTGCGCGAACTCCTGGGCGCGCTGCAGCGGCACGACCACCGGGTCGAACCCGGCTTCGCGTACGAGCTGGGACGCGACCTCGACCGCGTGCGGGTCGTCGCCCGCCATCGGGATCGCCATGGGCTCGCCGGCGCGATGCGCCTGCTGGACGAAGTTGGTGTAGCTCATGGAGTTGAACGCGCGCACCACATGCGCGCCCTTGAGGTAGGATTCCGTGGTGTTGCCGATGCCCTTGGACTTGGTCTCGGCGAGCAGGTCCTCGCCGTCGCGGCGCGCCACTGCGTTCGCCGGATCGATCACGATCTTGCCGGCGAACTTCGGGCCGTACTCCTTGGCAAGATCGGGGATCGCCTTGTAGGGCACTGCCACCAGGATCACCTCGCCGAAATCGAGCGCATCGGCGACAGTGCCGGCCTTGGCCAATGGTCCCATACCCTCGACCAGCGACTTCAGCTCCTCGGGATGCCGCGACGAGAACAGCACCTGATGGCCGGCCTTGATCCACAGGCCGCCGATGGTGCTGCCGATGTGGCCGGAGCCGATGACGCCGATCTTGACCTTGGCCGCGGACTGCGCCGCGGCAAGGCCCGGCATCGAGACGGCGGCGAGCGCGGCTGCGCTGGCCTGCAATATGCGGCGGCGATTGAGGGTGAAGACGTCATCGGTCATTGCGGATTCTCCAAAATGGACGGGCGCTGCGCCGGCGCGAACCATAGTTGCTGGCGGAATGGCCAGAAAGCGGCCCCACGCCAAACCGCCATCACTTCGATGTGAGGCGCGCAAAAATATTCATTGTTCCCGGTGGAATACAGCGGTAGTCGCGATGAGCGAACGCTGTCGTGCCCGGCCCGCAGCAACCGCGTAGTCTATCTCCGTCATCCTGAGGCGGCCGCCGAAGGCGGCCCTCGAAGGATGGACGGCCCGGGCCGTCGCCCTTCGAGGCGCGGCTATGCCGCGCGCCTCAGGGTGACGGGGCCGACGTTACGATCTGCGATGCACTACCCGCCGAGCAGCGCCGCCATCTTCTCGCGCTGCTGCGCGTCGGGCATGCGGCCGCGCCCGGCGCCGAGATTGTCGATCATGTGCTCGGCGTTGCCGGTGCCGGGGATCACCGCGGTGACGTTCGGATGGCCCAGCAGGAATTTGAGGAAGAACTGTCCCCACGTTGCGGCATCGAAATCCTTGGCCCATTCGGGCAGGGTCTTGCCCTTCACCGCGCGAAACAGCGACGTTCGCCCGAGCGGCAGCGCGGTCAGCACCGCCGCACCGGCGTCCGCCGCCGCCGGAATGATGCGCTTTTCCGCGCCGCGATTGTCCATCGAATAGTCGACCTGCACGAAATCCGGCTTCTCGCGCCGGACGATCGCTTCCATCGCATCGTAAGCCCCAGCGAACGTGCTGGTGACGCCGATGTAGCGGCAGCGGCCGGCGGCCTTCCAGTCGCGAAGCTGCGACAGGCTCTGGTGCGCGTTCGAGACGTTGTGGAGCTGCAGCAGGTCGACCTTGCCGGTGCGAAGACTCTTCAGCGAGTGCTGGAATTCGTCGGCGCCGGCCTTGGCGCTGCGCACCTCGATCTTGGTGGCCAGGAACGTGCGGTCGCGCATCTTGCCTGCGTCGAGGATGTCGCCGATCACCGCCTCGGCGCCGCCATAGGTCGAAGCCGTGTCGATCAGCTTGCCGCCGCCATCGAGCAGCGCTGCGATCACCTTCCGCAGCTCTTCCATCTTGGCCTGATCGGCCCGCGGGAAACTGACGGCGGTGCCCAACCCCACGACCGGCAATTGCTCGCCGGAGTGCGGGATCGGGCGCGTCACCACCGGCTTGTCGGCCTGGGCCTGTGCAAACCGTGTCATGGCGAGAATTGAAACCGCCATCCCGCCCGCCATGACGCCGCGACGGTGCGCGAATACCGACAGCGGCGGTCTGCTTTCGTCCATCTCGCCTACCTCACGCCACCCTTGTTCACCACCGGGCCGGTGTAGCCTTCCATGCGCTTGCGCAGCGCCACGAGCAGGTTTTCGTCGACCACGAACTCCCGATAGTTGTTGGCGAGCTTGTACGACGTCAATGGCTTGAAATCCTCCGGCGGCGCAACGTCTGCGCGCGAGGAAAACGAGCCGACCTTGGCCTGCTGCTCCTTTTGCAGGAACCACGTCACGTAGAGCTTGGCCGCATTCGGGTGCGGGGCATCCTTGAAGATGCCGCCGGTCAGCGTGAACACCGGCGTCTCGTCCTCCGGCGATACCACGACCTCGAGCTTGCCCTGGCGGCGGAACGCCCACACCGAGGACGATGCGTCGAGCGTTGCGATGTTCTCGCCCGAGGCGACGCTGCGCGCCACCGGCAGATGGCCCTGCACATAGTTCGGCTTGTTCGCCGTGTATTTCTCCATCCAGTCCCAGCCGTATTTCTGCACGATGACATGGAACAGATAGAGCGTGGCGTCGTCGTCGGCCGGATAGCAGGTGATGAGCTTGCCGGCGAACATCGGCTTGAGGAAATCCAGCGCCGATTTCGGCGCATCCTCCGGCTTCACCGCGGCGGTGTTATAGGCATAGGTCAGCGCGTTGGCCGAGAACGACATATAGGCGCCGTCGTTGTCGCGGAAGTTCGGGTAGATCTGGTCGAAGCCGTCCGGCTTGAAGTTTTGCAGCTTGCCTTCCGCCTTCCACTTCACGAAGTCCTGCACGGTCTGGAAGAACGCCATGTCGACGGCGAGTTTCTTTGCCGCCATCTGCTGCTCGATCTTTTCGTTCAGCACGTTGGAGAAGCCGCCGGTCACCGAGACCGCGATGCCGGGGAATTGCTGCATGAACAGCTTGGCGCGGCTTTCGTGCGGCGCCGCGGGTCCGCCGGAATAGAACACGACCTCCTTTTCCGCCTTGGCTTTTTCGTAAAGCTCCGCGAGCGTCTCGCCGCGCGCGGCCGGCGCAATGGTCACGGCCAGCGCGGCGCAGACCGGCAGCAGCCGGCCCAGAATTTGCCTTGTCATAGCGTTTCCTCGTTGCAGATTTTCGCAACGATAAGGCGTCTAGCGCCGCCACACCAGCAGGGCGAACGACAGCACCAGTCCGAACACGATGCCGTCCATCACCAGCACCATCGGCAACCCGGTCGGCTGATCGGCGATCGCCCAGCCGGCGAGCTGGGTGATCGCGGCGCCGAGTGCCATCTGCAGGAAGCCGGTGATGCCCGCTGCGGTACCGGCCGCCTGCGGCCGGATGCTGACTGCGCCCGAGATCGCACCCGGCAACATCATGCCGTTGCCGATACCGACGATCAGTTGCGGGACAATGACGACCGCCGGTCCCCATTGCTTGATGGTGCCGATCAACGCGGTTGCTAGAACGACGCCGACCGCTTCGGCGGCGATGCCGCACCAGATCAGGCGGTCGATGCCAAGCCGCGTCGACAGCCGCGAAGCAACGAAATTGCCGGACATGTAGCCGATCGACGAGATGGCAAACCAGACGCCGTATTCGGCGGGGCTTCTTTGCAGCAGCGTGATGATGACGTGAGGGCCGGCGCCAAGAAACGCAAAGAACGTCCCCGAGCCGAAGGCTGCGGCGCAGATGTAGCCGACGAACCGCGCATTGACGGAGAGCCCGGCGAGATCGCGGAAAAAGCCGGCCCGGATCCCGGGCGGTGCGTTCAGCCCGCGCGTCTCCGGCAGCGCCACCGCCGCCCACAGCACCACAAGCGCGCTGCTGATCGCGGTGAACAGGAAGATCGCCTCCCAGCCGAACCCCATTTGCAAAAGCCCGCCGAGCAGCGGCCCGAACAGCGGCACCACCACCATCACGGTCGCGACCAGGCCGATCATCGAGGCGGCGTGCTCGCGGTCGAACATGTCGCGGATGATGGCGCGCGCGACCACGATGCCGGCCGAGGCGCCGAGCGCCTGGAACACCCGCGCCACGATCAAGCTGGTCGCCGTGCCCATGCTCAGCGCCAGCACGCTCGCCGCCGCGGTCAATGCGAGTCCGGCGAGGATCACCGGCCGGCGGCCGAAGCGGTCGGACAGTGGCCCCATGAGGAGCTGGCCCGCGGCCAGCCCGACCAGATAGATCGAGACCGTGAGCTGGATGGTGGCGATGTCGGAGGCGAGCCGGTTGGCGATGTCGGGCAGCGCCGGCACCACGATGTTGAGCGTGGTCGGCCCGATCGCGGTCATCGCGATCAGCAGCGCCAGCAGCCCCCACGGCCTGCGCTCCTGGGCTCGCGGGCTGTCGTGCAATGTCTTGGCTGCGGCCTCGTCCACGGGGGCGCGGCTTAGCTTTGACCGAGCGGCCGCGTCGCCACGGCAAGCCATGCCCGCGTCGCCTCGTCGACCAGCGGGTCAAGCGCCTTCGCCACCCGCGCGTGGTAATCGTTGAGCCATGACACTTCGCCCGCGGTGAGCAAACTTCGCTCAATCAGCCGGCGGTCGATCGGCGCGAGCGTCAGCGTCTCGAACGCGTTGAGCGGCTTCTCCGCGCCCTCCACCTTCGGCCCCTCCACCACCAGCACCAGATTCTCGATGCGGATGCCGTATTCGCCGGTTTTGTAGTAGCCGGGTTCGTTCGACAGGATCATGCCGCGCTTGAGCGCGGTGTTGCCGAGCTTGGAGATGCGCGCCGGCCCCTCATGCACCGACAGGTAGCTGCCGACGCCGTGGCCGGTGCCGTGATCGAAATCCAGGCCGCGCGCCCACAGCGCCTGGCGCGCCAGCGGATCGAGCTGCGCGCCGGTGATGCCTTCGGGAAACACCGCGCGGGCGATGGCGATATGGCCCTTCAGCACCAGCGTGAAGCGCTCGCGCATCTCACGCGTCGGCTCGCCGACCGCGACGGTGCGGGTGATGTCGGTGGTGCCGTCCTGGTATTGCCCGCCGGAGTCGATCAGGAACAGTTCGTTCGGTGCGATCTTGCGGTCGGTCGAGCGCGTCACCCGATAGTGCACGATGGCGCCATCGGGTCCCGCACCTGAGATGCTCGGGAACGACACGTCCTTCAACAGCCCGGTGTCGCGGCGGAAGCTTTCCAGCGCCTCGACCGCGGCGATCTCGGTGAGCGCGCCCTTCGGCGCCTCGCGGTCGAACCAGGCGAGGAAGCGCGTCACCGCCGCGCCGTCACGCAGATGCGCCGCACGCGCGCCGGCGATCTCGGCCGCGTTCTTCACCGCCTTCATCGCGGCGATCGGATCGGTGCCGCGCAGCGCCTTGCCGCCGGCCTCGTTGATCAGGCGCGACAGCGCGTCGGCCGCCGTCGCCTGGTCGAGGCGCACGGTGCGTTTTTGTTCGCCGAGCGTTTTCAAATCCGCGATGAACGCCTCGGGTGCGCGCACGTCGGTGGTTTGCTCGATCGCATCGCGCACCGCGTTCGAGAGCTTGGCGCCGTCGATGTAGAGCGCCGGCCGGCCCTCCTTCGGCACCACGGCGAAGGCGATCGGCAGCGGCGTGTGCGCCACATCGGAGCCGCGGATGTTGAAGGTCCAGGCCACCGCGTGCGGATCGGAAATCACCAGCGCGTCGGCGCGCAGCTTGCCGATCTCGTCGCGGATGCGTCGGAGCTTGGCGTCGGCGGCCTCGCCGGCGAAGCGCAGATCGTGCAGCACCACCGGTCCGAGCGGTGGCGAGGGCCGGTCGTGCCAGATCGCGTCGATCGGATTGGGCTCGATCGCGACCAGCGTTGCGCCGGCGCTGGTGCAGGCGCGCGAAAGCCGCTCGGCGCCTTCCGCGGTGTGCAGCCACGGGTCGTAGCCGAGCTTGCTGTCCGCCGGCAGGTTCTGCTCGATCCAGCGGTCGGGCGCGATCTCGGCGATGGGCTCGATGGTGAAGGGCGGCTGCTCGACCTGGTCCTTGGCCTGCAGCGTGTAGCGTCCGTCGACGAACAGCGCCGCCTTGTCCGCAAGCACGATGGTCGTCCCGGCCGATCCGGTGAAGCCGGTCAGCCAGCCGAGCCGCTCCTCGGACGGCGGCACATACTCGTTCTGATGCCGGTCGGCGCGCGGCAGGATGAAGCCCGACAGCCCGCGCCGGGCCAACTCGTCGCGCAGCGCTTTGACGCGCGCGCCGGTCTGCGCCGGTTTCGGATCGTCGAATGACTGGAAAATCGCCTCGACCATGGCGCGCCAATCTATGGGCGGGGCCATACCGCGGCAAACGCCGCCCGCATGGCCGCTATCCCCTTCCCGTTGTGCGTTGCAATAAGATCAGCCGGGATGATGTTATCCGCCGCCGTGATGAATCCGATCAAGAGTCTGAATTAGTTGTTTAATCATGCAGGGTTAGGCCCTGAGCCATGCGTGCTTGAGCCTACTCGCGGAACCCGAATCGGCCTATGTTGCATTGCAGAAAAGACGGGTAGCGAGGGGATCTGCCGCCGGTCTTTCGCGAGAACAAAACTAAAGGAGTCCCCTATGTCGAGCATCACTTACGAGCGTTCGCCCCGTTTGCGGGTCTCCACTTCGGCCGCGCCGAAGCGGCAGCAGGGCTGGCTTTCCGCGTTCTACCGCCGCTTGATCGAAGCGCGCACCCGCTCCGCCGAAGCCGAGCTGCGCCGCCACGGGCTGCGCCTTCCGGACGAGCTTGAGCAGGCCGGCTGGCGGATCAACGAGCGGAGCGAGGACTCGCTGCCTTTCATCCGCTGACCGCCGGACACTCTTTCTCACTGAAATATGCCGCTGCCTCGGGCTCGTTCTGGGACGAGGCGGCGGTGATTCCTTCCGCGATATCAGTGTCTTGCTGGGAGGGCTGCGACAATATGCAGCAGGGACAGTGGACCCATGCACCAGTGTCCATGCTGATGTTCCATTCGAATCGTTATAGATGCTGCTATGCGAAATCGCCGCGCGCGGGGGCGGCTGGGTTCGCGAGTGGAGGCCACCATGGCTGCCCTCATTTTTCCTGGATGCAATTCGCCCGAAACGCCGCGACGCGGCGGCCTGCTGCGTCTGCTCGACGCCATGGCCGAATGGCAGATGCGCCATTCGCACGATGTGATCAGCCGTATTCAGCCTGAAGCGGCGACCATCGACAGCGTCACCCAGCCGTCCAGCGCGAACGAGCGCTCCAGCACCAGCCCCTGCGACCGGTAGGCGGCGATCGCGGCATTGGCCTGCGACGCCAGCAGTCCCGACAGCACCACGCGCGCGTTTGGCACAAGCTGCCGGGCGATCGGGGCAGCGAGCAGTTGCAGCGGCTTCAGCAGGATATTGGACACCACCAGATCGAACGGCGCGCGCCGAACGATCTGCGGTGCGCGCAGACCGGCCGAATGTGCTGCCGTGACGAAGCCGCCGACGCCGTTCAGCCGCGCGTTGCCGCGCGCGACCGCGACCGAGCGCGGATCGATGTCGGTGGCCAGCACCGCCCGATGCCACAGCTTCGCCGCGGCGATCGCCAGCACGCCGGTGCCGGTGCCGAGATCGAGGATGTGCCGCGGCTCGCGCTGCCGCGCCAGCGCATCGAGCGCCAGGAGGCAGCCGCGCGTGGTGCCGTGATGGCCGGTGCCGAACGCGGTCGCGGCCTCGATCTCGATGGCGACGCAGTGACTCGGCACGCGGTCGCGGTCGTGCGCGCCGTGGATCACGAAGCGCCCGGCGGTGACCGGCCGCAGTCCGGCGAGACTCTCCTTCACCCAGTCGCGCGGCGTGACCTTCTGCACCTTCACGGTGACGTCGCGTCCGGCGCCATTGGCCTGCGTCCGGATGGCGCGCAGCTCCGCGGGCTTCGGTCTGCGGCGGAAATGCACATCCACCTCCCAGCGCCTGTCGGCCTGCTCGAAGGCGGAGCACACGATGTCCGCCGGATCGAGACTCTCCGACAAGTGATTGGCGATGCGCCGGGCCGACGCTTCGTCGGTCACAAGGCGGGCCACGAAGGTCGCGGCGGAGCTGCTGCTGGCGTTGATCACAGCGGTTTATGCACGGGCTGGCAGCGAACTTCCACAGCAATTATCAACCGGATATAGACAAGGTTGTCGGCAGCTTGATGCGGTGCAAAACCGCAAGTCTTCCCCAGCAGCGTGCACAGGGCATCCCATGGACATCGAAGGCAAACTGGCTTGCGCGGAGCTGGTCCAGGCGTGGGGCTTCGCCCGCGACCAGGCCCGCTGGGACGATCTCGCCGCGATCTTCCATCCCGGCGGCGAGATTGCGGTGTCGTGGTTTCGCGGGCCCTACACGGAGTTCGTCGCGCATTGCCAGCGCAATCATGGCAAGGGCAGCGTCGCCAAGCATCTGTTGTGGCCGGCGCGCATCACGGTGAACGGCGACCGCGCCACATCCGAGACCAATGTGGCGATCCTGGTGCGCCAGACCATCGAAGGCGTCGCCACCGATCTGACCTCGAACGGCCGTTTTCTCGACCGCATCGAGAAGCGCGACGACCGCTGGCGCATGGTCGAGCGCGCGACCTTGTACGAGAAGGATCGCCTCGATCCGGTCGAACCATCGCCGGCATTCGATGCGCTGATGGCGAAATCCGATGCCGCCAAATATCCCGCGCAGTATCGTTACATGGCTTATCGGGTCGCTGCGGCCGGTCGGTCGCTTGCCGAGCCGGTGCATTACGACGGCCGCGCCGAGACCGAGGCGCTGAAGGCGCGCTACGCCGGCTGGCTCGCCGGGAAATAGTTGTCGCCGCGCCGGCTCCGGCTCCGCCACATTTCGATGAACGGCGCTCCTGACAATTCTGCATTGCCCCAGGAACGGAGCCCGCGCGGCTCCGTTGTTCTCGCGGGAATTGTCGGAGCAAGGGAGTCGACCCTCATGTGCGATTACAGTCTTGAACACGTAGCGTCACGGCCGGCAGCGGTGGCCGATCGGCTGATCGTCACCGGCTTTCACCACACCATCACCCGCGGCTTCGCCGGCGCGGGCGACCTGAACACCGCCGTCTGCCTGCGGCCCGGCACCGAGCTCGTCTTCGACCAGGACGTGCGGTACGAGCATCCGATCACCCACTGGCAGAAAACGGCCAAGAGCCGGGTGGCGCGGTTCCGTCAGATCGACACCCACGTCGCTCACGCCCATCACGATGCGCTTGAGTTCGCCGATGGCACGGTCGTAGTGTTGTCGCGGCTCCTGCCCGGACAATGGGCGAGCGTGCTGCAACTGCCGAGCGTGCCGCTGCACGCGCCGGAAGGTGATGTAGCCGAGCCGGCCGCGGTAACGCCGCAGCCTGCCGACTTCTTCGCCTGAGCGAAGCGCCACGGCCACGCGCAGCAACGCGGGCCACGCGACAAGAGATATGTCCCGGAAATGTCGCCGCTCACCTGAGCGGCGGCATCCGGGACTTTCGTTTTATTGCAGGAGCGCTTTCGCCTTCTCGAGGCCGGCGCTGACGCATTCCTCGTCCTTGCCTGGCGAGCCGGACAGGCCGACGCCGCAGATCACGTCGTTGCCGACCTTGATCGGCACGCCGCCGTTGATCGCGATCACCCCCGGCAGCGAGGTCTGCTCGCGCCGCACCGGCCGCGTCTTCATGTCCTGCACGAACGCCTCGGTGGTCATCTTGAAGGTGTTGGCGGTGTAGGCCTTGCGCCGCGCATTCTCGACGGTGTGCGGGCCGGAGCCGTCGCCGCGCAGCGCCACCAGGTCGAGGCCGTCGCGACCACCGCCGAAGCCGCATAGCCCATCTGCTTGCAGGCATCGAGGGCGCCGTTGGCGATGGCGAGCGCCACCGAAAGGCTGAGGTCCTTGTGCTGAATCAATTGCGCCTGTGCCGGCGGCGTGAGCGAACAGGCGAGGGCGGCGGATGCCAGGAGCATGAACGGACGATACATGGCGTGGTCTCCCCAGTTGACGAGCCGCCTGTTGCCGGCGGCGTCGCAGAGGCTACTTCGCCACGACCGGCTTTGTCCCGGCCCTCGCGTTCACAAGGCGGTGCGCGTCAATTCCGGCCGGGCCGCGGCCTGACCAGGCCGAACAGCACCAGCGAGTTCGCGACGCTCAACTTCCGCACGCTTCAAGAAACGCAAGAGTGAAATTGTTGATGAGCTTATCCGGCCTCATTCCATCAATCGCCACAAAGAATTCGTTTCCAGTTGGAGCCACGCTGATGTGGTGATGCCCCAACGCCATCCATTTGGGTTTGCGTTTGAACAGGTCACGGATGACAAGCGTTTCAGAATAGGAGCTTTCTGTTAAATCCGTTAATTCAAGAACATTGATGTTCTCGCCATAGGTGGTTTGGCAGTTTTGCGCAAACCTGAACAATCTTCCATCAATGAGAATGGGGGCTCCCGCGTTACGGGAGATTGCCTTATCCTTGGTGATGGAAACGCCAGTATCACGGAAGGTCTGATGAAGGCTCGGAGAATGGAATAATTTTAATTCATACTGCCTGGTCGTTCCAAGAATATAAAGACCGTCATTTCTGATGACGAGCGAGGGATCAACGATCTCCGCATCAATTAAGACCCGTTCCCGCTCCCACCTGTATGGAAAGCGGACGCACCGATAGAGCCAGACTTTTTTATTCGATGCGGTTTCCGGCAGCATCCAAACTTGGTTTTCGTATAAGAACACCTGCGGATAAGAGAGATGGAAACTTTCCTTTAAGACGCATCCATATTGCTCACAAATTCCATTCTCGTTTATGGCGGCGCCATGTATTTCTCCGACGCCAAAATCTGTCTTGACCTCATAAAAAATATTGACCTTGCCGTCATGCGAAAAAAGAAAGGGGTCCGCGACCGTCGACTGATATCCACTCGACAATCTCATTCCGCGCTCACCTATAAATGCGAAAGGTTCACGCAGTTCGATTTCAAAAACATCGCTTAGACGCTGAACTTTATATATTGCTATCGTCCATAAAATACGTCTGTCCAAGTATTTGCGTTTTATGTGCCTGGCGAAACGAGTTGTCATTTGGAGCATCCGACATTGCCGAAGTAGCCCATCGCTGTCGGTATCGCCATGAGCCGCCCCGTCTTCGGATCACGCGGCTGCGGAATTTCCAGTCTGTTGGGAGCATCCCGAATCTTGGACCGCTGAGGTGAGAATCTCCGGCTGTTGGGATGCCTGGGAGTCATCGCCGCGCTGTCGCGAGCTCCGGCGCTGCCGCGCTCACCAGATGGCGCCGATTTCAGAACGGCCGCGGACCCGGGAAGAAGAATGGCGGCGGCAGGCGGCGGTAACTGCTATCATCGTCATCGTAGGTCGGCGCCGCGCCGTAATAGCGCTGGCCGTTGGTGTAACGCTCCCGCGCGCCGGTCCGGTCGGGCAGTGCGCCGCTTTGCGGGACGCTGCCGACCACGTCCTGATCGGAATCATAACGCCGCACGGCTGGCACGCCTCGATAAGGCGAAGCGTCGGGTGCGCGCCGCACCATCTCCGGCGCGCCGGATGGAATCTCGCCGAACAGCACCACGCGGGTGTTGGCCATGCCCTCGCGCCGGACCAGGTCGAACAGCACCAGCGAGTTCGCGACGCTGAGTCGAACGCAGCCGTGCGACGCCGGCCGGCCGATCGAGGCGTGGGTGGTGCCGTGGATGGCGTGGCCGCGCGCGGTGAAGAAGATCGAGTTCGGCATCGGCGCGTTGTCCCATTCGCGGCTGAAATGGTCGCGCTCCATGCGGAACGGCGTGTACGAGCCGCCCGGCGTGTCGTAGCGGCTGATGCCGGTCGAGACCGGCCAGACATAGAGCTGCGCGCCGTCCTCCGAGACGATCATGCGCTGCGCCGATTTGTCGATCGCGATGAGAAGCTTGGCGGATGCGGTCTGCGCCGACAGCGCGAGGATAGCTGCGACACCTGCCGCAACCAGGAAACGAACCGGACGCATGACGAACGACTCCACCCGACCTCGAATGCCGCGACGGTGAGTATAACACGCGCGGCGGCGGGATTAAGGCGGGGGCGGCGGCATCAAATGACTTTGACCTCTTTGGATTACGGTCGCGAGACTCTAAGGTGTCGCTCGAACGGAAGCCAAACCAAAAAAGGAAGCAGATCATGCGAAGGATCGTACTCGCTGCAGGCTTGTTGTGCGGGCTCAGCTTGCCGGCCATGGCGCAAAAGGCCGCGATCGAGTCGGTCAATGCCAAATGGGTCGAGCTTTTCAACAAGGGTGACTTTGACGGCGTCGCCTCGCTCTACACCGAAGACGCCAGCGTCTTTCCGCCGGGGTCCGGCATCGTCAAGGGCAGGGCCGCCATCGCGGCGTTGTGGAAGAAGATGGCGGAACAGATCAGCGATCCGAAGGTCGAGACCCTCGAGGTCAAGCGGATCGGACCTTCGGCGGTGCGCGAGATCGGCACCGTCAGCCTCAAGACGAAAGAAGCGACGCCGAAAGAGATCACTGGCAAGTATGTCGTGGTGTGGCAGAGAGTCGGACGGCGCTGGAGGCTTGCGGCCGATATCTGGAACGAGGGCAAGTGAGCAAGTGTTGGGGGGAAGAAGATGCCGGTGTTCGTGATTGCCGAAGTCGAGGTGACGGAGCCCGAGGCTTACGCGCGTGACTTCGTCCCGAAAAACCAGCCGATCGTGAAAGCGGCCGGCGGCCGCTATGTCGCGGTGGGCGGCAAGGTCACGCCGCTGGAGGGACCGGCGCCGCAGCGCTGCGTGGTCCACGTCTGGGACACCATGGACGAGATGCTGGCGTGGTGGCATTCGCCGGAGCTCAAGGCGTCGCGGGCGATCGGCAACAAGTACGCCAAGTTTCGCGTCTATGCGGTCGAGGGGTTGCCGACGGCCGAGCCGACGCGTTGAGCTTTAGGTCTGCCTACTGCGCCCGGATGCCGGCGGCCTTGATGATCGGCCACCACTTCTCGATCTCGGCCTTCTGGTGCGCGTAGAGCGCCTCGGGCGTCTGCCGCTCGACCGGAGGAATATCCTGGCCCTGGTCGGCGAAGCGCTGCCGCACCTGGGGATCGGCCAGCGCCGCGCGCACCGAGCCGTTGAGCTTCATGATGATGTCCTTCGGCGTGCCCTTCGGCGCCCACAGCGCGTGCCAGAACGTGGCGTAAAGTCCCGGCACGCCGTCCTCCTCCATGGTCGGCACATTCGGTGCGCCGTGCCAGCGCGCCTTGGTCATCATGGCGTAGGGCTTGATCTGGCCGCTGGTCACCAGCGGATAGGTCGCAGCCGACATGCCGAGCGTGATGTCGATGTGGCCCGCAACCAGGTCCTGGTTGAGCGGCGCCGAGCCGCGATACGGCACGAACTGGAATTTCGCGCCGGTGACCTGCATGAAATAGGTGCCGGTGACGTCGGACGCGCCGCCGACGCCGACCGAGCCGGCGGTGGCCTTGTTGTCCTTCAGCCAGGCGATCAACTCCTTGAGATTCTTCGGCGGCAGGTCCTTGCGCGCCACCAGCCAGATCGGCGTGTCGGCCAATAGCGCGATCGGGGCGAAATCGTTCAGCGCGTCGAACGACAGGTTCATCGTCGCGCCGAGCACGACATGGGTGTTCCAATGCCCGATGCTGAGCGTGTAGCCGTCCGGTGCAGCGCGCGCGACCTTGCCGACGCCGATGCTGCCGCCGGCGCCGGAGACATTCTCGATGATGATCGGCTGGCCGAGATCGTTCTTCATGTGGTCGGCGAGGATGCGCGCCAGCGTGTCGGTCGGGCCGCCCGCCGGGTAGGGCACGATCATGGTGATCGGATGCGACGGGTAGGTTTCGGCTTGCGCGCCGAACGCGCTTGCCAGCGCGATCGCCAGTGCCGCGACGAATGCCGACATCCTCATGGCTGCCCCTTTGTCCAACAGCGCCCCGGTCGACAATGGCCGGGGCCGGCGGTGCAAAAAAGTCAGTATTGCTGTCCCGGATGAGCCGTCCGCCGCGGCGCGCTATTCCAGCGGCACGCCCTTCTTCTCCGGGATCAGGAACAGCGTCGCCACGATGTCGAGCAGGTAGATCGTCGCCAGCAGCGCGATCGCCACCGTGAACGAATAGCTCGCCACCAGCGCGCCGACCACGACCGGCCCGAAGCCGCCGATGCCGCGGCCGAGGTTGAACAGCACGTTCTCGGCCGTGGCCCGCGCTTCGGTCGGATAGAGCTCCGACAGCAGCGCGCCATAGCCGCCCAGCATGCCATTGACGAACACGCCCATCACCGCGCCGCCGATCAGCAATGCGGTGGCGTCGGTGAGCTGCGAATAGATCAGCACCATGACGAAGGCGCCGGCCTGGAAGGTCAGCAGCGCCGGACGGCGGCCGACGCTGTCGGCGAACACGCCGAACACCCAGATGCCGGCCGCCATGCCGAGGATCGTCACCGCGGTCCACATCGCCGACTGCGTCAGCCCGAAGCCGAACCGCGTCGACAGGTAGCTCGGCAGCCAGATCATGACGCCGTAGTAGCCGAAGTTCTGCACGCCGCAGAGGATCAGCATGCCGAGGCTGATCTTCGACGTCGCCGCGTCCTTCACCAGCAGACCCACCGGCGCCATGGTGCGAGCCTTCGTGGCGTGGTCGAGGAAGATCTGCGGCTCGCCGACGTACCAGCGCACCGCGAAGGCGACGACGCCCGGAATGAGTCCGACCACGAACATGCCGCGCCAGCCGATCTGCGGCAGCAGCCACGGCGTCAGCAGCGCGGCGAGCAGCACGCCGGCCTGCCAGCCGAGCGCCACGTAGGAGGTCGCCCGCGCGCGCTTGGCCGCCGGCCAGGTTTCCGCCACCAACGCCATGCCGATGCCGAACTCACCGCCGAGGCCGAGACCGGCGATGGTGCGGTACACCAGCAGGTCCCAGTAGCCCTGCGCCAGCGCGCACAGCCCGGTGAACACGGCGAACAGCAGGATGGTCCATGTCAGCACCCGGACGCGGCCGTAGTAGTCGGCAAGGATGCCGAACAGGATGCCGCCCGCGACCGCGCCGATCAGCGTCCAGGTCACCAGCGAGCCGGCCTGCGGCGGGGTCAGGTGCAGCTCCGCCGAGATCGCCCGCAGCATGAAGCCCAAAATCAAAAGGTCGAAGCCGTCCATGGCGTAGCCGACGGCGGATGCGAGCAGCGCCTTGTGGGCTGTGCTGTCGGGCCGTGCGTCGGCCGCGGTGGCGATGGTGGACATGTCGTTCTCCCCGATGACTGCCTTCGGCACAGTCAACGCCGGACCGGCGGCGGCCGCAAGTTGTCAGGGCGGGGCTGTTGAAAATGAGAACGGGGGGAGGACCGCTAAGTGCCTCCCCCGCAAACGCCGGCCCACGGAGCAGCCGGCGAGGAATTTGTTGCAGGCGCGGTGCGCCCGTTGACGATGGTTAGGCCGCGGCGCTGATCTTGCCGGCGGTCGGCACCTCCGAGATCGTCTTCAGAACCTGCGACGCGATCTGGTAGGGGTCGCCCATCGAGTTCGGGCGGCGATCCTCGAGATAGCCCTTGTAGCCGTTGTTGACGAAGGAGTGCGGCACGCGGACCGAGGCGCCGCGGTCGGCGATGCCGTAGCTGAACTTGTTCCACGGCGCGGTCTCGTGTTTGCCGGTCAGGCGCTTGTCGTTGTCCGGGCCGTACACGGCGATGTGCGCGTCGATGTTCTTCTCGAACGCGTTCATCATGGCCTCGAAGTAGTCCTTGCCGCCGACGGTACGCATGTACTCGGTCGAGAAGTTGCAGTGCATGCCCGAGCCGTTCCAGTCTGTGTCGCCGAGCGGCTTGCAGTGCCACTCGATATCGATCTGGTACGTCTCGCACAGCCGCATCATGATGTAGCGCGCCATCCACATCTGGTCCGCGGCGGTCTTCGAGCCCTTGCCGAAGATCTGGAATTCCCACTGGCCCTTGGCCACTTCGGCGTTGATGCCTTCGTGGTTGATGCCGGCGGCGAGGCACAGGTCGAGATGCTTCTCGACGATCTCGCGGGCCACCGAGCCGACGTTCTTGTAGCCGACGCCGGTGTAGTAGGGCCCCTGCGGTGCCGGATAGCCGGCGGTCGGGAAGCCGAGCGGGCGGCCGTCCTTGTAGAAGAAGTACTCCTGCTCGAAGCCGAACCAGGCGCCCGGATCGTCCAGGATGGTCGCGCGCTTGTTCGATGCGTGCGGCGTCTTGCCGTCCGGCATCATCACTTCGCACATCACCAGTGCGCCGTTGACGCGCGTCGCATCCGGATAGATCGCGACCGGCTTGAGCACGCAGTCGGACGAATGCCCTTCGGCCTGCATGGTGGACGAGCCGTCAAAGCCCCAGAGCGGAAGCTGCGTCAGCGTCGGGAAGCTGTCGAAGTCCTTGAGCTGGGTCTTGCCGCGCAGATTGGGCACCGGTGTGTACCCGTCGAGCCAGATGTATTCGAGCTTGTACTTTGCCATTGAAGTCCTCTCGTTTGACGAATGCGCCAAAGCGCAAATTCGGAACCCGGCTGAGGCCGCGACGAACGTCCGGCCCGAAATGCCAAGGGATTTTCAAGCATCAACCATGCCAAGCCGGCGTTGCGGCGCGAGCTCATTTCCCGCCGCGCGATCGGCATGGCCGCCTTGCGGCATCGGTGTGCTGAACGGCCCACTTGCAAGCGTTGGCCCGTAAGCCCCTGAGCGATCAGCGCCTGCCCGCGCGTGCCGAACAAATACGCAAATCGCCGCCTGCACGTAATGTCGGCAACCATCGCTTTTTTGTCGGGCGCGCCGCGCAAAGCGCGTGCAAATCAGATTACATGGCCTATGTAACGTGTCCGCGAATCGTCCGCGCGAAAGGAGAGAAAGCGATGAGCGAACAAGTCTTGCAGACGTCGGCCACCATCATTCCGTTTCCTGTGGGAGGCCGGAGATCGCTGGCGGCGAAGCGTGACGACGTCAACGCCGCGACCGAAGCCCGAAGCCCGGCCGTGTCGTTCGGCGGCGCCTGGTATCACGACGCCGCCATCGAGGAATCCAAACGCGTGCGTGAGCGCTGATGCCGAAAACACCGCCGCGGCCCAGGCTGAGCCGGGCCCTCGCAACATCGGCAACCAAGGGCCGGAGCAGAAACTGCCGGCCCTTTTTCTTTGGCGAGTCGACCGGCCACCGCCACTGCGAGGAGCGCTAGCGACGAAGCAATCCAGGTTTTGATTGCGGCCCGTGCCCCCGCGCCGTCGCGAGAAGTGTCAGCGGCGAAGCAATCCATATTTTCGCTGGCTGCCCGCACCAGCTGGATTGCTTCGCCTTCGGCTCGCAAAGACGCACGGCTGGCCGTCGCTACGGATGAGGCCTACGCCTTTTCAAAAACACCGCTATCAATCGTGCGGGGATTGGCGCAGGGTGCGCAATGGACTCGACATTGAATTACGCGATCGGGCTGGTGCTGGTCGCCGGCCTTTTCGCCATCGGCCTTGCGATCATGGTGTGGTGACGGCGCGGCGGCGCTCTGCGGATCGTCGCTCGCTGCAACCGATCGCCCAGCCGGCGCGTCAGCCGGCCGCGGCTGCTTTCGGCTTCATGCGGTAGAGTTGGAAACCCTGGCTGCCGATGCTTTGTTCGATGGCCTCGCGGCTCATCTTGTAGGGCGGCGCCTTGTCCTCGCGAACGACGCCGACCGCGGTCCACGGCCCATGGCGCGACGGCAACTGGTCGCCGCCGGGATCGGGCGCGAACGCATGCAGACCGCGCTGCCCTTCCGACTTGAACATGAACAGGCGCATGGCGAGCTCCTTCCGTTGAATGAACCGCCGCCTTGCGGCGGCGGCCATGATGGACCGCGGAGCGCGGCCCGATAACGTTACGCCAGCTCGATGGCGCCGACGGCAACCTTGCCGCTGCGCGGATCGTTCTTGGTGTCGAAGCGCACCTTCTGGCCTTCGCTCAGGTTTGAGATGCCGGCGCGCTCCAGCGCGGTGGCATGGACGAACACGTCCTTCTGTCCGTCGTCCGGCTGGATGAAGCCGAAGCCCTTTTGACCGTTGTAGAATTTCACAGTACCCGGAGTCATAGAATGTCCTTTCGCTCTCGGTTGTGCACGTGGGTTGTGGCGCACGAACATCGTGGCCAGTTTCCCGGTTCGTCGATTTGGAGAGAGTCTGAAACGTGCGCGCCCGTAAGCGACGAGGCGAAGCGGCCCAGTTGTCCGGCCAATATCGATACGCCTCTACATACGGCCTTGGCCGGCCGAATACAAGGTACGGCGGACCGGATGCCTTGAGATGGTTGACGAATTCGGCCGCAATTGAACCCCGGCATGTCTTTCTGCAATCGGCTGGACGGCCCGGCGTGCTACAGCGCCGTCATGTCGAAAGATTCGAAACGGCTGCGCACGAAGGCGGCCAGGCAATTGCGCGAAAGCCGCAACGGCGGCTCCAAGGTATGAACTATCCTGCGAGGTTGCTATCGTCCCGTCATCGCCGGCTGCGGTACCGGGCGTCGGCGGCTGAGAGATCCTAAGCGCTTTCGCCTGCCGTCCAGGGAGGTTCGCCATGGACCGGACCGCTTCGCCGCTCTCCATCGCACTCTGCAAGGCGAAGGCGGCCGAGTGCCGCGATCTGGCGCGCGAGGCCGATCAGGAGTCGCATCGCGTCATGCTCGAGCACGTGGCCAACACCTGGGAGCGGATCGGCGACACCCTCCAACTCGGCAACAAGGCGCAGCCTTTGCCGTTTCGGCCTCGCTGAGCCCCTCGCTCGACTTCGCCGCAACGAAGGCGCACACTCCCCCGTCACCGGCGGCAACCCCTTGCGTCAGGCGCTTGTCACTCTGGCCGCTCACACGCCGCCTGTGACCTCGGGGGATAGCATGCCGGCAGATATCCTGCCGTTTCTGAAGGATCGATCGTTCGACGCCGAGAGCACCCGGATCATGGGCCTTGCCTATGACAAGGCGCGGCGGATGCTGCACGACAAGGGCCAGCCGTCCGTCGTGCAGGAGATCATCGCCAGGCGCATCATCGAGATCGCCACCGGCGGCGAACGCGATCCCGACAAGCTCGCCAATCGCGCCTTGCAGGCGCTCGGGCTGAAGACCGATCCGTAGCGAGCCGCCGCAACAAAAGCGCCGATCAGTTCATCTTGATGCCGGCCGTCTTGATGATGGCGGCCCACTTCGGAATTTCCGACTTGAGGAACGCCGCGAGCTCATCGGGCGTTGCCTGCTGCACCTCGAAGCCGAGCGTGTCGAGCTTCTGCCGCGCCTCGGGCTCTGCGACCGCCGCCGCCATCTCCTGGTTCAGCCGCGCGACGATCTCCTTCGGCGTCTTCGCCGGCGCGAGCACGCCGACCACCGGGACGCACTCCACCTCTTTGTAGCCGGACTCGATGAAGGTCGGCACATCGGGCAGGCCCTTCAGCCGATGCGTGCCGCTGACCGCGAGCGCGCGCAGCTTGCCCTCCTGATGCTGCGGGATGGTCGCCGCCGGCGAGCCGAACGACAGCGGCGTGTGGCCGCCGACCGCGGCCTGGATCGCCGGCCCGCCGCCGCCATAGGGCACATGCACGATGTCGAGCTTGAGCGAGGAGCGGAACAGCTCGCCGGTGAGATGCGCGCCGGTGCCGACGCCGGCCGACGAGAAGCTGTACTTGCCGGGATTGGCGCGGATCAGCGCGACCAGCTCCTGCACGGTCTTGGCCGGCACCGACGGGTTGACCGACAGCACCTGCATGGTGGTCGCCGCGATCCCGACCGCCTCGAAATCCTTCTCCGGATCGTACGGCACGTGGCTGTACAGCGTCGGGTTGGCGGTGAAGCCGATGGCGTCGATGAACAGCAGCGTATAGCCGTCCGGCGCCGCCTGCGCCGCGCGTCCCGCGCCGATGTTGCCGCCGGCGCCTGCCGCGTTCTCGATGTAGAACTGCTGGCCCATCCGTTCGCCGAGCTTCTGCGCGATCAGGCGCGCCACCACGTCGGTCTGGCCGCCCGGCGCGAACGGCACGATGACGCGCACCGGCCGCGTCGGATAGCTCTGCGCCAAGGCAAAGCGCGATGTGACGGGCAGGGCGGCGACAGCCGCGGCAAGGCGGAGGAATTCACGACGGACAAGCTTCATGGAGACACCCGATGGCGCAGCGGCGCATGACGATGGCCGGCAGCGCCGATTATAGGCGGCGGTCCGTCCCGCGCCAGCCGGCTTGTTCAGCGGTGCGTCAGATCACGCCGGGCAGCCGCTTGTCGTAGATGCCGAGGCACCTCTGCGCGGTTTCCGGCATGTTGGGCACCAGCAGCGGCCGGCCCATGAACGTCACCCAGGGCTTCTCCGCGAGCGGCTGGAGGCCGGCGAAATTCCAGAACTGCCGCTCGCTCATCTCGATCTCGGTGACCTGCTGGTCCAGCACCCACGCGCGCAACTGGGTGAGCCTGCTCTGTTCGGCGTCGCTGAACATCTTTTCCGGCAATGGCTTTCGCATAATGGCTGCTCCTGACCGCGCACCCTAGACCTCGCCGCTTAACAAGGTCTGATGCCATGCGCATAAAGGCCGCCCCCGAAATCCGCGATAATCCTCGACTTCCGGCCGGCAAGCGCCTAGCGTCCGCCACCGATCCGCACGCTTGCACATCGCCAAAGCCGACCGGGCGCCCCGCGGGCCTCCGCTGTCCCCGCGTCTGCTTTCGCCAACCTAAAGAGAAGGATTGCCCTTGCAGGTTCTCGTCCGCGACAACAACGTCGATCAGGCTCTTCGCGTCCTCAAGAAGAAGATGCAGCGCGAGGGCGTGTTCCGCGAAATGAAGCAGCGCCGCTCCTACGAGAAGCCATCGGAGCGCAAGACCCGCGAGAAGGCGGAGGCGATCCGCCGCGCCCGCAAGCTTGCCCGCAAGCAGGCGCAGCGCGAAGGACTGCTGCCGATGCCGAAGAAGAAGCCGATGGACGACAAGCGCGGCGGGCGTCCCGGCATGGGCGGCGATCGCGGCCGAATGGGTGGTGGTATGGGTGGCGGAATGGGCGGCGGCATGGGCGGCGGCATGGGTGGTCCGAGGCCGCCGCGGTTCTGACGCGGCACGGGCCGGTGCGCCGCACGGCGTCTCGAACGAGGTGAGAGTCGCACGCATGAAGGGCGCCAAGAGCGGACCGAACGACGCCTTCGCGCGCGCCTTGAAGGAGGCGTTCGTCGATCAGGCCTCGCCCGAGCGGATCAGGCAGGCCCGCGAGCTCTATGCGCGTTACCGCACCGACGATCTGTTGAAGCGCCTCAGCGGCGCCGCGCCCGGCAACAGCGGCGAGGCCGAGCTGCCGCCCGGCACCGGCACCGGCCCCGCCGACAAGCCGCGATGAGCGCGTCATGACGCTCTTCAAGTGTCCACACTGCCACGCCGAGTACGAGATGATGATGGCGTCGCTGTCGTTCCGGCAGCGCAGCTACGCCCACTGCCAGAAATGCTGGAAGACGATGTACAGCTGGGACAGCGCGCGCGTGCCGCGCTTCACCCTGCGCGCGCCGGCGGACACCGGCCCGGCGCGGGCGGTGGGGTCGTAGCGCGGCGGAAACGCTAGCGCGCGATCCAATCGAGTTGACCTGTCATTGCGAGCGCAGCGAAGCAATCCAGAGCGGCGCGCGACGGCCTGGATTGCTTCGTCGC
>Ga0265325_10000535_pt1 | contig 27562 bp, 22 predicted proteins | sample 41420metaG_FD_202090 | JGI IMG/M metagenome (GOLD analysis project Ga0265325, IMG submission 202090) | Rhizosphere microbial communities from Carex aquatilis grown in University of Washington, Seatle, WA, United States - 4-14-20 metaG | ecosystem: Host-associated > Plants > Roots > Rhizosphere... | reverse complement strand
CCGCTGAACTCTCGCCGCAGGACGTAGCGGGAACGAAGCCAGGCAGAGAAAGTTCCAAAGCCCTCCTTTTCAATATCCACAAGCCCCGGTGAGCAGAGAGCGGCGTCATACGTGCCATGAATCATGCCCTTCGCGTCGGATTCGAAGCGGAGCGATGGAATCGTCTGCCTTGGCGAGTCGCAACGAACTTCAACTCGCGCGCCGGGAACAGGCCGGCCCAGGCCGTCGACGATCTGCGTTGAGAACTCCGATGCAGAGGGCCGAAGTATCATACCAATCGCGATCAGCGCGAGTCTTGCAGGTCTGATCAGTCGCGGTCACCTCTGCCGCTAATCTTACTCCCCAGGCCGAGCTTCTTCGCCGCCGCGTTCAATCTCTTGTCGAGAGTCCACAGCGTGCAACGGGACAACAGCGCCGAAGCGAGCAGATGTGCGTCAATCCAGCCCAGGTCCTGCCCCCAAAGTTTCCGGTCTTCGACCAACCGCTCGACCTCTGCTTCGGACGCCACCTTCGCCGAGGGCAGCGCCCGCAGATCGGTCATGATGGCAACTCGGTTCTTTAGGTTGCCGCACGCAAGCTCGCCTGAGACGAACGGGTGCATCAGAACGAACCCGTCGGTCAGGTGATCGGCCAAATCCGAGTCGCCCGAGCGGAAGTGTTGAATCCAGACCGACGTATCGACAAGAACCATCAACCGCGCCGCCGGGGAACGCTGGTTGCTTTCGGTTGCGTGCCGCCGAGTGCCGCAAGACGTTTGGCGGATTCACGCGCAATCAGCGCTTCAAGTCCCGCCCGGACCAAAGCGGTCTTCTCCTGGATTCCAGTCAATCGCCGAGCCCGTTCCACCGACTCCTCGTCGATGATGAGTGTGGTCCTCATATGCATCAGCATGCATGAGTCATGCATAAGTCGTCAACGCGGACCTATGACGCCTGCGCCCCCTTCAGCAACTCCGCCAACTCCACCGGCAGCGCGCGCGACCGGCCCGTGCTCACGTCCACGCAAACCGCGGTGACAAACCCGCGCGCCACCAGTCGCTCTTCCACTGTCGCCTCGAACGCCAGCTTGTACGACGCATTGCCCACGCGCTCCACGCGCACGGCGATCTCCAGCAGATCGTCATACTGCACCATCGCCGTGTACGTGCACTCGACGTGAACGCGCGGAAAGTTAACCGCTGCGCTCGCTGCGTCTTTGTGCGCAAGTCCCAGGGAGCGCAGGAACTCAATCTCTGCCGCTTCGAAATGCCGCAGCATCGCAGTGAAGTGAATCCTGTGGGAAGCGTCGGTATCGACGAAGCGAACGCGTACCGGCCAGACGAAAGGCATTTCCTGAATTCTACGACACGCCGCGTGCCTTAATTGTTCTTGAATTTCGCGGCGTTCGTCTCGACACCGAATTCAATTGGGCCAGCGTCGCTGCGCGTGCCTTCCACTGAAATCCGCCAGATGCCGGCTTCCGGATGGGGAATCAGAAATCGCTGTGGCCGTGCCTGCTGGCCGGAGTATCCAGTGGTGTTGCCATACCAGCCGTAGTGTTCGCCTGACGGGCTCACCAGGTGAAGGTCCGCGCCCGCGTCGGCCGCCTTCCACACGAGTGTCGCGTCCAGCGATTTCGCGCCCTTATGCACAAAAATCAGGCCGTCGTTCCACCACTGTGCCACCGCGACGCTTGCCTGAAATTGCAACTCATGCCCCGGGCGCGGAGAGTCCGCAGCGGTCCGGCTCGCTTTGCTGGACGAATCCGCGTCCGCGGACGCCACCATGTCCTCCGCCGGCCGGCCGCAATCGCACAATGCCGAACGGTTCGACGAAACCACCGTGCCGCGCTTCACGCTGTCGCTCAGATCGTCAAAGCGAAACGGCACGCTGCCCGACGAAATCGACAAGCCGTGCGTCACCTGCACGTGCACGTGATAGCCGCCGCCCTCGCCGAGCGTGTATCCGCTGTTTCCCACTCGGGCCAGCGCCTGACCCTGTTCCACATGTTGCCCGTCCCGCACCACGAACGAGCCGGTGGCCAGATGCGCATAGTGGCTGTACTCGCCGTCACCATGGTCGATGGTGATGTAATTTCCGAACGTCCGTCGCGAGTGGTCCTGTCCCATGCCCAGGTCGTGCGTGTGAACAATCCCCGCGCGCATAGCAACTATGCAGCGCCCCTGAATGGGCGCAATGTCGTACGCATGCAGGCTGTTGCCCCAGTGCGAAAACGAACCGTACGGTCCCTGCGTCAGCACCCACGGTTGCCCCGCCGCGAACGGCAGTTTGTATCCGCCGCTGCTGGCGACCACGAAGGGCATCGGCGGACTCAGAGTTCTGTCCGGATTCTGCACGATCACCCAGTATTCACCGGGCGGCAGCGCGTCATGATGCGACGCCAGCGATGATGCGGTGGCAGCGGATGGCTGCGCCGCACTCAGATAAGTCCATCCTCCCGTCGTCGTGTAGCGGGCCAAATGCACCGTCGACAACGCAGAAAAACCCGACCCCACAAGCTGGAGGTCGAAACCGCCGGAGCCTGGCTCGATCCGCACTTCCGACACCTTCAATCCCACCGGCTCCGAGCCGCCTGTCACCTGATAATCGCGCGTTAGGCTAACGGTGAAGTCCCGCGTCATTCCGACGACTCCGTTCACCAGCACGCGCGCATGCCACAGGCCGGGACTCGACGCGGCTGCGAAGCCCGCCAACGGCAACTGCGTCGTGAAGCAGAGGGAGGCGGCATTGGGAAGATCGGGGTAATCGGTGGAATCGGCGATCGCGCCCGACGGGTTCACCCATTCCACGCGAAGACGGTCGCCTGCATGCACGCGCTCAGTCAGGAACCAGAAAAAAACCTGGCGCTTCGACGTCTCCACGCGCGTGGCCGCGACAGGCGGTGCGCAGGAGAATTGGTCCACCGACGTTGAAACAATCGCGCGGCTAATTGTTGCAGCCGGCGCCAGACCCGAGCAAATTGCCAGCGTCAGAAGGAGTCTTAATGGAACAGGCATCCCTTTACCATGGTAATCGGCGCGTGCCTGGAAAAACATAAGCGCTATGATGACCGCGTGTGGATCGCTATCGGCGCCGTTTCGCTGGCAATCTGGATTGTGCTGCTCGTGGCGCGCGGCGGCTTCTGGATGTTTCGCGATGTAATTGAAGACGATCCCGAGCCGAGCGAGGCTATCGCGCCCACGGTTGCGGTGGTCATTCCTGCGCGAGACGAAGCCGATACCATCGGACGAGCGGTGGCGTCGCTGATAGCCTCCCAATATTCAGGTGCGCTGCGCGTCATTGTCGTGGACGACCACAGCGCGGACGGCACGGCGGACAGAGCGAAGGACGCTGGCGACGATCGCGTCACCGTGGTTGCCTCACGCGCTCTCCCGCCCGGCTGGAGCGGTAAACTCTGGGCCGTCGCGCAAGGGGTGGAAACCGCCGCCACTACAGTGCCGGACTTCCTGATGTTCACCGACGCGGATATCGTTCACGCACCGGATAACATTGCCAGACTCGTCGCGCGCGCGGAACGCGATGGTTTGGATCTCGCTTCCGTTATGGTGCGGCTGCGGTGTTGGACAGTAGCCGAGCGATTCACGGTTCCCGCGTTTGTATTCTTCTTTTTCAAGCTCTATCCGCCGCGCTGGATCGCGCGTTCCGGCAGCAAGACGGCGGGAGCCGCCGGCGGCTGCATGCTGATTCGACCCACGGCACTGGCCCGCATCGGCGGAATCGCCGCCATTCGCGCCGAACTAATTGACGATTGCGCCCTCGCGCAACGCGTGAAATCCACGGGCGGCCGGATCTGGCTGGGACTGAGCCGCACAACCGAAAGCATTCGTCCGTATCCGGATTTCACAGCGGTCCGCGAAATGATCGCCCGCACGGCTTTCACGCAGCTACATCACTCCGCGCTGCTGCTGGCCGGAACTGTCTTTGGCATGGCGCTGATCTATCTAGCGCCTCCGCTTCTGCTGCTCGTGCCGGACCGTGCAGCGCGGGCGCTGGGCCTCATCACCTGGTGTTTGATGAGCGCCGCATACGTTCCCGCGCTCCGTTTCTATCGCCAACCGTTGTGGATCGCTCCGCTTCTGCCGTTTACGGCAGCTTTCTACAGCTTCGCCACCATCGAGTCGGCGGTGTGCTATTGGCGCGGCAAGGGAGGCCTTTGGAAAGGCCGCGTGCAGGATGCGCGATAGCAATTACTGAAGCAGTTTCAGAACCGCCTGCGGCGAAGAATTCGCCTGTGCCATCGCTGCGATGGACGCCTGTTGCAGCACCTGCGCCTTAGTCAGGTTGGCCGCCTGTGAGGCAATGTCGGCGTCTTTAATCTGACTCTGCGCCGCTGAAAAATTGGTGATCTGCGACTGCGCCAGAGAGATCGCGTAGTTCAGCGTATTCTCGCCCGCGCCCACTGCGCCCTGCACGGCGCCGAGCGAAGTCACGGCGCTATTTATGGCCGCAATCGCGTTCTGGGCATTCCCGGTCACGCCGGCGCTGGACGTAGAATTTGTGGGAGCGGTCACTGCGAAAGCCCCGGGTGTTGCGCCGAACAGCGAACCGCTGCCGACAATGCCCGGTGTGTAAGTTACGCTTTCAGTGGCGCCGCCGCTGAAAGGGATGAAGGTGCTGTCGTTGTACCAGGCGCCGTTGCCGCCAAGTTGATTGACCCATTTATAGCCTGGCACGCCGGCATAATCGCCATTTGCCGGGTTCGACACGCTATTTACAAGGAGGCTGAAAACGTCGGCCGGGATGGAGCCCGCCGCAGTTATAGTAATTCCCCCGCCCACGCCATCCGCGGTCACAGTGAAGCCGTCCGCCCCTAACGCCGCTTGCAGCGAGTTCACCGCCGCCGTCTGGTTGCCAGCATCCGCGGCATTGAAAGTGAATTGAACGGGAGCACCGCCGCTTTGTCCCGGCGTGTTGCCCGTCTCCACGATGTTGAATGCACTGGCGCTCTGCAACGTAATGCTGTTCCCATTCGCGCTGGCGTACACGCCGCTGCCCTGCAACTGAGAGTTGAGCGAAGCCACCGCATGGGCCGCTGTATCGGCGGCCGTGTTGCCGCTGGTCGAGCTGTCCAGCGTGACGTTGTAAGCGGCCCCGCCGACCGAGACCACCACAGTCTCCGTCGTGGGACCGGTGTCGCCAGGAACGAACGGCGTAAGTCCACTCGTTGCCCTGTAATTTGCGCTGTTGACCAGCGTGGCGCCGTTCATGACAATCCGGGTGACCGAACTGGATGAGGCCATCGCCGTCAGCAGACTGCTGCCGCTGAACTGCAAGTCGCCATTTGATCCGATCTGCGCGCTGATTCCCGTCCCACCCAGGCCGTTGTTGATCTGAGCGATGGCGGCCGTTCCGCTGATACCGCCTGCCGAGCCCGTGACGGTGACAGTGAGGGGGGTCACCACTCCGCTTCCGTTTACATAACTGATATTGAAGGTCTCGGTGCCATTGCCGCTGAGGAATGTCGCGCCGGGGTTGTTCAGGTTCCTGACGTTATTGCCATTAAAGGACGTGCTGCCGGTTCCTCCACCCAATAGGGTGGTGTTGTTGAGGCCGAGACTGTTTGCGTCCACGGCATTGGAGGAACCGGCCAGATTGACGGTGACGGAGGAAGATCCCGCCTGGTTGCTGGTGCGGCCGCCGCCGATGTACACGGTCAGAGCCTTGTTCAGGTTGCCGCCGGCATTCAACTGGATGTCCGATGCCTGGCGGGTGATTTCCGAAACGAGATCCTGATATTCGTTGTTCAGGGTGGTGCGGTTGCCGGTGAAGGTGCTGGTGGCCGATTCGGTGGCCAGCGTCTTCATGCGGTTCAGCATGTTGGAAATATTGCTCAAGCCGCCGTCGACAATCTGCAACTGGCTCAAGCCATCATTGGCGTTGCGCACGCCCTGCTGCAATTCCACCGTGTCACTGGTGTACTGGTTGGCAACAGCAAGACCAGCGGCATCGTCCGCGCTGCTGTTGATGCGATAGCCGGAGGACAACTGCTGAATCGTGTTGGACTGAAACTGGTTGTTGATGTTCAGATCCTGTTGGGCCTGCAGCGAGGTTACGTTTGTTTGAAGCGAAATCATCGCGTCCGTCCATAGAAAGTCATGGCCGCTTATCCGGCGGTCATGATCCAGGGCTTGTTTTTCGGTACTCACAGTTCATTTCGTTCGCCTGCACCAGAAATTTTACTGTATTCCCAGAACTTATTACGAAGACCAGCCCTGGATTTGGCTGCAAATGGCCGATGCCACCAGTTTCAGGTCGAGTACGGCGTCGGCCAGACCGGCTCGCGCCACCACTCCGGGCATTCCCCAGACCACGCTGGACGCTTCATCCTGGGCAATCACGTACGCCCCGCTGGCCTTCAGCAGCTTTGTGGATTGCAGGCCATCCTGCCCCATGCCGGTGAGCACCACCGCCACGGAATTGCCCCCATAGATCTCATTCACCGATCGAAACAGGACATCCACGGCGGGCCGGCATGAATTCTCTGGAGAGGATTGATCGAGCGTAATGCACTCCCGTCCTCCTCGCCGGGTCACGCGCATGTGAAAATCGCCCGGTGCGATCAGCACCGTTCCGGCTTCTACCGGCGCATTCTCGGAAGCCTCCACAACCTTTAGCGGTGATGTGCTGTTCAGACGTTCCGCCAGAATGCGAGTAAACATGGCTGGCATGTGCTGCACGATGACCACCGGAACCCCCAGATTCGCGGGCAGAGCGGGAACCAGTTCGCTCAGCGCACTGGGACCGCCGGTGGACACTCCAATGGCCACCACTCGCCGACGTTTCTTGCTGTGCAGACTGCCTGTCGGCCTTGCCGGAACGAACGTCGCGGCCTTGGTAAACGGCGCCGTCGGCGTGGGGACCCGTGCGCGCGTAGGGAAGAACTGGCGCACCTTGGCAATCAGATCGTGCTTCAGCCGCGGAATCGGAAGCTCGTTCGATCCGTCGCTGTTGGTTTTGGAAACATAATCGTTCGCGCCGTTCAGCAACGCGTCGATCGTCACGCGCGCGCCCATTTCGGTGAGCGTGCTCAGCATGATGATCTTTACCGGCGGCCATGCCGTGCGAATCTTCTTAATCGCCTCCAGCCCGGTCATACGCGGCATCTCAACGTCCAGGGTCACCACGTCGGGCTTTAACTCCGTGACTTTTCCGATGGCGTCCAGACCATCCACAGCCTGGCCAACCACCTCAATCGCCGGGTCTTCGCGGAAGATGCGGCCCACGATATTTCGTATAAACATGGAATCATCGACAATGAGGACGCGGATGCGTCGATTTGCCAAAAGGGCAGTCCTGAGTTGTGATGAGCTCACCTGTGCTCCTTATCGGCGATCGCTTTGCGATCATGAGGTAGTGCGATGAACGACGTAGTACTGCGCGTCGACCGCTTAACCCGTACGGTGGCAGAGAAGACCATCGTGGACGACGTCTCCTTCGAAGTCTTCCATGGCGAACTGCTGGCCATCTCCGGACCCAGCGGGGCGGGCAAATCGTCGCTGCTGCGCCTGCTCAATCGTCTCGATGAGCCTTCGTCCGGCACAGTCTGGTTGCGGGACGCCGATTGCCGCAACGTTCCTCCGCGTGAACTTCGCCGCCAAATCGGCATGATTATGCAACGAGCGTTTCTGTTTCCTGGCACGGTCGCTGCCAATCTGAAATTCGGCCCGGAGCAACAACGCCAGGCCCTCCCGCCCGAGCAAATTGCCGAACTTCTGACCAGCGTCGGCCTGAACGGGTTTGAGGATCGCGACGTCGCTACGCTTTCTGGCGGCGAAGCTCAGCGAGTTTCCTTCGCGCGTGCGCTGGCTAACCAGCCCGAGGTTCTTCTGCTCGACGAACCGACTTCATCGCTGGACGAGGCGGCTGCGCAGCGGGTGGAGGCTGTGATCGTCGAAGCCGTTCGTACTCGCGGACTGGCGTGCGTCATGGTGACCCACAATACGGCGCAGGCGGAACGAATCGCCAGCCGCACCATGCTGTTTCGCAGTGGCCGCGTGGAGAGAATCAGCCATGCTGAACCAGCTCATCCATAACCGCATCGCTCTCGGGCTGGTACAGGCGCTGGTGGCCGCGCTGTTCGCGCTTGGCGTGGCCCTGTTCGCGCGCAGCCGGGGTGTTTCGCTCGCAGGGGAAGCGATCGTGTCTATGCTGCGCGGCGCTGTGCAGATTGTCGCGGTCGGCCTGGTGTTCGTCGTGCTCCTGCGCGGGCCGGTGTGGATCAGCCCATTCGTGCTGGCCGGCATGATCGCCGCCGCGGCCGCCACCTCCTCCCGGCGCGCTCGCCGCTACCCCGGCTCGTATCGAGTCTCCCTCTTCGCGGTCGGCATCGGCGCTGGTTCGGTGATCGCGCTGATGGCCGCGCTCGGCGTGATTGAAATTTCCGTAAATTCGCTCATCCCCGTCGGCAGCATGATTATCGCGAACGCCATGAACGCCAACGGCCTGGCACTCGACCGCTTCCGTTCCGACGTGGAATCGCATATCGGCGAAATCGAATCGGCTCTCGCGCTCGGCGCCGCTCCCGAGATCGCGGTGCGTCCGTACCTCCAATCGGCCCTGCGCGCCAGTCTGATCCCGCCGCTCGATAATCTCCGTTCGCTCGGCATCGTCTGGATTCCCGGTCTTATGGCCGGCATGCTTCTCGCGCATTATTCGCCCGTCTACGCGTCCATCTATCAATTCGTGGTACTGGCGCTCATTCTCGGCTCTTCCGGTCTCACCTGTTCCATCGGAACCTGGCTCTTCAGCCGCCGGGCGTTCTCCACGGCGGAACAGCTCATCATGCGCCCTTCGGCGTGAGAATCTACGGCAACCCAGCCGCGGTGTACAATGCATCGAGGCTCTCTCCATGTCCCAGTCCAACGTCGATCTGATCCGGAATCTCTACGCCGCCTTCGCTCGCGGCGACGGCCCCACGGTCATTGCGGCCATGGATCCCGCCATCGTCTGGAACGAAGCCGAGAACTTCCCTTACGCTGACCGTGGCCCCTATGTCGGTCCCGCCGCTGTTGCCGAGGGCGTCTTTTCCCGCCTCGCGACTGAATGGGATCACTTCCAGGCTGTTCCCGCGGAATTCCTGGACGCCGGCGATACCGTGGTTGTCCTCGGTCGTTACAAGGGCACCTACAATGCGACCGGCTTTCCGCTCGACGCCCAGTTCGCACATATCTGGCGCCTGCGCGACCAGAAGATCGCAGCCTTCCAGCAGTATGTGGATACGGCCCAGGCCATCCGAGTGATGCACGGTTAGCGTTTCTCGTTAGAAATTCACTGCGCGCGCTAATCGGACGTGGGGCGGCGTCTGACGCTGCGGCGGACTCTCAGTCCGCCAGGCGGGCTACGAGCCCGCCGCAGGCCGGGGGCCTGCCCCACACCGGACGAGCATTCTCCGAGGTGTCCCGTCTGCGCCGGCTTCCCGCTCCGATCGGGAACTTTCCTGCGCGCCCCAGTGTCCAATCGGGCATGGGAATTACGGGAAAAGCACAAATCAACGTCACTCCGATGATTGACGTGCTGCTGGTAATGATCATCATCTTCATGCTGATCACGCCCATTCGCCCCACCGGACTCGATACGAAAGTTCCGCAACCCGCGCCGAAAGGCGCGAGCAAACAGCCCCAGACCGACATCGTGGTCACCGTTTGCGCCAACGATTCCGTGCGTCTGAATCAGGAACCGGTCGCGCTGGACAATCTGCAATCGCGGCTTGCGGCCTTGTACAGGAATCAGCCGTCGCACGTTCTGTTCGTGCGCGCCGAAGGCAATCTGCAGTTTCAACAGATGGCGCGCGTGATCGATCTCGCCCGCGGTGCCGGTCTGGAACGCGTTGCCCTCATGCCACACTAACCATTCACGATGCCGGGCAATGAAACACGTCGACCAACCGCGAAGCCGACGGGCAATAATGGTGCGCCTCCCAACCCAGAACCGCCGCCAGAATCAACACGACCGCGAATGGGATCCACGTCGAGTAGAGCACGCCACGCATCCAGTTGTGATGTTCTTCTTTCGACACGCGCGTCAGGGTAGTGGCCAGCAGCGCCTGCCCGGCGGCCTCCGGCAGAATATGCGGCGCAACCCACACCAGATATCCCGCCGATCCCAGAATCGCCAGAATCAGAGCGGCCAGCAAAATGACCACCCACCAGCCATCGCTGGAGTCGCAATCGAAATCCAGCTTTGGAAACCAGCTCGATGATCCTGACGGTGCTGGCGCGGGCTGCGACGGAATCGAGGCCGCTGCCACGTTGGAATCCCAGGAAGAACTGGCGCCGGCGCCACCCGAATCGCCTCCGCCAAATCCGCTGAAACCGGGGCTCCCCCGGCCACCTCCGCCAAAGCTGCCACCGCCGCTGAATCCACCCACGTTAAAACTTCCCATCCGTGTCTTCGCCGCGCAGCGAATGGACACGTACCAGATCCACAAGCGCACCAGCAGCAGAAACACCAGATACGATCCCAGCACCGCCAGCGGATACCGCAGCCGCAACGAGTGCACCCCGGACAGCAGCAACCCCCGGCTGGCCAGCACACCCGACGCAATCACGGCGGCCAGAATCAGGCTCATGTGAAAGCGCACGAAGTGATCGTGCAGGATGCGCTGCTCGTATTGTTGTTCGGCGTCCACGTTCCTTCCAGGATGCCACAATAAACTCATGGCGACCATGATGACGGCGATTGAAGCGAACGGTAAGGACGAGTTCAAATCCGTCCAGCGTGAAATCCCCGAACCGGGCCCAGGCGCTGTGCGCATTCGCGTGCAGGCCTGCGGAATCTGCCACAGCGACATGTTTGTGAGACGGGGACTCTGGCCCGGCCTGGAATTCCCTCGCGTGCCCGGACATGAGGTGGCCGGCGTTGTCGATGCCGTCGGCGAAGGCGTGCATCACTGGAAGATCGGCGACCGCGTGGGCATTGGCTGGCACGGCCGGCACTGCACGTATTGCACTCCCTGCCGGCGCGGGAATTTCGCGGCGTGCGAAAACCTGCGCATCACCGGTTTCAGCTTCGACGGCGGCTATGGACAATACATGATTGCGCCGGAGCGCGGCCTGGCGCACATTCCCGATGGGCTGAGTGCGGCGGACGCGGCGCCGCTCATGTGCGCCGGTGTCACCACGTTCAACTCACTGCGTCACAGCGGCGCTATGCCCGGAGACCTGGTGGCCGTGCAGGGCATCGGCGGCCTGGGCCACCTGGGCATCCAGTTCGCGCGCGCGTTCGGCTATCAGGTAGTAGCGCTCTCCAACGGCGCCGATAAGGAGGAACTGGCCCGCAAACTCGGCGCGCACGTCTATCTGGACGCGAGCGCGGTGAATGTGGCCGAGGAACTGAAAAAACTGGGCGGCGCAAGAATCGTACTGGCCACCGCGCCCAATGCCGCCGCGATGACATCCGTGCTGGGCGGCCTGGGTGTAGGTGGCTCATTGTTGGTGGTGGGCGCCGCGAACGAGCCGCTGCAGGTCCCGGCAATCCTGCTGATCGGCGGTAATCGGTCCGTGCAGGGCTGGGCGTCGGGCACCGCACGCGATTCCGAAGACACCCTCAACTTCTGTGCGCTCCACGGCGTGCGCCCCATGATTGAGACATTCCCGCTGGCCGAGGTTGCCGCCGCCTACGACCGCATGATCACGAACAAGGCAAGGTTCCGCGTCGTGCTGACGATGGAATAGCGTATGGACCCTCAAGAGAAAGTCCGTCGATGGGTGCAGACCTGGCAGCAAGCGGCGCCGGAACTCGAAGCCATCCGCGTGCGTGAGGTCCGCGAAGCCGACAATCTGAAGGTATTGGCACTGCTCGAAGGCGCCTTCAATCACGCAACTCGAACCATGCCTCCGCGCGAGTCCTCAGGGATGGTTGAGATGCAGGCGGTCTTTGCGAAACTACGGCGATGATCGCCGACAAACGGCGCCGAAGAGTCTGGCTGGCTGCAAGCTGCGTGGTGTGCGCCGTCCTCATTGAGTGGCAAGTAGTCGACCTCGAGGGAACCGAATTTGCAGGTGGATACATCACTGGGAAGCTGCTGTCACTGAGCGATTCCGCAAGCGTGCTCTTCCTGGTCGCGGCGCTTCTTGCTTTCTTCCCCCGACGAACCGCTAGTGTCGTCTTGTTGCTCGCATCAGGCCTCTGCTTGCCACTCTGTGTGTACTCCACCGCGCCGGGACCATTCCGCTGGATGTTCCCTGGAAATTACAAGACTCATCCCCCGGCAAACTTTGTCTGGGTGTCATGGTCGGCGGCCATCATGGTTGGGGTCGTCTTGGCACTGTGCGCCGCATTTGCGATTCCCCGCTCAGAATCTCCTCAGAGTTAAACCCGCAATGGCACAGCGCGTCCTTAAGCACTCAATTCCCCACTCATGTATGCTGCTAGCGTGACCCCCATACATCATCTTCTTAACGGTCTTATCGATTACGCGGGCCTCTTCCCGCCCGCCGGGCTCACCATGACTTCCGCGGTGAGCAACTTCGCAACCTATCGCGCCAGCGACGACTCCTGGGCGCTGGCCCGCTTCATCCTGACCGCCTCGCGTCTGGAAGAGTGCGAGAACGAGATGCGCGAGATTCTGCCAAGCCTGACTGAGCAGAAACGCTGGCGCATGAGCGCGCTCTGCGGACCTGTTCTCGATCAGGATCTGGCCGACATCGTCGCCTTCAACGCGCGCCACAAAACCATCCACGTCGATTCGGTGGAGATCAAAGTCACCAGCCCCGACGACATCGCCGCGTTCGCCGCGTCCGTTCCCAAAGGCCTGCACGCCTATTTCGAGGTGCCGCTGTCAACCGATCCGCTGCCCTTCATTGTCGCCATTCAGAAGGCCGGCGCTCGCGCCAAAATTCGCACCGGCGGCGTCCGCGAAAACATGTTTCCCTCGGGCGACGAAATCTCCGGCTTCCTCACCATGTGCTGCCGCCATAACGTGCTCTTCAAAGCTACGGCCGGCCTGCATCATCCCTTCTGCGGAAAATACCGGCTCAGCTACGACACCGACGACAATCGAAAAGTGCTGATGTACGGCTTTCTCAACGTGATGCTGGCCGCGGTGTTCATCTACGCCGGTATTCGCCCCGAATTGCTGGCCGAGTTGCTGCGAGAGCCGTCGCCGGCGGGGTTCACGTTTGACGATCGTGGCGTGAGTTGGCGTCATCACTGGGCCAGCCACGAACAGATTGAAGAAGTGCGCGCCGGCTTCGCCATCGCCTTCGGCTCGTGCTCGTTCGATGAGCCCATTCGCGCGATGAAGCAGTTGCACCTGCTATAAAACAGGCATGGCCTGGGAGCTGAACGAAACGCACGACGCGGCGCTGGAAAGTTGGGTGGAAAGCGCCAACCGGCCGGACTGCGACTTCCCCATCCAGAATCTGCCCTTCGGCATTTTTCGAACGGACCGCAAGGCGGACCGCGTGGGCACTGCCATCGGCGACTTTGTTCTGGATCTTAGTGAGGCATTTCGCACCGGCCTGCTCATTGGGGTTGACGTCACCTTTGCTCCGTTCTTCCAGTCGTCGTATCTGAATCCGCTGATGACGCTCACGCCACCTGAACGCGCTGAAGTGCGGCTGTCGATATCGCGATTGCTGCGTGCCGGTTCCACGCGGCGCGAAGAAGCGGAGAAGCTGATGACGCCGATTCAGGACGCGCTTCTCCTGCGTCCGTCGCTGCAGCGCGGTTACACCGATTTCTACGCGTCCATCCATCACGCCACGCGCGTCGGCCAGTTGTTCCGGCCCGATCAACCGCTGCTGCCGAACTATAAGTGGGTGCCCATTGCGTATCACGGGCGGGCGTCAACGCTAATGGTGAGCGGCACGCCGGTTCGCCGTCCCAATGGACAGACGAAAGCGGCCGACGTAACGGAGCCTTCCTTCGGGCCCACAAAGCGGCTCGATTACGAACTGGAAGTGGGGTTTTACGGCGCCGGTCTGCAGCGCATCGGTGAGCCGGTGCCGATTGCGAAAGCCGAGGAGCACATCTTTGGCGTGTGTCTGGTGAACGACTGGTCGGCGCGCGATATCCAGGCGTGGGAATATCAGCCGCTGGGTCCGTTTCTCGCCAAGAACTTCGCAACGAGTGTGTCGCCGTGGGTGGTGACAATGGAGGCACTGGCGCCGTTTCGCATTCCTGCCTACGAACGCCCAGCCGACGACCCACAACCGCTGCCCTACCTTTCTTCCGACGACAATCGTTCTAACGGAGGTGCCGACATCACCCTGGAGGTGCTGCTGGCCAGCGCGAAAATGCAGAAAGAGGGCATGGCGCCTGTCACCCTGAGCCGCGGCAACTTCCGGGATATGTACTGGACCATGGCGCAGATGGTGGCCCACCATACGTCGAACGGATGCAACCTGATGGCGGGAGATCTGCTGGCCAGCGGCACGGTTTCGGGTCCCGAACGCGAATCGGCCGGCTGTCTGCTGGAACTGACCGAAGGCGGCAAACAAGCGATTCCGCTGCCCACCGGTGAAGAGCGGCGTTTTCTGGAAGATGGCGACGAAGTGATCCTGCGCGGCTGGTGCGAAAAGCCCAGATTTCGAAAAATCGGCCTGGGGGAGTGTCGCGGATTGATACTTCCGGCGACCTCGCAGCACTAGAGCAAGAATGCTGCCTATTGATCAGAGCTGTGGGGCAGGCCCCCGGCCTGCCTCCGAATTTGCGGGTCCGGGGGACCCGCGCGGACCGGGGGGCCGCTCCACATCGGGCCGCGACGGTTACGGAGTGGGCTTGTGATCTACGTCGACGTCAGCCTGCCGATTCCGCTCGATCAGCCGTTCACGTATGCTCTTCCAGAGACCCTGGAGCACCGTGTCCAGCCGGGTTGTCGCGTTCTGGTGCCGTTTGGCGGGCGCAAGCTGACCGGTGTGGTGCTCGCGGTCCACAGCAAACCTCCGAAGGGTGCAATCAAAGACGTCTTTCGCCTGCTGGACGAGGAGCCGGTCCTCGACGCCGGCCTGATCGACCTGGGGCGCTGGATCGCATCCTACTACTGTGCGCCACTGGGCGAAGTGCTGCGCGGCATGACTCCGCTGACCGGCGAAGTGCGGCGCTCGAAGCTGTATTCGTTGACCGATGCGGGCCGCGACGCCGCGCGACAGCTCTTACTCGGGCCGGCGAGCGACGATCCGGTGTTGCAGATGCTGGCGTTGCTGGAAGCGCGGCCCGCGTCCGCCGAATACCTGAAAAAGAAAGTGCCGGGTGCCGCAAATGTCATTCGTTCGCTGGAGAAGCGCGCGTTCATCGCCGTGGAGGATCTGGAAGCCGATCGCGACCCGTTGCGGGCGTCGGCTGCGCGCCTGCGGGCCGAGTTTATCGCACGCACCACCGAAAAGCTGCCAAAAGCCGAGCGCGAGCTGCTCTCCTATCTCGAACTGCATCCTGGCGCGCACAATGTGCAGCAACTGGAGAGTGTGCTGAAAGGCGCAAGCCAGGCGTCGCGCGCGCTGGCTCGACGAAGTCTGGTGAAGCTGGAGACGGAATCTCCGGTGACGTGGCGCGAGCCGATTCGGCCGGAGCGAACCCTGAACCCGCACCAGTTGGGTGCCTACGAACAAATCGAAACCGCGCTCCGTGGCGATCGGTTCCAGCCTTTCCTGTTGCAGGGCGTCACCGGATCGGGCAAAACCGAGGTGTATCTGCGGGCCATCGATGCCTGTCTCGCGCTGGGCCGCGGCGCGTTATTGCTGGTGCCGGAAATCGCGCTGACGCCGTCGGTGGCCGGACAGTTTGCGCATCGGTTCGGCGATCGCGTAGCTATTCTGCATTCGGCTTTCGGTGATGCGGAGCGCGCGGAGCAATGGCGGCGCATTCGCAGCGGCCTGGCGGGCGTGGTGGTGGCAACGCGGTCGGGTGTATTTGCGCCGGTGAAGAATCTCGGTCTGATCGTAGTCGATGAGGAGCACGATCACAGCTACAAGCAGCAGGAAACGCCGCGGTATCACGGTCGCGATGTGGCGGTGTATCGGGCGCAGCAATGCGGCGCGGTCGTCGTGCTGGGTTCGGCGACGCCGAGTCTGGAAAGCCGCTACAACGCGGAGCGCGGAAAATACAAGCTGCTGGAATTGCCCGAGCGCATCGAGCAGCGCCCCATGCCGGATGTCGAGCTGATCGACATGCGCCAGGAATTCCTGGAAACGCGCAGACAAGCCACGTTCTCGCGACGATTGAAGGACGCGGTGGCCGAACGGCTGAAATCCGGCGAGCAGGTGATGCTGCTGTTAAATCGGCGGGGGTTTTCCAGCTTCGTAACGTGCCGCGCGTGCGGATGGCGAATGGAGTGCCCGAACTGTTCCGTCACTCTGACCTGGCATCGGCGTGACCGGCGCATGCTTTGCCACTACTGTGACGCTGCGCAGCGCACGCCGAGTGTTTGTCCAAAATGCGATAGCGAACATCTACAGTTCATTGGTACCGGCGCGGAGAAGGCCGAAGACGAGCTGCATCAGGAGTTTCCGGAAGCACGGATTGCGCGCATGGACCGCGATACGGTGAGCGGCAAGCGCCATTTCGAGTCGATATTGCAGGGTTTTCGAGATGGCGATTACGACATTTTGGTAGGCACGCAGATGATTGCCAAGGGCCACGACATTCCAAATGTCACGCTGGTGGCAATTGTGTCGGCGGACATCGGGCTGGGGATGCCGGATTTTCGCGCCGCCGAGCGCACGTTCCAATTGCTGACGCAGGCGGCTGGACGGGCGGGGCGCGGCGACCTGGCCGGTACGGTCTTAATTCAGACGGTGAATCCCGAGCACTATGCCGTTCGCTTCGCCGCCGCGCAGGATTATGCGCTGTTTTATGAAAAGGAGCTCCAATTCCGGCGGCTAATGCGCTATCCGCCGTTCAGCGCGCTGGCGAACGTTCTGGTGCGCAGCGAGCATCAGGAACAGGCCCTCGCGATGAGCGCGGAACTAGGCCAGTTACTGGATCCGCCGCCCGAGGGATTGAAAGTGCTGGGGCCGGCCGAAGCCCCGGTGCCTCGCCTGCGCAACGAGTTTCGCTATCAGTTGTTGTTGAAGGCGGCCAGCAGGAAGCGATTGAACGACGTTTTGCAGACACTAAGGCGGCATGCACTGGACAGAAAGTGGAGCGCGACGGCGCTGGTGATTGATGTGGATCCGATGACGCTGATGTAGGCACGGAGGGCTTCTGCGCGTGAGGCATTATACCCGCTGTCATGGTGATTCATCACGAGTCATCATCAGGACGGTGCCGGCTATCCACCTGAGAACGGGCAGATAAACAGCGTCCTTTCCTTGGGGGCACATCATTACGAGTAGCAGAACTCCTTTCGGGCTGTCGATGTAAGCAGAGTACTCCGGACCGCCGTACGAGGGAGAGATATTGCCCACTCTGAGTAAGCTTTTGGGGTACATCCCTTCGGACCTGATCTCGTCCTCGATCGATCCTAGGAGCTGGAATACTGCACTGGGAACCTTCTTCATAATCTCGCACTCGTGGCGCTCGGCAATCGCCTCCATCGTTGGCTCCTGAACGCTCTTGAGCACGATGTTTCCATACAAAAACACGCCATGTCTGATTGCTGATTCTCGAGTATCGAGCACAGGGTACATGCAGAACTGATAATCTCGAGCCGGTTCATTATCAGTCATCCAACCCTCGGGTAGGCCGACGATCGCTGCGACGGGCCCTTTCCACAGCCAGGGCTCTCCAGCGTGGGTGGGATTCACGTTGAAAAAGTCCCTGGGATCGAGCGGCAGTCGTCTGATATCGCCCGCTCTCAGCGTGATTCTCCAGCAGTACGAGATGGTTTCCTGGTTCGTCAATCGTTCCACTGCCAATTCCTTAACGTGCTTGAGACCCAAATCCGTCTTGCTCGAAGCGGGGCAGTCCGCAATGACATCCAGGTAGACCCTGACGAACTCGCACCACCATCCATTGGTTGGCTCTGGTAAACTCACTTCCCGCATGAACTGTTGGAACTCCAGGTGAAATCCAAACAGCAACAAAAAACGGAGACCATCGGCGGCCCTATTCTCGTTTGCGAGTAGCGCCGGAAGCCATTGATCAAACTGGTGCAGTATTCGGCGGGCTCCTGCGCGATCCACGCGCACATGCAGCGCCCAGTCACTAAAGAATTGCAGATGGAAGAATGTTGTAGCGTTCTTTCTGTGACCCAGCAGCTTTCGAATTAGTACGAGTATATGGACAACCTGAGCTTCCGACAACTCCTGACCAAGTGCTTTGCATAACTTATTAGTGACTTCGGGCTCCATTTTGCCTCATGATACGCCCACTGGGAATGAGCACTGGACAGAAAGTGGAGTGCGACGGCGCTGGTGATTGATGTGGATCCGATGACGCTGATGTGGGATGTCTGGACGCGGTTGCGCTGAAGGACCAGGCACCCTTGCGGATGCCCGGCCGGTGACTGAATCCGGCAACGTAGCGGGGGTCAAGAGGGAGGGTCCATGTTCAACCGGGGCATCAGCCGCGTACACGTAGTCCGGCGCCCGGCATATTAGTCTGGTCTCTGAAAACCTTCCGTTTGTATCGCTGCCTTTCAATTAAATTGTGGATGCCGGCATCGTATCCTTCGGCCGCCTCTCGCTTTGGCTCTTGCGGCTATAGCGATGTCGAACGGCACAGTTTCAGGGTAATGCCCCGTCACCGCCTCCGCCGATTCGCACGGAACACCAGTTCACACCGCCCGGTTAAGGGCGATGCGTCAACGCGTCAAGCTGGCCAGCTTTGTTCTCAGGTGTAACCGGCCGCGGGCGGCGCCGAACGTAAGTCATTGAGGCCGCAGATGAACGCAAGTGAACGCGGATCTGAAATCACGTGGAAGGGCAATGCCTCTCCCGCTTTCAATACAGATTGCTCTCCGCACTTTCATATCGGTAAACTTAGCCTCACATGGCCGCGAAAGATTTCGCTTCAGTCGACGAGTACATTGCCGCACAGCCGGAGGCGTCCAGAGCCATTCTGGCGCGCGTCCGCGGCACCATTCGGAAGGCGGTGCCGCGTGCGGAGGAAACAATCTCGTACAAGATTCCTGCCTACAAGATGGAAGGCGGCGCGGTGTTGTATTTCGCTGGATGGAAACGGCACTACTCGTTGTATCCCGCCACCGGCCGACTTCTCGCGGCATTTGGGAATGAGTTGGCCGGGTACGAGGTGAGCAAGGGGACCATCCGATTTCCTCTGGCCGAGCCGGTTCCGGTTCGATTGATCGCCCGCATTGCGAAGTTTCGCGCGCAGGAAGCTTCCGGGGGCGCGCCAGCGGCCTGATCGGCGGTCTCGACACCTGGCCTGGTTTGTGTTGACCTGAATTCATGTTCTCTTCGCGGCTGAACGCATCGGCTGAGGTCAACCGCATTACCCGCCGGCTGCGGGAGCTTCGCGCCGCGGGACGGCCAATTCTGGATCTCACCGAATCGAACCCGACTCGCGCGGGCATCCGGTATCCCGGTGAAGAGATTGCGCGCCTGCTTTCCGATCCGCGTGCCCTTACTTACGAGCCTGAACCAGCCGGACTGCCCGCCGCGCGCGAGGCTGTCGCCGCCTACTACGCCGAGCGCGGGGAACGGGTGGATCCGGCGCGCGTGCTGCTCACTGCCAGCACGAGCGAAGGTTACGCGTATCTGTTCAAGCTGCTGGCCGATCCCGGGGACGAGGTTCTGGTGCCGCGCCCCTCCTATCCGCTTTTTGATTTCCTGGCCGAGCTGGATTCGGTGCGGGTGACGCATTATCCATTGGTGTATGAGGGCGGGTGGCGCATCGATTTTGACGCGCTTCGGCATGCGCTTACGCCGCGAACTCGCGCCATCGTTGTTGTGAACCCGAACAACCCCACAGGATCGTTTCTGAAGCAGGATGAGCTCGACGAACTGATACGCATCTGTCGCGACCGCGATCTGGCCGTCGTGAGCGACGAAGTGTTTTCCGATTACGCCTTCGACGATGACTCTCGACGTGTTCGTACGCTCAGCCAAACCGACAACGTGCTGACTTTCTCAATGAGCGGATTGTCCAAAGTGGTGGGATTGCCGCAGCTCAAGCTCGGTTGGATGGTTCTGAGCGGTCCGGACAGCGTGCGGCGGGAGGCTTTCGAGCGCCTGGAGTTCATTGCGGACACGTATCTTTCCGTATCCACGCCGGTGCAATGGGCAGCCGCGGGGTTGTTGGCTCTGCGGCAGGGGATTCAGGGCCAGATTCAACGGCGGGTGCGCCGGAATCTGGAGCATCTGCGCGCGACCTTCCGGGCCGAATCGGCGGTTCGCGTGCTGAATGTCGAGGGTGGATGGTACGCGACGCTTCAGGTTCCCAGGACTCGCAGTGAAGAAGATTGGGCGTTGACGCTGCTGGATGGGCACGGAGTGCTGGTGCAACCGGGTTTTTTCTATGACTTCGAGACCGAAGCGTTCCTGGTGGTGAGCCTGCTGACTCCGGAGGCCATTTTCAGTGAAGCAATCGTGAATGTGGGCCGATTCGGACTCTAACGGTACGCCGATTTCCTGACGATAAGGACAATAGATGCGCCCTAGGCGTGCCCGCAACAGAGGTGTAGGTTTACCCAGCGTGATTGTCAGCCTTGTGCTGATTGCCGGCGGGCTGATACTGCTGAACTGGTACACAAACCGCGTTCCGAATCGTGTCTATCGGATCGGTGCAGATAATGCGCCTCCTTATTACATACCGGCCGCGGATGGCAGCGTCCACGGGTTCGCTGTTGATGTTCTTACGGAGGCGGCCCGGCGGCGGGGAATCCGGCTGCAATGGGTTGTCGCCAGCGACCCCACCACCGCTCTGACGCGTGGAGAGGTGGACCTGTGGCCTTTGCTGGCGCCATCGCCCGAGCGGCTGAAACACTGGCACTTTACCGAACCGTGGTTACAGAACCATTACGCTGTACTGACGCTGCAATCGACTGAGCTATCTCCGCCGTTAGCTGCCTCGCACGCTCGCATCGCCGTGCCGAAGACTCCGGAGCGGGCTCGGGAACTGGCCCGGGAGGACTTGCCGCAGGCGCGTTTGTTACTAGGGGATGACAATTCCACTCTGGTGGAAATGGTCTGTTCCGGCAGAGCCGATGCGGCGTTTGCCGAGTCACGATACGTGGTGGACGCGTTGTTGCATCGTCCGAAAGGCTGCGAGACCGCTCATTTCACCGTGCATTTCGTTCCGGGGGCGGTGGTGCGCGCCGGAGTTGCGTCGCTTCCGGAATCCGCTGCGGCGGCGGATTCTCTGCGCCTGGGCATCTCAGAACTGGCCCGGGCAGGGTGGCTGGGCGAGCGGCTGGATCAATGGTCTCTGCTGTCGGGCCCGGAACTGAAATCGCTGATGCTTCTGCAGCACGACGAAGAGCGGCAGCTCTGGCTTTTGTGGACCGTTCTGGCGCTGGGCGTGATTACAGCGCTTCTGGCGTGGCAAACAGTCATGGCACGCATCGCGCGAAAACGCGCGGACCAGGCGAATCGGGCCAAGTCGGAGTTTCTGGCGAACATGAGCCACGAAATCCGGACGCCCATGAACGGCATCATTGGAATGACCGAACTGGCTCTGGACACCGACCTGACGCGCGAACAGCGGGAATACCTGATGGACGTCCGCAGCTCGGCGAATGCGCTGCTGCGGGTGATTAACGACATTCTGGACTTCTCGCGCATTGAGGCTCGTAAGCTGGCCATCGAGACCGAGGCGTTCGATCTGCGCGAGACCGTTTTCGATATTGTGCGGACGCTGTCGGTGCGCGCCTCGAAGCGAAATATCGAGCTGTTGTGCCGGATTGCCCCGAACGTGCCGGAGACGATCGTCGGCGATAACGGGCGGCTGCGGCAGGTGCTGATCAACCTGATTGGGAATGCGATCAAGTTTACGGAAAAAGGCGAGGTGGAGACAGAGGTTTCGCTGACCTCCCTGGTGCCAGGAGGCTGCCGGCTCCTTTTTGCCGTTCGAGATACCGGCATCGGGATTCCGAAAGACAAGTGCGAGCGAATTTTCGAGGCATTCGGCCAGGCGGAAACGGCGACGTCGCGAAAATATGGGGGAACGGGACTCGGGTTGACCATTTCGCACCGGCTGGTGGATCTGATGGGCGGGCGGCTGGAATTGAAGAGCGAGCCGGGGAAGGGAAGCCGGTTCTTCTTTGAGCTTCCGATGGGTGTTTCGCAGCAGGAAGCGGAGGCTCCGGAAGGGCTGGAGCTGATGCAGTATCGCGGGTCGCGTGTGCTGGTGGTGGATGACAATCGCACCAACCGGCAGATTCTGGAAGAGACGCTGGCGAACTGGAAGTTGGACGTTTCCAGCGCGGGTTCCGGCGAATCTGCGGTGGAGGCATGGCAGGGCGAGGAAGGAAACGGCTCGCCGTTCCGGCTGATTCTGATGGACGCTCACATGCCGGGCATGGACGGACTGGAAACCTCGGAACGGCTCAGGCTGATGCCGGGAGGTGAGGACGTCGCCATCATTATGTTGAGCTCCGCCGATTTTCCGGCGGACCGGCAGAGGTTCGATCAGGCACGCATTGTCGAGCGCCTGATGAAGCCGGTCAGCCAGGGGACGTTGCGGCGTGCCATCCTGAGCGCTCTGAATCATCCCACGGAGCCTGTCGTGGCCGCGCCCGTGAGCAACAAGACTTCTTCTGTTGAGGAAAACCCGCGGGTGTTGCTGGTGGAGGATAACGCGGTGAATCAGAAACTGGCGCGGCGGCTGCTTGAGAAAGCCGGCGTGCGAGTGGAAACCGCGGTGAATGGTCGCGAGGCGGTGGAGCGCTGGTCCACGGGCGATTACAAGGTGGTCTTTATGGACTGCCAGATGCCTGAGATGGATGGGTTTGAGGCCACCGCGCAGATTCGACGGCTGGAGGGAGCCTCGCGCCACACTCCCATCATCGCCATGACCGCTTATGCGCTGCCTCAGGATCGGGAACGATGCCTGAAATCGGGCATGGACGGGTACGTGAGCAAGCCGATCAGCGAAAGCGAGCTGCGGAAGATGCTGGATACGTTCCTGCCCAGCCACGTGAACAGGCAAGCCTCGCCGGTATCGCGATCTTAACAACGACAGGGAACCTCCGGGAATTCCGGGTCGAACTATTCCGCTGAACAAGCGAGAATGAATACGTGGAAATTCTGCGTGCTTATACCCGGCACTTGTCATTGATTGTGGGGCTGTTTGACGAGTACCGGCAACACTATGCGCAACCGTCGAACCCAGAGGGCGGTCGCGTTTTTCTGGCGGATCGCCTGGAGCGGCGCGATTCGGCCATATTCTTTGCCAGTGAAGGCTCGGGAAGTTTTCAGCGGGCCCTGGGATTCGCTCAGATTTTTCCCAGTTTCTCCTCCATCTGGCTGAAACGAATCTGGATTCTGAACGACCTCTACGTTCATCCCGATTTCCGGCGGCAGGGGATCGCAAAAGCAATGCATGATCGGGCGCGCCAGCACGCGGTGGAGACCAAGGCACACGGGTTGGTTTTTTCCAGCTATGGGGACACGGATGCGGCAGGATTGTTTTGCGGGAAACTCGGGTATGCGCAGGACGAGCACATCCACCATTTCTTTCTTCGTGTCGACGAATAGGTGAGGTGCCTGGGCCCAGGTGAGCTAAGATTCGGGAATGAAGATCGGCATTGTTGGATCGGGCCACGTTGGAGGCACGCTCGGCACGCGGTGGGCGCAGGCGGGTCACAAGGTCATATTCGGATCGCGGGACCCTGCGTCAGAAGCGATAAAGAAACTTGTCGCCGGTGCCGGTGGGACGGCAAAAGCGGCGACGCAGAAAGAGGCGGCCGCGGCAAGCGATGTAGTGCTGTTGTCGACTCCCTGGGCAGCCGCCCGGGAAGCGGTCGAGGCTCTGGGAGACCTGAGCGGCAAGATTCTCATCGACGCCGTGAATCCGTTTCTCCGCGACTTCAGCGCATTGGAACTGGGCACAACCACTTCGGCGGCCGAGCAGGTGGCCTCATGGGCGCCGGGAGCAAAGGTGGTGAAAGCATTTAACACTATTGGTTTCAATGTGATGGCGAACCCGTCGTTCAGCGAGGAAAAGGCCGTGCTCTTCTATTGCGGAGACGATCCTGAAGCCAAAAAGGTGGCCAAACAGCTTGCGGGCGACCTTGGTTTCGACGCCGTCGATGCGGGGCCACTCACCCGGGCGCGACTGCTCGAGCCCTTCGCGCTGCTCTGGGTGTCGCTGGCCTTTGGCGGCATGGGTCGTGAGATCGCCTTCAAACTGCTCAAGCGCTGAATATTTTCTCTGGCATTCCCATATATCGTAGGCAGTTGAGTCACGGTACAATATCTAGTGTACGAGACGCTTTACTTTTATCGGGAATGCGTTTAGGATGTTGTCATCCCCCCCGAGAGAAGTTGATTGTGGCGTCGCGTCTAAACTAGAAGGGGGAATAGTCCGTTGCTGAGACTCAAGCGCGTAGAAATTCAGGGCTTCAAGTCGTTTTTCGACAAGACCGAGATGCGCTTCAACGGCACGGGCATTGCCGCTGTAGTGGGGCCGAACGGCTGCGGTAAAAGCAACCTCAGCGATGCCATCAGTTGGGTGCTGGGCGAACAGTCGGCCAGGCTGCTGCGCGGCACACGGATGGAAGACGTCATCTTCGCCGGCACGCGGGATCGTAAGCCGCTGGGGATGGCCGCCGTCACAATGACCCTGGCGGATCCGCGGCTGCATGTAGACCTGCCGATGAACGGCCATGCCAACGGGCACACAAACGGCACTTCCAACGGCAACGGCACCGCGGAACATGCCGGGGCGCCTGAAGTCGTGCCACCCTCGAAACCGCAGGACATTACGATCACGCGGCGGCTGTACCGCAGCGGTGAGAGCGAATACCTGATCAACGGCAAGCTGGCGCGGTTGCGCGACATCCAGGAGCTGTTTCTGGGCACCGGGCTGGGACCGGAAAGCTACGCCATCATTGAGCAGGGCCGCATTGGGCAGATTCTGAGCAATAAGCCTTCGGACCGGCGGTCGGTGATTGAAGAGGCCGCGGGCATCGGCAAGTTCAAGACGCGAAAACGGCTGGCGGAAGCGAAGCTGGAAGGCGCGAAACAGAATCTGGCGCGGGTGTTCGACATTCTGGAAGAAGTGAGCCGCCAGGTGAATTCGCTGAAGCGACAGGCGGCGAAAGCCAAGCGCTACGAAGAGTTCAAGAGCGAGATGCTGGTGCTGTTGCGGCGCGCTCTTTCGGGGCGATTCAGGACACTGGAGCGCGAGACCGCGAAGACCGTTATCGAATTGAATCTCGCTACCAGCGAGTATCAGGCGATGTCGGCGAAGGTTTCCGAACAGGCGACCGAATACACAGCGCTGCAGCAGGAAAGTTATCGGCTGGATGCGGAGTTGACGGGTGCGCGAGGCCGGCTGGGCGAGTTGCGCGTGGATCAGGAACGGACGCGTGGGCGGCTGGAATCGCAGGCAACGCAGATTGCGACCATCGAAACGCGGCTGACGCAGGGCGAGACGGAAGGCCAGGAGCTGGCGAATCGGCAACACGAGAGCGAGACGCTGCTGGAACGGCAGGCGGCATCGCTGGCGGAACTCGAAGGCCAGACCGAAGCTGTTCGACAGAAGCTGGCCGCGATGAATGTGCAGCGCGAAAATCTGCAACAACAGCTTCAGGAGCGGGCGCGCACGCTGGAGACGGGGCGGCAGCAGGTGCTGCGGATTCTTGGCGAAGCGTCGACACTGAAGAATCAGATTACGCAGATTGAAGGCTATCTGGCTGCTAATGAGCGCGACACGGCTCGCGTTCGCGTGGATGAAGAGAGCGCGGCGCGGGAACTGGAGCGTCTGGCCGGCGTGAAAGCCGAGTTATCAGAACGCATGTCGGCGCGGCAAATGGAACTGGCCGCGACAGCCGATCAGCGCAAGCACATCGATCAGGATCTCAGTGAAAAGAGGCAGCGGGCGTCGGAGATGCGGCGGGAGTTCGATCAGCTTCGTGGCGAGGCGTCGCGGCTGAAGGCTCGGAAGGATTCGCTCGAAGAGATCATCACCCACCGCTCGTACACAACGGAGAGCGTGAAGCGACTGTTCACGGCGGTGGATCGAGGACAGGCGTCGGATCTCAAGCCGCTGGGCGTGCTGGCGGATTTCGTGGAAGTGGAAGCGGGTTTTGAGAAGGCCACCGAAGAGTTCCTGCATGAGGAACTCGAATACGTGGTGGTGAATGACTGGTCGGACGCGAGCCGAGGCGTGGAAGTGATGCGCGCGGGGCAGGACGGTCGCGCTACTTTTCTGATTCATCCGGCGGCGTGGCCCGAATCGCGCGAGCGCCACGACTTAACGGCGGAAGCAGGGATCACCGGAAGACTGGGCGATCGCCTGCGTCTTACGAATGGCCTGACGCATGCGCCAGCGGATTTGATTCCACGTCTGGCGAATTGCTGGATGGCCGAGGATCACGAAACCGCGCAGCGGCTGGCGCCCCTGTGGCCCGATTCGTATTTCCTGTTGCCCGATGGCGTCAGCTATCACGGTTATGCGGTGACCGGCGGAAAGAAAACCGGGGCCGGTCCTCTGGCTCTGAAGCGCGAGATGCGCGAGTTGGTGGACCTGGTGCAGCAGAAGCAGGCTGCCGTGGCTACGACGCAGGCGGCCATCGAAGAGCTGGACAAAGAAGTGACCGCGCTGGTGGAGCAGGTGGAACGCCTTCGCTCCGCCCAGCAGCAGCAGGAAAAAGAAGCGCTGGCGCTGGACCACGAATTCCGCAAGATGGGCGAGGAATTATCGCGCGCGCAATCGAAGGTGTCGGTCTCGCGCATTGAGCTGCAGCGGCTGGAAAAGGATCGGCTGCGTTCCATCGAGCAGCGTGACAGCAACACAGCGTTGCTGGCAGATAAGGAAGAGGCGCGCGTCGAGCAGGAACTTGCGCTGGAGCAATCGCGCATGGAACTGGAAGTGCTTCAGGCGCAGATGGCCGATGTGGCCGAGGAACATTCGGGGTTGCGCGCGGATCTGGCTGGCTTCGAGGAGAGGCGCAGAGCTGAGCGGGCCGGGCAATCGCGACTGGAACAGCAGGTTGGCGAACTGTCGTCGCGTCGAAACGAGATTGCGGCGGAAATGGAGCGGCTGGGCGTGGAGCGGGCGCGGCTGCTTTCCGACAACATCGAGCTGGATGCGCGTTCGGCTCGGTTGACGGAAGAGATTGGCGGCCTTGAAAAGCAGGTGGAAACGTTGGCAGCCGGCGAAGCGGATTTGCGAGCCCGGCTCACCGCACTGGACGAAGAGTTGAAGCATCTTCGCGCCGAAGTGCAGGCCGCGAGCGAGAAGCGTTCGCAGATTGAAGTGGAGCTGGTGCGCAAACAGGCCGAGCTGAAATACATGGACGAGACCAGCCGCAAGGAGCTGGGTGTTGCAGTGGCGGAGCTGGCCGCGGGCGAAGAAACCGTCCTTGAAGATGAGGCGTTGACCGAGGCCGAGCAGAAGGCCGCGGATTTGCGTGCTCGCATCGAGGCGCTGGGTCCGGTAAATCCGGAAGCGCTGGAGCAATTTCAGGAAGCGCAGCAGCGCTATGAATTTCTCAACGTGCAGCGGCAGGACCTGCTCGATTCGATCCGCGACACGGAGAAGGCGTTGCATGAGAT
>Ga0265325_10000533_pt1 | contig 27589 bp, 30 predicted proteins | sample 41420metaG_FD_202090 | JGI IMG/M metagenome (GOLD analysis project Ga0265325, IMG submission 202090) | Rhizosphere microbial communities from Carex aquatilis grown in University of Washington, Seatle, WA, United States - 4-14-20 metaG | ecosystem: Host-associated > Plants > Roots > Rhizosphere... | reverse complement strand
GGACGCCTGTCAGAGGCGTTTGGCCCGAGTGCCTGGTCCCTCAACGGCGGAAGTAGCCGCATGGCGCATAATCGCCCGACCCCCGGGGACCTTCGCGGAGCAAACCTCCAAACACCGCGCGCGGGACGCCTTTGGTTCTGGCGGACTTGCGGCACGAACAAGGACTTCGACAAGCCTCGATGTCGCGAGGCGTCGAGGCCCGTGGGTCCGAGCACCCAGGTTTGCGCACACTGCGTAAACTTGTGTGCGCCTGGGACCCTGGCGTCCCGCGCGCCCTCGGTTCTTACCGGGGCGACGCGAAATTCCCCCACAACACGACGGCGTACCCGGCGCCGCAAAGAAACAGGGCGGCGGAGCCGTGTCTTGTTGGGCTGTTTGAAAAGTGAATCAATAGGGCGGGCAGGGCTTGCAACGGATTTTTTGTGGGCCGGCCTTGCTCTGCCCTGGACGACAGCGAGGATATCTCCGGTTATGAGAACAGAGAGAATACAGGCTTGATGGAAAAGGAACACTCAATGGACATTGACTTGCCTGACGTGGTTGCCGAGGTGAGCGACGCATTCGAGCGCTACGAAAGAGCGCTTGTCTCGAACGACGTGCCAACCCTCAACGAGTTATTCCGCGACGATTCACGCACGATCCGCTACGGCGCGAACGAAATCCTGTATGGCGCTGCGGAGATCAAATCATTCCGCGGCGCGCGGTCGCCGGTGGCGCTGGGACGCACGCGATCGCGCACAGTGATCACAACCTACGGCAGGGACTTCGCGGTAGCCTCGACTCTTTATGAGCGTCCGTCCGCGCCGGGCAAGCTCGGCCGCCAAATGCAGACCTGGGTGAAATTCCCGGAAGGCTGGCGCGTCGTCGCTGCCCACGTCAGCCTGATGGACAAGCCAAAAGATTAGATCAAAGCGCCGCGACCGCCTGCACCTCGACCAGCAACGGCTCCTGCACCAGCCGGTCGATCATCAGCAGCGTATTGGGCGGGTAGGCGCCATTGGAAAACATCTTCGGAAATTCGCGCAGCCGGTACGTCATGAACTTCGGAATATCCTGCGAGTGCACCAGATAAGTCGTGAACTGCACGATATTGCCCCAGCCGGCACCGACCGATTTCAGCGCTGTTTCGATGTTGGCGAAGGTCTGTACGCATTGGGCGTCGAAGCCATCGGCAACCTTGCCGTTACGGTCGACGCCCACTTGTCCTGCGATGAAAATGTACTCGGACGCCTTTACGCGGGTGATCTGCGAATATTGCCCGAGCGGCTTGCCGAGCGTATCAGGGTTGAGAATCTTGATGTCGGCCATCGTCGACTCCTTGTGCTGACACGCTGCGGCAATGCCGAAGCAGCGATTGATTTACTCGACCTGGACGCCGCTCGCCTTGATCGGCGCTTCCCACTTCTTGACTTCGCTCTTGACGAAATCGCCCAGCCATTGCGGACTGCGCTCGTTCGGCGCGGCAACCGTCGCACCAAGTTTTGCCAGACGCTCCTGCACCGAGGTCGTCGCAATGGCGTTGACGGCGGCCTTGTTGAGGATCTTCACGACGTCCGCCGGCGCGTCTTTCGGCAGGAACAGCGCGCTCCAGGTATAGGCCTGTACGTCGAGGCCCTGTTCACCGGTGGTTGCAAGGTTCGGAAGCACCGGCGAGCGCTCCTTGGTCATCATCGCGATGCCCTTCACCTTGTCGCCGTCGATTTGCGGCTTGGCGGTGGCGATGATGTCGCACAGATAGTCGATGCGTCCGCCGACCAGGTCCTGCATGGCTGGACCGGTGCCCTTGTAGGGGACGTGTGTGATCTTGGTGCCCATCGCGCTGTCGAGCACCACGCACGCAAGATGCGTGGCCGAGCCGGCGCCGGCCGAGCCGTATTGCATCTTGTCCTGGTTCGCTTTGGCGTAAGCGATGAATTCCTTGAAGTTGCTCACCGGCAAATCGGGCCGCGCGATGATCGCAATCGGCGTCACGGCGAGATAGGCGACGGGCGTGAAATCGGTCACCACATTGTAGAGGGGACGTTTGTAGAGCGTCTGGTTCTGGGCGTGAGTGCCGACGCTACCAAGGATCATAGTGTAGCCATCGGGCTTGGCATCGGCGACGCGTTTGGAGCCGGTCATGCCACCGGCGCCACCGACGTTCTCGACGATCACCGACTGGCCGAGCAATTCGCCCATGCGCTGGGCGATGATGCGGCCGATCGTGTCCTGCGGTCCGCCAGCGGCGAACGGAATAACCATCGTTACCGGACGCGTCGGGAAGTCTTCAGCGGCAGCCGGTCCGGCCAGCGCCAGCGCGGCGACAGCCGCAGCAAACAGAATCTTTTTCATTGTTGTGATCTCCACCTGAGGGCTGGAGATTTGCGCCGCGCGCGCCTGCCGGTCAAGCGGGACCGGCCGGTTTGGCTAACCGACCTCGATGATCTCTTCAGGGAACTGGTGCAGCCGGTCGCCCGGCCCGTTACCCCCGATCAGGTAATTGTCACACAGCCAATTCAGGTAACCGGCATGGATATAGGTCGGATGGACGACAATATTCATGTCCTTTTCGATGGTCATTGGCTCGTCCTGACGGATCAGCGGCCGCTCGACCAGATCGTAGCCCTGCCCATGGCAATAAAGCCGCGCCTCGGTCGGGCGGCCGTTCTTGCGCATGAAGTCGTTGAAGGCGTCCCAGATATCCTTGCAGGGCGTGCCGGGCTTGAGCAGATCGAGCGTGAACTTGCGCGAGGCTTGGCAGAATGCGAGCTCATCCTTCATGGCCTGCGGCACCTTGGCGCCGACCACGCAGGAGCGGCCGAGTTCCGTGTACATGCCGCCCGGCCCGTTGTCCTCGACCAGCAGCGCGATCTGGTCGCCTTTCTGGATGACGCGATTTTGCAAATGCCGGTTGGCAAATTTCGACGGCTTGCCGAGCGGCATGGATGCACAAAGATAAATCCCGTTCTCGCTGCCGTGGCACTGGCTGTAATGCTGCGCGACGGCAGCAACCTCGGTGTCGCGCATGCCGGGCTTGGCCGCGGCAAAGGCGGCGCGCATGGCGCCGTCCTGCATCAGGGCCGCGCGTTTCACCAGTTCCATTTCTTCGGCGCTCTTGATGACCTTGATGCGGTCGACCATGTCGGTCGCATCGACGAAGCGCGCCTGCGGAAATGCGCGCTTCATGTAGTCGAGCAGCGCGTAGGACATCTGGTACGTGCCGACGTAACCGATGGTGCTGTTGGCGAAAGGCTTGAGCGCGGTCGCGGCGAGCTCGGGATCGTAGTCCTTGGTGTAATGCGCGGAGGCGTAGCTCGGCGTTGTGAGAAGGCGTTTGACGCCGCGCCAGCTCTGGTCGCCTTGCGCGGTGGCCTCGCTGCCGCCGAACGGGCCCTGGCACACGACCGTCATCAGGTCGTCGCGCGGAAACACCACGGTGTTGGGGTAGCCATTGGTCGCCGGCATGTCGGTGAAGTAACGGACATAGCCGCCCATGTGATCGTTGTTGTTCTGCATCAGCAGCACATCGATCTTTTCGTGCTCCATGGCCGCGCGCACTGCGCGCCAGCGGCGCTCGAGTTCGGCAGTGGAGATCGGTGTGTTCAGGCGCTCCGACAAAGCCATCGTTCAAACTCCCCAGGACGCAGGCGTGCGCACGATATTGATCATCGATTTGAGATCGCCGGCCAGGAACTTGGCCATGTTGCCGGCGATGGTCGGCATGGCGCGGTCTTCGTAGCCCTGCGAATAGCCGCCGAGATGCGAGAAGATCGTCACGTTCTTGGTCTTCCACAGCGGGTTATCGGGCGGCAACGGCTCCTGCGAAAATACGTCGAGCCCCGCGCCGGCGATTTTTCCTGCTTCAAGCGCGGCCATCAAAGCCGGTTCGTCGACGACGCCACCGCGTGCGACATTGACCAGATAGGCTGTCGGCTTCATCGCGTTCAACAATTTTTCGCCGACGATGCCGCGCGTTTCCGGCGAGAGCGGGGCCAGCGCAACGAGGAAGTCGAGCTCGGGCGCGATCTTCAGGAGATCGTTGCGGTGAACCATGCGGTCGAAGCCCTTGCTGTCGCGCGGGCTGCCGCTGATGCCGATCACCGTCATATGAAATGTCTTGCAAATCGGCGCCAGGTATTCCGCGATGAGGCCAACGCCGAGAATGCCAACCGTCTTGCCGGCGAGCAGCGCCGAAGGCCAGCGTTCCCACTTGCTGTTGTCCTGCGCGCGGACCGAGCGGGGCATGTCGCGTGCGAGCGACAGCATGAAGGCGATGGTGGCTTCCGATACCGGCGCGCCGTGGATGCCACGGACATTCGTGACCAGCACCTCTTTGCCGAGCGACGGCAGGTCGACAATGTTGTCGACGCCGGTGCCGAGCGACTGGATCCATTTCAGCTTGGGTGCATCGCGCACGACGTGGTCGGCCATTGGCGGCCCAAAGCACAGCAGGATGTCCGTATCGGCAATGTGCGGATCAACCAAGGTGTGGTGGCCGACGACGTTGATGGTGAGTTGCGGAAAGCGCTCCAGCAGCATCGCCTTGTAACGGGCGCGCATGGCTTCCTGGACTTCCGTAAGAATGAGAACGTTTGGCATGGGACCTGCTGGTATAGCGCGCAGTCCCGAAAGGTGGGAACCGGTTATCGGACGAGACCACGCGCCGTCTGTCATAATGCCAAATGCGGGCGTGGCAAATATCCGCAGCGGGGTGACCCGCAATGCGGGTCTGCGGTAAGCTTGTGAGGGACATGCGGCCAATTGACGTTTGGCCTGCGCCATAGTCCCTATAGAACTTTGTTGGTCCGGGAGAGTGGTGAAGTCGTATGAAGAAGGTCTATTCCGACGCGAAATCCGCGCTGGCGGGCGTGCTCAAGGACGGCATGCTGATCTGTGCCGGAGGCTTTGGCCTCTGCGGCATACCAGAGACGCTGATCCTCGCCATCCGCGACAGCGGCGTGAAAAATCTGACGATTGTGTCGAATAATGCGGGGGTCGACGGCGCCGGCCTCGGCCTCCTGCTGGAGACGCGGCAGGTCAAGAAAATGATCTCGTCCTACGTGGGCGAAAACAAGCTTTTCGCGCAGCAGTTTTTGGCAAACGAACTCGAGATCGAATTCAACCCGCAGGGCACATTGGCTGAGCGCATTCGTGCCGGTGGCGCGGGCATCCCGGCCTTCTTCACCCGCACGGGCGCCGGCACCGATATTGCCAAAGGCAAGGAAGAACGGGAATTCGACGGCGATCGTTATATCATGGAGCGCGGCATCGTCGCGGATCTGTCCGTCGTGCATGCCTGGATGGGCGATCACGAAGGCAACCTTGTTTATCGAAAGACGGCGCGCAATTTCAATCCGATGATGGCAACCGCCGGCAAAGTGACGGTCGCCGAGGTCGAGCACCTGGTGCATCCAGGTGAATTGAATCCCGATCACATCATTACGCCTGGCGTTTACGTCAAACGCATCATTCACGTCCCCAATGCGGTCAAGCACATCGAACAGCGCACGGTGCGCAAGCGCGTGCCTGCTGCCGCAACCGGAGAAGAGGTCTGATCATGCCCTGGACCCGCGATCAAATGGCCGAACGCGCCGCCAAGGAATTGCGTGATGGCTTCTACGTCAATCTCGGCATCGGCATTCCGACGCTGGTGTCGAATTATATTCCCGACGGAATGACCGTGCAGCTGCAAAGCGAAAACGGCATGCTCGGCTTCGGGCCGTTTCCCTATGACGGCGAGGAAGATCCCGATCTGATCAACGCCGGTAAGCAGACCGTGACCGAATTGCCGACCACCAGCTTTTTCTCATCGGCGGATTCATTTGCGATGATCCGCGGTGGCCACATCGACATCGCGCTGCTTGGCGCCATGCAGGTCGCGGAAAATGGCGATCTCGCCAACTGGATGATTCCGGGCAAGATGGTGAAGGGCATGGGCGGCGCCATGGATCTCGTGGCCGGCGTCAAGAAGGTGGTCGTGATCATGGAACACACCGCCAAGGACGAGCCGAAGTTATTGCACAAATGCAATTTGCCGCTCACCGGCGCCGGCGTCGTCGACATGGTGATCACCGATCTCGGCGTATTTACCATCGACCGCAAGAAGGGCGGTATGACGCTCACCGAGCTCGCGCCCGGTGTGACGGTTGATGAGATTACGAAGAAAACTCAGGCCAGCTTCAAGGTCGATCCGAAGCTCAAACATTGACGCTGCAAAGCCATTTATCCAGAAGCCCAGCCGGGATCCACAACTATGCTTTCCGACGCCGACCGCAAGAAGGCCGCCGATATCCTGATGACTGCGCAGAAGGAGCGCAAACAGGCGACCCAACTCCACATTACGTTCCCGAACATCACTATCGAGGATTCCTACGCGATCTCGACCGAGGTGGCGCAGCGCAAGATCAAGGCCGGGGCCAAGCTGATCGGGCATAAAGTCGGGCTCACCTCGAAGGCGATGCAACGCTCCTCGATGATCGACGAGCCGGACTACGGCTACATTCTCGACGACCAGTTGATTGCCGACGGCGCAAAGGTGAAGCACGCGGATTATTGCAAGCCGCGCGTCGAAGTCGAACTGGCCTTCATCATGGGGAAGAAGTTGCAGGGCCCGGGCGTCGGATTGGCCGAGGTTCTGCGCGCCACCGAATACGTGGTGCCGGCGATCGAGATCGTCGACGCGCGTCTGCAGGATCAGCGCAAGATCGTCGACACCGTCGCGGACAACGGTGCGGCGGCCGGTATTGCCATGGGCGGGCGTCCGGTCGGCCCGCTCGATGTCGACCTGCGCTGGGTCGGCGGCATCATGTACCGCAATTCCGAAATCGAGGAGACGGGCCTCGCCGCCGGTGTGCTTGGTCATCCTGCGTTGGGCGTTGCGTGGCTCGCCAACAAGATCGGCCCGCATGGCCACGCGCTTGAACCGGGTCACATCGTCCTCGCCGGCTCGTTCACGCGTGTGGTGTTCGCACAAAAAGGCGATACGCTGCACGCCGATTTCGGGCCGCTCGGCGGCATCGCCATTCAATTTGTGTAGCGCATGATCCCGAAAAGTGGGAACCGGTTTTCGGACGAGATCATGCGCGACTGAGAAAGAGATAGATCATGCCGGACATGCCACGCAACGCCTTCAAGCACGCACTCGCCGCGGGGAAATTGCAGATCGGCCTCTGGTCGAGCCTGTGCAGCAACATCGCTGCCGAGGTCATTTCCGACAGCGGATTCGATTGGATTCTGCTCGATACCGAGCATTCGCCGAACGAGATTCCAGATCTGCTCTCGCAGCTTCAGGCGGTCCAGGCCGGCACTGCGACGCCGATCATTCGTCCGGCATGGAATGATGCCGTGCTGGCCAAACGCGCGCTCGACATCGGCGCGCAGACCTTGCTGTTTCCCTATGTGCAGAACGTGGAAGAGGCCAAGCGCGCCGTTGCGTCCACGCGCTATCCGCCACAGGGAATTCGCGGCGTGTCGGTTGCGGCTCGCGCCAGCCGCTATGGACGCGTGCCGGGTTACCTGACCAAGGCGAACGACGAGATTTGTGTGCTGGTCCAGGTCGAGACGCGCATTGCGCTCAAGGAACTCGAGGCGATTGCAAAAGTGGACGGCATCGACGGGGTCTTCATCGGCCCATCGGACCTTGCGGCCTCGTTCGGCCACCTCGGCAATCCGCAACATGCCGAGGTGCAGAAGGCGATGGAGGATGCGGTGAAGCGCCTCAAGGCGCTCGGCAAGCCGGCTGGGATCCTGACCGGAAATGAAGAGGAAGCCCGCCGTTATATCGACTGGGGTTATCTGTTTGTGGCGGTCGGCGCCGATATTGGGCTGCTGGCACGTAATGCGGACGCGCTGGCCAAGAAATTCAAAGGGAATTAGCGGCGGCCGGCGAATCCAATCTTTGCGCTAGATCAAAGCGCTACGGCGACGGCCATCCGACAGTTGCGCAGGCAACCAGGGGGCCGGTCATGGTGGCACAGGCGGAGCCAATCCACGATATTGCGCATCTCGGCAGCGTGGAGCTGTTCACACCCAAGCCCGACAAGAGCCTTTGGTATTTCCGCGATTTGCTCGGCATGGAGCCGGTTCATGAAGCCGGCCAGTCGGTCTATCTGCGCGGGTATGGCGACTATGCCACCAGCACACTGAAGTTGACCGCTGCAAAAAATGCAGGTGTCGGCTGCATCTCGTGGCGGGCGTCGAGTCCACAAGCCCTCGAGCGGCGCGCCAAGGCCATCGCCGATGCCGGCCTCGGCATCGGCTGGACCAATGGTGACTACGGCCGCGGCCGCTCATACCGCTTTCGTGATCCCGATGGCCATGTGATGGAAGTCTATTTCGAGGAACAAAAATTTGTCGCACCGGTGCAACTGCACTCAACGCTGAAAAATCTGCCGCAGAAATACACGGGACGCGGCGTTTGCGTGCGCCGGGTTGATCACCTTGCGTTGCTTGCAAGCGACGTCGAAACCAATCGCAAATTTGCGCAGGAAACGCTTGGATTCCAGCTGCGCGAACAGGTGCGCTACGACAAAGGCAAAACCGAAATCGGTTCGTGGATGAGTCCGACTGCGGTTCATCACCAGCTCGCCTATGTGGTGGATGTCAAAGGCGCGCACGGGCGCCTGCATCACTTCTCGCTCTGGGTCGACAATCGCGATGACGTCATGCGCGCCGCCGACATCCTGGTCGAGAACGGCATCTTCATCGAAGCTGGCCCCTCGAAGCACAATAACTCGCAGGGGTTCTACCTCTATACTTATGAGCCGGGCGGCAATCGCGTCGAGATTTATTCCGGTAGTTTCCTTGTGTTCGCTCCCGACTGGGAACCGGTCACCTGGAGCGAGGAGGAGCGTGGCACCGGGACGTACTGGGGCGCGGCTCTGCCGGAGAGTTTCATTCAGTACGCGACACCCAATGTTGAAGGCGAGGGAACCGGCAAGACGCCGGAATTCCCGGTGTTCTTCTGACCTGCAAAGGACCATCAATGTCATTGCCGCCGAGGATCGATCTCAATGTGGTGCGCGAGCACATTGGTGCCTACGCGGATACGGTGGCTTCGTTCGAGGACCGCACGGAAATTTATCGCGAACTGATTGGCTTTGTGCCGCCCCGCATCGAGGCGCGTATGGCGGTAACTGGCGCGCTTGATCCCGCGCTGCTCGATCTGCAGGAAAAGATGCGCGAGCATGCGATGTATCCGAAATGCTTCGATGTCAAAATTGCGCAGCTCATGCTGTTCGGAATGCTCCTTATGGATATGAGCGATGCGGCACAACTGCATGCCATTGCCGCGCGCCGCGCCGGCGCGAGCTGGGAGGAGATGCAGGCCGTGGTGAGCCTTTGCTTCCTTTTTCGCGGCCTTCCGGCGGCCAATCGCGGGGCTGAGATACTGGCGAATGTCACAAAGCGAGAGACCGACCTCACATCAAGCTGATGTGACCTGTTTATCGTTATTCGGGTGGGCTGGCCCAACCTGACAGCCTCAATACAATCAGCTACTTAGCCCTAAGAACGGACCTTTAGTAGGCCTTGCCGCCTGCAACCAAAACCTGTCAGAAATGACGGACGAGGGGTCGCTGAGTATGAGTGAAGAGATGATCCTCGAAACCGAGGATCTTACGAAGGAGTTTGCCGGCTTTGTTGCCGTCAATGGCGTGAGCCTGCGCGTCAAGCGTGGGAGCATTCACGCTTTGATCGGGCCGAACGGCGCCGGCAAGACCACCTGCTTCAATCTGCTCACCAAATTCCTCAGCCCGACGCGCGGGCGCATCCTGTTCAAGGGACAGGACATAACGGCGACGCAACCGGCGGATATCGCGCGCCTTGGCCTCGTGCGCTCGTTTCAGATTTCCGCTGTGTTTCCGCATATGACCGTTCTGGAAAACGTCCGCATCGCGCTGCAGCGCGCGCGCGGCAGTTCGTTTGATTTCTGGCGTTCAACGTCGGTGCTGAGCGATTTGAACGAGCGCGCGATGGAGCTTATCGCCGATGTGGGGCTGTCCTCGGTCGCAGATTGGACGGCTGTCGAATTGCCCTATGGACGCAAGCGCGCCCTGGAAATTGCCACGACGCTCGCGCTTGATCCGGAGATGCTGCTGCTCGACGAGCCGACCGCAGGCATGGGCCACGAGGACATCGATCGCGTCTCGCAATTGATCAAGCGTGTGGCGGCCGATCGCACCGTGTTGATGGTCGAGCACAATCTCTCGGTTGTCGCCGATCTGTCCGACCACATCACCGTTCTCACGCGCGGACGCGTGCTGGCGGAAGGGGACTACGACGCCGTTTCGGCCAATCCCGAGGTCCGCGAAGCCTATATGGGGGTCGGGCATGCTTGACGTGCGCGCACCCATGCTCGCCATCAAGGATCTGCAGGCCTGGTATGGCGAGTCTCACATCCTGCACGGTGTGACCTTCGACGTGCACGAAGGTGAGGTCGTCACGCTGCTCGGACGCAATGGCGCCGGCAAGACGACGACCCTGAAATCAATCATGGGCATTGTCGGTCACCGCACCGGCTCGGTCCTTTTTCACGGCGACGAGCTGATCGCGCGGATGTCCGATCAGATTGCGCGCGCCGGCGTCGCCTTCTGCCCCGAGGAGCGTGGCGTATTCGCCAGCCTCAGCGTCGAGGAAAACCTGCTCCTTCCGCCCGTCGTCAAACCGGGCGGCCTGACGATCGATCAGGTGTTCAGTCTGTTTCCCAACCTCAAGGAGCGGCTGGGGTCGAGCCAGGGAACCAAACTCTCCGGCGGAGAGCAGCAAATGCTGGCAATCGGCCGCATCCTGCGTACCGGCGCGCGCCTCTTGCTGCTCGACGAGCCGACCGAAGGCCTCGCGCCCGTCATCATCCAGCAGATCGGCAAGACCATCCGGACGCTCAAGGAGCAAGGCTTTACCATCCTGCTGGTGGAGCAGAACTTCCGTTTCGCATCGACCGTCGCAGACCGCTATTACGTCATGGAACATGGACGGATCATTGACCAGTTCGCCAATGCCGAACTGGACGCCAACGTCGAGAAGCTGCACGATTATCTCGGAGTGTGAAAACTAGCCGTAAAACCAGGAGAACAGGGAGGAACTACAATGAAGAAAACCACGAGTTTGGCAGTCCTCGCCATCGCGCTGGCGTGCGGCTCTGCAAGTGCCCAGCAGATCAACGTCAAAATCGGCGTGCTCACCGACATGGCGAGCCTCTATGCCGACGATACCGGTCCGGGTTCGGTGGCTGCCGCCAAGTTGGCCGCCACCGAGTTCATGAAGGACCATCCGAACGTGAAAGTCGAAGTCATCAGCGCTGACCATCAGAACAAAGCCGACATCGGAGTGCAGACCGTCAACCAGTGGATCGACGTCGATCACGTCGACATGATCGCGGACGTGCCGAATTCTGGCGTTGCGCTCGCGATCGCGCCGGTCATCGCCCAAAAGAACAAGGTGTTCGTGGCGTCGGGCCCTGCAAGTTCGGACCTCACTGGCGCGAAGTGCCAGCCCACCACGGTGCACATGACGTACGACACCTGGATGCTGGCGAACGGTACCGGCAAGGCGATCGTCAAGGGTGGCGGCGACACCTGGTTCTTCCTGACCTCGGACTATGCTTTCGGTCACGCACTTGAGCGCGACACCGCGGCGGTTGTCACGGCCAATGGCGGCAAAGTGGTGGGGGCGGTGCGCCATCCGATCAACACCAATGACTTCTCGTCATTCCTGCTGCAGGCGCAGGCCTCCAAGGCCAAGATCATCGGCCTGGCCAATGCTGGCGGCGACACCATCAACTCGATCAAGCAGGGTGCCGAGTTCGGCATCGTGGCGGGCGGGCAGAAATTCGCCGGCCTGCTGGTGTTTGCTCCGGACGTTGCCGCGCTCGGTCTCAAGACCGCGCAAGGCCTGAACTTTACCGAGACCTTCTATTGGGATCTCAACGACCAGACGCGGGCCTGGACCAAACGCTGGGACAAGGAGCGCAACGCTGCCGGCAAGCTTCCGAGCATGAACATGGCCGGCGTTTATGCCGGCACTTTGCACTACCTCAAAGCGGTTGCTGCCCTTAACAGTGCCGCCGACGGCAAGGCAGTCGTCGCCAAGATGAAGTCGATGCCGACGGACGATCCTGTGTTCGGTAAAGGCACCATTCGTGCCGACGGCCGCGCGCTGCATCCGGCCTATCTGTTCGAAGTCAAGAAGCCGGAAGAGTCCAAGTATCCGGGCGACCTCTACAAGGTGAAGGCCACGATCCCCGCCGACGAGGCGTTCCGCCCGCTCAAGGATGGCGGCTGCCCGCTGGTGAGCGGCTAATTTCAATTGGAATAAACCAACAAGGAGGACGCACTGATGAGAAAAACCATAGGAATCGCGGCGCTCGCCGCGATTCTCGCCTGCAGCGGGGCCAATGCCCAGCAGGTCAATGTGAAGATCGGCGTGCTGAGCGACATGTCGAGCCTCTACGCCGATATCGGCGGGCCGGGTTCGGTCGCTGCCGCCAAATTGGCGGTCGCCGACTTTACCAAGGATCATCCCAACGTGAAGGTTGAGTTGGTCAACGGCGATCACCAGAACAAGCCGGACGTCGGCACCAGCATCGCTAACCAGTGGTTCGACGTCGACAAGGTCGACATGATCATCGACGTTCCGAATTCGGGCGTTGCACTGGCGGTGAGCCAGGTTGCCAACCAGAAGAACAAGATCTTCATCGTCTCCGGCGCCGCTGCTTCGACGCTGACCGGCGAGAAGTGCAATGCCAACACTGTGCACTGGACATACGACACCTGGATGCTGGCGAACGGCACCGGCAAAGCGATGGTGAAGACCGGCGGCGATACATGGTTCTTCCTCACCGCCGATTATGCCTTCGGCCACGCGCTCGAGACCGATACGATGGCTGTGGTCGAGAAGAACGGCGGCAAGGTGCTCGGCAAGGTTCGCCACCCGCTCAACACGGCCGACTTCTCGTCGTTCCTGCTGCAGGCGCAGGCATCGAAGGCCAAGGTCATTGGCCTTGCCAATGCCGGCGGCGACACGATCAATTCGATCAAGCAGGCGGCGGAATTCGGCATCGTCAAGGGCGGCCAAAGTCTGGCCGGCCTGCTGGTCTTCGCCAGTGACGTCAACGCGCTCGGCCTGCCGACCGCGCAGGGCCTCGCGCTGACCGAGACCTGGTATTGGGATGCGAACGACACCAACCGCGCCTGGACCAAGAGGTGGCATGAAGCGGGCGCCGCGGCCGGCAAATTCCCCACAATGATCCACGCGGGTGTCTATGCCGGCATCATGCACTACCTGAAGGCGCGCCTGGCCATGGGCGCCGGCGAGCATGACGGCAAGTCCGTCGTTGCCAAGATGAAGTCAATGCCGACCGACGATCCGCTGTTCGGCAAAGGCGAAGTCCGCGCCGATGGCCGCGTCATTCACCCGGCCTATTTGTTCGAAGTGAAGAAGCCGTCGGAATCGAAATATCCCGGCGACTTCTACAAGCTCCGCGCAACCATTCCGGCAAACGAAGCCTTCCGTCCGCTCAACGAAGGCAAGTGCCCGCTGGTGACCGGCTAAGGAAAAACGGCCAAAGATGGAGGGGCGGGCTAACGCTCGCCCCTCCGTCCTGAATGGAGCGCTCGTGTGTTCGAGATTTTCGGCATCCCTTCGCAGGCACTGTTCGGCCAGCTGCTGATCGGGCTGATCAACGGCTCGTTCTACGCGCTGCTGAGCCTGGGGCTCGCCGTGATCTTCGGCATGCTCAACATCATCAATTTCGCGCATGGCGCCCAATACATGCTGGGCGCACTGATGGCCTATCTCATTCTGCAGTATTCGGGGTTGGGCTACTGGCCTTCGCTGGTCATCGCGCCGCTTGTGGTCGGAGCCATCGGTATCGTCATCGAGCGGGTCTTCCTGCAATGGCTGTATAAACTCGACCATCTTTACGGCCTGTTGCTCACCTTCGGGCTTGCACTCATCATTGAAGGCATCGCGCGCAATTATTTCGGCTCGGCCGGGCTGCCCTACACGCTGCCGGAATCGCTGCGCGGCGGGCAAAACCTCGGCTTCATGTTCCTGCCAAATTACCGTGTCTGGGTGATCGTCGCGTCACTGACCGTGTGCCTCGGCACGTGGTTTGCGATCGAGCGCACGCGTATCGGCGCATACCTGCGTGCCGCGACTGAAAACCCAACTTTGGTGCGGGCGTTCGGCATCAACGTTCCGCGCATGATCACGCTGACTTACGGGTTCGGCGTCGCACTCGCCGCATTCGCCGGGGTCATGGCAGCGCCGATCTATAACGTTTCGCCGCAGATGGGCTCCGAATTGATCATCGTGGTGTTCGCGGTGGTGGTGATCGGCGGCATGGGCTCGATTCTCGGTGCCGTCGTCACGGGCTTTACGCTCGGCGTGATCGAGGGTCTCACCAAGGTGTTCTTCCCGGAGGCATCCAACACAGTGATCTTCGTAATCATGGCGATCGTGCTGCTGGTGCGTCCGGCCGGCCTGTTCGGGCGGAGGGCGTGATGGAGCGCGTGGTCGATCCGCTCACGAAAAAGCCGTCCGTGCTGCGCGAGCAGAGCGAAACGATCGGCTTCATCGTAATGGGGACGGCGCTTGTGGTAGCGCCTTTCGTGACCTATCCGCTGTTCGTGATGCAGGCGCTGTGCTTTGCGCTGTTCGCCTGCGCGTTCAATTTGCTGATCGGGTATGTCGGCTTGCTGTCGTTCGGCCACGCGCTTTATTTCGGCTGGGCGAGCTATATTTCGGCGCATGCCGCCAAAGTCTGGGGTTTACCGCCCGAACTCGCCATCCTCACCGGTACGGCCGCTGCAGCCGGACTCGGCCTCATTGCCGGATCGCTGGCTATCCGCCGGCAGGGCATCTACTTCGCGATGATCACGCTTGCGCTGGCGCAGATGATGTATTTCGTCGCCCTGCGCTTGAAGTTTACCGGCGGCGAAGACGGTATCCAGGCGGTGCCACGCGGCACGCTTTTCGGCCTGTTCGACTTGCGAAACGACATGACGATGTATGTGTTCGTGCTCGTCGTGTTTTTGTCCGGGATGCTCCTTATCCATCGTATCATCAACTCGCCGTTCGGAGAGGTTCTCAAGGCCATCCGCGAGAATGAGACGCGCGCGATCTCGCTTGGCTACAAGACGGACCGCTACAAGCTGCTTGCATTCGTTCTGTCGGCGACACTTGCCGGAGTCGCCGGCTCGACCAAGGCAATCCTGCTGCAGATTGCCTCGCTCACCGACGTGAACTGGCCCATGTCGGGAGAAGTCGTGCTGATGTCGCTGGTCGGCGGGCTCGGGACGATCTTTGGGCCGGTCGTCGGCTCCTTTGTCATCCTCGCCATGCAATACAAGCTCGCCTTTCTGGGCGAGTGGGTGCTGGTGCTCCAGGGCGTGATTTTCGTGGGCTGCGTGCTCTTGTTCCGGCGCGGCATTATCGGCGAGCTTGCAAACAAGTTGCGCATCCGCCTGTAAGGCCCAACCTCTCTCTTTGAAACATCCGCGAATCGGATTAGATGGCTGTGGTTTCCACAAGCTGTATGCCGTTGTTTTCGTGCAATTTTTGGTTGTCGTCGGTGCGTGTGGCGTCGTGCGATCGCCGAATTCACGCGTGCCGGGGGGCACTCAATGGCGGCTGTGCAAAGCGGCGTTCGCTTCGACAAGATCGCTGAGAAATGGCATGCCTTGGCGCAACGTCGGCTCGCCTATATCGGCGAGCTTGATCGCAGCGGCCGATGGAAATGGTACTACGCCGAGGAACAGTTCAATTTGCAGCGGTGCGCGGCCGAACGCGCAGTTGCGCTGTGGGCCGCGCTCGCGAGCCACGGAACGCGGAGCGGAAAAGGCGATATTCAGCCAGCCGCTTAGGGCGCCTGTTGGGCTGGGCCGTCGCCGTGACGGCATTTGTCACAATCACATCGCAAGGTTCAACCGCTCAAAGCCTCAAGCGCGGCGAAGAATTGCTCACACGCAGCTGCGCATCGTGCCACGCCGTTGGCCGCAGCGGTGAGAGCCCAATTAAAGATGCCCCGCCGTTCCGTACGCTCGGCCAGCGCTACCCGATCGATTCACTGGAAGAGGCGCTGGGTGAGGGCATCATGTCCGGCCACCCCGATATGCCTGAATTCTCGTTTGACGCGCGCGACGTCGGTGCCATCATTGCCTATCTGAAATCTATCCAGCAGCGCTAAGGTCCGGCGCATCCCAGCCAGAGTCGAAACGAACTCATGTCCAGTACCCTTTTCACGCCTTTTCGAATGGCGGGCCTCGAGCTTGCCAACCGCATCGTAGTCTCGCCGATGTGCCAATATTCGGCCGACGATGGCTGTGCCAATGACTGGCACCTCATGCATCTCGGCATGATGGCCCACTCGGGCGCCGCGTTGGTGGTGGTGGAGGCCACCCATGTCGAGCGCCATGGCCGGATCACGCACGGCTGCCTGGGCCTTTATTCCGACGACAACGAAGCCGCTTTGGCGCGCGTGGTCAGGCAGGCGCGGCGCATGGGCAGCGCCAAATTCGGCATCCAGATCGCCCATTCCGGCCGCAAGGGCTCGGCGCAGCGTCCGTGGGAAGGCGCCGGTGCGCTCAAGCCGGATGCCGATCCCTGGCCGACCATGGCTGCCTCGCCAATCCCGTTTGGTGAGGGCTGGCACACGCCGCGCGAAGTCACCGAAGCCGACATGGACCGCGTACGTTCGGCTTTCGTCGCCTCGGTGCAGCGCGCGCTGCGCATCGGATTTGATGAAATCGAACTGCACATGGCGCACGGCTATCTCATCCACGGGTTCATGTCGCCGATTTCCAACAAGCGTAGCGATCAACACGGCGGTTCGCTCGAGAACAGGCTGCGTTTCCCATTGTCGATCGCGCGCGCGGTGCGTGCCGTTGTGCCGAAGACCGTGACGCTCGGTGCCCGTATCACGGGAAGCGACTGGCGCGAGGGCGGGCTCACGGCTGACGACGCGGTCGCGATCGCCAAGGCGCTGAAGGGCGAGGGGGTCGACTTCATCTGTATCTCGTCCGGTGGCGTCGCCGGTGACATCCGCAATCCGACTGAGCCCGGCTACAATGTGCCGATCGCCGCGCGCGTGAAAAAAGAGGTCGGCATTCCCACCCGGACCGTTGGACTGATCGTGAAACCCGAGCACGCCGAGGACATCGTGGCCAAAGGTCAGGCCGATATGGTGTCGATGGCGCGCTGTTTCCTCGACGATCCGCATTGGGGCTGGCATGCGGCCAAGGCATTGGGCGCTGAGGTCGCGCGGCCGCCGCAATATCAGCGCGCCGGCCCGAAACTGTGGGCGCCGGCGGCCGCAAAAGCATGAGGCGAGGGCGTCGCCGCGCCTTCAGTCCTCAAGTTCGAGGCCGAGGAGCAGATAGCTCCACGACTTTCCGTGCGAGTCGAGGTTGAGTGACGCGTTCACGCCGCCTTCGAGCGCGTCTTGCATCACAAAATTCAATCCATGCAGGTGCTCGATTTCGTAACGTGTCACAGTCCCGCGCATGAGCTGGGGAAATTCCCGCTTGATACGTTCAACCGTCAGGATGCGCTTGAGCAGGGCGAAATCGGCCGGATCGTAGACCCAGATATTGACGTTTGACGTATTGCCTTTGTCGCCGGCGCGCGCGTGCGCAATATCGCGCACAAGGATTCGTTCGTTCCGGCCTGGCTGCGTCATGTCTCGAATATCTCAAACGTCGGATGCACGATTGTGCGATCGATCAAGACGGACTTGGTCATGATGGCCGGCGTGATGACGCCGCGAAATCCACCGCCTCCGGCCGGTCCGCAGCACAACAGTGCTTCAACTTCCCACAATAAAAGTTCGGCATCCTCCCGATTGGTCGTGCGCGTTGCGACGTGAAGCCGGACATCTTCGCTGTCTATGTTCACCTTGCCCGCAGTGGCGAAAAGCGACCTGGCGCCAATCAAGTCGATGCGGATGACCGATTTGAGTCCGTGCGTGTCCTTGAGCCTGCTCTCGATGATTTCAGCGGCAAGTCGCCCGCGCGAGCCGGCTGAGGGTCCCGCATAACTGATACCCGCTTCCGCGAGAACACCGGCGTCGAATCCAATCGTGACCTTGAGATGGTCGGGCCGTGTCTGGCCTGCAGCATTTGAAACCTGCACGCGATCGTTGCCGTGGTCCTTGATCTCGACACGGCTGAAATCGGCGGTGACATCCGGAGTCAGATATTTTTTCGGATCGTGAACCTCGTAGAGCAGCTGCTCCTTGACGGTCGCCTCGGTTACAAATCCACCCGTCTCGGGCAATTTGGTAATGACGGCGCTCCCATCGGCCGAAACCTCCGCGATCGGGTAGCCGCACTGTGCAAGGTCAGGAACGTCCTTGATTCCGGGGTCGGCAAAGTACCCGCCCGTGATTTGCATGCCGCATTCCATCAGGTGGCCGACCAAAGTGCCGGCTGCCAGCGCGTCGCTGTCTTTCCAGCGGAAATGACGCATGAGCGGAGCGAGATACATCGATGGGTCGGCAAGCCGTCCGCCGATGACAACGTCGGCGCCGGCATCGAGTGCAGGGACGATGGCGTCGGCGCCCAGATAGGCATTCATGCCGACGATTTTGCGGTCAATCGACGCGATCGTCCCGGGTTCATCCATGAACGGCTGGTCGGCGCTGAGGAGGCCGCTGACGTCATCGCCTTCGATGCATGCGATTTTCAGGCCTGAGATCCCAAGATCGCGCGCGATTTCGCGCGTGCGTTCGGCCGCTGCTCGCGGGTTGGCGGCGCCCATGTTTGTGATGACTGTCGTCCCCGAGGCACGACATACCGGCAACAAAGCACGCATGCGCCGATCGAGCAGGTGGTTGTAGCCTCGCCGCGGGTCGGCCAGACGGTCGCGGTGTGCAAAAGCGACCGTGCGCTCGCCGAGACATTCCAGCACCATCACGTCCAATTTGCCGCGGCGTGCCAGATCGACGGCTGGATCGAGCCGATCGGCGGCAAAGCCCGCCCCTGTGCCAATGCGATAAATGCGATTTCTTTCGGCCATAAGGGGCTCTGGTCGGTCGTCCGCGTCCGGATGGAAATGGTAGGGCAGGCGCCCTCCATTCGTATATTGAAAAGTCCGCACCTGCTTATAAAGATGCTCTATGCACTTGCCGATTCCCGGGCTGCGCGATTTCGCCGAGGCAGCAATCATCAATAATTGCGCGCCGGCGGCGCAGGCGACCGACCTGCGCTTGTGATGGAAAATTTCGTCTTTCTCGCCGTTTTGTTTGCCGCTGCCTGCCATGCCGGATGGAATGCGCTGATCAAGGTCGGGCTGGATCCGCTTTCAACGACGACGTTGATCTCGATCGGCTCAGGCGCGGTCGCGCTTGTGTTTATCCCGCTCGTGGGTATGCCGGCCTGGGCTGCCTGGCCGTGGTTGATCGCATCGGTCGCCATTCATCTCGTCTATTTTGCGTCCCTGATCGAAACCTACCGCACGGGTGATCTCGGGCAGGTTTATCCGATCGCGCGGGGCGCGGCGCCGTTGATGACAGCGACCGTGACAACAATTTTTATTGGTGAGAAGTTGAGCGCTATCGGCTGGGTTGGAATATTTGCGCTCGTTGTGGGGGTACTTCTGCTGTCGGCGCGCGGCGGCCGTGAACTGGCTCACATTGATCGTCGTGCGATCGGTTTTGCATTTTTCACGGCGCTGACCGTCTGTGCCTATTCGGTGGTCGATGGTGTTGGAGGACGGCTCTCCGTCAATCCGAATGCCTATTCGGCATGGTTGTTTGTCGGAATCGCGGCCGTCATGCTGCCCTATGCGCTCTTTCGCGACGGGCGCGATGTGATCCCGGCAATGCAACAGTACTGGCAACGCGGGATTGCCGGTGGTGCGCTGCAATTTCTTTCTTATGGCATCGCAATCTGGGCGATGACGGCTGCGCCCATCGCAGTGGTCGCAACATTGCGCGAAACGAGCGTCCTTTTTGGTGCTGTCATTGCCGTCGTCGTGCTGAAGGAGCCGCTGCGCGCCGTCCGTATCCTTGCGGCGTGCCTGATTGTCTGCGGATTGATCCTGATACGTTTGCAGTAGCCATCACAAATTAAGTTCGGGAAACTCGCGCTCAAGCCGGGCAAGATCCGCTTCGGTATCGACATCCCAGAGCGGAGGCTGTTCTGTCAACATCAGACGCTGCTCGATGATGCGCGTGCGGGTATCGGCGAGCACGCTGCCTGTGCCCCATGCGATGCCGGCAAAAATCGCCGGCTGCGGCACACGCGTGCCAATCAGAACATAGCCACCGTCCTCAGCCGGGATTATCACGACGTCGTTGCCCTCGCGCAGGGCATTGGCGGCCCCGCGCAGGTGCAGCTCGGTTAGAGCCGGGCAGTCGGTACCGATCACCAAGACAGGACCACCGCGCGCGGTCGATGCGGCCAACATACGTGCGCCGAGGTCGCCTTCGGGCTGCCGCTTGAGAATGATGCGTTGCTGCATCACCAATTTGAGGAACGTGCTGTGCGTGGCGTCGGGTGCGCACCACAGCGTCACGGGCCCGACATCCGCGGCAATCGCGGTCCCAATTGCGCGTTCCGTCAGCCGCTCCTGCAGCACGGCCGCGGCATGCGCGCCAATCGTTGGAATAAGACGCGTCTTGACCAGCCCGGGAACGGGAGCTTTCGCCAGAATTGCGATCGAGACCGGACTATCGGTCGGCATAGCCGTATTGACGCGCGAGGTGTGCCGGATCGGCGCCGAGGAAATAAGCCAGGCGCAGCCGCCACATCAGAAATACGGTCCGCAGGACGCCTTGCGTTTGCCAGCGGCGGGCCGATGTGGTGACGGGCGCGCGGATGTATGCCGGGCCGCCGACGCGCCTGATGCGTGATGAAAACGCAATATCCTCCATCAGGGGCTGTGCTGGGAATCCGCCGACCGCATCGAATGCAGCATGGGTGACAAAGATCGCCTGGTCGCCAGTAGCGATGCCGGTCAGGCGCGAGCGCAGATTCATCATCATGGCGATCAACGGCATGATCCCGTCCTGATCAAAGCGGACGTCAAAACGACCCCAGACCCGGCCCGATTGCGCGAGTCCGCCGCGAACGAGCACATCTGCATTTTCCGGCAGTTTCGTATCGGCGTGCAAGAAGAGGAGAACGTCTCCGCGCGCAACAGCCGCGCCGGCATTCATTTGGACGGCGCGGCCGCGTGGAGCGGCGAGCGTTCGGTCGGCGAGGGGGCTCGCCAAGGCGAGCGTATCGTCACGACTTCCGCCGTCAACCACGATCAACTCGCAGCCCCGCGTCCGATAGGGCGCAAGCGCGGTTAGCGTGGCCTCGATGCCGGTGGCCTCATCCAGCACGGGGATGATGATCGAAAGGGTCATTCCGCGGCCTCGTTCAATGCGCCGCCGCAGCTCGAACCTTGGCCCGCCGTACAGCCGTAACAATGTCCGGCAACGTGGATCGGATTGCCGTCGATCGTGTCGTCCAAAAGATTGTTCAAATGAACACGACTGTTTTGCCCGCGCGCCATCGGCAGGTCGAGCATCTGGTTGAAGTCACAATCGTATACGTAGCCTCGCCAATCCACCGAAAGCAGGCTGCGGCACATTACGCCGCCGAGATTGGCGTCGAGATGGGCGTCCCGCAGCAAACTTAGATAGCTTTCGAACTCGCCGCGCGTGATCAGCATGGATCCGAACCGTTGGATCGGCATGTTGGCGAGCACGTACAATTTGTTGAAGACGATGCCGTATTGCTCGCCCAGCACCCGTTTGTAATCGGCCTCGAGCGTGGCCTGGGCCGGAGGCAGCGACGGGCCTTGCGGGTTGTAGACCAGATGAAGCGGCAATGCCGGGTCGCGGCCGTAGCCGATGGCGTTGAGCTTCTTGAGCCCACGGATCGATCCATCATAAACGCCTTTGCCACGCTGCTGTTCGACATTGTCACGCAAATAGCATGGCATCGACGCGACCACTTCGACGCGCTCGCTCGCCAGAAACTCGGCGAGATCATCCTGGCCTGGTTGCTCGAGGATCGTGAGGTTGCAGCGATCCATCACTTTGACGCCGAGCTTGCGCGCCTCGCGCACCAACCGCCGGAAATGTGGATTAAGTTCGGGCGCCCCACCGGTGATGTCGAGCGTCGGTATCTTTTGACGCCGGAGAAAGTCCAGGACCAGATCGGCAACCTCACCCGTCATCTCTTCGGTTCGGTTCGGCCCGGCATTGACGTGACAATGAACGCAGGACTGGTTGCAGCGATAGCCGACATTGATCTGCAGCGTTTCCAGCTTGCCGCGCCGGATCGCCGGAAATCGAATCTTGTCGAGTAACGGCAACGTGTTGCGCATCGGAAGCCTCGATTGCGCCGACAACTTGCCATGAAGCGCGCGGCCGCGTCACCCCATTGATCGGGCGGCACGACAAAACAGCATGCAAGCTATGAAATTCAGCGCGCCAATGCGGTGGCCACCGGCGACTCTAGGCCGACGCGGCCAAATCCCGGCAGCTTCAAACCGGGATGTCGCAAATCGAGTCCGGCGACCAAGCCAAGCAAATTCAATTCGATACCTTCAACCCACCCAAGCTTGATGGCCACAAAACCGTTCAAATTGAGTTCAATTCCAGTGCGGCTGTCGGTCAGGCCGGCATAAATACCATTCCGAAAATCACGGCCGACCGCATTGGGCGGAAGACTGGTGGCGAGCTCGGGCACCGAACGCAGGATTGTTGCAATGAAGCTGTTGCTGTTCGGACCAGGCCAGATCCGGTAATCGCCGGCGCGTGCAAAGTGATAGTTGGTAATGGCCTCTTCGATCCGCGGAATCAGTTTTTCAGCGTCAGCGCCGGCAATATCAACAATCGCCACCGGCATGTTTCCGAACCAGCGACCGTCGGCGGGCCAATTGTTGGTGCGCACCGGCTCGCCCCAACCGACGACGTCGTAGCGGGTCCATACGGTAGCGTTCGCATGCTTGAGAACAATCCAGCTATGGATGGCGAAAATGCCCTTCCAGGCGCCGGCGGTGCCGGTAAATATGATCACGCGTGCCTGCGGATCGGAACTCGCCTTTGGCAGCAGGCCGGTGCTCGACCAGTCGGCATCGCGCCACGAGCGTGGCTCATTACTGACCGCGTAGAGGGCGGCGCGGGCGATGATCGGGACGAGGAATAAAGCGAAGATGACAAGCATGATGATTGTGCATTTGCGGGTTCGGGGGATGGTCGGCATGGCATCAGAATTATAAATGGGTTCGCGGCCTAAGCGAGGCAACCCGGCGGGTCGATCATAAAAGACAGCAATGCGCCGGATTGCTGGGCTTATTTGCCTTGGTTTCCACTCAGTTTGAGTTGCGGATACCGTTCCGCTCCATCCTGAGCGAGGTCGCCGGTTACAGGCTTGTGCCATTCCATGCCGACGATGGCGCCATGCTTCGCGTTTTGGATGATATTGCCCGTAATCGCGGCCGCACCGGCGCCCTGCACAACCGACACGGCAATGCCGATTCCGGCGTCGCGGATAACGTTGCCAGTGGCCGTTACGTTGCGCAGGTAAGGACCGAAGCCGAGGCGGATGCCGGCGTAGGGCGCGTTCTCGATCACATTTCCAGTCACAGCGGTGTCTGCTTCGACGCCGATGCCGACGCCTGCGCCTTCGGGCGGATTGTCCGGCCGCCGCACGCCGACATTGCGGAGGAAGTTGCCGTGTACGGTGGCCAGCCGTCCGCCATTGTTGAAATTTGTGATGGCGATGCCATTTTCCGCTGTGTCGATCACGTTGTCTGCAACAACCGCGCCCTCAAAATCGAATTCGGCATACATTGCGGTCTCTTTGAGGTCCGCACAGTTGTTGCCGACGATTTGAATGTTGGACGCAGCGTTCCCGCGGATGGCCGAAAATGCTGCGCGGCGAATCATATTATTGCGAACGATGACGTCGGCCGCGCGGAAAACGTTGATGGCGTTGCCATTCTCACCGGTTCCACCAGACCGCGCTGCGGTATCCTCAATCGTGTTGTCCGCAACGATACTGCCGTCGTGACGTTTGACGCTTTGCCATATGCGGATGCCGCCATTGCCGGAATTGCGGATCACGTTGGCACTAATGATGAGACCGGTGTTGTCGACGCAGAACAAGGCATTGTTGTCGGCCCCGGCTATGGCGCTGCCGGTGACGCTGCCGTCGCAGCGCTCGAGCGCGATGCCATTGCCGCCCGCGCCGATGATGGTGCAGTCGACGATACGGATGCCTTTCGCAGCCGTGAAATGCACCAGCCCGCGATTCTGCGGCAGGGCCTGGCCGCCGCCCTCGAGCGTGAGGCCGGACAGCGTGATGCTGTCGCCACCCTCGGTAGAAACTAGGGACGGTCCGTGGGTCAGGACCAGGCGGGTCGCGCCACGCACGCCAATAAGCTGCGCGCCGGCCGGCAAGTTAAGGTCACCAGCGCGATAGACACCCGGTGGAAGAATGAGTGGCGCACGCGTGCGGGCGGCCTGGTCGAGTGCGCGCTGGAATGCGCGGCTCTGGTCGTCGGTCGTTCCCGCGCGCACGCCGAATTGCGTTGCATCAAGGCCATAGGCTGAAAGCGGTGCGGCGAGCGCAGCGGCGCAGGTGACACTGCCCATCAGGAGGCGGCGGCGATCCATCAACATGACGCGCATCTTGCGCCCGGGAAGTTAACGCCGTGCTGCCGCTGCCAGTGCCAACAGAATGCCGCTTGCGGCGCGGGTCAGGTCGTCGATGGTCAGCCGGTGTTGTTTCGACTTCGGCCTTACCGCTCGTGGGATGGCCGGGACATGAACGAAAGTGGCGAGCCGTGGGCCTTCGTTTTTACGGGACGCCTCCGCCGCACGCCAACACAGGTAATTGCACAAATACCGCCCGGCATCGCGCGATTGCTTCACCGGCACACGAGCATTACGAGCGGACGTAAACAGCGACTGCGTTTGGCCGGGAAGGGCCAAGACTGCCGGGCCGCCGGGAAGAATGGAATTTCGATGTAACGACTGACCCGAGACATCAGGCAGAAGGGCCAGCGCGTTGCGCGCGCGCGTCTCGATGCGCAACGACTTCGTTCGCGCGGCCAGACCGAACATCAGCAGTGCGCGTGGTTTGTGTTTGGCGATGAGTCGGGGCAATTCGCGATCAACTGCGGCATAGCTGGTCGGGAAGACGTGTGCGATGATTTTAATATCGGCCAGCGCGGGCCGCCGCAGGCGTGCAAGCCGCTCGACCATTGCTCCGGTCGGATTGAACGGCGCGCCTGGAAATGGGCCAAAGCCGGTGACGAGGATGGTAAGGGAAAGGGGTCGCGAGCGCGAAGCCATAATGCCCTAGCGCCGGTGTTTGCCCGGACGCTCATCATCGGACAGTCGGATCGCCAAGCCGCCGTCGTTTCTTTTGCGCGCCGCTGTGGCACGGGCGAAAGCAAACAACTGGTCGCGTGTCTTGACGCGGCACGACCGGTCGTTCTTCTCGCCCTTGCCGCAATGAGCCACGCGTGTCGGTTCGTCCGCGTCGTCTTCATCGATGACGACGACCTGATAGACGCCGTCCGTCAACCGATGCATCACCGCATATTCGGTCATGCGCGGTTTGTTGGCTGGCGCGCTCTGGATGATGAAATCGCTATTCTCAAACGGATGCACCGAAAAGGCGTGGACGTCCTTCAGGCCGCCGCTCTTGCGGACATAGCGCGCGCCGTCCCAGGAAAATGTCACCTGTTCCGGTTCTACCGCGAAACCCTTGCGCAGGCCGTAGAGCTGGAACGTCGCGCGTGGCCCGAACAGTTGCTGCGAGTCGGAAAGAATGGGGCTGACCGAGTCGATACAGCCCGAAAGCGAAAGCGCGCAAAGCGCGGCGATGGCGGCCCGCGCAAAAATAGAGTTCATTCCGCGGCCCGCTGGTCGTGGCCGAGGCGGTGGCGCAACGTTTTGAGCAATTTCTCGGCCGCTTCCGCGATCACCGTCCCCGGCGGGAAGATGGCCTCCGCGCCGGCCTTTTGCAACGCATCGTAGTCCTGCGATGGCACCACGCCGCCGACCACGATCATGATGTCGTCGCGGCCCTGCTTTGCGAGTTCGGCTTTGAGCTGCGGCACCAGCGTGAGATGGGCGGCGGCGAGCGATGACACGCCCAGAACGTGCACGCCGTTCTCGACCGCTTGGCGCGCGGCTTCGGATGGCGTCGCAAACAGCGGCCCGATATCGACATCGAAGCCGAGATCAGCGAAGGCCGACGCGATCACTTTCTGCCCGCGGTCGTGGCCGTCCTGGCCGATCTTGGCGACGAGCAGGCGAGGGCGGCGTCCTTCCGCGGCCTCGAAGGCTTCAACAGCCTTGCGCACGCGTTCGCCGGCATCGGTCTTGCCGACCTCGCGCTTGTAGACCCCCGTAATTGCCTTGATCTCGGCCCGGTGGCGGCCGAACACTTTTTCAAGCGCCATCGAGATCTCGCCGACGGTCGCCTTGGCGCGCGCCGCTTCGACCGCGAGTTCGAGCAGGTTGCCGTTGCCGGTGGCGCCCCGCGTCAGCGCGTCGAGCGCTTCCTTGAGCGCCGCCGGATCGCGCTCGGCCTTCAGGCGCTTGAGCTTGTCGAGTTGCATCTGCATCACGGCGGAATTGTCGACCTTGAGCACCTCGATCGGCGCCTCGTCGGTCGGCTGATATTTGTTGACCCCGATGACCGCCTGCACGCCGGCGTCGATGCGGGCCTGCGTCTTGGCGGCGGCTTCCTCGATGCGCAGTTTCGGAATGCCGGCCTCGATCGCCTTGGTCATCCCGCCGAGCGCCTCGACCTCCTCGATATGGGCCCAGGCCTTACGCGCCAATTCGTAGGTCAGCTTCTCGACATAGTATGAGCCGCCCCATGGATCGACGATGCGGGTGGCGCCGGCCTCTTGCTGGAGCACGATCTGGGTGTTGCGGGCGATGCGGGCGGAAAAATCGGTCGGCAGGGCGAGGGCCTCGTCCAACGAGTTGGTGTGCAGCGACTGGGTCTGCCCTTGGGTGGCCGCCATCGCTTCGATCATGGTGCGCGACACGTTGTTGAACACGTCCTGCGCAGCCAGCGACCAGCCAGATGTCTGGCAATGGGTTCGCAGTGACAATGAGCGCGCATCCTCCGGGTTGAACGGTTTCATCAGCTTCGCCCAGATCATGCGGGCGGCGCGGAGTTTGGCGATCTCCATGAAATAATTCATGCCGATCGCCCAGAAGAAGGACACGCGCGGCGCGAACTGGTCGACGGTCAGTCCGGCCTTGATGCCGGCGCGGACATATTCGACGCCGTCGGCGAGCGTATAGGCGAGCTCCAGATCCTGCGTCGCCCCGGCTTCCTGCATGTGATAGCCGCTGACCGAAATCGAATTGAACTTCGGCATTTCGGTCGAGGTGTAGGAGAAGATGTCGGAGATAATGCGCAAGGACGGACTGGGCGGGTAGATATAGGTGTTGCGCACCATGAATTCTTTGAGAATGTCGTTCTGGATCGTGCCGGACAGCTTGGCGTGCGGCACGCCCTGTTCTTCCGCCGCGACGATATAGAGCGCGAGCACCGGCAGCACCGCGCCGTTCATGGTCATCGACACGCTCATCTGGTCGAGCGGGATGCCGGAAAACAGCGTGCGCATGTCGTAGATC
>Ga0265325_10000527_pt1 | contig 27632 bp, 24 predicted proteins | sample 41420metaG_FD_202090 | JGI IMG/M metagenome (GOLD analysis project Ga0265325, IMG submission 202090) | Rhizosphere microbial communities from Carex aquatilis grown in University of Washington, Seatle, WA, United States - 4-14-20 metaG | ecosystem: Host-associated > Plants > Roots > Rhizosphere... | reverse complement strand
GCCAAGATGTGGGACAACGTAGCCGAAGTTCTGGAAAGCTTCGAGCGCGACGATTTTGTCCGCGTTAAGGGACTGATGCAGGTTTACCAGAACCGCCCGCAATTCACCATTCACAAGGTGCTGCGCGTGGAAGAGCGGGAAGTGGACCTTGCCGATTATTTCCCCTGCTCCCAACGCAGCCCGGACGAGATGTTCGCGGAGTTGCGAAACATCGTCACCGGCCTCTCCAATCCCCACCTGCGCAAGCTGCTGGACGCCTTCCTTGACGATGAGCGCATCGCGCGCCCGTACCGGACAGCGCCGGCAGCCAAGAGCGTGCACCACGCTTTTCTGGGTGGGTTGCTCGAGCATGTTCTGTCGCTCTGCGCGCTGGCGAAGATGACTGCCGCGCACTATCGCGATATCGATCTGGACTTGCTGCTGGCGGGAGTGGTTCTCCACGACGTCGGCAAGATCCATGAACTCACCTACGACCGCAGCTTCGGATATTCCAACGAAGGCCAGTTGCTGGGCCACATCGTCATCGGCCTGCGCATGCTGGACGAGAAGCTGGCCAATATTCCCGATTTTCCCGAGGGACTGCGCACCATGCTCGCGCACATGATCGTCAGCCATCATGGCGAACTGGAATATGGCTCGCCCCGCCTGCCGCTGTTTCCCGAGGCGCTGTTGCTGCATCACCTGGACAACATGGATTCCAAGATGGAATGCATGCGCGCGGCAATCGCCAAGGACCGCCATAGCTCAGGATGCTGGACCGGCTACATCGGTCCGCTGGAACGCTCGGTGATGAAGAAGGCGAAGTATCTGGAATCGCTGAATGACGAAGCCGAGCACGCACCGGCGCCACCGGAGCCAGCACCGGCCAATCATTCTGCTCCCGCGCGGGAAACGCGCGCTGCACAACCAGTAAGCGGATCGCTGTTTGGCGACAGGTTGCAAGAGGCCCTGCGGAAAGAATCGTGACCTCCAATGGAAAAGCGCGCGAGATGCCGCCGCCGCTGGAGTTGCAGTGTCTCAAGGCCCTGTGGGTGCTCGGGGAAGGGAACGTCGGCGGCGTGCAGCAGGCGCTGTTGCAACAAAAGCCCCTGGCCTACACCACCGTGATGACCCTGCTCGAGCGGCTGCTGCGAAAAGGCGCAGTCACCCGTCGCAAAAACGGCCGGCACTTCGTGTATGCGCCCGCGGTGACGAAGGAAACATTACGCCGAATCGCGGTGAAGCAATTGGCCGAAGCTTTCTTTGACGGCTCCGAAGCCGCGCTCATCCGCTACCTGGAAACCAGCGGCGGCCCGCCCCCCAGCATGGCCGACGTTCTGTTCGACTGACGCTACCGCGGCCCGATCTCCAGTACCAGCATCGAATGATCCGAGAGCTTTGATTCGCGCTCACGGTGAGAATAGTCGCAGGCGATCAGCCGATCCAGAAGCGCTGGCGAAACGAACGCGTGATCCAGGCGGAAGCCGTTGTTCTTCGAACTGATCCAGGTAGGCTCGAACTCCGCTCCGTGGAAACGCCTCCATGTGTCTGTCCATCCAAGCGCAGTCATTCGTTCGAATTCGGACGCGCACAAAAAAGTCCGGCCGGTTTCGTCAATGCTCCGCAACCCTGTGTTGAGATCGCCGATGAACAGGAATGGGTCGTTGATCCGATCGGCCGCAGCCTTCAAAACTTCAGCCCAGAATCTTTGCTTCGGTCCGGCGTCGAGTGGAATATGCAAGGCGGCCATCCCGAATCCGTAGGCGGGCAGACTCACGTCGAGCCAGCGCGATGAACTCTCACCGGGCACTGGACAGCAATCCTGAGCGGCTATCGGCGTTCTGCTCAAGATACAGAGCGAATTGACAGTTCCTTTGCTTGCAGTGGATGCACAATACTTCCACGGTTCCATTGAAAGCGACGATCTGATATCCCTCACTGAGTCGCAATGGACTTCGCTGAGCACAATCACATCTGGCTGGTGAACAGCCAGAGCGGAGCTGATGGCCTCACGGCGGAGACCACCTCCGTGCTGAATATTCCACGAGAGGAGCTTCATTTGGCCCCCCCAGCTTATAAGAACCGCCAAAACCCCTCACAAAAATCGTCACGCAATCTGTGCCCTGATTCCAGCCACTTAGGACAAAGAGCCGTCCGGCACGCCACAACTCGTCTGCTACATTTCGGCTTCAAGAGTCCGTTGCTCTGTCGCCGGAGGGGCGGATCACGAGGCGTGGAATACTAGTCACCTTCGCGCAAAGTTGCGAGCGGCGATCGTCGGTCCGGTACGAGAACTGGTCCCCAACGCCATTGCGGGTTATTCACGTGGTCTCCTTGCCGTGGGGGTTAATTGAGCGGCTGGGGCGCTCCAAAGAATGTTTCCAGAACGGAAGCCGCGCCCGTGGTGTCAGCAGTCGATGCCGCGGGCGTGGAGTTCTCGCTCGAGCTGGTTGAGCGATTCGAATCGCACCGCATCCATGCCGTCGCGGCGCGCGCCTTCGACGCACACTTCCAGATCGTCGACAAACAGGCATTCCCCCGCCGCGCAACCGGCCAGCGCAATCGCCTCGCGATAAATGGCTGGCGACGGCTTCGTCGCGCCCACTTTGTACGACACCACATGATGATGGAAGTGCCGCAGCAGCGGATACGCGCTCTCGATCCTCTCAAAATGAATCGCGTTGGTATTGGAAACTAGCACCAGCCGGTAGCGCTCGGCCAGCGACGCGATCAACGACTCCGGAATCAGGGTGCCGGGAAGAAAAATGCTGGTCCAGAGATCGCAGAATTCCTCGTAGGTCATTTGGAGATCGAGTTCCGCGCAGAGCCGATGGACAAAATCCCGAGGCTCTATCGCGCCGGTTTCAAAAAGCCTGACCAGATCGGTATTCTTCAGGCGTGCCGGAATCTCCGACGCGGGCCACGGGCAAAATTTCTCCATGCGCAGGTATCCGCGCCGAAAATCGAAGGGCACAATGGTGTTGCCCAGATCGAAGAGAATGGCCCGGATCAACGCAGCAGCGATTCTTCGCGAACATCCGGCCACTTTGCGTCAAGGTGAAACGCGGGACGGCGGCTGCACCGAAATACGGTGGCCGGCGGGCAGTTTCGCAGTATTCGGGTGGATTCCACATGATCGAAGAAACACGCCAGCAGCCCGCGAACGCTGCACGACATCGACGCCGCCAGGTATTGATACTGATTCAAAACGCCGGTATCGCCAAGGCACGCCTGCGCCTGATGAAGAATATCCATGCGCGTACTCTCGGACATGCAGGAGAATCCCAGCGACGAAACCACCGCGTTCACGCTTCCTGGCCTTAGACCGGAAAGACGCGTCAGGTTCGTAGCTGAGCCTTCAATCACAATCAACCGCCGGTCGTTGAAGTTTCTGCGAATGTGCGCGGCAAAAACCGGGTTGATCTCCACGGCAAAGAGTCGCGCGTCGGGCCGCATGCGCGCCAGGATCTCTTCGGTAACAGCACCCGTACCCGGCCCTAACTCTACGATGGTGCGCGCCGATGTGAAATCGATGTTGGCCAGCATGGCCCTGCAGAGAGGACCGGAACTGGGAACCAGCGATGCCACCGAACGAACCGAGCGCAGCGCCTCGCGCAGGAAGAGGCCGTAAGGGCGCGGTGTTTTTGCGATGGGCATTATCTGGTTTCGGCGGGGAACATTTGACAAGGGCCCGGCATACACGGCACGAGCACTCCCATATTGTAGCCGGAATGAGGGCGCGGTTTCGCGACGGGGCTTGAGACGGCCTGTCAGCTACTTCTTCGCGCGGCTGCGATGCCAGATGGCGACGCCAAGGCCGGCGAAACCAGTGCCCAGCAGAATCAACGTACCCGGCTCCGGACTCGCCTCAAATTGAGGATTCGCCGCCAGCAGAAAGGGCGTTGCCGCCAGAACCAGCCCGAAGGCCATGAGTACACTCTTCACGATGTTCCTCCCGTGGAACGCAATTCCCATGAGATCGGGTTTCATATAGTCTACTCGCTGACTTAGTCACAGTAAAGAGCCAACACAAGGTACCCGGCGCGCTAGCGGTACTAGTGTCCTCCCAACTGATCGCAGTCCACCCGCCCCGGGGCCGGTTGCAAATCGGCCGCAGGTTCCACGCTACCTGAGTTAGAAACTCATTGCGGAAGTCAATCGTCAAACTGGACGCGCGGCGACAGCCGCGCATGCTCGTTACCGCGCCAAAACGCGGCTTCGCCGCGTCTTCCGTCAGCCCATTTCTAGTGAATCTCGCCGCTTGCCGACATGATTGCGTCTGCCACCTGCACCACTGGCTGGAGCGCCTGAATATCGTGAATACGCACGATATGGGCGCCTCCGAGGATGGCTGCGGTGACTGCGGCGGCGGTGGCCATCTCCGTCTGCTCCTCTGTGGGCTGCGCCAGAAACGACTTTCGCGATGGGCCCACCAGAATCGGTAGTTCCAGCGTTCCCAGCCTGGAGAGCTGCGCCAGTATCTCGGTATTCTGCTCGCGCCGTTTGCCGAAACCGAGGCCCGGATCGACAACAATACGCGCGCGAATGACGCCGGACTGCGTAGCTCGATGAACGCACGCGCCCAGATCGGCGGTGACGGTCAGCACCACATCCTTTAATGGCGGCAGCTTCGCCCAGGTTTCCGGCGTGCCGCGCATGTGGTTCAGGATGAGGCCGGCATCGGATTGCGCGACTACGCGCGCAAGATCGGAATCGAACGTGAGGGCGCTGGGGTCGTTGATGATCTCGACGCCCAACTCCAGCGCCTTTCTGGCCACTCCGGATTTGTACGTGTCCACGGAGATCGGCACGGTGAGGCGTTCGCGCAGGCGCTTCAGCACCGGAATCAGCCGTCGAAGTTCCTCGGCTTCGGAGACGCGTGCCGAACCGGGCCGTGTCGACTCGGCGCCGATGTCAATAATGTCTGCGCCCGCGTCCTCCAGTTCCATGGCGCGAACGTAAGCGCGATCGGGATCGTCATAGCGGCCGCCATCGGAAAACGAATCGGGCGTCACGTTGAGGATGCCCATGATGAGCGTCCGCTCGCCGAGCAGAAGGGTCTTATCGCGGAGTTTCCATTCAAAGCGTTTGCGGATCATTTGTCAGGCCTCGATCCGCTTCCACTTTTTTCCTGCGCGCAGCGTAAAGGGCAGGGAGTCTGGCGGGAACTGCAATTGCGTGAATCGCGCGCCGTCGATTTCGATTGCGCCGGCTTTAATCAGGCGTTCGGCGTCAGTTCGGGACCCGGAAAGGCCCGCGGCCACCAGCAGCTTCGCCAGGTTGTTGCCCGCGGCGGTAGGAACGCGCACCGTTTCGATATCCAGCGGCACCTCGTGTTGGCGCACTTCACGGTCGAAATCGGCCTGCGCCTGAGTGGCGTCATCGGCGGAGTGGAAATCTGCGACGATGTACCGCGCCAGCTCCATCTTCGTGGCCATCGGCTCATTGCGAGCTTTCATCGCGGCGATTTCGGCCAGGCTTTTGTCGGTGAGCAGTTCCCAGTAGCGCCACATCAGCTCGTCGGAGATCTGCATGACCTTGCGGAACATCACCTTCGGCGGCTCGGTGATGCCGATGTAGTTGCCCTTCGACTTCGACATCTTCTCGACGCCGTCCAGGCCTTCCAGCAATGGCACGGTGGCGACAATCTGCGGCGGCTGGCCGTAGTTGCGCTGGAGTTCGCGGCCCACCATCAGGTTGGGTTTCTGGTCGGTGCCGCCCATCTCCACGTCACAATGCAGCATCACGGAATCGTAACCCTGCGCCAGCGGGTACAGAAGCTCGTGGATCAGGATCGGCGTGCCGTCCTTCAGGCGCTTGGCGAAGAAATCGCGTTCCAGCATCTGCGCCACGGTGTATTTTGAGCAGAGGCCGACCATATCGGCGAAGCGCAGCGGCTCCAGCCACTCGCTATTGAAGCGAACCTCGGTTTTTTCGGGGTCGAGCAGCTTGAACACCTGGGTTTTGTACGTTTCGGCGTTCTCGGCGATTTGCTCGTGAGTCATGGGCGGGCGCGTGACGTTGCGGCCGGTGGGGTCGCCGATGAAACCGGTCATGGACCCGATGAGAAAGATCACCTGGTGGCCGCAATCCTGGAAGTGCTTCATCTTGCGAAGGAGCACGGTGTGGCCCAGGTGCAGATCGGGCGCGGTGGGATCGAAACCGGCCTTTACACGCAGCTGCCGGCCCTCTTTTTCAGCCTGAATAATGCGCTCGCGAAGGTCCTCCTCGCGAATGAGCTCGGCAAGACCCTTTTTGAGATACTGCAACTGCTCGTCGACGGTCACGACTTCATGGTAGCGTGCGGCGGAGATTCCGACTTCGATTGCAGACCGGAACCAGCGCAGATTCATCGGTGTCTACAATCGTGAGAATCAGATGCTACGAGTACCCACGTTATTGAAGTTGACACTCTGTCTGATTGCCGCACCAGCGAGCGCACAAATTCCTGGTGCCGATGGAGAACTTGCGGTCGGGCTTGCAGCGCAGGAGAAGGGCGACTATGAAAGGGCTTTCCAACATCTGCAACGAGCGGTTGTCCTTGACCCGGGAATGATAAAGGCACATTTTGCCCTGGCCACGGTCGCCGACCACCTATGCCTTCCTAATGCTGAGCCTGGCCCCGACACGAACGTCTGTGGAATAGCGGTTCAGGAGTACGAGAAGGTACCCGAGTTAGACGCATCTCGTCAGGACGCGCTTAAGAGTCTCGCGTATTTGTTGTATCAGTTCAACCGGGTAAATGAATCCGAGGTTTACTATCGACGGGACTACGAGCTGAACGAGAATGATCCTGAAGCCATGTGCGCGCTCGCCGCCCTGGACTTTCGACGCGTTTGGGTTGATTTGAGCGAAACCAGGGTTGCCCTTCAGCTGCCCCCGGGAACTCCCCTTGTGAGTTCACCCGCGTGCAACGAGGTTCGCGGCCGGATTCAGCCTGGAGTTGGAGAAGGGATCGCTCTCCTCTTGAGGGCTGTTCGGGCGATTGACAACGACTCGGATCTGAAGGAGTACCTCAGCGCGTTCTACATGGTGCGCAGCCAAATCCAATGCGGCAATAGCCGTGCCTCCTCGGCGGATATCAAAACCGCAAAGGCTTGGAGTCGCCGGGCGAAACACACATCACAGACAAATGCGCAGCAACATTCCTTCACCAAATGCCCTCCGGCTCCTCCTCCTGCACCCGATCGCGAGTAGCTCTGGCACCCACTCCAGCTATTGATGTCCGAAAACGGCGAGTGATCTCCCGCGTACCTGGTTATAGTCAAGACAGACGGGCATGCAACTCAGTCACACCATCTGCCGAAGCGCGCGTCTGGCGCGGGACGTTCGCTTTGACGGCAAGTTCTTCATCGGCGTGCACAGCACCGGAATTTACTGCCGGCCCATCTGCCCGGCGCCTTCGCCGAAAGAACAAAACGTCGAGTATTATCCTTCGGCGGCGGCTGCTGCTGAGGCCGGGCTGCGCCCTTGCTTGCGGTGCCGGCCGGAATGCTCGCCGGGTACGCCGGCGTGGCTGGGGTCGTCAGTCACAGTTTCGCGCGCGCTGCGGCTGATTGCGGAAGGTGCGCTGGAAGATGACGGTGTAGATACGCTGGCGGAGCGGCTGGGCATCGGGTCGCGTCACATGCGGCGGCTTTTCCTGGAACATCTGGGCGCGACTCCGGTCGCAGTGGCGCAAACCCGCCGGTTACTGGCCGCGAAAAAGCTGATCGACGAAACCACGCTGCCGCTCACGGAGATCGCCATCGCCTCGGGCTTCGGCAGCATTCGCCGGTTCAACGCGGCGTTTCTGGAGACGTGGGGACGGTGCCCGCGCGACATGCGGCGCACACGCGGGAAAGTGCCCACTGGCGGACCCTGCACGTTGGAACTGCGCTACAGGCCGCCGTTCGATTGGGCCGCGCTACTCGGTTTTCTCGCCGGGCGCGCGATTCGCGGCGTCGAGCACATAGAGGACGGCGTGTATCGCCGCACCATCGTGACGAATCACGGGCCGGGCTGGATTGAGGTGCACCCATCCGATAAGACGGCGCTCAAGCTGGCCGTACACGCGCCCGATTCCGCCGACCTGCTGACGATTGCCCCGCGCGTACGTCGGCTGTTTGATCTCGATGCCGATCCGCAGGCGATCGCGTCGCATCTGCGCCCAGACCCACTGCTTGCGCCGCTCCTGAAAGCGCGGCCGGGTCTGCGCGTTCCCGGCGCATGGGACGGTTTCGAGCTTGGCGTGCGTACGATTCTGGGTCAGCAAGTGAGTGTGACCGGCGCCAGCACTCTGGCCGCGCGCGTGGTGCAGAGGCTGGGCACGCCGGTGGCGTTCGACGTCGACGGCCTCACCCACACGTTTCCCTCGCCGGCGGCATTCGCGGATGCAGATCTGGCGGTGGGCCTTCCGACGGCGCGGGCGGAAGCCATTCGAAGGTTTGCGCAGGCTGTGGCGAGTGGCGATGTGAAGTTCGACGCGGCCGTGGATTCCGAGGCGCTTCAGGAAAAACTTTGCGGGTTGCCGGGCATCGGTCCATGGACGGCGCAGTACATCGCCATGCGCGCGCTCTCGGACCCGGACGCGTTCCCGGCAAGCGACCTGATTCTGCGGCGAGCATGCGGCAAACGCGAAACCGAAGCGTGGCGACCCTGGCGCGCCTACGCCGCGATGCACATTTGGCAAGGAGTGAAAGATGGAAAACTCGATGTTCTACACGTGGATGGAAAGCCCCGTCGGAAGACTGCTGCTGGCGGCGGATGAAGCGGGGCTGCGCAGGATTCTGTTTCGCGGCGAGCCCGAGAAAGGCTGGCGCGAGGACCCTGACGCCCTCGCTGAACCCGTACAGCAGTTGCAGGCGTATTTCGCGGGCGACCGGCATGAGTTCGATCTTCCGCTGGCTCCCGAAGGCACTCCATTTCAACTGCGCGTTTGGCGAGAGCTTTGCAAAATCCCCTACGGAACCACCATTTCCTACGGAGAACTGGCGCGGCGAGTAGGTTCGCCGAATGGCTCGCGCGCGGTGGGGCTGGCCAACGGCGCGAATCCAATTTCCATCGTCGTCCCCTGCCATCGCGTCATCGGCAGCAACGGCAAGCTGACAGGCTATGGCGGCGGGTTGGAGAACAAGCAGATCCTGCTGGCGCTGGAGAAGGAGCATCCCCTGTTTGCGCACCAGGCGCGTGCCCGATAATAAAGTATGAGCCGTTTTTTGCGCTTCGCCGCGCTCGCCGCCCTGGTTTGCCTGGTTCTTCCCGCGCAAACCGACTGGTCTACCGCCACCGAATTTCCAAACGTCGATTTCAGCGGCCTTACAGCTCCGCAAAAAGAAATGGCCTTGAAAATCCTGCGCGGCGAAAGCTGCACCTGCGGCTGCAACATGAAACTGGCGCAGTGCCGCATGGTGGACCCTTCATGCGGCGACAGCCGGGCCCTTTCCTCCATAGTCGTCGAAGGCGTGCGCAATCATCGCAACGCCGATCAGATTCATGAAGCTCTGGTGACGTCGGCCATCGCCAAAATGCGCGCCAGCCAGAACCGCATCCTGGGCGATCCAGTGGAGATTGCCACATCCGGTGCGCCCACCCGCGGACCGCGCAACGCGAAAATCACCATCGTCGAGTTCTCCGATTTCGAATGCCCCTATTGCGTGAAAGCGGTGAGCGAGATTGCCGCCATCATGGCCGCCTATCCCAACGACGTGAAGCTGGTGTTCAAACAATTCCCGCTGGAAATGCACCCGCATGCGGTGATGGCCGCCGAAGCCGCGCTGGCCGCGAACGATCAGGGCAAGTTCTGGGAAATGCACGACAAGCTCTTCGCCAGCGCGCATGAGCTTTCCCACGATAAGATCTTCGCGCTCGCGCAGAGCCTGGGCCTGGACATGATGCGCTTCTCGCGCGACATGGAGAGCGGGCGTTTCCGCAAAGTTGTGGAGGCCGACGTGGCCGAGGGCGACAAAATCGGCGTCTACGGAACCCCGTCGCTTTTCGTCGATGGCAAACCGTACCACGGGCCAGTGATGCTGTCGATTCTGAAGCCGATTCTGGACGATGAGTTGAAGCCTCAACCGGCAGTCCGGGCGGCGGCGCAATGAAGGATGGCTGGATCGACGTAAGCATTCCGCTGTGCAACGGAATGGCGGGATGGCCGGGTGACGTTCCCTTTGAGCGCAGGTTCACGCACACCATCGCGGCCGGCGCGAGCAATAATCTGTCGCAGCTCACCACCTCAGCGCACATCGGCACGCACATGGATGCGCCGCTGCATTTCATTGCCGACGCGCCGGCCATGGAGACGCTGCCCATCGATGCCGTGGTTGGCCGCGCGCGCGTCATCCAGATCCGCGATGCCGAAGCAATCCACGCTGACGAGCTGGCGCCGCATGCCCTTCAACCGGGCGACCGCGTCTTGTTCCGCACCCGCAATTCGGAACGCCGCCTCACCGAGCACGCGTTTGCAACCGACTTCGTTTACGTCGCGCCCGACGCCGCGCGCTTGCTGGTGGAGCGAGGCGTGCGCACGGTCGGTGTGGATTATCTCTCCGTGGGTGCGTTTCGCGAAGCGGCCGGGCGAGAGACACACCAGATCCTGCTCGGCGCGGGCGTCTGGGTGATTGAAGGCCTTAACCTGGTGGACATCGAGCCGGGCGACTACGAACTGATCTGCCTGCCGCTGCATCTGGTGGGCGCGGACGGAGCGCCGGCCCGGGCGGTACTGCGGCGCGTGTGATTCTGGAAACCAACCGCCTCATCCTCGACGTCTGGGATCCGTCCGACTGGACGGCCCTACGACCCATTGCAACCGATGCCGAAGTGATGCGCTATATCACCGGCGGCGTGCCGTGGAGCGACGAGCAGATCCGCGCGTATATCGACCGCCAGATGAAGTGCTATGCCGCGCACGGGTTCTGCCGCTGGAAACTGGTTGAGAAATCCACCGGCGCGATCATCGGCTTTTGCGGCGTCGGCTTCTGGCGCGATGCTCCGCACCCCGAAATTGGCTGGTGGCTGGCGCGCGAAAGCTGGGGACGCGGATTCGCCACAGAAGCCGCGCGAGCCGCATTGCACGACGCCTTCGATCGTGTGGGCCTCGATCGCATCATCTCCGTGGCGATGCCCGCGAATACCGCCTCCACGCGAATCATGGAGAAACTGGGACTGCGCTTCGAGTGCGAATTTGAGAGCGAAGGCACGCACCTGGTGCGCTACGCAATCAGCCGCGCCGCGTACGCAGGAATGCGCGCAGATCTTTCATGAGGAGCATCAAGCGCATCTCGTCCACCGGCGAAGGGCTGAACCCAAATCGGAGGTAAAACGAACGCGCGGAAGTATCGATAGCCTGCACCAGCACGGCGCGGATACCCACGGTTTCGGCCGCTTGTTCCGAGCGAAGCAGCGCATCCTGCAACAGGGATGTGCCGAGGCCGAGGCCCTGATGGGCGCGGTCAACGGCTAATCGCCCTAACACCACAGCACCGATCGGATGTCCGGCAAGTCCGCGCGCGATGCGCTCGGGCACTTCGGCTCGACTAACACTACCGGCGGCCAGAGCGTGGTAGCCAACTACGATCCGGTCACGGCGTTGGGCAACGTAAACGCGGGCGGCATCGTTCTGGACGTTGGTCCATGCGAAGCGCCGAAGCCAGATGTTGAGTGCGTCATTGCCACAGTCGAGAGCGCCGAGGTCGTGATAACGAGTGAGCTTCTCAATAACGAATTCGGCGCCGGGAACCATCAGCGGCTTTCCGCTACGGAGCCGCGCGAAAAGAGACGCTTCAAACCAGCGGGGGTCTTAGGCGGAGCATCAAGAGCTTTCAGAAACGCATCCCACGCTCTCGCCGGCAGGACGAAATGGTTCTGATCGGCCAGATCGATTTCAGCCTGAGTGCAGGTGGATTCCAGTATGTATTCGGTTAGATTGATCTTCCGCCGTGCCGCGCCGGCCTTAATCAGCCCTGCTTGCCGCGCGCTGGCGCGAACATGAAATCGCTTTGACTTAATACGATCAGCAGAAGTGGTACGCGGCATCTCTCCTGATTGTACGCCTATTGTACACATCAGGTGGTTTGGAGCGAGGAGAGGCCGACCCCGGGTAGTCGCTCCCTACTTCTTCGCCAGCGTTCCCGACACGAAGAAACTAGCCCAGCGCGGCGTGCGGTCCGGATTGATTCCGCCCTGGCGCATGATGCGGAAGGCCACCGCGTCGCCTGGCTGCAGGCGCGCCTGGATCTTGCGCACGTCGTCCACCGAACTCACTGGCTCGCGATTGATGGAGACGATAATGTCCTTCTCCTCAATGCCGATTTCCTCGGCGAACGAATCGGCGTCCACACTGGTCACCACCACGCCGTGCTTGTCCTGAAGCCCCTGGTTAGCGCGCTCAGGATCCGAAAGCGTGCGAATTCTGATGCCGAATTTCGCCTGGCTGGCCACTTCGCCTTTCGGCTCCGGCAGCTCTTCTTCGCCCGCAATTTCAGGACGATCCTTGAACACTTCGGTGCGGTCGAGGATGCTCACCTTGAAACTCATTCGCTTGCCGCCGCGGTCCACTTCAAATGAGGCCACGGTCCCGATGGGCGATTCGGCCACGCGCGTTACCAGATCGTCGCCGTCCTTAATCGCCTTGCCGTCCATGGACAGAATGATGTCGTCCGGCTTGATGCCGGCCTTTTCCGCGGGGCCGTCTTTGTGAACGTCGCCAACAAGAACGCCGTGGTCGGCTCCCAGCGCCTTCAACAGGTCGGGCTTGTCGGCCTTGCTCCAGGTGATGCCGATGGAGCCGCGAGTCACCCGGCCGGTACGAATAATGTCGTTGTAAACGTGCACGGCCATGTTGATGGGCAGCGCGAAACCGATGCCGTTATTACCGCCGGTCTGCGTGGCGATCATCGTGTTCACGCCAATCACTTCGCCGCGAATGTCCAGCAGCGGACCGCCGCTGTTGCCGGGATTAATCGCCGCATCGGTCTGGATGAAGCGCTGGAATTGCTGCGCGGCGTTGATTTCACGACCGGTCGCGCTGACAATACCCGCGGTCACCGAAGCTTCCAGTCCAAACGGCGACCCAATCGCCACCGCCCAGTCACCCACCTGAATCGCGTCGGAATTACCAATGGTCACCGGATCCAGCGGAGACCTGGGATCGATCTTGATCACCGCGAGATCGGTCTCGCGATCGAAACCCACCAGCCGCGCACGGTACTCAGTGCTTTCGGTGTGCAGCTTCACGCGAATGTGGTCCATCTTATCGACGACATGATTGTTCGTCAGGATATAGCCGTTGCGATCCACAATGAAGCCGCTGCCCGATTGTTCGTGCTTGAGTGCGCGCGGAGAATCGCCGCCACCACCATGGAAAAAGCGCTTGAACGGCTCCAGGGCATCGTCGTCGCCATCGCCGCTGGGGTCTTTCTTCAGGTCGGCTTCCTTAGGCGTATAGTCGGCCGTGATGTTCACCACCGCCGGCTCCAGTTTCTTGGCCAGCCGCGTGAATTCGTTGCCAATCTGCACAGCGTCTGGGACGTGCAGCGGGGTGGCATCCGGCGCCACCACCTGGCCACCGCGGGCCGCGTGCGCTCCAGTGTTTACCAGGGTGCCGATAACGATGCCAACCGAAAGAGTCAGCAGAAGCAATCCGAAAGAGAGCAGCTTCTGCTCACGCATTTTATGGAAGAGACGCATGGTGCTGTTGGTGTGACCTTTCCCCCGGAGTGCCGACGGTATCTATATTATAGGCGGCTAATTCCTCTACGCAGACGGATGCGCCGGTGTTCCGAACGGTTTCAACTCGGCCAGCACGATTCCGGCCAGAATGAGCGCGGCGCCACCCAGGGTTCTTCCGGTGAGAGTTTCTCCAGCCACCAGCCACGACGTCACCCATGCGAAAACCGGCTCCAGCGCGAATACCAGCGCGGTCCGCGTGGGAGTAGTGAAACGCTGTGCCCAGGTTTGCAGTGCGAAGGCCAGCGCCGTCGCCAGCAGACTGGTTACCGCCAGCGCTATCCACACGCGCGCGGACCAGCGTACGCGCATCGGCTCCGCCCACCAGAACAAAGCGCTGGCCAGAACCGCGCATGTGGCAATCTGCGTTACCGCCAGCGTGCCTGTATCGGCGGATTTTGCAAAATGGCCCAGCGCAACAATGTGCAGCGCGAAGGCGACGGCGCAACCGGCCACCAGGAAATCGCCCAAACTCACTTCCAGCAGGTTGCGGTGCGCGGTCATCAATCCCATCCCCACCGCAGCCATCGCGACGCCTGCTGTTTCGGCGCGCTGCGGAGCTTTGCGGTGAATCAACGCGCTGAAGATGGGAACCAGTGGGATGTAGAGCGCGGTGATGAAAGCGGTTTTCGAGGCGGTGGTCAGCCGCAGCCCAAACGTCTGCAGCACATAACCCGCGAACAGTAGAACGCCTGCCACCGCGCCTCCGCGTATCGCAAGGCTACGATTGGCCGCGCGTACACGGCCCACCGGCCCCAGAAACACCAGCGCCAGCACGGCGGCTGCGAGCGCGAAACGAACCGCCAGGAACAGAAGCGTGCTGACGTCGGCCAGCGCTTCCTTCACGATGACAAACGTGGTGCCCCATACCATGCAGACGAAGACGAGCGCCACATCGGCGCGCCAGCGCAAACGCGGATTCATGCGCCGGGGGCGGCCGCGCGGCCCTGGCCGAGCAACAAATACAGGGCAAGCAGAATCCGCCGGAGTCCAAGGTCGCGACCTTCCGGGTTGTACCACTCGCCGGGCGTGTGCGCGCCGCCTCCCTGACCCCCTGCGCCGATGGCCACCGCGGGAATGCCGATGGAGAGAGGAATATTCGCGTCGGTGGAAGCGCAGTCGATTTGCGCGCGGATGCCGAGATGAGCATCCACCGCCCGCAGGATGTTCAGAATAGCGGCGTCGTCGGCCAGTTTGCCGCCAGGCCGCATGCCGATATCGGTGATGCGCGCGGAAACGCGACCGCCGCTCGCGCGATCGTTCTCCACTTCAATCGCTTTTTCGACGCAGCCGGTAAGCGCCGCGGACAATTCTTCCAGCCGCGCAACGCTCTCCGACCGAATATCCAGCTTCGCCCGCGCCGATGCGGCAATTGAATTCACGCTCAAACCGCCCTCAACAATGCCGAAGTTGAACGACGACCTGGGCCGGCCCGGACTATTCAGCGGCGTGTCCGTAAACAGCGCGATCGCTCGGCTGAGAGCGTGCACTGGGTTGCCAATTCCGAAATCGCTCCAGCTATGCCCGCCGGGGCCGCTGATGGTCACATCGAAACGTCGGCTGGCCAGCGCCTGGCAAGTGATATGGTCGGTTGCGGGTCCGTCCAGAACCATCAAAGCCGTCAGCCGGTCGCTGAGCGGCGATTGCCGGCATAGATAGCGCATCCCGCTGAGATTGCCTTCGCCTTCTTCGCCCACGTTGGCGACGAATACAAGCCCGCGAAAAGCGTCCTGGCCGCAACTTTGGATGGCCTTCGCCAGGGCCAGCAGCGCCACCAGTCCTGCACCGTTATCGGAAACACCGGGGCCATGAAACTTGCCGTCGTGACCGAAGGTGACGTCCTTCTCTGGATTGCGCGGCGCCATCACCGTGTCCAGATGCGCGGTGACTGCGATCAGCGGTCCCTCGGGATAGCCCGGCAGAGAGGCCACCACATTACCGCTGCGGTCGATGCGCGAATCGTAGCCGAACTCGCGAAACTGCGCCTGCATCCACTCGGCGCGCGCCTGCTCGAAAAACGTTGGCGCTGGGATGCGGCAAAGCTCCAGATGGCGCTCGTGGATCCACTGCTTCTCGCGGGCAAACCACGACAGACCTTCGCGCAGTGCCGGTGAACCAGCCGCGTCGGCCACTATTTTGGTCGTTGTAGAAGGGAGCGTCGCCAAATGCCAGTGTAGCGGTACGCCGCGTATGCTGGAGCCCCTGGGGCAGAAAATGCTATCGGCCGATGCCAACAGCAATCGGCCGTTCCGCCCCGGAGAAGCGCCGGTAGGGTCCGTAGGTCCCGTTCGGCAGGACCGTATCCATGGTGGTCAGCGTCTGTAGAAGCTGTTCCGCACTCAGACCGCGCGCGCCGGTGAGATTCGCATTGTTGAATTTGGCCGCGTTAACCGTGGCGTCCCGGAAATTCGCGCCGGTCAGATCCGCGCCCTCGAAATCCGCGCCGGCGATATTAGCGCCCTGAAAATCTGTGCCGCGCAACGAAGCTTTCTGGAACACCACGTGGCTCAGGTTGGCCCGTGTAAACCGCGTGCGGTCGCAATCCGCGCCCAGGAAAGTGCAATTCTGCGCCGCGCCGTCAGCCCAGTTAGCATCCGCGAATTTCGCCATCGCAAAGCGGCACCATGACGCGCGCGCGCGCTGTAGCACCGCGCCCGCGAAGCTGGCCTCTTCACAATCGCACTCGCCCAGGAACACGCGATGCATGCTGGCTTCATCGAGTTTCGCGCCGCCCATCTGACAGCGGATCAGCCGGCTGTCGAACAACCTTGCCGACACCAGCGTGGTGCGCCGCAGTGAAGTTTCAATCAGTGTCGCTTCGGAAATGCTGGCGTCGGTCAGCCACGCCGAATCCAGTTTGGCGCGGTCGAGAACGCTGTCGCTTAAATCCGCGGACGTGAGTCTGGCCATCCGCAAGTCGGCGCTGTCCAGATCCGCGCCGCTCAGATTCGCCCCGCTCAGGTCGGCCTCGGTGAAAACCGCCGTGCGCAGAATTGCCTGCCGCAGGTCCGCGCTCGCCAGTCCGATGCCGTGCAGAAACCAGCCACTCAAATCGGCGCGGCGTCCCGTGCCCGTGGCCAGCCACACGGAATGCTCCTGGAGCCGTTCGCGAAGCTCGGCCGCGAACTCGGCCTTCGATCTGTCGAAGCGGAACCAGGGCAATGCCATTTCCATTTATATCCCCATGGCAGTCGTTAAACTGCCAAACAGCTCCTGGAATTCACCGGCCAGTTCGGGGACACTTCCAATTCCGGCGCGCTGCGGGATCGGCGAAGCGACTGCACGCTCGGCGACTTCTTCCGGACGTGCCGCATCCACTGGAAAAACGCTGTATCCCAGGCTGCCCGCCAATTCGTCGGCCGCATGAACCACCTCACTGAGCCGTATGGGCCTGCCAGGTTCGCACACGGTTGGATCGTCTTCCGGGTGGTGATGATAGAGAGCCGCGGCGACCAATTCCTCCGGCATGCCCGAGCGCTCCAGCGCGGCCGCTGAGATCTCAGAATGCGTGAAACCGAGAACCTGGCGTTCGCATTCCTCCGAGGTGAGTTCCCCGCTGCCCTGCAGTGTGCGGATGCGCACAAACTGCTCCGGCAAAGCCGTAACGATGAGCAGCTTGCCGAAATCGTGAAACAGGCCCGCGCTGAACGCCGCATCCACGCCCGTCACCGGCACGCGCGACGCCAGAAGGTCGCATACCACCGCAGTGGCCAGCGAATGGAAGTGAAACCGTTTGGCAGGCCAGCCCGGAGGCGTCTGAATCTTGTGGCAAACCTGGTTGAGGCCCAATCCCAGTATCAGATTGCGTAGCCGGCTTAAACCCAGCATGGTCATCGCGCGCGAGATCGACGCCATGGACCCGCGGCCGTAAAGCGCGGAGTTCGCGATTCGCAAAATCGTGTTCGCGATCACCACATCCGCCTCCACCAGCGGAACCAGGGTCCGAAAGTCTACCCATTCATTCGCCAGCGCCGACCGCAGCTTTGCCATCGTCCGCGAATAAGGTGGAAGGTGCTGGAGCGTTTCAAGAACCCGCTCCCGGTAATCCGTATTCGTGGCTGTCTGTACCATCGGGGATCATATCGCGAGCCCAGGGCCGTGTTTAGAGCCTGATATTGGGTACTAAAGTTCCGTTTCCACCAACCCGATGCATACAGTGAGAAGAAGTGTCTGACCATAGGGCAGCCGTGTCGCTCGCGAGGTCGGTCATCGCAAGTCACTGATAATGCAGACGCCCGGCGCCAGATCGATCAATGCGGAGAATGAGCTTACAGCCGTCCTCGCTCGATTCTCAACTGAGCCGGAACCCTGCCGACAGGCGCTTCGCTCACTGCGGGATCAGGATCCGAAGGAATTCACGCTGCTTGCAGTTCGCCATCTGGGCGTGGATCCGGATGGTCCGGCAACGCCCGCACTATCTGTGCTGTTGATCCGGGACGCGCTTTATCTGCACGCTCTTACAGATCCGAATATTTTGACGCACAAGGAAGCGTCCGAAGCGGCGCGGGTTCTGGTGGCGCGCGACAAACGCTTTTATGTCAAGCTGAGCGGCTATGCCGGCGATTCTCTGTCCGCGGCGCGGACCACGCGCGTCCTGCAACTAATTGAGGCGCTTGGCTCCGCTGGCCTGATGGTGCCGTGGCTGCGGCGCATGACGCGGCATTTGGACGGGTATGTCCGCCAGAAGGCCGTCATGATCATGTGCCAGACGGGCAGCAACCCGATGCTGGTGGAACGTCAGCTTCAATCGCCCGACCCGCGAGTTCGCGCCAACGCGGTGGAAAGCCTTTGGAGCGTCACTACCCCCTCGGCGCACTCGCTGCTGGAATTCGCCACGCAGGATACTCATCATCGAGTGGCCCTGAACGCGCTCGTCGGCCTGTTTATGCAGGGCGACAGCAGCGCGATTGAGCGCATGCGCGAACAGGCCCGCAACAGTTCTCCGGCTTTTCGTGTTGCCGCCGCCTGGGCGCTCGGTTTAACCGGCAGAGCCGAGGCCTGGTCCGCGCTAAATGCATTGCGGGACGATCCGGAAGAGGTTGTCCGCGAGAGTGCGCTGCGAGCCATTGTAAAGGTGCCCGAGCCGCGAAGATCTTCGGACCCGGCCGCCGCGAAATCCGGCAACGGCGCGAAAACCGCCGAAGAACCCGCGAAATCTGGCCTGGTAACTCCTGAGTTTCGTCTGGTTTCCTGATCGGCCGGCAAAATTCCTCGTATGATATACGAGAATGCCGACTACACTCTTTTACGCGCAAAAAGGAAACGAGCGGCGCACTCGCCACGTCCCGAAGTCCGTGCATTGTAAGATATTTGTTCGACTATTGCTGCTGGCCGCCTGCATAATTCCCCTGGCGTCTGCTCAGGGTTTTCCCCAACGCTATATTCTGATCCTTCAGGACCCGCCGGCCGCCGCGCGCTTCACGTCACGTCAGGCTCTCGCTTCGCCCGAGGCCGCGCAATACCGGCAACAGATCGGCCGAAAGCAGGACGCTCTCCGCCAGCAACTGATCACGCGGCATTTCCGGGTCATCGGCGGCGTTTCCGGCGTGCTGAACGCGATGTTTGTGGCTACAACGCCCGATCGCGTGGCCGAGCTACGGACTCTGCCGGGCGTGAGCGGTGTCATCGCCGCCCGGCACTTCCATCGGAATCTGGACCGCGCCACACAACTGATCAATGCCCCTGGTGCGTGGAGTGCGCTGGGAGGCGTGTCGAATGCTGGCGCGGGCATCCGGATTGCGATCCTGGATACGGGCATCGACCAGACGAATCCGGCGTTTCAGGACCCCACTCTCCCGGCTCCGGCGCCCATTACTCCGGTTTGCGACCCGGCACGCGTGAACACCTGCAGCCAGATCGCGTTCACCACCAACAAAGTAATTGTGGCGCGCAGTTATGTGGGCTTTTTGGCGGCCGGTGGCGCCATCGATCCGGCTCATCCCGAGCTGGATTCGCGGCCCGATGACATTTCTCCGCGCGATCACGAAGGTCATGGAACGGCAGTCGCCTCGTGCGCGGCCGGCGTCACCGGGACCGTTACGCCAGCGGTGGCGGCGGGCGGAAGCGGCACGGTGGTCATCGGTGGTGTCGCTCCAAAAGCGTATCTCGGCAATTACCGCATTTATGGCTCGCCCGGCGTGAACGATACAACCACCGACGACATCATCCTCATGGCGCTGGACGATGCCATCACCGACAAAATGGACGTGATCTCGCTATCCAGCGGCGGGGTGGCGCTGACCGGTGCGCTGGATACCGGCGCGGCCTGCGGCAATGCAGTCGGCGTGCCCTGCGATCCGCTGGCCACCGCATTTGAGAACGCGGCGCAGACGGGCGTCATCATTACAGTCTCGGTGGGCAATGACGGTGCTCCGGGCAGCATCGAGAGTCCCGGCGACGCGCCTTCGGTGATCACCGTTGGCGCATCCACAAGTTCGCATTACTTCACGCCGACGGCCTCGGCTGCTGCCGCGGACGCGCCCGCGAACCTGAAGAATCTTCCCGCGGACGTGTTTGCGGACAACTTCATTCTGGGTGCGGTCACCAGTCCCTTGCGTGACGTGACTGTGCTGGGCGATGACGGAACCGCGTGCAATACCCTTCCGGCTTTCTCACTGCCAGGCTATATCGCTCTCATCGAGCGGGGAACCTGTACTTTTGCAATCAAGGTGGCGAATGCGGTGGCCGCGGGGGCGACCGGCGTTCTTCTTTACAACAACTCGGGTCCCGTTACCGGGCAGGCATACACGGTTGGGGCTGGCGGAGGTTACGTGCCCGTGGTGATGCTGGGCCAGTCGGATGGTGTGGCCATGAAGACCTACATTGCCGCGAATCCAAATGCTCAGGTGACCATTGGCCCGACCGGCGCCGAGCAGGACGATACCGCCAACGCCAACCAATACACCACATTCTCTTCAGAAGGCCCGACAGTTGGGGCGCTGTTGGTGAAACCGGAGCTCGTGGCGCCTGGAGAAAGCCCGGAGAGCACCAACGTCAGTGCCACTAACCACGCCACGCCATATTATTACGGTGGCGTCTACATGGCCGCCGAGACATACGATCCGCTCGGCGTTTTGTTCAGCTCTACCGGCTTTGTGGCGGCGGAAGGCACCAGTTTCTCGACACCGATCACCGCTGGCGCGGCGGCGCTGGTTCTACAGGCTCATCCCAGCGTCACCGGGGCGGCTCGGCTCGGCCTGGTTCGCTCGGCACTGGTCAACAACGCCGCGCAGACTGTAACCGAGGACGATGGTGGCAACCCGGTCGATGAATTCGAGATCGGCGCGGGCCTGCTCGATGTCGGCGCCGCGGTAACCAGTTCGGTTTCCGTGTCGCCCTCGACTTTATCCTTCGGCGTGCTGGCGAATAGCGTTCCCGCGGCCCAGCAGCTTACTTTCACGAACAGTGGCGCATCGGCGGTGACTCTGGCGATTTCCGTGACGCCGAATACAACGCTGGATCTTGCCGGCACCCTGACGCTGACCCCCAGCACGACCAGTCTTCCGCTCGCCGCCGGCCAGCAAGGCACGGTTACGATCACGCCTGGAGGCACCGTCCCATCGCCCGGATTCTACAGCGGAGTGATTTCGGCGACAGGAACGGGCGTGTCACTGACTGTGCCGTACGTCTACATTCTGGGCGATGGCATCCCCGCGTTTCTGTTTGCCGATACTGGCGGTTTCGACGGCACTGTGGGTCAGGATATTCCAGCGGTTTTCGGCGAGCCTCTGGTGCAGCTTCTGGACGATTATTTCCTGCCCATCCCCAATGCGCCGGTAACGTGGACCGTGAGCAGCAGCACCTTGACGCTGCCCGCCATCATCAGCGCCGACAGCGTGACTGACCAGTATGGATATGCGGGCATCAATCAGGTGGCGCTGGGTCTGCAAGCCGGCACATACACCTTCACGGCCTCGGTTCCAGGCGTCACGTCTGCCACATTCACTGGGAACGCGCGCGTTGCTCCGGCTACTCGCGCCGTCAATCCCGTGGAAAATGCGGCCACCGGCGAAGTCACAATTTCGCCCGGCTCCTATGTTGCTATCTACGGAAGCGGTCTCAGCGACCCCGGCAACATCGCCATCTCAAACACGCTGCGCCTTCCGCAGGCCATCGCGTTCGCCGGCGCGTCACCCGTGAATGTCAGCTTCGACGTACCCTCAGCGGGTATCAGCGTCCCCGGGCATCTCACGTATGTGGGTCCGGGGCAGGTGAACGTGCAGGTGCCCTGGGAACTGCAGGGACAGACCTCCGCGCAGGTGAAAGTGACCATCGACTACTCGCCGGGCAATGTTGTTACCGTTCCGATCCAGCCGTTCTCACCGGGCTTTTATGGAGCGGCGGGCACCGTCGCGGCACTCGATTCCAACTACGTGGTCATCAACCAGAATCACCCGGCGGTGCGCGGGCAGCAGGTGCAGCTTTTCGTTACGGGACTCGGTCCTGTAACCAACCAGCCAGCCAGCGGCGATGCCGCTTCTATCCTGGGCACTCCGCTGTGCAAGACCACAAGTCCGGTGACCGTGAATATCGGTCCGACACCGGGCGAGGCAGTAACCGCGGATTTTGCCGGACTGGCTCCCGGCGATGCCGGTTTGTACCAGGTGAACTTCAGCGTGCCGATGGACCTCCAGCCGGGGAATCAGCCCATCACCATCACGGTGGGTGGAGTCACCTCGCCGGCGTCGGCAATTTACGTGCAATAACGGACGCCTATTTAAACCAGCCGTGGATTTTGTCCCGCATTCGCTGGATGAATCCCGGCTGGTCCGTTCGCGACTGGACGGTGGCTGACGGCGATTCCTGAGTGACCGCACCGGCCACGGGCGGCGTCCATGATTCCTTATTCGCCAGAGTGACCCGGTATCCCTGCAGGAAGAAATTGTTGCGGTACAGTTTGCCGTCGTTACCCTGCAGGATGACACTGAACTTCGGCTCCGGACCCGGAGTCACGGTCACTGGATAATATCCCACCACGTTTCGCTGGATGTAGCCGGTCTCGTAGCGGTGGTGCCGCGAACTCCACACGAAATAGCGGAAGCTGTCGAAATCGTACGGCACATCGGTTTGCGATTGAGTCGTCCAGAGCCAATCGTATTTCACGTGGTCGCCATCGGGCACTTCGGTCATCGCGAAGTACGCGGTGATGCGGTGGCCCTCGGAATATTGGGCCACTTCGTCCGGAATGGACATTACCAGCATGCGCGAGAGAACCCATCCGGCGGCGCCATCTTTGGTGCGGACGAGCGTCCAGTCTTCCATCGTCACCGGCGGCGCGTCCACGGGCGGCTTGGGAGTGCCGTCGGGTATGTCGCCCTCTCCGGACTTCGACAAATCCCGCCAGTTTTCGGGTAGGCCGGGTGTGGGCGCGCGCGGCACCCGCACACGAAGCCGCCCATCCGATTCGTCTATTTGTTTTCTTTTCTCGGCTTTTGGTTTGGGAGGGAGCAACCGCGTTGGAGGTAGACTCGATCGCGGCAGCCGCGGAGCCAGCTTGTGCGCCAGCACCTCCACTTTGGTTCCTTCGCGGAATTGAAAGAAGGATGGGCTGTTGCGATCGGGCGTGGTGTGCATGTTCACGGGCTCATACGAAACTGCCGCGCCCTGGGAGGTCAATGCGGCGGCCTGATCGGTGAGCGCGCGTAGTTCGTTCATCTGCTCACGGGTCATTAGTTGCCTGACGTCGATCCAACCTTCGTGTCCGTCGGCAGTGCGGATGCGCGCGAAAATCCGCCTCTGTTCGAGCACATCCACCTTGTCGCCATGCGCCAGTGTGGCCACCGCGGCCGATTGCGGGCTGATTTCCTGGCGGATGTGTACCGTCATGGGACCCACGAACGCGGTCCCCAGAGAAGGCAATCGCGATTGGGTATTCGTACCGCAGGACGCCAGCAGCAGGCACGCCGCGGCGGCAAAACATCGCAGAAGCGCAAATCGAGCGGTGATGATACGTTTGAGTGTAGCGAGTTCGTGCGTGAGTGAAATCGAAACCACCGAATACTATTGTCCCGCGTGCGATGCACCGGTCAGCGATCCGCTGGTGTGCGGCGATTGCGCTTCCATCATATGCCGCCGCTGCGGCACGCCTCTGGAGAAGGCAGACGATCTTGGTATCGGCTGATTGCGCATGAGCGCCGTGGTCTGGTTGGTGTGGTTCATCGCCGCCGTCATCCTGACAGCAGGCCAATTGCGCTGGCAAATCGATTTCTTCGGCCACCCGGGCCCGGCATTTCGAGCGGCCCTGTTATTGGCGCTGCCGGTGCTGCTGCTGCTGGTGGGTCTGTGGGCGTGGGTGCGCCGGGCTTTTCTGTGGCGCTATGAACTCCGTATGCTTGCCGTTCTGGCCGCGGCGACGCTTCTGTTCTATGAGCCGCGGGCTACGCTGGCCTGCTTGTGGATTGTGGTCGCCTGTTATGCCTTCGGGCATTTCGTAAAAGCCAGGGCCGGTCTTGGCGAGGGCGCCCCTATCGAAGACATCGCCATCTCAGCGGCGATCGGCTTCGCCACTCTGATCGTCGTCCTGTTCGGGATGGGAATTGCCGGTTGGTACTACGCACCGGTGCTCATCGGGCTATTGGCGTTGGTCTCGGTTGTCTTCTGGCGTCATGTCGTGGCGCTGGCGACTGCTGTACGCGCTCTCGACGCAGGCTGGCGCAGCGCGGATGAATTGCGCTCACCGCTGGCTGGAATCGCTATCGCATTCTCCGCCGTATTCCTGATCAGTTCGTGCATGGTGATTCTGGCGCCCAGTCTTGCCTATGACGTGCTGAACATGCACCTCCCGTCGGCGCTGTTTTACGGGCGCCAGCACGTTCTGCTTCCTGTTCCCGACCTCGACTATTCCTATTACCCACAGGGCGTCGAGGCGTTGATGACCGCCGGCCTGATGCTGGCGGGCCAGCCCCTGGCGCAAATGCTGCCGCCCGTGTTCTTCCTTTTGACGGCGTTGCTGCTGTTTCGCATCATCCGCATCTGCGGCGGGAGCATTCCGGGCGCCGCGCTCGGCGTCGTATGCGGCACTTCTGTGCCGTTTCTGCATTGGACCGGCAGCGTGGCCAAGAACGACATGGCCATGACATTCTTCGAGCTGGCCGCGCTGTACTGCTACCTGCGCTGGCGCGAATCCGGCCGCTTTGCCTGGATTCCAGCAGGCGTGTTCATTGGCAGTGCCGCATTCGGCGTGAAGGATGTCGTTCTGTTCGGCGCGATACCGCTGACCCTGTTGTTCCTCTTCGCCGCGTGGCGCCAGCCCCGCCGTTGGCCTGCACTCGCGACGCTTGTGGCGCTCTTCCTGGTGTTTGGCCTGTTCTGGCAAGTTCGAACGTGGATCATTGCACCCAACCAGGTGGTGCCATCCGCTGCCGCCAAAAGCATACGCGGAGCGGTTCTTGGTCCCGACCCGCTTCGCAAGATTCAACGCTACCTTCACGTTGGATGGCAGATCCAGTTCGAGGGCAATCGCTCCTTCGAGTCTCCGCTCCACGTCCCTTTGGGTGCTTTTCTGATCGTCTTCGCGCCTCTCTGGCTTATGCCACTCAGGCGCGCGCGCGATCCGCGGGTGAAGGTTTCCCTGTGGCGTGCTGTCGTCGATGAAATCAGTCCCGCAGAGCGCGCGTGTTTGTTGTTTGCCTTTCTGTATCTCGCTTCCTGGGCTCTGTTTTGGGGAGTGCTTCGCTATGCTATTCCCCCGATTCTGCTGCTGTGCGGACTGACCGGCGAGCGCATTGTACGGCTCTATGGGCGTTATGGCTGGCCGCTCCGCGCCGTCGTTCTAGGCGCCTGCACTTACGTACTCGTTTTCGCCATGACCGGCGTCATGATTATTGAGCTGAACGGACCGCAACTCCTGTACTTCGCGGGAAGGCTGGACAAAGCGGGCTACCTTCGCGAAGCGCTGCAAACTTACCGGTCGCTGGAATTCCTGGGAACCGTGGTGGTTCCGGGAGATGCCGTGGCCAGTGCTGGAAACTGCTCCACCGCCTACGCGCCGGGGGGTATTCGATTCGTCGCGTGGTGCGGTCCCAAGGACTATACAGCCACAATCCAGCGGAACATCGGCTGCAAGCCATTTCAATACGTCGTGCTGCCGGACCATAGCCAAGGTGGTTCTCCGGAAGCGGTCCTGCGCCAGTATCGTAATCTGACGCGGCTCTTCGACGACTCAAACTTTTCGGTTTATCGCCTGGAAAGCTGTCCCGCTCATTAGACATGCAACGGGCCTAACCTCGCAGGTTGAACACTATCTCAGTAATTAGTCGGCGGAGTACTGGCGCACGAAGGTGTCGATGCGATCGAGACCGCGGCTTAACTCTTCCATGGAAGTCGCGTACGAAATGCGGACGTGCTCGTCGGTTCCGAAGGCTTCGCCTGGCACAACTGCGACGTGCGCCTCGGAAAGCAGCCGCTCGGAGAACTGCAGCGCCGACGAGATCCCTTTGCGATAAGCGACCGACACATTGGGATAGGCATAGAACGCGCCTTTCGGCATGGCGATTTTGACGCCGGGTATTTTGCGCAGGCGTTCGACCACGAAATCGCGGCGGCGATGATATTCAGCCAGCATGACGGCGACAGAATCCTGCGGCCCGGTAACCGCTTCGAGCGCCGCTTTCTGCGCGATGGACGTCGGGTTTGACGTGCTGTGGCTTTGCAGCTTCGACATGGCGGAGATCAGAGGCGCCGGCGCCAGTGTGAAGCCGATGCGCCATCCGGTCATCGCATAGGTTTTGGACAGCGACCCGGCCACCACCACGGTTTCCTTCGCGCCGGGAAGTGCCGCGATGGAGTACGGTTTGTCGGCGGCCTCATACAAGAAGCGGCAATAGCACTCGTCGGTCATCAGCCAGACGCCGCGCTTCGCCGCGAGCTCGTAGATGCGCGTGAATTCTTCCTGGCTGAGCACGCCGCCGCTGGGGTTCGACGGCGAGTTGATGATCATCAGCTTCGTCTTGCTGGTGATGTGCGGCTCGAGATCGGCAGCGGTGAACGTGAAGCCGCTCGCTTCGTCAGTAGGCACGAAAACGCAACGGCCGCCCGCATAGTTCACCACATCCTTATAAGTGACCCAATAGGGCACCGGGATAATCACTTCGTCGCCGGGATTCAGCAGCGCCTGAGTGATGTTGAAGATGGAATGCTTCCCGCCCACCGTCACCATGCATTCGTTCGGCGCATAGTTGGTGCCGTAGTCCACGCGGTGACGCTCGCAGATGGCTTTCTTCAGCTCGATGATTCCGCCCGCCGCCGTGTATTTGGTGAAATTCGCGTCCAGAGCACGAACGGCTGCCGCCTTGATGTTGTCCGGTGTGGGGAAATCCGGTTCTCCCGCGCCGAAGTCCACCACATCCACGCCTTCCCGGCGCAGTTTGTCCGCGTCGGCTGCGACTTTCATCGTCGACGACTCGCTGATGAGCGCGATTCTGTCTGCCAGTGCTTTGTTTGCCGCTATGGTTGCCTGCATGACTACGTTGTCAGTTCTCCTCTACTGTTATTCTCTCCTTCAAACGTCTCTCCACGCTGGCCGGAACCAGGCCGGAGATATTACCGCCCAGCCGGAATACATCCTTTACTAATCGCGAACTCAGGAACGAGTGCGCCTCGCCGGCCATCAAAAACACCGTTTCCAGCTCGGGCCGCAGCCGGCGGTTCATCAAGGCCATCTGCAATTCGAATTCGTAATCGGAGATAGCGCGAATACCGCGCAGGATCAGGCTGGCCTTTTGCTGCGCCGCATAGTCCACCAGCAGCCCGCCAAACGAGCTGACCTCGACATTAGGAAACCCGGCCAGCGCCTCGCGGAGCATTTCCATTCGCTCTTCCACGGTAAACAGGGGCTGTTTTTCGGAGTTCTGCAGCACGGCGACAATCAACCGATCCACCAGCTTGGAACCACGCTCGATCAGGTCCAGATGGCCGTTGGTAATCGGGTCGAACGAACCCGGATAGAT